>Ga0335075_10008466_pt1 | contig 15747 bp, 13 predicted proteins | sample Lox_Sample_24_FD_206723 | JGI IMG/M metagenome (GOLD analysis project Ga0335075, IMG submission 206723) | Soil microbial communities from Loxahatchee National Wildlife Refuge, Florida, United States - Lox_Sample_2.4 | ecosystem: Environmental > Terrestrial > Soil > Wetlands | place: USA... | reverse complement strand
GGCGGGTGATCTGCGCGGCGGCATCGAGCGCAACGAACTGTGGCTGGCGTTCCAGCCGAAGGTGGATCTCCCGAGTGGCCGGGTGCGCAGCCTCGAGGCCCTGGCCCGCTGGGTCCATCCGCAGCTCGGCGCCATCTCCCCCGGCGAATTCGTGCCCATCGCCGAACAGACCGGCGGCGCGCGCCGGCTGACCAGCTGGGCGCTGGAGGCCACCATCCGGCAGATGGCCGAGTGGCGCCGCGAGGGCATCGACCTGGATGTGGCGGTGAACCTGTCTGCGCCGGACCTGCTCGATCCACAGCTCGGGGATGAGATCCTCGAGGCGCTGCGCCGGCACGGCGTACCCCCGACCCGCCTGGTGCTGGAAATCACCGAGGGCGCCGTGATGCGCGATCCGGCGGCCGCGGTACGCAACATGCAGCTGCTGCGCATCGCCGGGGTGCGGTTCTCGCTGGATGACTTCGGCACCGGGTACTCCTCGCTGTCGCAGCTGAGCCGGTTGCCGCTGGATGAGCTGAAGATCGACCGTTCCTTCATCATCCGCGCCCACGAGCGGCGCGACGATGTGACCATCATCACCTCGACCATCGAGCTCGCGCACAGCATGGGGCTCAAGGTCGTCGCCGAAGGCGTCGAGACCGAGGAGGCCTGGAACCTGCTGCGACGGCTGGGCTGCGACCTGGTCCAGGGCTACCTCGTCAGCCGGCCGCTGGCCCCGGCGGACCTGGTGGCCTTCCTGAGGCAACCCCGGTATGCACAGCCCCCGGAGGATCTCACCAACCGGCAGCTGCGCACCCTGCAGCTGGGGTAGGATGGCGCCGCACGCACCTGCATGACGGACCTGGGGGAACGCCACATGAAGAAACTGATGCTGGGCCTCGCTTCGGCGCTGCTGCTCGCGCTGTCGGCCGGCGCCTGGGCGGGCTATGCCGACGACCGCGCCGAAATCGAGAACCTCTCGAACAAGTACATGGTGGCGGTCGATGCCGGCGACATCGAGACCGTCATGTCCACCTGGGCCGACGATGGCGTGCTCGAATCCGTGTTCGGCGTGGCCCGCGGCAAGGCGGCCATCCGCAAGACCATGTCCGATTTCGGGGGCGCCCGCCACGCCGACATTCCCGAGAATGCCACCTCGCGGCCCCGGACCCGCCACCAGATCATCAATCATGTCATCGATGTCGATGGCAACACCGCGAAGACCGTCGCCTACTGGTTCGCCATGACCAACAACACGCCGCAGCACGACGTGCAGCTGCTGTACTTCGGGCACTACGAGGACACGCTGGTGAAGGTGAACGGCCACTGGCTGTTCAAGACGCGCAAGGTGTTCAACGAATCCATGCCGAACCGCGCGCTGTACTATCCGGGCCTGAAGGAAAAGGATCCGCGCAAGTCCGCAGCGCCGGCCAAGTAGTGGCGCACGAGGCCCAGGTCGCCATCATCGGCGCCGGGCCGGTGGGACTGTGCCTGGCCCTCGATCTTGCCTGGCGCGGGATCCGCGTGATCGTCGTGGAGCAGCGGGCCGCGGGCGCGCCGCCGAGCGTCAAGTGCAACCACATCGCCTCGCGCACCATGGAGGCGTTCCGGCGCCTCGGAATCGTCTCCAGGATCCGGGCCGTGGGACTGCCGGATGAATACCCGAACGATGTCGTGTTCCGCACCCGCGCCACGGGCCATGAACTGACCCGGATCCACATCCCCTGCCGCCGTGACCGCTACACCGACACCCGCGGCCCGGACGGCGCCTGGGCCACCCCCGAACCCGCGCATCGGTGCAACCAGATCTATTTCGAACCAGTCCTGTACGCCCACGCCGCCGCCCAGGAACGCATCACGCTCTTGAACGAATGCCGCGTGGAGGCCGTCGGCCAGGATGAAGCAGGCGCCTGGCTCACCGTCAGCGACCTGCAACAGGGTGCGCAGTTGCGGGTGCACGCCCGCTATGTCGTGGGGTGCGACGGCGGCCGGTCCCTGACCCGCAAGGCGATCGGGGCGAGGCTCAGCGGTGATGAAGTCATCCAGCGCGTGCAATCGAGCTTCATCAGGGCGCCGGACCTCATCGACCGCATCACCAAGCCCGACGCCTGGATGAGCTACCTGTACAACCCGCGGCGTGCCGGCAACCTCGTGGCCATCGATGGCCGTCAGCTGTGGCTGCTGCACAATTACCTGCTGCCCGGCGAGCCGGACTTCGAGAGCGTGGACCGCGATGCCTGCATCCGGTTGCTGCTCGGTGTCGACGGCGCCTTCCCGTACGAACTGCTCGCGAAGGAGGACTGGGTGGGGCGCCGGCTGGTGGTCGACAAGCTGCGGGCAGGGCGCATTTTCATCTGCGGCGATGCGGCCCATCTGTGGGTGCCCTACGCGGGCTACGGCATGAACGCGGGCATTGCCGATGCATTCGACCTGTCGTGGCAGCTCGCCGCGACGCTGCACGGCTGGGGCGGCGCGCGCCTGCTGGATGGCTACGAGACCGAGCGGCTGCCGATCACCGCGCAGGTGTCGAACTTCGCCATGCGGCATGCGATGGGCGCCATCGCCGAGCGCACCGGGGTGCCGCCCGAGCTCGAGGACGCGACGCCCGCGGGGTCGGCGGCCCGGCACGCCGTCGGGGCGGCGGCCTATGCGCTGCACGTGCAGCAGTTCGCCTGCGCGGGACTCAACTTCGGATACTTCTATCCCGATTCACACCTGATCCTGTACGACGGGGAAGCGCAGCCGCCCTACACCATGCACGATTACACACCGTCGACGGTTCCGGGCTGTCGCCTGCCGCATCTGTGGCTGGCCGGACATCGATCGCTGTATGACGAGCTGGGACCGGACTACACCCTGCTGAGACTGGATCAGTCGGTGGCCGTGGAGCCGCTGCTCGCCGCCGCCGCGCAGCGCGGGGTGCCACTGAAACTGCTGGACCTGCCGGCGCAGGCCATGCCCGATCACGACCGGCATGCCCTCATCCTGTGCCGGCCGGACCAGCACATCGCCTGGCGCGCCCGATGCGGTCCTGGCGATCCGCAGCGGATCATCGGGACCATCGCCGGGCACGCCTGAGCAACGTCTACTTCATCGTCACGTCACGCGCCTTGTCCGACAGACCCTGCTCCCAGGTGCTCCAGCCGGAGTTCATGCCGTAGGGGCTGCGCTGCAGGACCGCCTGGATGCGGTGGATCTTGCCGCCCTGCACCTTGAACAGTTCGGCGATCTCCCAGGTCCAGGGCTGCACCGGACCTGCGACGACCTGGCGGCCATCGGGCGTGGTGAAGTGGCGGGTATCGCCACCCTCGTGGTCGAAGAAGCCGAACGCGAACACGATGCCGCGCTCCTCGTCCACCGCCACGTAGCGCCGGTCGCGGATGCGACTGACGAAGTGCAGCAGGCCGGACTTGAACTGCTCCATGCAGCTCCACTGCGCGGAATAATTGGTCGCGGTCTTCGGATCAGGGCGGGTCTGTCCGGCCGGCGTCGGCACGTTGGTCGACTGTCCGCCGTTCTCGATGCGGTTGCAGTCGTCGGCGAAGGGATAGTCGCCCTTGCCGTCGTTCTGCTGCATGCCGGTGAAGTACTTGTCGGCCGTTGCGATCATCGAGGCGCGCGAGGCGCGCTCGCCGGCCGGCACGGTCGCGAGATAGATCGGATCGACCTTCATGGCATCGACCTTCTGCGCGGCCTTCTCGTCGCGCACGGTGATCTCTTCGATCTCGCTGACCTTGCCCTCCCTGACCTTCAGGCGCAGCGCCATCAGCACGGGCGTCCCCTTGGTCGGATCGCGGTTGTCCTCCTCGATGGTGCCGAAGAAGGCGACCTGGCCGGCCGGCACATCCGTCACGAACAGCCGATAGTGGCCCTTGGCGTGCATGGTGCGCCACAGGCCATCGCCGATCCGCAGGTGCTGGCCGTCCTCGGTGTAGCGCACGTTCGGCGCCATCGGCAGCTTCTTCGGGTCGTGCGCCAGCAGGGCATCGAAATAGCGGTCGACGAATCCCTCCAGGCAGGCGCGGTCGCAGCTCCCGGCCGCGCGCGCCTGCATCGATCCGGCCAGCAGCAGTGTGCCGGCCACGCAGGCGAGGCCCGTTATCTTTGCGTTCATGGATCCCCCTCAGTTGCGAAAATTGATTTCTATTTTTACGCCGTTCGGATCGAACACGAACAGCTGCCGCATGCCCGACCTCGATGCGAGGTTACGCGCCGGCGTGACGCCGTGGCGTTCCAGACGCGCGATGACGCCCGCGAAATCCTCGGCATTGAATGCGACATGATCGAACGCCCCGGTGCTCGCGGCCGGCGCGGTCACGGGAATGTCCTTGCCGTTCGAATGCGCAGTGTAGGTGTTCCACTCGGCGATGTGGATCACGGGTGTCGTGCCGATGTACATCCAGTAGCCCGGGAATCCGAGCAGCGGCCGGAAGCCCTCCGTCATCCCCAGGGCATCGCGGTAGAAGTCGCGCGTCGCGTCGAGGTCCGAGGTGAGCACCAGGTAGTGCTCCATGCCCGTCAGTGCCACGCCCCGCTCCTTTATGGATTCGGGGCGGAACCCGACCCGGGTGGCGGACCGCCGGACTGGCGCATGACGGTGCCGTCGGCGAGCGTGACGCTCAGGAAGCTGCCGCCGTGTTCGGCCCCCTTGAGGGGATGGATCAGCACGCTCACCTTGTCGCCCGGATTGAGCGTGTGCTTGGACCAGCCGCGGCGGGCGAGGTAGTTGGGGCTCATGCCCTCGATGCCCCACTGCTGCGGCTTGCCGTCGGCGCCGGGCACGTCGATCCAGATCCAGCTATGAGGGTTGGTCCACTGGAAATCACGGATCGTCCCCTGCAGCGTCACCGTCCTCGACAGATCGAACATGGCATAGGAGTGATGGGCCAGCGTCACCGCCGGCAGCGCCGGGAGCATGAGCCACAGCGCGCAGGTCGCGATCCGTGCACAGGATTTCATGTGTGCCGCCAGCGTTCAGTGGTTGAGGATGATGCCGGCCTTGCCCTTGTCGGTGGCGAGGTTGCGGTTGTTCTGTTCGCAGATGTACTCGGCGATGTCCCAGTCGCGATGGCGCTTGAGCACCTTGGTGCTGGTGAAGGGCCTGGTGAGCGCCTTGGGATCATCGATCGTGGTCACCACTTCCATGGTGTCCGGGGCGCTGAGGCGGAAGCGCTCGACGATGTGCATCCTGTCGCTGTGCCGGTAGCCCTGGCTGGGACCGAGCGCCGTGTCGGGCGTGAACCCGACCGAATCCGCGACCAGCGTGTCCCCCTCCCAATGGCCGATCGAATGGCCGTTGTAGGTGAGATCCGGGTCATCCGGATGCTTGCGGCCATCCATGAAGATGCGCCGCGTCTGGCTGTAGGCCTCGATGATGATCGTGACCTTGCCGGGCGTGAACAGCAGTTCGATCGGGTAGGGCTGGTTCATGATGGCCGGCATCCCCGGCGGCACGCAGTTCGCCTGCGGCGTCTCCTGGTCCTCGCCCTGGGCCTGGGCCGCCTTGAAGTCCGCCAGCTTCCGCGCGTACTCCGGGGTGAGGGAGGGCAGTTCCGGGGCCACCGGTCCGGGCCGCGTCCGCACGCCCATGGTGACTTCCCAGACTCCGCTCAGATCGGGTTTCGTTTCCGGCGTCGATTGCGCGCGGGCACTGCCGATGAGCGCGCCCGCGACGAGAACCGATGCGACCGCAAGGCAGCCGATGCGCCTGACAGGCTTTGTGAACACTGGACCCCCCATGCCGGCGGGTCAGTGTAGCGCGGTCAGACGAAACCGATCCAGCGACCCAGCCCGACGATGACGACCCAGATGGTCAGGGAAATGCCGCCGGCCAGCTTTGCGGCCAGCGGCGGAGTCGAAGGAGCCTGGTCCCACTTGGTGACCGAGCGGAAGGCGCCCAGGTGGAAGATCGCCATGTTGATGGCGGCCAGCAGCAACATGCCCATCTTGGCGTCGAACTGCCAGATGCCCGTATAGCGCACCGCCGAGGAGCTGAACAGCAGGCTGCCGGTGATGAATGCACAGACAAAGGCGGTCCACGTCCACGGCAGCACCTCGTCCGTCAGCTCCTTGACCGACCGATGCCGCGAGGCGATGTTCAACAGCCGCAGGTCGACGACCATGATCGAGCCCACGACCAGCACCAGGGACAGGACATGGATGGACTCGATGGTCGGAAACAGCCAGGTCGATTCGCGGACGGCCGTACCCCAGGGAGTAGCCTCCACCGTCTGAAAGAAGTGCTTCATCATTACTCAGCCGTGCTCGACGTAGGCGATCCAGCGACCCGCGGCGACGATCCCCACCCAGATGATCAGCGATACCGATCCCAGAAGGATGGCTGCCGCGCGGTGCCGTTCCCAGAAGCTCTTCTCGCGTCGCAGCTGGGTCTGGAAGATGAGGGTGAGCGTCAGGGCGCAGGCGAGCAGCCCCATCTTGATCCAGAACATGTCGCTCTGCAGTTCGCGGCCCGGTTCGCCGATGATCAGGATGGTTCCCGAACAGGCCAGCACCACCAGCGCGGTCCATACCCAGGGCAGGAAGCGGGCACCCATTTCGTGCAGGCTCTGGCGGCGGCCGGCCACGCCCACCAGGCGCAGGTCCAGCATGGCCATGGACGTCATCACAATGGCGATCGAGACGATGTGCACCGTCTGTACCGTCGGAATCACCCAGAACGCATCCTGGATGTGCTCGCTCAAGGACGTGGACGACAGCCACGCGCAGAATTGCCGTATCACCCGTTACCCCCTAAGAACCTTTGTCTATGGTGCGCCTGCAGGCGTCGATAGTCAGCTAAATCACTGTTTCTAATTGCGTTATTTAACGTTAACAAATCGTGCTAGCATCGCCGGCCGCGCAGGATAGTCCCCACAACATGTCCGACCCCGAATCATTGCCGGTGCTCGCCCACCGGATTCGCGCGTCCGGCGCCCTGGGCCGTTCACAGCTCATCCAGAAGCTGTTTGATTTCCTTATCGAATGCTCGGCCACGGGCCGGGCACCCAAGGAGACCGAAGTCGCCATCGAGGTATTCGGCAAGGACACGGGCTTCGACGTGGCTTCGGACGCTATGGTTCGGGTTTACGTCCACAAGCTGCGCCGCAAGCTTGAAGAATACTACTCGGGGCCCGGTCGCAGCGACCCCTTCCAGCTGACGATCCCCAAGGGCGCCTACCGGTTCGTGGTCCAGGGGCGGGATGCGGAACCCGCCCCGGTGGCCGAGGAAGTTCCTGCCGAAGCGCCGGCGGAACCGGCCGGGATCCGTACCCGGCGTCGCTGGCTGCTGCCCGCCCTGGTGGCGTCGATCGTGATGAACCTGATGCTGGCAGGCGGACTGTACTGGCATGCGCATCGGTCCGCCCCGCCGAGCCCGGTGCGCGCCAGTTCCATCTGGTCGCGCATGCTCGATTCGGGGCGCCCCCTGTGGATCGTGCTGGGCGATTACTACATATTTGCCGAAACGGACAAGAACATGGAGGTGCAGCGCCTGGTGCGCGAGTTCTCCATCAACTCGGCGAACGACCTCGACCAGTACCTGAAGCTGCATCCGGAATACTCGGACCGCTACCAGGACATGCAGCTGAACTACCTGCCGACCTCGGCGGCGTATGCCCTGAAGGACCTGCTGCCGCTGCTGGCCGATGCCAGTAGCCGCACCCGCGTGGTGATGGCCTCGGACCTGACCCCCGAGATGCTCAAGTCCTCCGATGTCATCTACATCGGGTACCTGAGCGGCATGGGCATGCTCAGCGACCTGGTGTTCGCCGGTTCGCGCTTCCAGATCGGTGATTCCTTCGATGTGCTGGTCGATCGCAGTTCCGGCAAGCAGTACATCAGCCAGGCCGCGATGCCGGTGCCCGGCGAGCAGACCTATCACGACATCGGCTACTTCGCGACCTTCGCCGGCCCGGCGGGCAACCAGATCATGATCGTCGCGGGCACCCGCGATGTGGCCGTGCGGCGCATGGCCGAGACGGTCACCCACACCGACACCCTGCAGCAGCTGCTCACGCGCAGCGCCAACCCGCGTTCCTTCGAGGCGCTCTACGACGTGTTCGCCATGGACGGCACGGATCTCAACGGCACGCTGCTGCTCACCGGCAAGATCGACACCAAGCGCATCTGGACGGACCAGAACGCGGCGCCGGCCGGAACCGCCGACCATCCGCCGCCCGATACGCAACCCACTGCGCGCGTTCCCTGAACCCGAGGCTCCATGAATCCACCGGAACAGGCCCCCGCCGGCCGCCCCCGCAAGCCGCGCTACGGCGCCGTCGTACACAGCGTGCGCCAGCTCACGCCCCGCATGCGCCGCATCGTGTTCGGCGGGCCGGAACTCGAAGGCTTCCGGTGGAACGGCCCGGCGGCGCACATCAAGCTCATCCTGGGCGCGGACTCGCCCGATGGCGTGCGGGCGCCCTCGCGGACCTACACGCCGCGGCACTTCGATGCCGCGCGACGCGAGCTCACCGTCGACTTCGTGCTGCACGGTGAGGGGCCCGCCTCGACCTGGGCCGCGCAGGCGAGCGTCGGACAACCGATGCTGATCGCAGGACCGGGCCGCTGCTATGAGCTTGATCCGGCGGCGCAGTGGCTGCTCCTCGCCGGGGACGAGTCGGCGATCCCGGCCATCGCCACCATCCTGGAAATCGCGCCCGCCACGCTCCCCACGCGGGTGCTGATCGAAGTCGACGACGCCGCGGACGAATTCGCGCTGACCCCGCCGCGGCCGAACGTGGATCTGCGCTGGCTGCACCGCGCGCAGCCACTCGCTGACGATGCCGCCTCCACGGGCGCGGCCGCGGGCGCGGAACTGTTCGCCGCGGTTGCAGCCTTCCGGCCCCCCGGCGGCCACGGCGCGATCTACGTCGCCTGCGAGGCCGAGGCCATGCGCCGCATCCGCCGCCAGCTGCTGCTGGAGCGCGGAGTGCCGCGCGAATGGCTGACCACCCGGGGTTACTGGAAGCAGGGCTCGACCGATCACCCGGACCGGGACTACGGCGAAGACGTGGGCTGAAACCCGCTACGGCGCGCAGCGCAGCGCCGCCCCACCCGTGAGGAAGATCCGCGGTCCCGCCGGCGGCCCGAGCTCGCCGTGCAGGCTCTGCAGGTAGTGATCGAGGGCCTCGGTATCCAGCGGCCCCACGGTCTGCACCGGCACGTGGGCAAAGCCGTGGAAGTCATCCCCGCCGCCGACCAGGAAGTCATTGACGGCGACGCGGTACAGCTGCGCGGGACGGATCGGCCGATGCTGCGCATCGCAGGCCCTGACCACATGCGATCCGCTGGGCCGGGCCGGATCCCACTCGTAGTACAGGCCCGAGGTCTTGAGCACGCGCGGGATGGCCGCGGGATCTTTTGACCACTGTTCCTCGAGCACCGCCAGCAGCTGCGCGCCGCTCATGCGCAGGGCCAGGATGCGGTTGCCGAAGGGATGCAGGGTGAGGATGTCGCCCCAGGTCAGCGTTCCGGCCGGCAGGTCCGCGCGCAGGCCGCCGGGATTCATGAGGGCGACATCGGCCTTCAGCGCCGCGCGCTGGGCATCGGCGACCACATCGCCCAGCGCCGACTCGCCGGCGGCTGACATGCGACGCGTCAGCGGCTGCGCCGCATGCCCCACGACCCGCGCCACCCGCGGTCCGACCGCCGCCTGCGCGGCTGCGACCAGCCGCGCCACGGCCGGGTCGGGATGCAGGCCCTCCGCGGCATCGGCCCAGGCCGGTTCGATGACCGCGGACTTGGCGAGCACGCCGCCGCCGCGCGGATCGAGCGTCAGCGTCAGATCGCCGAAGGCCAGGCCGTAGGAATAGGCCTGGACCACGAGCACCGGCTTGCCGCTGCGATCCGGCCACAGGGCGTTGGTGAAGTTGTGGGTATGGCCCGAGACCACCACGTCTATCGCCGGATCCAGCCGCGCGACGATGCGCTGCAGGGGACCGTGCCAGGAGAAGCCCCCGCGCTCGGGGACGGGCACCACGCCCTGGTGGATCGTGACCACAAGGGTGTGCACGCCGGCGGCGCCGAGCTCGCGCGCGGCGGCGTTGATGGCGGTGGCCTCGTCGGTGAATTCCAGATCGGCCGTGGCCCAGGCGGGGATCAGCGTCGGCGTCTCGCGCAGCACGGCGCCGATGATGCCCACCGGAATGCCATGGATCACCACGACCGTGTAGGGCGGCAGCAGCGTGCGGCCGCTGTGGCGGTCGAGGACGTTGGCGCAGACATAGGGCACGCGGCTGCCGCGCCAGGGATTCTCGAGGAACGGGCCGGCCGCCGCGTTGCCGCCGTTGAGCAGCCGCAGGAGTTCCCGCGGTCCCGCATCGAACTCATGGTTGCCGGGCGTGCCGATGATGTGGCAGGGATCGGGTTGCTCGCGCCATCGGGCGGCGCTGAAGAAATGGGTCGCCGCACCGTAGCGGCACGACTCCTCGGCCAGCAGGTTGAGAAAACCGATCGCGGGCTCGTTCTGCAGCAGGCGCGTGATCGGCGGGCTCGCGCCCAGCAGGTCTCCCGCGTGGATGATGAGCGTGGCTTCGGGATCGCGGGCCCGCCGCGCCAGGAGATAGGCCGCCAGCACCGCCGCGCCGCCGGCCGGACGCCGTGCATCCGGGGCCGCGGGCGTCTGCAGGTTGCCGTGGAAGTCATTGAAGGTGAGCACGTGCAGCGCGACGGGCGCGGCGGTGTGCGCCAGGGCCGCCGCATCTTCCCAGCGGACCGCCCGGGCCGGGGGCGGCCAGGGCACGGCGGGCGCCGCCTGCGGCGCCGGGGCGGCCCTCGACGCCGTGGCGAGCCAGCACCACAGCAGAATCAATGAGATACGCATCCTGAACCCATCGGCTGAGAGATTGACCAAAATTAATTGCTCCGGCAACGATCTGACGTACTATTATCGATAATCGATTCCGGCGATTGGATACCTTCCCATGTGGATAGTCGAGGTGGCGCTGAAGCGCCCCTATACCTTCATCGTGCTCGCTTTGCTGCTGCCGCTGCTCGGGGCCATGACGCTGTTCGGAACTCCGCTGCGGGCCGGCATGCCGGTGGACATATTCCCGGATATCGCCATTCCCATCATTGCAGTCAATTTCAATTACACGGGTATGTCGCCGGATGACATTGCCGGCCGGATCACCTCGCAGCTGGAACGGTATGCGACGACGATCGTGAATGACATCGAGCATGTCGAGTCGGAGAGCTACACCGGCATGACGGTCATCAAGCTGTTCTTCCAGCCCGGGGTGAACATCGACCTCGCGATGTCGCAGGTGACCGCCTATGGCCAGACGGCCCTGCGGCAGATGCCCCCCGGCGCCACCCCGCCGCTGGTGCTCAAGTACAGCGCCTCGAGCGTGCCGATCCTGCAGCTGGCGATGTCCAGCGACAAGCTGACCGAGGCCCAGCTGTTCGATTTCGGCAACCAGGTGATCCGCTCCCAGATCGCGACTATCGCCGGTGTCTCCATTCCGTACCCCTTCGGCGGGGCGGTCCGGCAGGTGCAGGTCGACCTGCGCCCCGATGCCCTGCGGGCCCAGGGCCTGACGCCGGTGGATGTGAACAACACCCTCGCCAACCAGGCGCTGATCATTCCCTCGGGCACCGAGAAGATCGGCAGCACCGAGTACAACGTGCGGCTGAACGCGAGCCCGACCACGATCGAGGCACTCAATGACCTGCCGATCCGCAGCCGCGCGGGCTCGGTCACGTACCTGCGCGATGTCGCCTTCGTGCACGACGGCCATACCCCGCAGACCAACGTGGTGCGGGTCAACGGCCGGCGTGCCGTGCTGATGTCGATCCAGAAGACCGGCTCGGCCTCGACCCTCAACATCGTCAATTCGATCCGCGAGCGGATGCCGCGGGTCAACGAGCTGCTGCCCGAGGGTGCCTCGGTCGCCATGACCGGCGATCAGTCGGTGTTCGTGCGTGCGGCCATCCGCGGTGTCGTCACCGAGGCGCTGATCGCCGCGACCCTCACCGCCTTCATGGTGCTGCTGTTCCTGGGCAGCTGGCGCAGCACGCTCATCATCGCGATCTCGATTCCGCTGTCGATCCTGTCCTCCATCATCCTGCTGGGCGCGATGGGCGAGACCATCAACCTCATGACCCTGGGCGGCCTGGCGCTGGCCGTCGGCATCCTGGTGGACGACGCCACGGTGACCATCGAGAACATCAACCGGCACCTCGAGGAAGGCATGGACGTGACGCCGGCCATCCTGGAGGGTTCGCGGCAGATCACGGTGCCCGCGCTGGTGTCGACCCTGTCCATCTGCATCGTGTTCGTGCCGATGTTCCTGCTGACGGGCGTCGCGCGCTATCTGTTCGTGCCGCTGGCGGAGGCCGTCGTGTTCGCGATGCTGACCTCCTACGTGCTATCGCGGACGCTGGTGCCCACGCTGTGCATGTACTGGCTGCGCACGCACGCCCAGGAGCAGGCGGCCGCGGCCGGCTCGACCCCGAACCCGTGGCAGCGCTTCCAGGGCGGCTTCGAGAAGCGGTTCGCCGTGCTGCGCGAGCGGTATCACGGCGTGCTCAGGTCGGCCCTCGACCATGGCCGGCCGTTCATGATCGGCTTCCTCGCGGTGGCCTTCGCCTCGATGATCATCTATCCATTCCTGGGCCGGAACTTCTTCCCCGAGGTCGACGCCGGCCAGATCAAGCTGCACGTGCGCGGACCGACCGGCTTCCGGGTCGAGGACACCGCGGGGCTCATCGACCATGTCGAGGCGGCGCTGCGCGCGGTGATTCCGGCGCGTGAGATCGGCAGCGTGGTCGACAACATCGGCCTGCCGGTGTCGAGCATCAACGTCACCTACAGCACCTCCGGCACGGTCGGCAGCTCCGATGCCGACGTGCTGATTTCGCTGAACCCGGGCCATGGGCGCACCCATGACTACGTGCGCACGCTGCGCCGCGAACTGCCCCGGGAGTTCCCGGGCGTGACCTTCTCGTTCCTGCCGGCGGACATCGTCAGCCAGATCCTGAACTTCGGCGTGCCGGCGCCGATCGACATCCAGATCGTGGGCCCGAGCCCCAGGAACCGCGACGTGGCACGCAGCCTGCTCGCCTCGCTGCGGCACATTCCGGGACTGGTGGACGCGCGCATCCAGGAGCCGGACGATTTGCCCGAACTGCGCGTGAATACCGATCGCAGCCGCGCCATGCAGCTGGGCATCGCCCAGCGCGATGTCGCCAACAACCTGCTGCTGACGCTCTCCGGCAGCAGCCAGATCGCGCCCACGTTCTGGCTCAATCCCGAGAACGGCCTGCAGTACCCGCTGGTGGCGCAGACCCCGCAGTACCGCATGACCACGCTCGACGACCTGCGCAACGTCCCGGTGACCTCGGGCACCAGCCAGCAGATCCTGGGCGGCGTCGCCAGCATCACCCGCGGCGTGACCCCGGCGGTCATCTATCATTACGACAGCCAGAACCTGATCGACATCTACGGTGATGTGCAGGATCGCGACCTGGGCGCCGTGGCGAAGGACATCAACCGGCAGATCGCAGCCCTCGACGGCAAGCTGCCCAAGGCCACGCACATCGTGCTGCGCGGCCAGGTGCAGACCATGATCAGCTCCTATACCGGACTTGCGATCGGCGTGGTGGGCGCCATCCTGCTGGTGTACCTGCTGATCGTGATCAACTTCCAGTCCTGGGCCGACCCCTTCATCATCATCACGGCACTGCCCGCCGCCCTCGCCGGCATCGCCTGGATGCTGTTCATCACCGGCACCACGCTCAGCGTCCCGGCACTGACGGGAGCCATCATGTGCATCGGGGTCGCGACCGCCAACAGCATCCTGGTGGTGAGCTTCGCGCGTGACCGCATGCGCGAGGGCGCGACCGCCCTGCAGGCGGCGCTCGATGCGGGCTTCACGCGCTTCCGGCCGGTGCTGATGACGGCGCTGGCGATGATGATCGGCATGACGCCCATGGCCTTGGGAATGGGCGAAGGCGGCGAGCAGAACGCACCGCTCGGCCGCGCGGTGATCGGCGGACTGCTGCTGGCGACCGTCGCCACGCTGCTGTTCGTCCCGGTCGTATTCGCGGCCGTGCACGGCCGGCGGCGGCCGCCGGAACCGGCGCATGCGCACTCACTTTCACACGGATGAGCTCGACTATGGACGCACCCAACAACCCTCCGCAGCGGATCAACATGAACGGGTTCGCCCGCATCGGCGCCGTCGTCGCCGTGGCGGCCGTGGCGTTCGTGATCTGGAACATCATCTCCGCCCACCGCGCCGCGGCGACCCTCGCCAGCGACACCGAGGAGGCGGCCATCACCACCGTGAACACCACCCACCCGAAGCCCACCGACCCCTCGGGCAGCGAGCTGGTGCTGCCGGGCACGGTGCAGGCCAACATCGATGCGCCCATCTACGCCCGCACCAGCGGGTACCTGAAGCGCTGGCTGGTGGACATCGGGACGCGGGTGAAGGCGGGGCAGCTGCTGGCCGAGATCGACACGCCCGAAGTGCAGCAGCAGCTGAGCCAGGCCGAGGCCGATGTCGCGACGGCGCAGGCCAACGAAAAGATCGCCGCGGTGACCGCCGAACGCTGGCAGTCGCTGCGCAAGACCGACTCGGTGTCCAAGCAGGACGCGGACGAGAAGGCGAGCCTCGCCGAGGCCAGCAAGGCGCAGCTGGATTCTGCGCGCGCCAACCTGCAGCGGCTGCGCGACCTCAACGGCTTCCGGCGCATCGTGGCACCGTTCGACGGCATCATCACCGCGCGCGAAACCGACGTCGGCCGGCTGATCGCCGCCGGCGGCGGCACGGGTCCCGAGCTGTTCCGCATCAGCGATGAGCGGCAGCTGCGCCTGTACGTCCACGTACCGCAGGCGTTCGCGCCGCAGATGGGCCCCGACACCACCGCACAGGTGAGCTTCCCGGATCGTCCGGGGGTGACCTTCACCGCCCGCATGGACTCGACCTCGAACGCCATCGATCCGACCACCAACACCCTGCTGGTGCAGCTGAAGGTCGACAACGCCAGCGGCCAGCTGCTGCCGGGCGCCTACGCCGACGTGCATTTCAAGGTGTCGCCCGACGGGCGGGGACTGTCGCTGCTGCTGCCGGCGAACACCCTGCTGTTCCGCAGCGACGGCATTCATGTCGCGACGGTCGATGCCACCGGGCACGTCGTGCTGAAGCCCATCATCATCGGCCGCGACTACGGCGCGGCCATCGAGGTGGTGCACGGGCTCACCGCGCAGGACACCGTGATCCTGAGTCCCCCGGACTCGCTGATCGATCATGACCGGGTGCGGGTGAATCTGCCGGTCAGGACCGTGGCGGGGACCTGATCGTGAAACGCCTCGTACTCAGTGGCGCGGTCGCGGCGGTGCTCAGTGCCTGCTCGCTGGCGCCCACCTATGTCGCGCCGAAGCTCGACCAGGATGTCGCCGCTTACAAGGAGGCCGGCGACTGGGCCCCCGCCGCGCCCGCCGACGACAGGCCGCGGGCGGACTGGTGGCAGGCCTTCGGGGATGCGAAGCTCGACGAGCTCGAGCAGCAGTTGCGGGCCGCGAATCCCGACCTGCGCGCCGCCTTCGCGCGTTTCGAGCAGGCCCGCGCGCTCGCCGGCCAGGCGCGCTCGGCGCAGTACCCGACGGTGGCTGCGAACGTCACCGCGCTGCGCGGTCGCGAGTCGGACTACGCCGCGCTCGGGGCCGGACGCACCGGCAATGACCTGGTGGCAGAGCTCAGCGTCGCCTGGCAGATCGACCTGTTCGGGCGGCTGCGCAACATGACGGCGGCGGCCAATGCC
>Ga0335075_10008465_pt1 | contig 15748 bp, 13 predicted proteins | sample Lox_Sample_24_FD_206723 | JGI IMG/M metagenome (GOLD analysis project Ga0335075, IMG submission 206723) | Soil microbial communities from Loxahatchee National Wildlife Refuge, Florida, United States - Lox_Sample_2.4 | ecosystem: Environmental > Terrestrial > Soil > Wetlands | place: USA... | reverse complement strand
TGACCGGCGATCCCGCGAGGGAGGCGGCGCTCATTCACGACATCATCGAGCGCCGCCACGGCCGGGCCGCGACGCTGCTGGACCTGGCCTGCGGAACCGGCGGGATTACCGCGCTGCTCGCTGGCGCGTACCAGGTGAGCGGACTTGATATATCGCCAGGCATGCTGGCCATTGCCCGCGGGAAGCTGCCCAGCCGGACACAGCTGCATCTGGCCGATATGACCAGCTTCCGGCTCGAGGCCAGATTCGATGTGATCGTCTGCGCCTACCAGGGCCTCAATCACCTGCTCAGCCTGGCCGCGTGGCGGCGCGGGTTCGATCGTGCCTACGAACACCTCACCCCCGGCGGCCTGTTCGTCTTCGACATCACCACGCTCAGCCACCTGCGCAGGATGGCGAGCACCCGCCGGATAGTGCAGGAGTTCGAGGGTAATTACCTGGTGATACGGGTGCGGACGGCGGACAGGATGGTGTTCGACTGGCACATCGAGGTATATGAACTCCAGCCGGATGGCCGTTACCGCCTGCTCACCCAGACTGTCCGGCTGAGATCATTTCCCCTTCCCGACATAGCCGAAGCCCTGCACGCCAGGTTTACCGGCATAGAAGTGCTCAGTGCCGGCCGTTCAGGCGACAAGGCGATCGAGGACCGTATCTGGTTCGCCTGCCGCCGGGCCTTACGTCACGGGAGCGTCTTACGCGAGTCGGCCTGGGTTGCGGCGTACGCGCGGATCAGCGGCGCGTCGTCGATGGTGTAGCTCCGTTCCCGCCTGATGTCTTGCGTGAACGCCAATGACCACTCGAGGATCGCTCCCAGCCGGTTGCGGTAGCCGGTGAGGAAGCCAATGTGGATCAGCAGCCAGACCCACCAGCCGGGCAGGCCGCCGAAGTTCAGCTTGAACGCGGAAACCACGGCGTGCCCGCGGCAGATGTAGGCTGCGGAGCCCAGATCGTAGTACCTGAACGGTTTGGTGTACCTCTCCCCGCGGGCCAGGTGGCCGATCTTACGCCCGGCGTACAGCCCGGTTTGCATGGCCACCTCGGCGACTCCTGGCAGCTTGTCCAGGCTCATCACATCCCCGGTGACCAAGATCTCCGGGTGGCCGGGGATGCTGAGATCCTTGCCGACCACGATGCGCCCGGCCCGGTCCTGCTGCGCGCCGGTGGCCTTGGCCACCTCCGTCGCAAGCGGCGGAGCCTCGACGCCCGCGGTCCACAAGACGTTGGCCGCCTCGTACCTGGTCACGTTGCCGTCGTGACCCTTGACGTCCAGGCCGTTCATGTCTACGTGGGTGACGATCGAGCCCATGTGCAACTCGACGCCCAGCCTGGTCAGTTCGCGGGCGGCCAGCGCGGACAGTTTCGGGCCGAACGTGGTCAGCGGGGCGGTTCCGCCGTCGAACAAGAGGACCCGGGCGTCCTCGGGCTCGATGCGCCGGTACTCATGGCGCAGCGTCTTGGTGGCGACCTCGCGGATCTGCCCGGCCAGTTCCACGCCGGTGGGTCCGGCCCCGACCAGGGCGAAGGTGAGGAAGCGGGCCCGCTGCGCTGGGTCGTCCTCGGATTCGGCCATCTCGAACGCGCCGAACACCCGCCGCCGGATCTTCATGGCGTCCTCGATGGTCTTCATCCCCGGCGCGACCGCGGCGAACTCGTCATGCCCGAAATACGACTGCCGGACGCCGGCGGCCAGGATGAGGTAGTCGTAGCCGAACTCGATCGGTTCGCCCAGCGCTCGGCGGGCCAGTACCCGCCGCCGATCCGGATCGATGCCGGTCACCTCGGCCACCACGAACTCGACATTGCTGTGCCGTTTGAGCAGTTCCCGTAGCGGGGCGGCGATCTTCCCCTCGGACAAGATGCCGGTCGCGCACTGGTAAAGCATTGGCTGGAACAGGTGGTGTTCGGCCCGGTCGATGAGCGTCACCCGAACCGGAGCGCGCCCGAGCGACCTGGCGGCGAACAACCCCGCGAAGCCGCCGCCGACGATCACTACCCGGAGAGGGCTGGATGCCTGGGTCATGGCTCAGCCCGCCGGGTCGCACCAGGCGTCCCGGTCGGGCAGCAGCCGCGCCGCCTCGCCGGGACCCCAGGTGCCCTTGGCGTAGGGATGCGCGGGGACGACGTCGCCGAGCACCGGGTCGACGATCTCCCAGGCCTCCTCGACGGTGTCCTGGCGGGCGAACAGCCAGCGGTCGCCGCTGAGGGCGGCGCCGATGAGCCGGTCATAGGGGCGGATGTCCGACCCGGGCTGCTGGGCGAACGAGAGCTGTTCGGCCTGAGGTTCCCACCCGGCCCCCGGCTTCTTGCCGTGCAGGGTGATGCTGACCGCCGTCTCAGGCCAGACCCGGAATCTCAGCGCGTCCTGGGGAACCATCGGCTCGATGCCGAACACGTCCTGCGGCGGCGCCTTGAAGGTGATGGTGACCTCGGTGGCGGTGACCGGCATGCACTTGCCCGCGCGGATCAAGATGGGCACCCCGGCCCAGCGCCAGGTATCGGCGGCGAGCCGGACCGCAACGTAGGTCTCCACCGCCGACTTGGGATCGACGCCGTCCACGTCGAGGTAGCCCTCGTACTGGCCGCGTACCGTATTCTCCGGGGTCAGCGGGCTCAGCGCGGTCAAAACCTGGTGCTTGGCGTCCCGCCAGCCGGCCAGGCTGGTCCCGGTCGGCGGTTCGGCCAGCACGGTGGCCAGCACCTGGAGCATGTGGTTCTGGAGCACGTCGCGGATGGCGCCGGTCCGGTCGTAGAACCGGCCGCGGTCGGAGACGTCGAACGCCTCGGCCATGGTGATCTGAATGCTCTCGACGTAGTTCCGGTTGAGCACCGGCTCGATCACCGAGTTGGCGAACCGGACGAACAGTACGTTCTCGACCGGATCGAACGCCAGCCAGTCGTCGACCCGGAAGATGGCGTCTTCGGGGAAGAACTCGTGCATGGTCTGGTTGAGCTGCCGCGAGCTGGCCAGGTCGACGCCGAACGGCTTTTCCACCATGACCCGGGCACCGCGGGACCGGCCCTCGGTGGCGATCCCCTGGGCGATCCGGCCGAACAGCTGGGCCGGCACCTCCATGTAGTACAGGATCTGCTGGCCGGCGCCGACCTGATCGGACATGGCCTTGTAGGTGGTCTCATCGCCGAGGTCGCCGTCCACGTACCGCAGCAGGCTGAGCATCTTGACCGCTGCCGGGTTGGCCGGGTCCATCCCGTTGAGCTTCAGCGACGCGGTGGCGTAGTCGCGGAACTGTTCCAAACCCCAGCCGCTCTTGGCCACCCCGACCACGGGGACGTCGAGCACGCCGCGCTTGACCAGCCCCACCAGCGCGGGAAAGGTCTCCAGCTTGGCCAGGTCCCCGGTAGCGCCGAAGATCACCAGCGCGTCAACGTTGTCTGACATGTCGATCCCTCCTCAGCGATCCCTCCTTAGCGATCCCTCCTTAGCGATCCCTCCTTGGCGATCGCCTCCGATCAGATCGCGCCGGTCCCAGGGCCGCATCCTCCGCGGCGGGCGATCCCCGGCGCTCTGCGTAGCCCGCCTGGGGCGGGACAGGCTGGGGAGCCGGGGCTTGCTTCTGGAAGTCGCCGATGCTGACTCGCTTGCGGAACACGTAGTAGGTCCAGGCTTGGTAGACGAGTACCAGCGGCATCAAGAAGATGACCACGACGGTCATGGCCTTGAGCGAGTACGCTCCGGACGCCGTGTTGTGCACGGTGAGGCTGTAGGCCTTGTTGGTGGACGAGACCATCACGTGGGGGTATAGGTCGACGAAGATCGACAGGATGCAGGCGGCGATCGTGACCGTGGTCGCGGTGAAGGCGAAGCCGTCGCGGCGATCGTAGACCAGCCAGACGGCGGCCACCGCGGCGAGGATGCCAAGCAGTTCAATCACGTTAAGGAAGAAACCCCGGTTCGCGATCACGTGCGTCCAGATGATGAAGCCGATGACGAACGCGCCGGTGAACGGGGCAATGCGGCGGGCCACCCGCCCGGACCGCTCGCGCATGGCGCCGGTCGTCTTCAGTCCGAAGAACGTCGCGCCGTGCAACAGGCAGATCAGGACAAGGGTGACACCGGTAAACACGCCGTACGGCTGGAGCAGGTCCCAGAATGACCCGGTGTAGTTCTGGCTGGCGTCGATCGGCAGCCCGTTCAGCAGGTCGCCCAGGGCCACCCCGATCAGCAGCGGGGCGAGCAGGCTGCCGACGGTCAGCAGCACGTCCCAGGTGCGGCGCCAGCGCGCCGCGTCGCGCTTGCCGCGGTACTCGAAGGCCACGCCGCGAATGATCAGCGCGGCCAGCAGCAGGGCGATCGCGAGGTACATGCCGGAGAACATCGTCGCGTACCAGCCGGGGAACGCCGCGAACATGGCGGCGCCGGCCACGATCAGCCAGACCTCGTTGCCATCCCACAGCGGCCCGATGGTGTTGATGGCCGCCCGGCGGCCGGCCTCGTCGCCGCCGACCGGACTGTGCAGCATGCCGACGCCGAAGTCAAACCCCTCGAGGACGAGAAAGCCGGTCCACAAGATGGCGATGACGATGAACCAGAACGGGATCAGGTTGCCCATCGTGACCTCAATACTGGACCGCGGGGAGAGGCAGGTCCGCGTCGGCTTCGGTACGCGGCGGCGGCAGCTCCTTGCGCGAGTACCGCAGCATCAACAGCAGGTCCACCGTGCCGAGCGTGCCGTAGAGCACGATGAACCCGATCAGGCTGATCCACAGCCAGGTGGTGCTAACCGTCGGGGAGATCCCGTTCTTGGTCAGCATGATGCCCTGGACGATCCACGGCTGCCTGCCGCTCTCGGTCAGGAACCAGCCCGCGGTGTTGATCACGAACGGCAGCACCGCGCCCCAGACCGCCACCCACAAGAACACCCGGGATGTGGCCAGCTTTTTTCGCCTGATCAGCCACAGCCCCCACAGCCCTATGAGCAGGACCACGACCGCCAGGTAGGCCATCACCCGCATGCCCCAGTACTGGATGAACACGTTCGGCACGTAGTTGCCGGGGCCGAACTGCTTGCTGTACTGCGCCTGCAGCGGGCTCATCCCGATGACCTTGCCGTTCCAGTGGTTGGTGGCCAGCAGCGACAGCAGGTGCGGGATCGCGAGGATCTGGGTCGGGGTGTGGTCGTTGTTGCCGCCGCCGATCTGGAACAGTGAGAACGAGCACGGCTGGCAGGTGGTCCACTGCGCCTCCGCGGCCGCGATCTTCATCGGCTGGTAGCGGGCCTCGATCACGCCAAGCTCATCGCCCACCAGCATGGCGAACAAGATCGCGGGGACCAGCACGGCCAGCGACAGCCTGGCCGACCGGGTGAACACGCCGCGGTCCCCGCCGTGCCGCAGCTGCCAGGCCGACACGGCCAGCATCACCGCCGCGCCTGTGACCAGGGCGGCGAAAAGGACCTTCGCGTATCCCCACACGAACACCGGGTTGGTGAACAGCGCCCAGATGTCGTTGAGCTGGGGTTTCCCGTGGACCATGACGTAGCCGACCGGGTGCTGCATCCAGGAGTTGGCCGCCAGGATGAACGCCGCCGACAGCGCGCTGCCCACGCACACGGCCCAGATCGTCAGCAGGTGCACCCGCCGCGAGAGCTTGTCCCAGCCGAACAGCCACAGCCCGAGGAATGTCGACTCAAGGAAGAAGGCGCCAAGCCCCTCCATGGCCAGCGGCGCGCCGAACACGTTGCCGACCAGCCGGGAGTACGCCCCCCAGTTCATCCCGAACTGGAATTCCTGCACCAGCCCTGTGACCACGCCGATCGCGATGTTGATCACGAGCAGCGTGCCGAAGAACCTGGTCAGCCGCAGATACTCATCTCGGCCTGACCGGTGCCAGGCCGTCTGCAGCAGCGCAGTCAAGAACGCAAGCCCGATGGTGACAGGGACGAAGAAAAAGTGGTTGATCGACGTGAACGCGAACTGGATACGCGCCAGATCGGTGTTCATCGACCGCCTCCGCTTCCCTTTCCCTCAGCCACCCGGCAGCCACCCGGCGGTGCGCTGACAGGCCGATGATCCGTGCGCGCGCCCAGGCCGCACCTCATCCGTGCCGGGTGGTGTTGCCGCGCCTTTCACCCAGGCCTCACCCCCGCCGGAGGATGCGGGTCGTGCCCGGCTGAGGTGAACATGTTGGATGCTGCACGTCCGCGTGGTCAGTCCGGCCGCCCTCACGGACCGGCTGAACGACCGGCTCGCCGCCGCACCCGGGGTCCAGAACGTGGAGGTGCGGGCCGGGGCCGCGCGCCGGCCGCCCGGCGACGCAGTCCAGTTCGACGTGCGCGACGGCGCCGCGAATCCGGTGTTCAAGGCCCTGCGCGAGCTCGGCCTCGACCGCGACGCCGCGATCTGCGTCGAGCGGGTGGATGCCGCGCTCACCGGCCGGGCGCGAGGCCGCGGCGCGCTGCGGCAAGAGACCGCCCCGGTGTGGGAGATGGTCGAAGCGGTCATCCGCGAAGGCGAGGCTTACGCGCCAAGCTTCTACGTCCTGCTGGCCGTCGCCGGCCTGATCGGCGCCGTCGGCATCCTCACCAACTCGCAGATCCTCATCGTGGGCGCCATGGTGGTCGGCCCCGAATACAGCGCGATCATGGGCGTCGCGCTCGGCATCACCAGACGGGTGCGGGCCGAGGTGCGAGACGGCCTGCTCGCGCTGAGCGGGGGGTTCCTGGCCGCTATCGTGCTGACCCTGCTGTTCGGTCTCGTGGTCCGCGCGTCGGGCGAGACCCCGGAACTCTACCTGAAGGGCGTCAAGCCGGTGGCGGATCTGATCAATACGCCCAACATCTTTTCGGTGATCGTGGCCGTGCTGGCTGGTGTCGTGGGCGTGGTGTCCCTGACCCAGGCCCGGGCCAACGCCCTCATCGGCGTTTTCATCTCGGTGACCACGATCCCGGCCGCCGCCTCGGTGGGCATCTCGATTGCGTATTCGAGCTGGCGCGAAGCAGGCGGGTCCATGCTCCAGCTTTTGCTCAACGTCGTCCTGCTCATCGCGGTGGGCGCGGCCGGGCTGCGAGCCCAGCGCGCCATCTGGCACCGGCGCGGCTGAGCCGCCGGACCAGGCGATCACCTGTGGCGGGTGATGAACCCCGTGCCCGCCGCTTCGACCATGGAGCGATGACCGAGCACCTGGTGAGCGGCATGTCGTGAGCCTCCGCCGATGACGACGCCTCCTGATCCACAGGCCCTCTTGCGTTCCCGGGCCTACGTGACGCTGCTCGTCATGGCGGCGGTCATCGGGGTTCCCGTCTCCGCCGTTGCCTTCGGCTTTCTCGCTCTGGTCAGCAAGCTCCAGGGGTGGATCTTCACCAGCCTGCCGCACGGGCTTGGCTTCCACTCCCAACCGCTGTGGTGGCCGATCCCGCCGCTGGTGCTGGCCGGGTTCCTGGTCGCGCTCACGATCCGCTATCTCCCGGGAACGGGCGGGCATTCGCCTGCCGACGGCTTCAACGCCAAGGCGGGCGCGCCCACGCCGGTCCAGCTACCCGGCGTCATACTCGCGGCCCTGGCCACGCTCAGCCTCGGCGCGGTGCTGGGACCCGAGGCTCCTCTTATCGCCATCGGTGGCGGCCTCGGCGTCTGCGCGGTCCGCCTGGCCAAGCGCGATGCCCCGGAACGGACCAGAGCCGTGGTGGCGGCCGCCGGGAGCTTCGCCGCCATCAGCACGCTGCTCGGATCCCCGCTGCTCGGCGCCTTCCTCCTGATGGAAGCCTCCGGCCTGGGCGGCGGCATGCTGGAGGTCGTGCTTCTGCCCGGCCTGGTCGCCGCCGGCATCGGTTCGCTGATCTTCATCGGCCTGGGCGCGTGGACCGGGCTCGGCACGTTCTCGCTGGCGATTCCGCACCTGCCCACCTTCCGTCAGCCCGACGGCTGGGAATTCTGCTGGGCGCTGGCCATCGCGGTGCTGGCCGCGCTGATCGGTTCGGGTATCCGGCGGCTTGCCCTGTTCCTGCGGCCTCACGTCGAGCGGAGGATGATACTGCTCACACCGGTGGTGGGCCTGGCCGTCGCCGGGCTGGCGATCGCCTTCGTCGCCGGTACCGGGAAGGGTTCCGCGGAGGTCCTGTTCTCCGGGCAGAACCAGCTTGGTCCCCTCGTCACCAGTAGCGCCAGCTATACCGCCGCCGCGCTGGTGCTGCTCATCGCGTGCAAGGCCCTGGCCTACGGCGCGTCGATGAGCGGCTTCCGCGGCGGGCCCGTCTTCCCCTCCATGTTCATCGGCGCCGCGATCGGCATGGCCATGTCGCACCTGCCGGGCCTGCCGCTGGTGCCCGCCGTTGCCATGGGCATCGGCGCGATGTCCGCGGTGATGCTCAAGCTCCCGATGACGTCCGTGCTGCTGGCCAGCCTGTTGCTCGGCTCCGATGCCCTGCCGGTCACGCCGGTGGTGATCGTGGCGGTTGCCGTGGCGTACATCGTCTCGATCAGGCTCACCCCGCCGCCTAAGGCCGAGCCTCAGGCGCAGGCACAACCGGCGGCCCCCGCCGCCGTGAGCGGAATTCACCCGTCATGAGCGGGGCGTATTACGAGATCCGGATATCCGGTGTTCTCCCGGCCGAAGCCCTGCTTGACTTCGACTGGCTGTCCGCCGAGGTGGAGCCGGTCGAGACCGTTGTGCACGGCCAGTTGCGGGACCAGGCGGCCCTGCGGGGCCTGCTGGCCAGGCTGGAGGTATTCGGTATCCAGCTCCTCGAAGTGCGCCGTCTCCGCGAGTGATCACGCCCGCACGATGCAGCGGAAGCCCAGGTGCGAGGTGGACGTGTCGACGGGCTGAGCCATCCGGGCCGCGGGGCGATAGCGGCGGCAGTAGTTCGGCGCGCACAGGTGCGACCCGCCCTTCATCACCTTGCGGGGGATGCGCGCGGGGTCGTGACGGTCGATGCTCTGTTCGCGGGCGTCAACGGCCTGGCGGCCGGTGCAGCAGGCGTGGACGTCGACGGCATGGTCCGCGGTATACCAGTCCGACGTCCACTCCCAGACGTTGCCGATCATGTCGTACAGGCCGTAGCCGTTGGCCGGGAACGCGCCGACCGGCGAGGTCCTCTCGTACCCGTCGTCTCCCGTGTTCTGCACGGGGAACTCGCCTTGCCATGTGTTGGCCACCCACCGCCCGTCCGGGCTGAACTCGTCTCCCCAGGCGAACTCGGCGCCGTCGAGCCCGCCGCGCGCGGCCAGTTCCCATTCGGCCTCGGTGGGGATCTGCTTTCCCGCCCACCTGGCGTAGGCCACGACGTCGGCCCAGGCAACGTGCACGACCGGGTGGTCGGGCATGCTCCGGATGGAGCTGCGGGGTCCGGTTGGATGGCGCCAGCCCGCGCCGGGAACGGCGCGCCACCACTGGTATGGGTCGGTCAGGCCGACCCGGCGCCGCGGCGGGACGAACACGGTCGAGAACGGCACGAGCAGTTCCGGCCGCGCGCCCGGGTCGTCGGCGCCCTCGGGCGCCCGCTCCGCCACCGTGACATAGCCCGTCTTGCGCACGAACCGGCCGAACTCCCGGTTCGTCACCGGGCCGGCGTCGATCAAGAACCCGCCCACCGTGACCTTGCGCGCCGGGCCTTCCTCCGGATAGTGCCGGTCGGAGCCCATCAGGAACGTCGCTCCCGGGATCCAGACCATGCCGTCCGTGGTCGCCGCCCGGTCGTCGGCCATGACCCGCTCCTCACATCTCGCGCCGCCACCCCCCAGGAGAGTGTGCTATCCGCGAAACGGACACGTCGTCACCCGCCGGGGATGACGGGCTTGTGCCGCAGCCAGCTTTCCCGCCGCCGGCTCACTCCCAGAGTTGGCTGAGCGGCAGGATCCAGATCCAGCCATCGTGGCGGTATGCGTGCTCGCCGGTATACAGGACAATGGCCTCTTGCAAGCGTGTCCCGAGGTGATCCTTCAGGAGACGGACTCCCCGCAGGTCTTCGCCGGTGACACGGGTGCCGGCCTTGATCTCGAAGGCGATTACCTGGCCGTCGTCGCGCTCGAGCACGAGATCCACCTCGTCGCCCGCCTCGGTGCGGAAGTATCCGATCGTTACTGGTGCGTCCGACCAGCTGACCTGTTTGTGGATTTCCCCGACCGCGAACGTCTCAAGGAGATGACCGTACTCGGTCAGGGTCGCGGGAGCCGCCTGTGCGATCTTCTGCGGGGTGAGGTTGAGCAGCCAGGCCATTACTCCGGAATCGATCATGTGTACCTTGGGATGCTTGACGATCCTGGAGCCAAGGGTCGTGCCCCACGCCGGGAGCCGGTAGATGAGGAAGACGGCCTCAAGAAGCTTGATGTAGTTCTCCGCTGTCGACCGGTCCAGGCCGATTGCTCCGGCGGTCGCGGCCATGTTGAGCACCTGCGCGGACCGGGCGGCGAGCTGCCGGAGAAGCCTGGGCAGCATCTCGCGTTGCCGGACTCGCGAGATGTCCATCACGTCCTTGTCAACGACGAGGTCAACGTAGTTGGCGAACCAGCGGGAGCGCGAACGACCCGGTGGGCGGCGAAGAGCCACCGGCATTCCCCCTGATGTCGACCGCCGGGCATATTCGTCACGGGTCGCCGTGGGCATCTGCGAGGACGCCATCTCAATGCCCCTGCCGTCAAGAATCCTGGCCACGAAGGTCTCTGGGATGCCATCGATCTCGCCCTGGGTCAGCGGAAGTACGGGGATGATGTCTACCCGGCCGGTCAGGACCTGGGCGGCCGCCGGGATGGCGGCGTACCGCGTCGAGCCTGCCAGGACGTACCGGCCCGCACGGAGATCTCGGTTAAGCTGGGCTTTGATCGCGTCGAGGAGTTCGGGAACATGCTGGTACTCGTCGATCAGGACTGGCTCGCTTGACTCAACAAACCTTCCGGGATCGGCGCGCACCGCCGACCTCGTCGAGGGGTCGTCACAGTCGATCACCGTCCGGCCCAGGCGTTCGGCCAGCTGGCTGAGCAGGGTGCTCTTGCCGACGGTCCGCGGGCCGTTGAGGACGAGTACAGGCTCCTCGGCGAACCGGGCCGCTGCGACATCGACCAGGCGGCGCGTCACCAGGCCAGTCAGGACTTCGCGCATAACCCGATGCTAGCTGGGCTTTTCCCGAATTCCGGACAAAATCTTCCGCGTTTCCATAATTTTTTTTCCCTTTTTCCGGCATCTGGCTGCCGCAACTCCGGCACCGCTTCTGCGTGAAGTCACCTTGGCCGGGTGAGGTCCAGACCAAGCTGGGGCCGAGGTGACGGAATCTACGGCCTGGCCGGCGTTCGATGACTGCCCGGCCGGTTCACCCATCCGGGATGAGGCGAGCCCAGGCCCGCGGTGAAAGGCTGACGGCGATCGTCGTGGATAGGTCGACCACGACCGTCCAAGTCAGGAGGCGGGCACGATGAGGACCGGGTATCCGCTGCTGGATGTGTTCCTGTCGGTGCTGTACTTCTTCCTCTGGTTCTTGTGGATCATGATGTTGTTCTGGATCATCTGGGACATCTTCCGCAGCCGCGATCTGAGCGGGTGGGCCAAGGCCGGCTGGCTGGTCTTCGTGATCGTGCTCCCGCTTTTGGGCGTCCTGGTGTACCTGGTCGCACGCGGCGGCAAGATGCACGAACGGCAGGTCCGCGACGTGCAGGCGCAGGACGAGGCGTTCCGCAGCTACGTCCGCGACGCCGGCGGGACAAACGGGCAGAGCCAGTCCGCCGAGATCACCAAGCTAGCCGGGCTGCGTGACCGCGGAGTCATAACCAACGAGGAATTCGAGCAGGCAAAGGCCAAGGTTCTCGCCTGATACCCGGGCGATCAAGGAGGCGGGACAAAAGGTGCCAATCGGGCCTGTGCAACTCATCGTGCTCGGGTTCAAACATCCAGATTTCCAGGGCGAGATAATGACCGAACTGGAGCGGCTCCACGAAAACGGCACGGTGCGCGTCATCGACGCGCTCGCCGCCTACAAGGACGCCGAGGGCGAGCTCGAGGTGGAGCACCTCAGCAACCTGGCCGGGGACGGGGCGAGTGAGGTCGGCAGCGCGATCGGCACGGTGCTGATCGGCATGGGCTTCGAGGGCGAGGAGTGGACGGAGACCGCAGCCATCGCTGGTGCCGAGACCGTCGCGGCCGGGGGCGGCGTGCGCCCGCTCGACCAGCCAGACGGCTGGGACGTGCTCGAGGACATCCCCAACGACTCCGCGGCGGTGCTGGTCCTCCTGGAGCACCGCTGGGCCTCGCCGCTTCGCGACGCGATCGTCCGCGCCGGCGGGTTCCGGATCAGCGACGGTTTCATCAGCCCAGTCGACCTGGCCGGAATCGGGGTCCTTCCGGCCCGCGGCGCGCAGCAGCCGGACGAACTCGAGGAGGCCGGCGCCGCCTAGCCGCGCAAGCTACCGCCGTCTGGGCTAGCTGAGGTCGCGCTCCAGCGCGCGGACCACGGGAGTGCATGCGGACCGCGGCTGGTTGCCGGTCACCGCGCAGATCGCGGCGGTGAGGTAGTTGGCGGCGCCGTCCGCGGACTGGGCGATCGCGGACGAGGAATCATGCAGGGACATGGCGATTTGCCACCAGGTCCTGCCAGCAAGCACCTGCGGTGAGAATGGGGTTCCCACCTGCACGTACCGGTTGCCGACGTCGATGAACGGGGTGTTACCCACGCGGTCGTAGCGGTTCATCAGCGCTTGTTCCGCCGCGGTCGGCCGCTGCAACGGCACCTTGGTCCTTGAGGCCATGTCGACCGCCGTGAACTGCAGGTACCTGCTGGTGTAGCTCGCTCCGTAGAATCGCAGCGTCGCGGTGTCCGGATAGAGGTCGATGTTGCTTGGTGCCGACTGCGACTCGTTGAGCCCCGTGAACCGGCCGAACCGGCTCAGCGCCACGATCATCGCCCACTGCTCACTGGCGCAGTACGGACACCAGTCGTTGCCGATGTAGAGCAGTTCCGGTTTGCCGTTCCTGGTGAGCAGGTTGCCAGTGACCGGGCCGAGTCCTCCGCTCAGGCCAAGCCCTGGCTCCTTCGTGCCTATGAACGAGCGCAGCACAGACCCCGCGCCGACGGTATTCAGCACCCGCGCCGGGACGCTGGTCGCCTCCGCGGCGACTCGCGCCGTTCCCCCGCCTGCGCTCGCTGCGTAGCCGGTGCCAGTTCCGGCCACCATAAGCGCGACCGCCGCGGCCGCCGCTGTCAGCACACGCGCTAGTACCCGCACCGTGATGCCACCTTTGTCCCCGTATGCCCCGTAAACCCTGCTCGGATAGTGGCACAGGGCGAACGGCATGTCTAGCCGCCAGCCAGCCGAACCCGCATCGCTGTGGGTGATTCCACCCCTGCCTCGGGCCGTGCCGGCCGTGCCACCGTGATGGCTGTTCTGTTCGAGAACGTGAACACGGGGAACGGTGAGCCATGAGCAATGGGGCAAGCAGGATCGGCGCGCGCCGGCCCGCGGTGGCGGGCGCGGCGCTTGTGGTGGCGGCAGGCTTGATCGCCGGCGGCTGCTCGAGCAGCGGTAGCAGTCGATCGAGCACCCTGGCGTGCGTGTCCAAGCCCGGCACGGCGGTCACAGGGACCGCCCAGGCCGCGACGGGCCAGGCCGCGACGGGCCAGCCCGCGGCGGGCTGGACGCAGCCGGGCGCCGACCTGGCCAACACTCGCGACGTGGCCAGCGCGATCACCAGCACGGACGTCTCGAAGCTCGGCGTGGCGTGGACCGTGCCGCTGACGATCTCGACGGCTCATACCGCCGGTGCCTATGCCACCACGCCGGTGATAGTGAACGGGGTCGTGTACGTCCAGGATCTGGAATCCAACGTGATGGCGATCAGCCTGGCCACCGGCCAGGTCTTGTGGAGGCACGACTACAACTCGCCCAACGGCGGCCCGGACGGCGTCACCGTGGCCGGCGGCGTCGTGTACGCGGCCACCAACGACGCCGCCGTCGCCCTTGACGCCGCGACCGGAGCGCAGCTGTGGAGCCGGACGCTGATCGGCAACGACCACGAGGGCATCGACATGGCCCCTGGCTACGACCACGGCACCGTGTACGTGTCCACCGTGCCGGTCAACCCGCTCGTGGGCGGGTACCTCGGCGGCGGCAGGGGGATCTTGTGGGCGCTGAACGCGCGGACCGGCGCGCCGGAGTGGTCCTGGGACCAGGTGCAGGACCTGTGGGGCAACCCGGGCGTCAACTCCGGCGGCGGGCTGTGGTATCAGCCGTCGTTCGACGCCCAGGGCAACATCTATCTCGGCATCGGCAACCCCGGCCCGGTCTTCGGCACCAAGAAGTACCCGCTGGGCAGCAGCCGGCCAGGTCCGGACCTGTACACCGACTCGGTGGTGAAGCTGAGCCCGGCCGGGAAGCTGCTGTGGTACTACCAGCTCACCCCGCACGACCTTTACGACTGGGACCTGCAGAACCCGCCGCTGCTCACCACCGCGAACGGGCGGCAGGTGGTGATCGACGGCGGCAAGGCCGGCTTCATGATCGAACTGGACGCGCAGACCGGCAAGCTGCTGTGGAAGCTCCCGGTGGGCGCGCACCAGGGGCACGAGAACGACGGCCTGCTCACCGAGCACGCCACGCCCACCTCGCGCGGCCTCCTGCCCGCGGATTACTGCCTCGAGCCAGCCATCGACGGCGGCGTCGAGACCGAACTGGCCAGCAACGGTTCCACCGCCTTCGCCGCCGTCAGCGATCTCGCGATTCCGGCCACCCCGGCCGGCTTCGCCGGGTCTTTGCTCTCCCATTTCGAGGCCGTCGACAAGGCCACCGGCGAGGTGGTCGCCGTCAACCAGAACACCGGCACCGTCGACTGGGACACCCTGCTGCCGTCCTCGCCCTATGGCGCCGCGACGGTGACCAACGACGTCGTGTTCACCACCACCTTCGACGGTGACCTGTACGCGCTCGACGCGGCCACCGGCGCCATCTTGTTCAAGACGCCGATGTCCGCCTGGAGCAACGCCCCGGTAGCTGTCGACGGCGGCTACGTCATCGCCGGTGCCGGCGTCGCGATGTCCAAGACGCAGCGTGCCATGATCATCGCCTACAAGCTCGGCGCGACAGGCAAGCTCCCCGACACCGTGGGCTCGTAACCCAGCGCCCAGCCGCAGCCGCAGGCCCAGCCCCGGGCTGGGCCGGGCTTCATGATCGTGGCCAGAAAGGGCTAAATACGGTCCCAAACTGGCCACGATCATGCTTGGTGTTCGGAATATTCCCAATATGCGGCGCGCGTGCCGCGGGGGCGGCGCGGCGTTCGGGGGCGTTCGGGGCTTGTGGTCCCCCGGCCCCGATACGGCAACGTTTCAAAATGGGGTGCGTTTGCGGCGTGTCCTGGCTCGGTGATGTGGTTCGATGCCCGCTGCCGTTTCGTCCGGCCGCGTGTCGTAGGGTATTAGTCCTTTTTGCGCGTTTCGTCCTTGACTCTGGTGCCGGGCCTGTCGGGCCTCCCGGGTCGATGGTGCCGTCGTACTACCGCTAGCTGGACCAATGGTCCATCGACCCAGTGACGGGCGAGGGCCGGAGTGGCGTCCCTATCGGAACGCTCTGGCGGCCGCCGGTCAGTGCCCGGAGCAAGCTCGTAAGGCCGGCGATGGCCCGCGGGTCGCCGTCGAGGCGCAGGTTGCCGGACTCGGCGGCCTCGGTGAGGGGACGGATGCCGAGCGGCACGGCGTGAAGGGTGCCGGCGTCGGTGGTGAGGACCGCGCCCGGGCTGTCGGCGGCACCGCGTCGCAGGCGGACCGCACCGGAGGTTCCGTCCGCGGTCACGACGTCGCTGCCGATCCGCAGCTCA
>Ga0335075_10008464_pt1 | contig 15749 bp, 13 predicted proteins | sample Lox_Sample_24_FD_206723 | JGI IMG/M metagenome (GOLD analysis project Ga0335075, IMG submission 206723) | Soil microbial communities from Loxahatchee National Wildlife Refuge, Florida, United States - Lox_Sample_2.4 | ecosystem: Environmental > Terrestrial > Soil > Wetlands | place: USA... | reverse complement strand
TTTCGATGCAGCAGAAAAAAGTCACGTTTAAAGATGTTGCCGGCGTCGAAGAGGCCAAAGAGGAGCTGCGCGAGATTATCGAATTTCTGCGCGAGGCGCAGAAATTTCAAAAACTGGGGGGAAGAATTCCCAAGGGAGTTCTGTTGGTTGGCCCTCCCGGAACCGGCAAAACTCTGCTGGCCCGTGCCGTTGCCGGCGAAGCGAATGTTCCTTTCTTCTCCATTTCCGGTTCGGACTTTGTTGAGATGTTCGTGGGCGTCGGAGCCAGCCGCGTACGCGATTTGTTTGAGCAGGGTAAAAAGAATGCTCCCTGCATCATCTTTATCGACGAAATCGACGCTGTTGGACGTCACCGCGGCGCAGGCTTAGGCGGCGGGCATGACGAGCGCGAGCAGACTTTGAACCAGTTGCTGGTCGAAATGGACGGCTTCGAGTCGAACGAAGGCGTCATTCTCATGGCGGCCACCAACCGTCCCGACGTGCTCGATCCCGCGTTGCTGCGGCCGGGGCGCTTTGATCGCCGCGTCGTGGTAAGCCGGCCGGATGTTCGCGGCCGCGAGGAAATTCTCCGCGTGCATACCCGGAAGATTCCTCTTGCTGAGGATGTCGATCTTTCCGTGCTGGCTCGCGGCACACCTGGATTTTCCGGCGCTGACCTGGCCAACATGGTGAATGAAGCGGCGTTGGCGGCGGCGCGGCAGAATCGCAAAGCCGTGCTGATGTTCGATTTCGAAGTCGCGAAAGATAAAGTGCTGATGGGCGTGGAGCGCAAGTCGCTCATCCTTTCCGATGAGGAAAAGAAAGTCACGGCCTATCACGAAGCCGGGCACGCGCTGGTCGCGGCCAAACTGCCGGGTTCCGATCCCGTGCACAAGGTCACGATTATTCCGCGCGGCATGGCCTTGGGCGTAACCATGCAACTGCCTATCGACGACCGCCACAACTACACCAAGGAATATCTGAAAACGGACTTGGCAATCCTGATGGGTGGGCGTTTGGCCGAGGAACTTTTCTTAAGCCAGATGAGCACCGGCGCCGGCAACGACATTGAGCGTGCCACCGAGATGGCGCGCAAGATGGTTTGCGAGTGGGGCATGAGCGACCTGGGTCCCCTGACCTTCGGCAAAAAGGAAGAGCAGATCTTCCTGGGCCGCGAGATCAGCCAGCACCGCGACTATAGCGAAGACACTGCCATTAAGATCGATGGCGAGGTCCGCAAGCTGGTCAATCAGGGCTACGAAACGGCGAAGGGCATTCTCGAAGGCAGCCGCGACACGCTGCAGAAGATTGCATTGGCTCTTCTGGAGCGCGAAGTGCTCGACGCCTCCGAAGTGATGTTGCTGGTCGAAGGCAAGGAACTGCCTCCGATGAAGTCTCCTTCTAAGCCTGACGATGGCGTGCAGCAGGTGCTGAAGCCGGAACCGGGACGCCCTGGAATCGCTAAGGGTGGAGAAAGTCCAGCGCGGGCGTAAGAAACAAGAATTATTCCGTATCGCAAGAATTAAAGGCGGCCGCGGCCGCCTTTAATTTTGCGCCGCTCTCACCCGTTCACAATGCTCATCATGCTCTCCGGATAGCGCTCCCCCGCGGCCGCGCCTGAGGGAAAGATTTCGTCGATGCGGCGCAGATCTTCCGAGGTTAGCTTCACTTCGAGCGCCGCCACGTTCTGCTCCAGATATTTGCGATGCTTGGTGCCGGGAATCGGAACGATATTGTTATCCTGCGCCAGAACCCAGGCCAGCGCCAGTTGCGAGGGCGTGCAGTTTTTCTCGCGCGCGATTTGTTCGACGCGATGCACCAGGTCGAGATTTTTCTGAAAGTTCTCTCCCTGAAATCGCGGCGAGTGCCGGCGATAATCGTCTTCCGGCAAATCGTCGAAACGCCGGAACTGTCCGGTCAAGAATCCGCGTCCCAATGGGCTGTAAGCCACAAAGCCAACCCCGAGTTCGCGGCACGTGGAGAGAATTTCATCCTCCGGATCGCGGCTCCACAACGAATATTCGGTTTGCAGTGCGGTGATGGCATGCACCTTCGAGGCCCGGCGCAGAGTTTGCGGCGAAGCTTCCGAAAGGCCGATGTGGCGAATCTTCCCTTCCCGCACCAGTTCCGCCATCGCTCCCACGGTTTCTTCAATCGGCGTCGCAGGGTCGACACGATGCTGGTAGTAAAGGTCGATCGTCTCCACTCCCAGGCGCTTCAGGCTGCCCTCGCAGGACTTGCGGACATAATCTGGTTTGCCGTTCACGCCCCGGATCGAAGGATTCGCGGGGTCGCGCACAATGCCAAACTTTGTGGCCAGAAAAATTTTGTCGCGCTTGCCCTTGATGGCGCGTCCTACCAGTTCTTCGTTTTTGTATGGACCATACATATCTGCGGTGTCGAGAAAATTGATTCCCAGTTCGAGCGCCCGGTGAATGGTTGCAATGGATTCCTCGTCATCGCGCCCGCTGTAAAACTCCGACATCCCCATGCAGCCCAGTCCGATGGCCGAAACTTTAACCCCGCTGCGTCCTAGTTCACGAAATTGCATAATGACTCCTTAAAAAATTGAGAACCTGTTTTCGTACAGTTAAGAGATGCTCCCGCCCCGCCGAGCGATGGAGGGATTTCATGAATCTCGCGGCGAGTCCGGGCATCCTTATTCGGTTCGATGGATTAAAGATTCGTTTTGGGGCGAGAATTATGAGCCAAGTGCCGCTCTGGTTTGAACGAAAGTTTGATTTTTCTTTTCCAGCGGAGTTACATCCGAACGTGCTGGCGCGGCTGCGCGGCACTCCCTCGAGGCTGGAAGAGTTGCTGAGCGGCCGTTCCCATGAAATCCTGCTGAAAAAGCCACAGGGAAAGTGGTCGGTCCAGGAACATGCCGGGCACTTGCTCGACCTGGAACCGCTATGGCTGGCCCGCGTGGGCGATTACGTTGCCGGCAGCACGCAGCTTACGGTTACGGATTTGCAGAATCGAAAAACCGACGAAGCCAATTACAATGCGCGCCCGCTGGAGGAGATTCTGGCGGGGTTTCGCAAAGCACGAACAGCGCTGCTCGATCGCGCGGAAGGGGTGGGCGTCTCCAACTTCAGCCAGGCCATTACGCATCCGCGTCTCAAGATACCAATGCGGCTGGTCGACCACCTGTATTTCGTGGCCGAACATGACGACCACCATCTGGCTCGAATCTGGGAACTGCTAAAGGGTTAGCCCAATGCGATCAGGCCGCAACTGTGATTAATGGCTTGCCATGCGGCAGGACTTCGCCGATCTCCGCCGCCGCCACCCCGGCCTCGTTTAGCGCCTCGGTAAGCCGCCTGGAATCTTCGGCAGCGACTGCGATCAATAACCCGCCCGCCGTTTGCGGATCGTAGAGCAGCGCCTTCAAGTCCTCGGGAACGTGTTCGCCGTAGATGACTGCGCATTCGGCGAAATCGCGATTGTTGTTCAAGCCCCCGGGAATGTATCCGGCGCGCACGCACTCGGGAGCTCCCGCGAGAATGGGGACGCGGCTGGCGTGCAGGCGCAGCGAGACGTTGGACGCGATCGCCATTTCGCGGGCATGACCGATCAGTCCGAAGCCGGTAACATCCGTCATCGCGTGAACGGAAAAACCGTCGTTGGTCGCCGGTCGTTGGCCGTTGGCGTTTGTAATAACTTCAGCTGCGGATTTGTTGAGCGCGGTCATCGATGCAACTGCGGCATCGATCCACGCCGGCTCGGCTTTGCCTTTCTTGATGGCGGTCGAGATAACTCCGGTGCCCAGAGCCTTGGTGAAGATAAGCGCGTCGCCCGCTTTCGCGCCTGCGTTGCTCAAAACTTTTTTCGGATGAATGAGCCCAGTCACCGCGTAGCCGAATTTGGTTTCTTCGTCGCGAATGCTGTGGCCGCCAATCACGGTGCATCCTGCTTCGACCATCTTCGATAGGCCGCCGGCAAGAATCCGTTCGAGAATATCCAGGCTCGCTTTTTCCGGAAAACACACCAAGGCCAGGGATGTGAGCGGCTTGCCGCCCATGGCATAGATATCGCTCAACGCATTTGTAGCCGCGATTTGTCCAAAGACGTAGGGATCGTCAACGACGGGAGTGAAGAAATCGACGGTCTGCACCAGAGCCTGGTCGGGCGCGATTTGATACACTCCGGCGTCGTCGGCGTGGTCGAAGCCGACCAGAACATTGGGGTCATGTTGCCGGGCTAATTTCCCAAGCACCGTGTCCAGCGCCGCCGGACTCAGCTTGGACGCTCAACCCGCAGCTTTTACCGACTCCGTCAGCCGGAATGGCTTGCTTTCAGACATAGCTGCATTGTACCCAGTTACGGCTGGAAGCGTGGTTTCGTGGCGAATCTCTTTGTCAGGGTCGCAGGTCTCACGGTCGCCAAAAAATCGGCTTTCCATTGTTTGCAATAGCTTACAGATATCATCAACAACTTGCAGAGTTTTTCAATTACTTACAAGGAATTACGCATTAGAGGCGATTTAAGCGACGTTTGGCCAGCCGACGAGGTTCGGGTCGCCCTTAACCCTAAAACTTGATTACAGGGCGATTCTGTGCGTTTGTGGGCCATCCTGGAAGTGGCGCGCTGCGGCAATTCGTGGTTCTTCCACTGGCCAGCACTCGATTATCAACAACTTACGAATGCGGCGCCGAAAAGAAAGGACTTACGAAGTCGGAAGATATCTCGTCTTCGGAGGATGACGATAGCAATAGCTAGAAGATAAGCAAGGAGGTGGCGGCGAGAAGCACGCGCGCGTGTCTCCCCTCGTGGAGAAGCTCCGTCACTCTATCGATGCCGCCGAAGACTATAAAGCGCCCAGCCACTTCACTGGAAGATATGCAGCCACTGAGTTCGCCAGACGCTCGTCGGCCGTAATCATCTGCGATCCGGTCTGAATCGCCAGCGCAAGATAGAGGCAGTCGTAAACGGCCCGGTTGTACGCGAAGGCAATCCGGAGCGCCACCTTCATCAAGTCACGAGATGGGGTGGTCGGAAAAGCTCGCGCCTGCATTTCCGCAGCAACCTGTTCAGCGATGGCTTGGCTCGATCGGCCTTGACGCGATTTCTTCCACAAAACGTTGGCGACCTCGGCCCAAAAAATATCTGGAACGAGAAAATCTACTTCGCCGTTCACGTATTGCCGCAAGAGTTCCACCGATTCCGCGGATAAAGTTTCATTCGCCGTACTCGCCCACTTGAGGGCTACGCTTGCGTCCAGCACAAACCGTTTCAACGCGCGCGGTCCTCGCGAATTATCTCTTCGCTGCTGGGAAGCGGTGTGCCGTTGTGGGGCAGGGAGGAGCGCACTTTCTCCATTCGCCGGTAAAATTCCTCGCGGCGTTTCATTTCTTTCGCGGTGGGAATGTTGTTTTCGAGGAGAGCGAGCACCTCCGCGGCAATGGACGTCCGGTTGGCACGGGCGCGTTGCCGCAAACTACGATAGAGGTCGTCGGGCACATTTTCTACGTAAAGAGTTGGCATAGGGATTACCTAGACTTAAGCTAGCACATATCTAGTTGCGTGAACAGCAGGATGTCTTGAGGCCATGGCCGGCTTCACTAAGATGGGTGCGGCATGCTTTGACGAATCGTGATCTCCCCCAGTCGCTTCTTCACAACTGGCCACTCTTCCGCGAGGATCGAATAGCAAACGGAATCCCGCGGGATAAAATCCGCGGCCATGCGGTGGGAGCGAAGAATTCCTTCCAACTTTCCGCCGATGCGCTCGATCGCTGCGCGGGAGCGCTGGTTGCGCGCGTCTGTATGCAGGCAGACGCGCAGCGCTTGCCAGATTTCAAAGGCGTACGCCAGCATGAGCATTTTGCACTCAGTGTTCGCTCCAGTGCGGATCGCCGAACTGGTGAACCAGGTGTATCCGATTTCGCAGGCGTCGACCGCGCTGCCGTGGCGGGGATGGCCTTGCGGCCACGCCCAGCGCTCGATATTCCAGAAGCGGGTCGAGCCAATCACGGCCTCGTCCTGCAAGCGCACAATCGCGAAGGGGATCGCTTTGCCGGCCTCGCGCCAGGAGATGGCGGTTTCGACATACGCCGCGGCCGCGGCTTTGCCCTGCGGCACGGGACTCCACCGATAGAGCGAAGGGTCGACTGCGGAGGCAGCGGCTAAACCATCGACGTGGCGAGGTTCAAGCGCTTCAAGCCGAACGTGGCTCCCCGATAGTACGAAATTATTTTCCATTTTAAATTTTATCTGACGCAGAGATGAGAACGGACTATTTTACTGCGACGTCGGTGATCTCAATCTCGGGATATTGATGGTTCCATTGCGCGGAGATGCTTTCGAAGGTCAGCCGAAAAGGTTTGCTTTGTCCGGGCGCAAGCGGTGACGCACTGAAATCCACGGCCTCGGGATACGGGCCGTCAGTTTTCAATTCTTGCAGCGGGACGTCCTCGCGTTGCGCGATTTGTCCCATATCGTCTTTGAATTGCACATTCACCATCACACGCGTGACAGTTTTATCGCCGGCGTTGGTGATGGTTCCATCGACGTAGCTGACGGTTGCGCCGACAAAATTTTCGGCGGCGCTCATTTTGAAATCGGAAAGCTTGAGATTGGCGGCGTAGGCCGGGGGCCCGGAAGCGGCTCGGGGCTGGCCGCGAAGAAGAAATGCTCCCACCACGGCGATAACAATGACCACGGCAACCGCAATGGCAATAATTCGCCGGCTGGAATCGCGTCCCTCGCCTATCGGATTTGGATCAATCAATCCGCCCATGCAACTCGATTGTACTGGAGTTCAGCGGGAATTTAGTTAGAGGTTGTTGGAGGTGTCATTACGAAGGCAGCCACAAACAGCAACCCGAACAACAGATCGACGCAGCCGAGCACTAAATCGCCGGGAGCCAGGCGATGTTGCAGGTAGAGCACGACGAAGCTCGTGCCTGCGCCGAATTTTTCCAGCATCGATGGAATCATCATGGGACGCTGGCGGACCGGATCGCGAGCAATAAAAGCAAACGCAACCTGAAACGACAAGCCAACGCTGACGAATCCATAATAAAAAGCGGGGTGCGTAATCGGAGGAGGATCTTGCCGGCCGATTAAGTTGAAGATGAAATAGAGAGGAGTGAGGACTAACACGCCCCAGATCGCGGCAATCCAGAAGACAATTTTGGCAAATTTCATATTCTCCTTGGATTGGCAAGCGAGCTGCGCTCGCGGGACAGCCGGGGGCGGCTGTCCCCACATATTTCTCTTATTCGCCGCCGACGATCAGGCCATCGATGCGCAACGTGGGAGATGCTACGTTTCCGCGGAATTCGAGATCATTTGCGATTTCGGAAATGTTGAAGAACATTTCCTTCAGATTTCCGGCGACAGTGATTTCTTCGACGGGGTAAGCGAATTCGCCGCCGGAGATCCACATGCCGGAGGCTCCGCGGGAATAATCTCCGGTGACCAGATTGGCGCCGTGGCCCAGGAATTCGGTTACGTAGAGGCCTTCTTTGACGTCGCCGATCATTTCTTTCGGAGTGCGGCTGCCGGGTTGAAGAAAATAATTGCCCGGCCCGATGCCCGGAGTTCCAGCGAGTCCGCGGGAAGCATTGCCGGTGGTCGCGAGCTTGAGTTTTTTCGCCGTGTACGTATTCAGCAGATACGAATTCAACACGCCATCCTGAATGACAACCGTGCGCCGCGTGGGCACGCCCTCCCCATCGAACGGGCTGGTGCCGAAGCCGCCGGGGATGGTGCCATCGTCGATGATGGTGACGTTTGCGCCGGCGATTTTTTGTCCCAGCTTGCCCGCGAGAAACGATGCGCCGCGGTAGACCGAGTCGCCATTCACGCCTTCGAAAATGTGTTCGAGAATCGACGTTGCGACCATGGGATCGAAAATTACCGGAACCTGCGCGGTCTTGGCTTTGCGCGCGCCTAAGCGCCGGAGTGTGCGCTGGGCCGCAACTTTTCCGACGTGCTCGGGCGATTCGAGCTTCGATAGCGTGCGCGCCACGGAGTACCAATAATCGCGCTGCATTGCGCCATCGTCGGTTTGCGCGATAGGCACGGCTGACACGGAGCAGTATGACCGGCGGTACTCGCCGACGAAGCCGTGGGAGTTGGCCAGAACTTTGTGGCCGGTAGCGGCGTCGAAGGATCCGCCTTCGGAATTTTTGATCCGAGGATCGAAATCGAGCGCAGCTTTTTCGGCGCGGCGGGCGTATTCGATGCGGTCAGGGCCGGGAAGTGAATAGACATCTTCGTGGAATAGATCGAGATCGCCGGTGAGCTGGCCGAGTTGGGATGGCTCGGGGATTCCGCCGAAGGGATCTTCGGAAGTGATCTTCGAAAGCTCGAGCGCGGATTTGACCATGCGGTTGAGGCTCTCGCTGGAGAAGTCGCTGGAATAAGTGCTGGCGGCGCGCTGGCCGTTGAAGACGCGCACGCCGATGGATCGCGATCCGGATTCTTTTAGAGTTTCGACCTGGCCGAGGCGGACGAGCGTGGAGAATTCGTCGCCTTCGCGGACGACGCATTCGGCAGCGGTTGCGCCGCCGTTCATGGCGCGGCGGACGATATCTTGGGCGAGGTCGCGGAGGTCAGTTTGCAATGCGGGCGCGCTAGCACCTAATTCAGTTGAAGGCATAAGTCTTTATTTATCTTATCTCAACAGCCATCCCATTTTCGAAAGCCGTTCGGCGAGTATTGACAATTCTATAGATTCCTTCGGCCCGAATTTGACATCCATTCCGGAAGAGGGCTACATCAGAAACCCTAGTACCTATGCCTTAGGCATCGAAGGAGGATCCATGTACAAGAAATTTGCGTTGGCTGCGATTCTGCTCACTACGGCAGCATGGGCTCAGGATAATTCGGCAACGCCGCTGGAAGCGGCAGGGTGCGGTCCCAACAACGTTAAATTTGCAGTCAAGCGCGAAGCACACGTGCACCCCACGGGGACGCCCGAATCCGGCAAGGCGTTGGTGTATGTGTTTGGAGACTCGGAGCTGGACAACGCAACCATTCACATCGGCGGCCTGATTACCCGCGTAGGCGTGGACGGAACGTGGGCGGGAGCCTACCAATACAAGTCGTATGCCTACTTTACGGTCGACCCCGGCGAGCATCGGCTTTGCACCAGCCAGCAGTCCGCGCTGAAATCGCGTACGGAGAATGCTTCGGCGATCACATTCGTGGCGGAGGCAGGCAAAGCTTATTACTTCCAGACGCAACCGAACGCGAGGGCTGTGGCACAGAGCGCCGTGTCGCGAGCGCCTAGCGGCCAGGTTGAGCTGGCGGCGGTCGATCCGGCGGAGGCGCAACTGATGATTCCGAAGTGGGCGTACAGCACGTCGCAGCCGAAGAAGTAGCGGGGTGAAAATTGGCGGGGACGGGTCGGTCTGTTTCTGATTCCCGGTAATGCAATTTCGCCTTACCAACGTCCTGGTCCGCGCAGCTGTGCGCGATGACAAGGAGCAGTCGAAGGCGGCGATGAGAATCATGGCCCGGGCGGAGACGGTCGCGATTGCGCTGTCCTGCCTGTGCGAATTTGTCTGGGTCCTGCGCAGCGTTTACGGCTATCGCGCGTCAAGCATAGGCAGGGCAATCCGCGTTTTGCTGGCAGTGGAGAATGTGGAGACAGACCACCAGGTGGCCGAAGCCGGACTGGCGATGCTCGACGCGGGCGGGGATTTTGCCGACGGCGTGATTGCCTATGAGGGCAGATGGCTCGGCGCGGAGACGTTTGTTTCGTTCGATAAAAAAGCGGTGGAGATGCTCACCTCGGTTGGGGTGTCGGCGCGGGTGTTGTGAAGGAGATCCTTGCCAAGCCGTCGGTGCACGTACCAAAAGGGATCCTTCGACTGCGGTTGATCTCTGCGCTTGGGCGCAGAGATCAATCCTCGCTCAGGATGACAGGTTTTTAGAATCCGTGCGATCCGTGTAAATCTGTGGCAAAAGTTTTACTGCATGAAGCCGCCGGGATCTTTCTTGGCCGTGCCACCGACGGTGAGCCGATCAATCTTGATGGTCGGAATGCCTACGCCGACGGGAACGGCTTGACCATCTTTGCCGCAGGTGCCGACGCCTTCGTCTAGCTTCAGATCGTTGCCGACCATTGAGACTCGCGTCAGAACATCGGGTCCGTTGCCGATCAGGGTTGCGCCTTTGATGGGGGCGGTGATCTGGCCGTCTTCGATCATGTAGGCTTCGCTCGCGCCGAAGACGAATTTGCCGTTGGTGATATCGACCTGGCCTCCGCCGAAGTTGACGGCGTAGATGCCGTGCTTCACCGAACGAATAATATCTTCGGGATTGTCCTGCCCCGCCAGCATGTAGGTGTTGGTCATGCGCGGCATAGGGATGTGCTCGTAGCTTTCGCGGCGTCCGTTGCCTGTGTCGGCGATGCCCATCAGACGTGCGGATAGCTTGTCGCTTAGATAACCCTTCAGGATTCCCTTCTCGATCAGCACCGTTTCCTGCGTAGGCTCGCCTTCGTCATCCACATTCAAAGAGCCGCGACGCCAGGGCATCGTGCCGTTGTCGATTACGGTGCAGCCTTCGCTGGCCACGCGCTTGCCGATGAGTCCGGCAAAGGCGGAAGTTTTCTTGCGATTGAAATCGGCTTCGAGTCCGTGGCCGACCGCTTCGTGCAGAAGAACTCCGGGCCAACCGGGACCGAGGACCACTTCCATATCTCCGGCGGGAGCTTCGCGGGCGTCAAGTTGAAGAATCGCCTGGCGGGCGGCTTCTTTGGCGAAGAATTCGGGATTCTTATCGCCGAAGAAGAAGTCGAGGGCGACGCGTCCGCCGCCGCCGGAGCCGCCGCGAGCCGAGTTATTTTCTGTCTTGGCAATACAAGAAACGTTCATGCGGGCCAGCGGCTGGGAATCTTCGGCAAAGGTTCCGTCGGAGGCGACGACCAGAATGTTCCGCAGCTCATCGCCGTAGCTGGCGCGAACTTCCTGAATGCGGGGATCGTAGGCGCGGGCGGCTTTATCGGCGCGCATCACCAGCTCAACTTTGGCGGTGATTTCGGCGTCAACAGACGGCAGCGTCACGGGATAAAGGCTTCGGGCTGCGGTTTGGCGGAAACCAGCGACCGGAGTTTTTGCGGGAGCGTTGGCGATCAGGGCCGCAGTGCGGGCAGCATGCAAAATGCGGCTGGAGGAAAGATCGTCGGTATAAGCGTAGCCGGTGCGCTCGCCAGACACGACGCGAATGCCGCAGCCGGCGGAAATTCCCTGCGAAGCGGACTTGACCATGGACTCATCGACGGACAGTGAGGTCGAGGAAAGATATTCAAAATAAAGGTCGGCGTAATCGCCACCGGCGGAAAGCGCAGCGGACAGATAATGCTCGAGATCGTGCTCGGTGACGCCGTAGTGGTCGAAGAAAAAGCGCTGCTTGCCGGAGAAGCTTTTGCCAGCTAAAGATTTGTCCAAGATGATCACCTACAACGGATTAGATGCCGCCAGTCCGAAGCCAGACTCAGTTGAGCGGATGGCTTCATTATCCCACAGGGGTGGGAGCGGAGCGGGCAAAACATCCACAGGCAGAGTTGTAACGATGGTCACATGTCACAGACAGGCCTGCGGTTGGCTGAAAGAATCAGTGTGGCGCAGTCTGGCTGACGCGCCAGGCCGGTTGAGCCGGGAGATCCTTCGCTACGCCGGAAAAAAGGCTCCGCTCAGGATGAGAAGCATATGAATAGCAAGAGTAGCGGAGAGTCTCCATGCCGACGGTGACGCCGCAGGCTTTGACCCGAACGGTGCAGGATTTTCTGAGCGAGTCGGCGGGAGCCGTGGTGCTCGAAAACGGAGCGGTCGCGTTCGATCTGGCGCAGTCGAAATATTCAATTTCGGGCGAATACAACCGCTGCCTGTTGCATTTGTGGTCGGCGGAGCGCAATGCGGTGCGCCGGGTTTTGGAGGCCGAGGTAAAGAACGGCACTCTGCGGCTGGCGGTGCAAAGGCTGGGACAGGCGCGGCCTTCGAAGCTGGAAATTTGCCGCGAGCGCGACCGGCGCTCGCCGACGGCGCGGCGAATAGCTCGGACATCGTATGAGCAGAAGCTGCGCAGAACTCTCGACCGGAACTTTGCCGAATTCAAAATCACAAAACTTACTGGCGGGGTCGACCTGGAGAAATCCTTTGGTCCGATTTATACGCGAGGAGTGATGCGGCGAGGACGCTCGGCTTTTGCGTTTCTGGGAGTGAACGCACAAGAGACGCAGTCATCCATCGATGCGGCGCTGACGTTTGGCATTCTGTGGCTGGATGTTTGCCGGCAGGCACAGCAGGCGAATGTGCTGGTGGAAGGGCTGCATATGTTTGTTCCAGCGGGGACTTCGGAGTTAGCGCGGGAGCGCATGGCAAATTTGAACCGCGAGGCCGCGAAGTGGTCCTTGTTTGAGTTGGACGAGCGGCACGATGCACTGGTGGAGATCGATTGCCGGGATCGAGGAAATGTGGACACGCGGCTCGTCCATGCTACCGACGAAGGCGCGGCATACGAGCGCTTCAAGAATTCGATTGCGCGCATACAGAAAATCCTGCCGAATTGCGAAGTTGGCGTGCTTTCGGCGGCTGAGATCGCTTTTCGCTGGCGCGGATTGGAATTTGCCCGTGCGCGGCTGGGCTTCATTCCAGGATCGTTTCAGAGCAGCGAGGAGATTGTTTTTGGAGTAGGCGCAGAGGAACGAATTCTCGATGCGAAGAACGAAAGCAGGTTGACTGAACTGGCGAATTGCCTGCGGGAGACGCGGCATCCGTATGGACCACGGCAGCATCCGCTGTGGCGAATGCGTCCGGAGCGCTGGCTGGAGTCGATGGTGATTGGCGACGTGAGTTTAATCGATGATCGGCTCGACCGGACTTGCCAGTATTCGCAGGTGCCGGCGTTCTCCGCGGCGGATCGGGCGATGATCGACGTGCTCACGACGACCCATGAGGGCAGGTTGGCGATTGTCGAACTGAAGGCGGATGAAGATATTCATCTGCCATTCCAGGGGCTCGATTACTGGTCGCGCGTGGAGTGGCACCATGCGCGCGGCGAATTTGGCCGCTTCGGATATTTCGAAGGGCGTGAGCTGTCGAGTGAGAAGCCGCTGCTGTTTCTGGTGGCTCCAGCGTTGCGCGTGCATCCCTCGACCGACATTTTGCTGCGCTATCTTGCGCCGGAGATCGAATGGGAATTTGTGGGGATTGACGAGCGCTGGCGAGAGGGAATAAAAGTCGTGTTCCGGAAGCGGTGCGGAAGTCAGAGGATGCGGGCAAGTGGGTTCCAGATGAATCAAAAGACGGCATGAAGCTGGCGCATCCGACTGGCGATAGCTGGGTGCAGTCCAGTAAAAATTCTATCGGCGCGAACCGGCGCCTAAAGGCGCGCTGCTAGTCCCGCACTTACCTCACGCATGAATGCGTGCCCCGATACGAATCACGATTGTAGGTCTGCCTTCTTTCCAATCGTTCTTTACCATCGCGTTCTTTACCATTGCGTTCTTTACCACTCCGGGAAGTTTCCGTTTTTCGTAACGCCTAAAAAAATTCCTACCGAAACCTCTCGGACCTGCAGTATTATTCCGCGACTCTTGGTCGCTGTGCGCCGCTACAGCCAAGGCCTCTGCAAGTTCAAAAAAACTCGAGGAAAATACTTATGAGAAAAAACACCTCCCCCCTTACAGGACTAGCCACGCTTATTTGCGTAGTGGCGTCCTTGCTGCTCACGATCCCAGGACAGGCCCAGCCCCAAACTTTATTGACGCGTCATGTGCGCGACGCGGTGGCGAACGGACAGGCGCAGTTGATCGGGCAACTCCCGGCAAGCAAGACGCTGCGCTTCGATATGGTTTTGCCGCTGCGCGATCGCGCTGGATTGCAGAGCTTTAATCAAGAAGTTCAAGATCCGAGCAGCCCCTCCTATCACCAATTCCTTACGCCGCAGGAGTTTACCGAGAGGTTCGGTCCCAGCCAGGAAGATTGGGACACTCTGGTTGCCTTCGCGAAGGCGAGCGGATTTACCATCGTCGACGGAGACCGCTATGGCCGCGACCTGCGGGTTACGGGCACGGTTGCAAACATCGAGAAGGCCTTCCATGTGAGCATGGGAGTCTATAAGGACCTTACCGAAGACCGCGAATTCTTTGCTATAGACCGCGAGCCCACGGTGGATCTTCCCTTCCAGCTCTGGCATATCTCGGGTTTGGATAACGACTCCAAGCCGCATCCGCTGTACGTGAAGAAGAGCGACTACGCCAAGGCGCATGGAATCGATCCCGACAAAGTTGTGACTCACGCCACGACCGGATCAGGGCCTTCGTCCTCATTTTTAGGCAGCGATATGCGGGCGGCTTACTACGAGGGAACCGCTTTGACCGGCACCGGCCAGAACATTGCCTTGTTCGAATTCGCGGGCACCGATCTGACCGATCTTTCCACGTATTACAAAAACGTGGGGCAAACCGAACCCTATACTCCTACGCTGATTTCCACGGGCGGTTATGGCACGAGTTGCGTGGATAGCGGCAGTAAGGCCTGCGATGACACGGAGCAGACCCTCGACATGACCCAAGCAATGGGCATGGCCCCGGGATCGACCATGCTCTACATGTACGTGTGCGGCGATGTGTTAGCTAGTGGATCGGGAAATATCAGCGACACGGCCTGCATCAGCGCGATGGTTTCGACCACCGATGCTCCGCTGTCGAAGCAGATTAGTTGCTCATGGGGATGGACCCCGGCGGACCCCAGCACTCTGGACCCGTACTTTGAGCAGATGGCGTCGCAGGGGCAGAACTTTTTTGCCGCGTCGGGCGACAGCTCGGCGTGGTCTTCCTCGAATGAGGCCTGGCCGGCAGACGACGCGAATATCGTTTCGGTGGGCGGCACAGACTTAACCACCACCAAAGCGGCTGGTCCCTGGGCATCGGAAACCGCCTGGGCAGACAGCGGCGGCGGCGTTTCCCCAGACAGCATTGCGATCCCCTCGTGGCAAACCCCCGTGGATGGATGCTCCGGTTGTTCGAAGACCCTCCGCAACGGCCCTGACGTTTCCGCCAACGCAAACTTCACCTTCTACGTTTGCGCCGATCAAACTACTTGTACGGCGAACGACTACGGCGGGACCAGCTTTGCGGCGCCCATGTGGGCCGGCTACCTGGCCCTGGCCAATCAACAGGCCGCATCCAACGGGGAGACGATTGGATTCATTGATCCAATCATTTACCCGGCGGCTGAGGGGTCCGGCTATGCCACGGACTTCCACGACATTACCAGCGGAAGCTGCGGCAAGTACTCGGCAGCAACCGGATTCGATCTGTGCACCGGCTTGGGCAGCCCGAACACAACCGGGATCATCAACCTGCTTGCTGGTTCGGCGACGCCGAGCTTCACGCTTTCGGATTCGCCCACCAGCCTGACGGTTACGCAGGGCAGCAGCGGCACCAGCACGATCACGGTGCATGACGTGAACGGATTCAGCGGCAGCGTAACGCTGGCAGCGTCCGGATTGCCCAGCGGCGTGACGGCAGCATTTGGCACGAATCCCACGACTGGGACCAGCGTGTTAACCCTGACGGCGAGCGCGACGGCGACTACGGGAACGTCCACCGTTACGATTACCGGAACTTCCGGCAGCCTGACGGCAACCACAACGCTGGCTCTTACGGTGAGTTCGTCGGCGACGCCGGCCTTCAGCGTGAGCGCCTCACCCACGTCTGTGACGGTAACGCAGGGAGCGAGCGGAACCAGCACGATCACGGTGACCAGCACGGGAGGGTTTGATTCCGCAACCACGCTGAGCGCGTCT
>Ga0335075_10008463_pt1 | contig 15750 bp, 15 predicted proteins | sample Lox_Sample_24_FD_206723 | JGI IMG/M metagenome (GOLD analysis project Ga0335075, IMG submission 206723) | Soil microbial communities from Loxahatchee National Wildlife Refuge, Florida, United States - Lox_Sample_2.4 | ecosystem: Environmental > Terrestrial > Soil > Wetlands | place: USA... | reverse complement strand
CTCGCGCAGTGTCTGTTGCCCTCGGCGCACATTCAGCTCATTCATGCGGGCGCCGACGCCGAGGGGTTGTATGCCGCGGCGATTGCGAGCGGCTACGAAGGCGTGGTCGGCAAGCGTCTGGACAGCATCTATCAGCCGGGGCAGCGCGTGCCGGCGTGGCGCAAGGTGCGTCCGGTTCGCTCGGCGGAATTCGTCATCGGCGGCTGCACGCAGGGCAAGGGTGCCCGCGAGGCCCTGGGTGCGCTGCTTCTCGGGTATTGGGAAGAGGGGGTACTCAAATACGCGGGTCATGTCGGGTCGGGGTTGGACGATGCCGCAATCGCGGAGCTGACTCGGCGGACGAAGGAGCTGAAAATCAGGCGCTCGCCGTTCTCGGAAAAGCCGCCGATCCACCGGCCGACGACCTGGCTCGAGCCGCGCCTCGTCGCCGAAGTCAACTTCTCGGACTGGACGCCGGCGGGCCTGCTGCGCGCGCCGGTGTTCGCGCGTTTGCGGGACGATGTGCCTGCGCAGTCGATCCACAGGCCCGGGCAGTCGGGCTCGGCCGGCGCATCACCCTCATCGCAAGCGGCGCCCGATGCCGTCGAGGAGGTGTTGCAACAGCTGCAGGGAAGGGGAGCGCGCCTCGACCTGACGGTGGCGGGCGAGCGGCTTCGGCTCACGAATCTCGACCGGGTCTACTGGCCGGCCACCGACGATCATCGCGCGATCACCAAGCGGGACTTCATCCGTTATCTTGCGGCCGTCTCGCCCTACATGCTGCCGCACCTGAAGGACCGGCCGCTCACCATGATCCGCATGCCCGAGGGCATCGGCGGCGAGCGCTTCTATCAGAAGCACTGGGAGCAGGCGCGGCCGGAGTATGCCGGCACCATCCCGATCTTCACCGATCACCTCGGCAGGAGCGATCACTACATCCTGGTGAACAACCTGCCGACACTCCTCTGGCTCGGTCAGAGCGGCACCCTGGAGTTTCATGTCTGGCACTCGCGCGCGAACACCGAATCCGAGGCCCCGGACGGCCCGGTCCTCGGCGGCGACTACGGCAGCTCACGGGAGGCGCTCGAGCAGTCCGCGCTCAACTATCCCGATTTCCTGGTATTCGACATCGACCCGTACATCTACTCGGGGAAGGAGAAGAAGGGGGAGGAGCCCGAGCTCAACGAGAAGGGCTTCGCGACGGGCAAGAAGGTTGCTTTCTGGCTCCGTGCCCTGCTGACGGAGATGGGGCTGCGGACGATCGTGAAGACCACCGGCAAGACCGGCCTGCATGTATTCGTGCCCATCGAGCGGACTGTGACCTTCGACACGGTCCGGCAGCTCTGTGAGACGGTGGGCCGTCATGTCCTCAAGGAGCATCCCAGGGAGGTCACGATGGAGTGGGCGGTGGAAAAGCGTCCCGGTAAGATTTTCATCGACTACAACATGAATGTCCGCGGCAAGACCCTCGCGGCCGCCTACTCCCCGCGCGGCAGTCCGGGGGCTCCGGTGTCCATGCCGCTGACCTGGGACGAGCTCGAAAGGGCTCATCCGGAGGACTTTACGGTGTCCAGCGTGATCGCCCGCTTGGAAAAGACCGGTGATCGGTGGCATGATTGGCGTTCGACCAAGCAGAATCTGGCACGAATCCTAGGGTCTACAACCCGCTAGACGGGGCGTTTGGTTCCGGAGGCAATCATGGCCGCAAGGTCGATCGGATCGGTCACCATCTCGTTCGGGCTCGTCGCGATACCCGTCAAGCTGTACAGCGCGACCCAGACCTCGAACGCCATCTCCTTCAACCTGCTGCACAAGGATTGCGGCTCGCGTCTGCGCCAGCAGTACGTTTGCCTCAAGCACGGCACCGTCGTGGAGCGGGACGACATGGTGAAGGGTTACGAGTTCGCCAAGGACCAGTACGTCACCTTCGAGCCGGCGGAGATCAAGGCGCTGGAGGAGGCCGGCACCCACTCGATCGACATCTCGGAGTTCGTGCCCATCGAGTCGGTCGATCCGGTCTACTTCGACAAGACTTACTACCTCGCCCCCGACAAGGGCGGCGCGAAGCCCTACGCGCTCCTCACGGAGGCGCTCAAACAGGCCAAGCGCTGTGCGATCGGGCATTGGGCGGCGCGCGGGAAATCCTACCTCGTCATGTTGCGCCCGGTGGGCGACCGGCTGACCCTCCAACAGCTGCACTTCGCGACGGACGTGCGGCCGGCGAGCGAGGTCGAAGTGCCCCACCAGGACGTCAAGCCGGCGGAGCTCCATCTCGCCCAGCAGCTCATCAACCAACAGACTGCCGAGAAGTTCGAGCCGACGGCGTACACCGACGACCTGCGGGGACGCATCCAGGCGGCGATCGATAAGAAAGTCGAGGGCCACCAGATCTCGGTCGCAGACTTTCCCTCCGAGGGCGGCGGCAAGGTCATCGACCTCATGGACGCGCTGCGCGCCAGCCTGGAGAAAGCGGACGCGGCGCGGGAGTCGACCGCCAAGTTGGGACCGCGGATGGCGCCGAAACGCGCGGAGCAGCCTCAGCAGCCCGCCGCCAAGCCCTCACGCAAAGCGGGCAAGCGCTAGCCGCCGGGAATCCCGATGCAACTTTACAGCATGCGGGACGTGGAACGGGTCCTGCAGCTGCCGCGCAGCACCCTGCAGGGACTCGTGCGGCTGGGGTTCGTCCGTCCGACACGCGGCCCGCGGCGCCAGTATCTCTTCTCGTTCCAGGACCTGATCATCCTGCGCGCGGCCCGCGCGCTCCTACAGGCCAACATCCCGCGCCGCAGGATCCGCGCTTCGCTGGTGCAGCTGCGGGAGCGCCTGCCGGAGGCCGTGCCGCTCTCCGGCCTTGCGATCTGCGCCGTTGGCGACCGCGTCGTGGTGCGCGAAGGAGCCAACCACTGGCAGGCCGATGACGGCCAGTACCTGTTGGGGCTCGATGTCAGCGTGAAGAACGGGACCCTGCGGGTGATCGAGCGCCGGCAATCGAAGGCGACCCTGGCGGCGCCGGGAGGGAGAGCTGACGATGTCGTCGGGGCCGGTAGCGCCGCGGCGGCCACCCATGGGCCGACGAGCGCGGATGAGTGGTTCGCCGAAGCCCTGCGCCTCGAAGACTTGGGTCAGCCCGGGGCAATCGATGCTTATGCGCAGGCCGCCGAAGCGGATCCCGGTAACGCACCCGCTTGGATCAACTGGGGACGGCTGCTGCACGAGCGAGGAGAGACGCGCGCGGCGGAGAGGGTCTACCGAAGGGCCCTCGAGCACTGCGGGGCCGACTCGCTGCTCCTCTTCAACCTGGGCGTGGCACTCGAGGATCTCGGCGACAAGGAGGGGGCCCTGGCCGCTTACCACGCCGCCGTCTCGGAGGACCCGAACTTCGCCGACTGCCATTACAACCTGGCGCGCCTTTACGAATCCGCGGGCAAGACTCAACATGCCATCCGCCATCTCGGGCAGTACCGGCGGCTGGTGACGCGGCACGAGCACTGAGCCGCGTCGCTCGCAGCATGGCCATCTGGGTCGGAACGTCCGGATACAACTACCCCGAATGGCGGGGGAGCTTCTACCCGCAGAAGTTCCCGACGACGAAGATGCTGCCGTACTACGCGGAGCGTCTTTCGACCGTCGAGATCAACTACACCTTCTACCGCTCGCCGAAGCCTTCGATCCTCGAGGGCTGGAGCCGACAGACGCCGGCTGATTTCAAGTTCACCTTGAAGGCGCCGAAGCGCATCACGCACGATGCACGGCTGCGTGACTGCTCGGAGTCGCTGAAGTACTTCCTGGAGACCGCGGCGACCCTGGGGCCGAAGCTGGGGATGCTGCTCTTCCAGCTGCCGCCCTTCCTCAGGAAAGACGTGGCGCTCTTCGATGCGTTCCTCGCCGACTTCCCGCCCGGCGTCCGTGCTGCCTTCGAGTTCCGGCACGCCTCCTGGCTGAGCGATGATGTCTACGAGCGCCTGAGAGCGAGGAATCTCACGCTTTGCATAGCCGACAGCGAGAAGTCGACTACGCCCGTCGAGATCACCGCGGACTACGGCTACTTCAGGCTGCGCGACGAGGGCTACACACCGCAGGACATCGCGCAGTGGGGGCGGACCATCCAGGAGAAGACCCCACACTGCCGCGAGGTTTTCGTCTACTTCAAGCACGAAGAGGCTGGGACGGGCCCTCAATTCGCGCGCCTGCTCCTGGATGCGCTCGGCATCAAGGCTTGAGGCGTTCGAGGCCGTGTCAGCGGCTGGCGGGTGCAAGCTCCTGTGCCATCTGAATGAACGCTTGCACCTTCGGCAGGCCGTACTTGCGTCCGACGTACACGAAGTAGAAAGCGCCGCGCTCCTTCGGCCGCCATTCGGGCAGCACCGGCACGAGCGCTCCGGCCTGCGCCGCCTCGTCGGCGAGGAAGTTGGGCAGCCAGGCGATGCCTTCCTCCAACAGCAGCAGGGCTCTGACCGTCTCGAAGTCATCGCCGCGGATGGGCCCAACGGTCGAGACTTCGAAATCGGACTGCCCGTTGGTGAGTGTCAGGGAGCTCCGAGGGAGAAAGCCTACGAACTTCGCTTTCTTGAGATCGCGCGGGTGGGTGAGGGCGCCGAGCCGTTGCAGGTATTGCGGCGCGGCCCACAGATTGGATCCCATCTCAAAGTAGCGCTGCGCGATCAGCGAGGAATCCTTAAGCACCTGTGAGGGGCGGATCGCGAGATCGATGCCTTCCCCGACCAGATCGACCACCCGGTTGGTGACGAGCAGCTCCACCGAGACGTCCGGATACTTCGCGGCATAGGCATGGACGATCCGGGGCAGTAGCGTATGTCCGAGGTCCACGGGCGTGGTGACTTTCAGGACTCCCGACGGCTTGCCGGACGTCGCTTGAAGCGCCGCTTCGGCGACCTCGACCTTGCGAATGGCCTCGGCGCACTGGCGGAAATACTGCTCGCCGGCTTCGGTCATCCGCAGTTTGCGGGTGGTCCGCTGGATCAGGCTGAGCCCCAATCGCCTTTCGAGCCTGGCGACCTTGGCGCTGACCGTCGCTTTGGGCATTCCCAGGCGCCTGGCGGCCGCCGAAAAGCTGCCGGCTTCCACGACCCGCACGAAAACCGCGATTTCATCGAGGCTGAGCATTGTCTATTGGAATGGACGGTAATTCCATATTTTACCGTCTAGTGGACGAAGAGGCGAGGGCCTACATTCACTCCCTCGAGAACCACAACCTCTCCTCTGGGAGCAGAATCATGAATACCTCCGTGACGACAGCCTCTGCGACGACAGCTTCCGCTACGAGCCCCTCCGTGGCCTCCTCGAGCCGCGATCCGGCATCGATCGGCACCGCCTCCTTCGGCCGATTCGTCGAGCTCGGCGGCCGCATCCTCCTTGCCTCGCTCTTCCTTCTCTCGGGATTGACCAAGCTGTCGGCGTACGGCGCGACGGCCGCCTATATGGCTTCGACCGGCGTCTCCCCGGCGCTCCTGCCGCTCGTCATCGCGACCGAGCTCCTGGGCTCATTGGCCGTGATCCTCGGCTGGCATACTCGCATCGCCGCCTTCCTGCTCGCGGGGTTCACGCTGCTGGCCGCGGGCTTTTTCCACAACCACTTCGGCGACCCGATTCAGATGATCATGTTCCTGAAGAATGTCTCCATCGCCGGGGCCTTCCTGATGCTGGTGGCCAACGGCGCGGGGCCCCTCAGCCTCGATCATCGCCGGAGCGCGCGCTGAGCCGCGGCTCCAACTGGAGGTCAGGATCGTGAGCACCAGACTGCCGACGTTCTATCTCAGCCACGGGGGCGGTCCCTGGCCCTACATGGACGAGGCGGCGCGTCGGCCTTACGCCAGACTGGAGCAGTCCCTGCGGGAGCTGCCGGGCCAGCTCCCGCAGAAACCGGAGGCGATCCTCGTCGTCTCCGGTCACTGGGAAGAGAAGGACTTCGCCGTGATGGCCAGTCCGGCGCCGCCCATGGTCTACGATTACGGCGGCTTTCCGGAGGAGCTGTATCACATCCGCTATCCCGCCGCAGGCTCCCCGCGACTGGCGCAGCGGGCGCATTCTCTGATCCAACAGGCGAATCTTCCCGCCAGTCTGAATGCCGAGCGCGGCTTTGATCACGGGACGTATTCCCTCCTGGCGGTCACGCACCCGCACGCCGACATTCCGGTCTTTCAGGTTTCCCTTCGGTCCGACTACGACCCGGAAGCCCACTTGCGGCTCGGCCGAGCGCTGGCGCCGCTCAGGGATGAAGGCGTCCTCATCATCGGCAGCGGCAGCAGCTACCACAACCTGCGCCGCTTCTTCGGCACCCGCGTTCGCCGCGAGGACTCGGTGCAGTTCGATGCGTGGCTGCGGGAGACGCTGGTCGAGTCCACCCCGGCTCTGCGCTCGCAGCGCCTGATGGAGTGGGAGCGCGCACCCGCCGCGCGCGAGGCGCATCCACAGGAAGAGCACCTCATGTCGCTGCATGTTGTCGTTGGTGCGGCGGAGGGTGAGCCTGGAAAAATCGTCTATAGCCAGGAAGACTTTCTCGGGACGATTGAGCTCTCCAGTTACCGATTTGGGTAGGACGGCAAAGCGTTAGGGAGTGGCCATGTCGCGATTCATTCGTCTTCCGGAGATTTGCCCCCATTAATAATTTTATGTGGTCCCTTCTTCCGATCGGCGAGCCGCTGCCTGATGACCTTGTAAAGGCTGATCACCGCCAACAGAAGCATAATAGCCGAGATGATGTCCGTTGGTATGGACCGCACGACAATGTGCGCGCCCAGAATGGGATCGCTATAAAACGAAATCCTGCTCCCAGAAAAAATGTCGGGATACTGGAACATGACAAATATTGCGGCGCACACCGCGACCGTAATGATTACGACAAAAAGTCTGCGCATTGCCACCCCTCTACGACACAAACAGCGCCTCAGCTGTGAGACCCTTCCAACAGGTCGGGCGTGAGCTGCGGGTGGCCAGAGAACAACAGCTTATGGTAGCACCTTCTCGGGATTGCACTGCTCGTAGGTTCCTATGCACTGCGGGGGCGGCGGAGTCGTCGGCTCGTCCTTGTAGCACTTTCCGCCATCTCGATGCAGCTGGACCGCTGTCGGGTTGCCGAGCGAGTCGAGCATCTGCTCGATGACGTTCTGCCCTTGCTCCTCCCATATCTCTCGTTCGAGCTCGTACTCTTCTAGCTGCTGCAGAAAAGATTCGGGCGGTGGCGCGATTGGATGTATAAAAGAAGGAATCTCTTCCTCCTCCGCTTGACGGCCGAATGGATCCGTACGTGAAAGGGGATTCTCGCCAACGTAGCTATAAGTGGAAAAACTTCCTCCGGCCAACCCTATCGGATCGGACTGGTCGTACATGCCGTATATGGGGTCGTATGTTCTCGCGCCATTCAAAGCGAGAATCTGCCCCGGAAAGCGTAGGTTATAAATAAAGCTGCCGAGACCGGACGGGTTCTCGTTGGGTGCTGTATACCCGAAAGGGTCCGAATCCCATTGCCATACGATCGCGTTGTCGGCTGGGTGGGTGATCGCGCGTGGAGTGTTCAAATGATCCGCGTGAATATAGTAAATATCGATTCCGCCGGAGCCATCCGGTTGCAGCGTTGCAACGGGGATATCCCCCAGCCACACTGTCTCTTCCAGCAGATTGCCGCTGAGATCGTATTCGCCGAGCACATGACCAAACTGGTCATAGACGCCGGACTCGTTTGGGCCCACGCCCTCCGCGAGTATTACCCGTCCAAAAGCATCGTACGTAATATTTTCCGTGTATCCGCCTGGGTAGGTGGCACTCGACTCACGGCCACGAGCGTTGTAGTTCAGTACGTTGCCACCGCTGGTTATGAAATGCCCCGCAGCGTCATATGATACTGTTCCAGCCAATGTTCCAGTAACGTGGCTGATCTGGTTGCTGGTGGGCGAGATCGAATAAGTCGAGGGATAGAAGTTGCCGGTCTCGGTGAGGCGGTTTCCATTCGCATCGTACGTCCAGCCCTGAGTGATTGACCTGCTTGTCGCGCTGGTTAAGCGATCGAGCTGGTCATAAAAGCTTGCGGCGTCAGCTTGCGGCGAGTTTCGTGGCGATCCGCGTCACGTGCTCGCCCTGAAAGCGGCACATCTCCAGCTCGAGAGGTGTGGGCATGCGTAGCTCTGGGCCGACGCCGGTGACGCAGCTTGCGCCATAAGGCGTGCCGCCGGTGACTTCCCGCAGGGTCGTTAGGTCCTTGAAGGTGTAGGGGAGGCCGACGATGACCATACCGTGGTGCAGCAGGGTCAAATGGAAGGACGTGAGCGTTGTCTCCTGGCCGCCATGCTGGCTGGCGGTGGCGCAGAAGACGCTGGCGACTTTCCCCACCAGAGCGCCGCGCGTCCAGAGGGGGCCCGTCTGGTCGAGGAAGTTGCGCATCTGCGCCGCCATGTTGCCGAACCGGGTCGGGGTGCCGAAGATGATCGCGTCATAGCGCTCGAGCTCGAGCGGATCGGCTATGGGGGCGGCTTGGTCGAGGCGGAAGCCCGAGGCCTTGCAGACATCGAGCGGCACCAGTTCCGGTACGCGCTTGACCGCGACTTCGGCGCCGGCAATCTTTCGCGCGCCTTCGGCCTGCGCGTGGGCCATGGCTTCGAGATGGCCATAGCTGCTGTAGTACACGACGAGGATGTTCGACATGGAAGCTCTCCTGGAAGTCAGCGGGTGTGGCGCTCGAGGAACGCCCGCACGACCGAGTTGTACGTTGATGGATTGTCGAGATTGGGAATGTGGCGCGCGGCGGGAATGCTCGCGCGCTGCGCGCGGGGAAGTGCCTCGCTCAGCGCATCGGCCGCGCGCAGTCGGGCCGGCAGGTCATGCTCGCCGGTGACGATCAGGGCGGGTGTCTGCAATGAAGCAGTGACGGCACGATCCCAGTGGTCCTCGGGCGCGGGCGCCTCCTGCAGCAGATCCTGGCCGCTGTAGCGACTGGCCATTCGAGCGAGCAGGGCCTGCGATTGCGCAGAGCCGGTTTCCAACTGCATGAGGGGATGGCTCGCCCAGCGCTCGCGGAAAGTCTGGACCTCGCCCGCGGCGATGAGCGCGCGATATTCCGCCAGCGGTACATCCTCGCTTTCCTCGGCGGCTTCTTCGGCGAGGATACGCGGTGGTCCGTCGAGGACGACGCAGGAGATCCGTTCCGGCGCGATGCGGCACAGGTGCAAAGCTACGCGTGCGCCTTGCGACATCCCGAGACAGGCGAAGCGCCCGACCTGCAACTCCTCGCATAGGGATAGGACGTCGCGTACATCCGCAGCGAGCGAGGCACGGCCGGATGACAGGCCGAAGCCGCGCCGGTCGAAGCGGATGAGTCGGAATGAGCCGCTGAGCTCGGATACCTGCGGCTGCCACATCTCCAGGTCGAGCGTCCAGCCGTGAAGGAGCAACACCGCCGGTCCGCTGCCGTCGTCGCGGTAGCGAAGGAGGGCGCCGGCGACGGGCAGGTAAAGGTCGAAGCTAGCCAAGGGTGGCGGCATCGCGTCATTCGCATAGCGAAAAGAGTTTCGCTATGAGGTTAGAGGCGGGGCGATGCAGCGTCAAGGCGGGCGATGGCGGCGGCAGGTCGCGAGCGAAACGGGTGTAGAGGCTGAGACGGCGGGTCGAGAGCGAGACGGCAGCGGAGGATGAGACCGCGTGTAGAGAGCCGGACGGCAGCAGAGGGGCGAGACGGCGGGCAGCGACGGAGCCGTCGCGCCGGCTCATCGAGTCAGGTCTGAGCGCTCAACGAGAGACCGGGAATTGCCCGCAGGTCGGCGGAGATCCGGCGGCTCAACTGGCGCAGCATGCCGAGCCGGTCTTTCACCAGCTTGGCCCGGCTGGTCCTGCCGGAGTGGCTGGAAGAATTGAGCGCGGCGACGACCCGGCCGGATTGATCGAGCACCGGCACGGCGAGCGCGACCACGCCGTAGGCGAGCTCATCCGCAACCGCCGAGTAGCCGTTACGGCGGCACTCATCGATGAGAGTGCGCAGCTCCGCCGGATCACAGACCGTCTTGTCGGTGAGGGCTTCGAGTTTGGCGGTGTCGAGGTAGTGCTGCAGGCGCTCCGGGCTCAAGCCTGCGAGTAGAACCCGGCCCATCGACGTCGCGTGCGCCGGGAAGCGGCTGCCGACGTGCGCTTCGAGCCGCAGCAGCGTCCGCACCGAGGTGCGCGCCACGTAGACGATGTCATTGCCGTCCAACACGGACATCGCCGCCGAATCGCCGGTCTTGCGCGCGAGGTCCTCGAGGTGAGTCTTGGTGAGGTGCTCGATGTCCATCGAGTCGAGATAGGCGGCGCCGAGCTCCAGGACCTTCGGCCGCAGGAGAAAGCTGCGGCCGTGACGGGTGACGTAGCCGAGATCCTCCAGGGTGAGCAGGCACCGCCGCGCCGTGGCGGCGGGGATCGCGGCGCTGCGAGCGATGTCGCTGAGAGTGGGGGCGGGGTGCTCCCGCGTGAAAGCGCGAATGACGGCGATGCCCTTGGCGAGGCCCCCCATCGCCTCGCGGCGGCTCTGCGGCGTTTTGCGTGCGGTCATGAGCCGGCAGTGTATTTCGGTATGCGAAAGGACGGAAGGGTTCTTGACGCCCGCCGGACCGCGGTTCACGATTCATTCGTATAACGAAGGAAATTTCGATATGCGAAAACAATGAAGATCGGCCCGACATCCCAGCAGGCCACGGCCATCTGCGGTTCCAGCGAAACGGCGATCTTCGTCCGCGGACGCGACCTCGCCGCGGAGCTCATGGGCAAGGTCGGTTTCACCGACTACTTCTGGCTGCTCGTCACCGGCACGACCCCTACACCCGCGCAGAGCCGCATTCTCGATGCGACGCTGGTCGCGATAGCGGAGCATGGATTGGTGCCCAGCGTGCAGGTCAGCCGGATGACGCTCGCGGCAGCGCCGGAGGCGCTGCAGGGCGCGGTGGCCGCCGGGCTTCTCGGCTGCGGTTCCGTGATCCTCGGATCGGCCGAAGAAGCCGGACGCTTTCTCGCCGAGATCACGCGGCGGATGGATGAAGGGCAGCAAGTAGAGACAGCCGCTGCCGCGCTGGTACGCGATTACCGCTCGCAGCGGCGCACCATCCCGGGCTATGGACATCCCCTGCACAAGCGCGCCGATCCCCGGGCGGAGCGCCTTCTCGCGATCGCGCAGGAGCTCGGGACGGCGGGCGCGCACACGGCAGCCGCACGCACCGTAGCGCGGATGCTTCCCGAGCTGACCGGCAAGCCGCTCACCCTGAATGTCTCAGGCGCCATACCGGCGGTGCTTCTCGATGCCGGCTATCCGCTGCTCGCGCTCAAAGGGGTGCCGCTCCTGGCGCGCACCGCCAGCCTCATCGCGCACCTCGTGGAGGAGCAGGTCCGCCCCATCGGATTTGCCATGTCGGGTGCCGCCGCCGAGGCGATCCGCTACGACGGCGAAGCACCGCCGGGAACGACACCGAAACCATGACCGCACCGATCCAACAGCGGGGGCGTCTCGCGGGAGTTCTCGACGGCATCCGCGTGGTCGAGCAGGGCACTTTCATCACCGGGCCCTGCGCCGGAATGATGCTCGCCGATCTCGGCGCCGACGTCATCAAGGTGGAGAGTCCCGAGGGCGATCCCTACCGCAGCTACCAGGGCGGCCGATACTCACCGCACTTCCAGGCCTACAACCGCAACAAGCGCGGCATCGCGCTCGACCTCAAGCGCGACCCCGATCGGGAGCTGTTCGAAGCCCTCATCCGCGAGGCGGACGTCTTCATCCAGAATTTCAGGCCCGGCACCGCGGAACGGCTGGGCTCCGGTCCGCAGCGCCTGCGGCAGTTGAATCCGCGGCTGGTCTACTGCTCCATCAGCGGCTTCGGCGGCGATGGGCCTTACGCGGAGCGCCCGAGCTACGACTCCGTCGCCCAGGCGCTCAGCGGCTTCCTCAGCGTCGTGGTCGACCCACGCGATCCGCAATTCCTCGGTCCCGCGCTCGCGGATGCCATCACGGGCATCTATGCCGCCTACGGCGCACTTGGCGCGCTCGTACAGCGCGGACGCACGGGCGAGGGCACGCACGTCGAAGTCTCCATGCTCGAGGCGATGACGCACTTCGCGGTGGAGCCTTTTGCGGCCTACTTTGCGCTCGGCGCGGTGCCCCGGTCAGTGGACAGGCCGCGCCTGGCACAGGCCTACATCCTGCGGACCGCCGACGGACGGCTGATCGTCCTTCATCTCTCCTCGCTCGAGAAGTTCTGGACCGGCCTGGTCGCGGCGCTGGGCGATCCGCAGCTGGCCCTCGATCCACGCTTCCACACGCGACAGGCGCGCATCGACAACTACGAGGTGCTGCGCTCGGAGCTGATGGCCCGCTTCGCGGCGAAGGACCTGAGGCACTGGGCCGAGAGGCTGCGCCGCCACGACGTGCCGCATGCGCCCATCAATGGCGTCGACGAGGTGGTAGCCGATCCGCAGGCGGAGCATCTCGGGCTGATCGTTCCCGTCGAGACGCCGCATGGCGGCGACCGGGCCGTGCGTCCACCCGTCAGATTTGCGGGCGCCCGCGCCTGCAGCGTCCATGCGGCTCCGCTTCTCGATGAGCACGGAGCGGAGATCCGCGAGGCGCTGGGGGGCGGCGTCGGATGGCCGGTCCGCAGGTGAGGGATACCGGAGTCAAACATCGAACTCATAACCGGGGGGATATCAACGTGCGCACATCACATGCAGGATGGTTAGCCGCGCTGGCCATGGTGCTTTCGCAGCTGGTCTTTGCCGTTCCGGCGCGGGCGCAGACCGTCGCCCAGCTCCAGGAGGTCATCGTGACGGCCCGCAAGCGTCCGGAGCTGTTCCGCAATCTGCCGATGACCGAAAGCGTATTCACGCCGCAAACGATCGAGTCCGCCCACATCACGAGCGCGCGGGACTTCATCGCGATGGTGCCGAACATGACGCTGGTGCAGACGCAGAACGTCGGCAACGCCTTCGTCACCATCCGGGGTATTTCCCAGGCCCGTAACAGCGAGCCGTCCGTCGCCGTGATGGTCGACGGCGTCGAGGAGACCGACCCCGAGGAATTCGCCCAGGAGCTCTCCAACATCCAGCAGATCGAAGTGCTGAAAGGTCCCCAGGGAGCGCTTTACGGCCGCGACGCCATCGGCGGCGCGATCATCATCACGACCACCCCGCCGTCGGATCATTTCGAGGGCAGCGTCACGGCCGGAATCGGCAACGGAATGGCCGAGCATGGGCAAGGCATCTTCAGCGGGCCGGTCGATTCCGCCGGCACGCTGAAGTACAGCGCGGCCCTGAACTTCTACAACACCGACGGCTACCTCGAGAACGTCTACCTCAACCGGAAGGCCGACCCATACCGGGACTACTCCGGCCGGCTGCGGCTTCTCTGGGAGCCGGGCGGACCTCTGAGCGCCGATCTGCGCCTGCTCTACGATCGCGTGCAGACGACGGCCTACTACTACGTCATTCCGCGCGATGACGAGGCGAATGTCTTCTCCAGCTTCACCACTCCGGCGGATGCGAACGACGTCACCAGCCCCATCCAGGTCAACAACGAGGGCACCGACAACCGCGACATCCTCGACATCCCGCTCAAGCTGGACTATCGCCCGGGATACGGGACGTTCACCTCGATCACGGATTACGATCAGACCAAGGAGATCGACACCGGCGACGCCTACGACTTCCGGCCGATCGATACCTCGATCGCGTACAACTACTTCTTCGCGACCATCCCGGCCTCTCTCGGCGGACCGTTCGACGAGAGCCAGAGCCAGTTCATCCGCGTGCGCTCCTGGAGCGAAGACCTGCGCTTCACCTCGCCGTCGCAGGGCGCGTTCACCTGGATCGTGGGCGCCTATTTCCTGCACAAGGAGCGCTTCATCTCCACGGACAACATCGTCGACCGGGGCGACGGCGTCCCGGCCGTCTACGAGACTCCGATCGTCGATCCGGCCAATCCCTTCGCCACCAATACCAACGTCACGTTCCTCGCCGACGGCCAGAAGAGCAATGCCTGGGCGGGCTACGGCGATGCGACCTACAAGCTGAGCGACCAGTGGGAGGCCGATGCGGCGCTCCGTTACGACGAGGACAAGGTCAGCGACACCACGCGCACACCGCCTTACTTTCTCGCGATGGTCCTGGACCCGACGGCCTACGACGGCGAAGTGCGCACGGAGACCTGGGGAGCATGGCAGCCGAAGTTCACCCTGCGTTACAAGCCGACTGACGACTGGACGCTCTATACGGACTGGAGCCGTGGCTTCCGCAGCGGCGGCTTCAACCAGACCGGCGTGGGCGCGGTCGCTGCCGCGAACGGCATCAAGGGCGTCAACGATACTTTCAACGCCGAGATCGCCGACACCTACGAGCTCGGAATCAAGGGAGACATGCTCGACCATCGGCTGAGCGTCGATGCGGACGTGTTCCACACACACTCGGATAACGGCTATTTCTTCGTGTACCTGTCCGAGAACTCGACTCAGAACCTGGGCAACCTGAACGCCACCTACAAAGGTGCGGAGTTCCAGGTCACCGCCTATCCGACGGAGCACCTGCAGCTCTATGCCGGGTACGGGTATACCGGCAGCCGGATCACCAGAATGGCCGACCCCACCGTCCTCGGGAACGAGGCCCCGCTGGTCTCCCGCGATACCGTCAATGCGGGCGGCATGGTCATCGAGCCGCTCCCGGACGGGCTCAAGGGGACCGCGCGCCTCGATTTCCAGAACATCGGCCGCACCTGGTGGGATCCGCAGAACTCGACCTCGCGCGACCCGGTTTCGCTGGTCAACCTCGACCTCAGCCTGCAGGGGAGCAGCTGGACGCTCACGGCCTGGTCGAAGAACCTCACCAACACGATCTACAATGCGGAATTCTCCCCGGGAGGGTTCCTGTGGCGGGCCCTGCCGCGTCGCTACGGACTCGATATCGAATACCGCTTTTGACCTGGAGACACCATGGCTACCCTCGCAAAGCTGCCCACCCGTCTGCATCACATGGCCTACGTCACGCATGATCTCGAGGCCACGCGCAAGTTCTACGAGGACGTGATCGGCCTGCCGCTCGAGGCCACGTGGTGCGAGATCGACCAGCTCTTCGGCGCCGAGCGCGTCTATTGTCATCTCTTCTTCGGCATCGGCGACGGCGGCGCGCTCGCGTTCTTCAAGTTCGCGAAGCCGGAGGACGACGAGCAGTTCGGCCCGGAGATGCCGTTCACGCCGTTCCATCATATCGCGCTGAACGTCGATGCCCGGACGCAGGCCGACATCGAGAGACGGCTGGAGGAGAACGGCTACACCCCGCCGAAGACCTTCGTGCTCGAGCACGGCTACTGCCGCTCCGTGTACGTCACCGATCCCAACGGGCTCATCCTGGAGTTCACGCTCGACGCTCCGAACGCAGATCAGATCGCGCGCACGCGCCGCGCCAACGCGCACGCGGACCTCAAGCGCTGGCTGGCGGGCGATCATACCTCCAACAACACCTACCGCCCTGAAGGCACCTGATGCGGCGAAGCACCGACCGCATTCTGACGACGCATGTCGGCAGCCTGCCCCGCAGCCAGGCGGTCACCGACGTGCTGTTTGCGCGCGCGGCTGGCGCCCCCGAACCGTCGGGAGCGGCTGAGACCCTCGCGAATGCAGTGAAGGAGGTCGTGAAGCGCCAGGTCGATGTCGGCATCGACATCGTCAGCGATGGCGAGATGAGCAAGATCAGCTATGCGACCTACGTGTCGGAGCGGCTCTCCGGCTTCGGCGGCGATACGCCACGGGAGCCCGGACAGGA
>Ga0335075_10008462_pt1 | contig 15751 bp, 14 predicted proteins | sample Lox_Sample_24_FD_206723 | JGI IMG/M metagenome (GOLD analysis project Ga0335075, IMG submission 206723) | Soil microbial communities from Loxahatchee National Wildlife Refuge, Florida, United States - Lox_Sample_2.4 | ecosystem: Environmental > Terrestrial > Soil > Wetlands | place: USA... | reverse complement strand
CACCGAGATCGAAAGCCAGGTCGACCCGGAGTCAGTGGTCGACTGGAGACACGGTGGCACCGATCTCGCGCACTCTCCCCATGAGCTCCCGGATGAGATCGCGGGACTATGCCTCGACCTTTGCGCTGGCTATGGGCTTCGTTTCGGTGCGATCGACCTGGCGCTCCGCCCCGACGGCGGCTACAGCTTCTTTGAGGTTAATCCAAACGGCCAATGGGCCTGGATCGAGCAACTGACGGGTGCGCCACTCAGCTCGGCCCTCGCCGACCTTCTGCTCTCCGCATGCTGAGGCTGCTCCGCCGGATCCTCGCTCGGTGGGAAGTCGAGGTAGGCGAGTCCACCTACTTTGCTGAATCGCGAGCTGAGCGATTGGCGAGACTCCAGACGGACGATCCGCAGGTGGCCAGAGAGATCCTTGAGGAGGCACGCAGGCTGAACGACGGCGTCTCTGTCTCGGCCGAAGGCGTCGAGCGCCGCGCGACGACTCTGCAGGGGGTCGTCTCAATCGCCGCGACCCTCGCCGTAGCGGCAGGTGCCCTCCTCCTCGACCCGACGAAGGTCCACGGAATCGGCTGGCGGCTGGCCCTCGCCACGCTCTTTGCCTGCCTCCTCTACTGCTTCATCGCGACGGCCTTCCGGGCCACGCAATCGTCCTCCTGGCTCCACCAGTGGACCCACGAGGACCCCGCCGACCACCTGGCGCGGACTAGCGCGAGCCAGGTGGAGGTTGACACCGGCCTGAGCGCCGACATTCTCTACTCATATGGGCGCAACATGGAGGTCGTCCGCTGGAAGGTCTCCTATCTGGGTGCGGCAACGGAGTGGTTCCTGCGCGGACTCATATTCCTTGGCCTGATCGCGATCACTTTCTGCCTCTACATCTGCTTCCACCGTGGCGAGACCGTCGAGGGTGAAGAAGGAAGACGGCCGCTGGTCGAGGTGAACGTCATCCGGGCGGCCGCTGGGCTGGACCACAAGGACCGACACCAAACCGGCGGCCCGGAATCCGGATCGCGAGCGAAGCAGCCCGCCCGATGACAGCGAGGCGTACTGCGGACCTGGCCAGACCTTCTGGCAAACGCCCTAGTTCGAGGCGAGCTGGAGCCATCAAGCTCGCGCCTGTGACTAGGTCAAATCGACAGGTTCCGCCTCCATCACCTGGAGCGGAGTAAGCGTGGGCGGCCTCAAAAAGCTCCTCTTCGTAGCGATGCCCTTCGGGTCCAAGCCGGATCCTACGCACCGCTTCGAGATCAATTTCGACGACGTCTATGACCGTTCGATTAAGCCCTCCACCGAGGAGGCCGACCTTGATGTGATCCGCGCAGACGAGGAGACGCTAGGCGGGATCATCCACAAGCCGATGTACGAGCGGCTGCTCTTGGCCGAGATCGTGATCGCCGACCTGACGGTGGCCAACGCCAACGTCTTCTACGAGCTTGGCATCCGCCACGCAGCACGGCCACGCTCGACGATCCTTATCTTCGCCAAGAGCAGCCAGCTCCCGTTCGACGTTGCCCCGATCCGCGCCATCCCCTACGAGCTAGACGAGAAAGGGAAATTCTCCGCCGAGAGTGCGGAGGATCTGCGCCGGACGCTGAGCGAGCGCCTGCTCGAGGCGAAGGAAAGCGAATCGGTAGACAGTCCGCTGTTCCAGCTGGTCGACGACTACCCCGGGATAACACTTCCCCATGAGGTCACCGAGGCATTCCGTGATCGGGTTCAGCAGGTCTCCGAGCTGACCGAGGAGATGCGCCAGGCCCAGTCGGTGCAAAAGGAGGAGCGGGTCGCGATCCTCAAGGAGATCGAGGATCGGATTGGCGATTTCGCGGCTGCCTCTCAAGAGCTGCCCTTGGACCTCCTGCTGGCCTACCGCGACGCTTCGGCTTGGGACGCGATGGTTAGCTGCATCGAAAAGATGCCTGTTGAGTTGCGCGACGTGCCCACGGTCCGCGAGCAGCTGGCTCTCGGGCTGAACCGCCGCAACGAGCCTGGGGACCGTAAGCGGGCGATCGAACTACTCGAACAGCTGGTTAGCGAGTACGGGCCCTCGCCGGAGAGCAATGGCATCCTCGGTCGCATATATAAGGACATTTGGCAGGAAGCCTCAGACGCGGATGAGGACGCGAAGGCCCGGGCCGCGCTTGACGCCGCGATTGCGGAGTACGACGAGGGATTCGACGCCGACCCGCGCGACGCGTATCCAGGTATCAACCTGCTTACCCTGCTCGTCCGGCGAGGTGCAGAAGGAGATGCCGAGCGCGTCTCCGAACTACGCCCGGTTGTGCTCTTCGCCCTCGCCCGTCGCGGAGCGCTCGACTCCAGCGACTACTGGGATGTCGCAACCGTGATGGAGTTGGCAGCCATGGGAGGTGACAAGGCACTGGCCGAGCGTGCCTTCGGCCGCATTGAGCTCATCGGGCCACAGGACTGGGAGCGCGAGACTACGGCTCGGAACCTGTCCATCTTGGCCGACGCCCTTGGCGACGAACACGCCTGGATTGAAGCTCTGGCGAGTCGCCTCCACCCAGACCCAGACGACGCCTAACCTGAAGAACCACGGTCAGCGCAGATCTGTCGATGCCACTTGCCCTTTCCGGGGCTCCCCCCTCGGTCAGGCGACGGCACGGAGGTCTACCGCGGTTCCACTCGGCACGATCGATTCGTGGGGGAGCTTCTCGGCGGTGACGGTGGAGAGCTTCAGGCCAAAGAGGAGCATGTCGGGCACTCGACGGGCTACCAGGTCCTCCTCGGCGACTTCCTCACGCAGGGCACCAGCGCACGCGCCCACGAGCTTGGAGAGGTGGAGGGCATAGTGGCGCAACTGATCGGACTTCTTGAGACCGACGACGTCGTAGTGATAGGCCTTGTCGTGGACGTCCTGGACCAACTGGAGAGCGCGCCAGTCGGTGACCGCGCGGGCAGCCTCGGCGCCGTCGTAGGAGTCGACGCTGTAGTGAACGTTTCGCTCCTCGATCGCCCGTAGTCGCGCCGCGTAGAGGTCAAGCGGATCCTGGTCGGCGGCCTGGCTCAGCCTCACTCCGGTCTTGCGGAAGACGAGCGCAGCGCTACGGACATCCTCGACCGGGGCGCTCTCATTGTGCTCGGCATGGTCGCAATGGTTGGCCACGGCCGCAGCGGCGACGGCGAGATCGAGCGTGGCATCGAGAAGTTCGGATCGGGGGAGGCTCATAGCGGTTGACCGGCAGGCTCGCAGGTATCACGGACGTTTACCACGGCTTCATCCCTTCCCGTTTTTGCCCGCGGCACGGGCAAGTGATCTCAGTGCTTTTTGGCTCTGACCGGCGAGCTCCTTCAGCTGCGCGCCCCAATCGTCGAGCATGGTCTGGCTTGGGGCCGACTGGGTGCGCAAGGTCGTTTCTGCCCGCTGCGCGCGCTCGGCCAGCTGCTCAACGCTGCGAAACAGTTTGCGGAACCCGGGGCTCACGGGGTCTTCGAGATGGGTGCGGAGAGCATCGCGAAGCCGACAGATCCCGACCGAGGGCACCAGGAGACCCCCACCCGGGCGCTCGCCTATATCGCCGAGCGCCCGCCGCCACTCGGGCTCCGATTCGACCCCAGGATGCGCAGCCAGGTAGGCGAGCCGGTAGATCCACTCCGGGCGTAGATCAACGGCGCGATCGAGAGCGGTCCCCGCCATCTGCGGCAGCACGTCATCGTGGACTCCGAGGCTTGCCATCGCGATCAGGCGCCCGGCCCTCCAGCGGGCGCTCAGCTGTTTCTCGTCGTTCGCCGTGGCCAGGGCACGGGTCTGTATGTAGGCCAGCTCTGCCATGTTGACCGGCCACCAGAGGTCGAGGTCCTGCTTACGGTAGATGCCGACCACGTCGAGCAGGCGCTCGTCGTTGGCCTTTCGGCGCTGTTGGAGCTGGACCTCGGAGAAGGCCGGGAACTCGCGCTCGCTGAGGCCCGCCTCCTCGGGGCGGACGAGCAGGGCGAAGGCCTTACTGGAGGGGAGCGCGAGGACCGCCCTCTTGATCGCATCCTCGTCACCGTAGAGACGTTCCCCGTGGTTGAACTCCGAGCCCGACCAAGAGCGGACCGCCTCTGGGCGGCGCTGCTGCCACCACTCGACCAGGTCCTCGAGTGGCGGCACCGTAGCGGGCGCCTTGTAGTTGGTGGGCAACGTCGCGGTCGAGGCGGGGTCATCGACGACGCTGATCACGGCCCGGTTGACCCCGTCATCGACCGGGAGGTCGGCTAGCTGCTGGTAAGCGGCATCGGCGCTGCGGGCGCGGATCACCGCGGGCGTGTCGGAGGCGCCCGAGGTGAAGGCGGGCTGCGCAAGCGAGCGCACGGGTGCCGCCTCGAAGTCGAGCTGGAGCGGCTCGGAGGCCTCGACGCCATTTATGCCCAGGACCCGCAGCCGTGGGGCGCCAGCGACCGGGCGCTCGTCGCCCGGGCAGATCTCGATCAGCCGGCAGACTGGTCGGCCGATTTGGAAGCGGCCGGGGGCACCGAGGACGAGGGTGCGGTGCGGCGTCACCCCCAGGTCGTCGCGTGGCGGCACCAACCAGTCCCAGGCGGCGTAGGCCGAGTGCTTGTGGCCGTGGAGGATGAGGTGGAAGCCGCGGTGATAGAGGAAGGTGCGGACGATCGCCAGATTGGTGATCACCTCGAAAGGCTTGACCTCCTCTTCGTCGGTTGCCGGGGTGATCGGGTGGTGGATCGTCGCGATCCGAAGGCGCGGGTCGAGATCGGCCTCCTCGGCTCGGACGCCGCTTTCGTCGAGTCGGTTTTCAAGCGCTTTCAGCTGAGTCTTGTCGACCCGCGGGATGTCCTGGGTGCGCAGACGCCGCAGCTCTTTGGTTGCCAGCTCACGCCGCTCTTTTGCAGTGGCGGAGTCATCCCCCGGCAGGAAGTCGTCAAGCAGCGCCTGCCAGTCGGTCTTAGTGCGCTCCTCCTCGATCCAGCAGTAGTCGGCCGAGTTGATTGCGACTACGACTGCGTCGCCGAGGTCAACGACCGGGTGCGGGCGACCGCGTACACCCGGATTCAGGTGCGGATGGTTGCCCTTGTAGTCGAGACCCTTGACCAGCGGCGTGCTGTAGCGGCGGCGCGTAGCGTCCATAAAGCGCGCGAGCTTGTCGCGGTCCCCAGGTTTCTTCGTCGCATCGACGTCGTGGTTGCCAGGGATGACGACGACCCGCTTGTCGTCGGGGCGGCAGGCGCCGAGGCGCCCGAGCACCGACTCGAATTCGGCATATCCGTCAGCATGGTTGCCCTTGGTTAGGTCTCCACTGACGACGACCGCGTCGAGGCGGCGGCCACGGTCGTCGAGAAAATGGCCGAGTGCTTCGAGGGTATGGGTGAGGTGATCGATGCTGGTTTCTCCGGCCTCCTCACCGAGGCCGAACTTGTCGTCATAGCTGCGCTGCTCGGGAGCAGCGGCACCGAGATGCAGGTCGGAGAGGTGGAGGATTAGTGACACTTCGTCACCTTCTGCCCAGGCACGACGTCGGCGGGAAGCTGCAAGCCCCACTTCGGTGGGAAGAAAGGCGGTGGCAGCGGTCCGCTCGGCCGGAAGCGGGTCTTGATCCGGCTGCGGTTGCTCTTTAACTCGGGGAAGGCGACGCGGCTGTACTTGTCGACCTCGCAGAAGAGGTTCTGAATGTCGATCGCCTGCAGCGGCCGGCCGAAGAGGCCGGGGAAATCGATCCCCAACCGCTCGAACTCGGCGTTCTGGCGCTCGGTCATCCAGAGGATGATCTGTTCGGGTTCAAGCCCGGCTGGGTCGGAGAAGCACTTTGCGATGCCGCGTAGTGCTCCTGGGCCAGCCACGGTCGTTTCGCTCTCGTCGAAGTCACACAGCTCGCTGTAATTGATGTCTACCGCTAGCTGGTACGCCATGAATGGACCAATTAGCGGGTAAGCGCGGAGCGCCTCGTAGAGGTCACCAATCGAGCGTGCGCGGGCCACTGCGGCGCCGAGTCCGCCGGGCCGTGACATCTCTGCGAGGAGGGCGAGATGGTTTTGGTGCTTCCGGGGATAACCGTAGGCGCGGTTGGCGCAGAGAATGAAGGCACCCGTGTAAAGACTTTCCTCGCGCGCGACAGCGCGGTCGAGAATCCCGCCGAGACGACCTGAACCCAGAGTGCGGCGGTCAACTCCGCCACCTGCCTCAAGGAGCTCCCAAGTCTCGGGCCGCGAAAAGAGTCGAAAGAGAACGATCCGCAAGAGGAGATCCTCGGGATCGAACTCTCGGTCGTCGTAGGCCACCTCGCGGATGAGGTATTGGGAGACGCGATCCGCCGCCCGATACGCGTTGCAGAACTTGAAGCGGGCGAGAATCGGATCGTCGCTCCAAGGCCCGGGAGCCCCAGCAAGTCGGGCGAGGTAAATGCGCTGACGCTCAGCCGCAAAGGTCCAATAGGCATCGAAGACCTCGCGACGCGGCACCGGTTGCACGAGCCCAGCATTTCAACCCCGCCCGGCGGAGCGGCTAGACGCGCCCGCATCCGCCCGCATTCTGGCCTGCGGCCGCGGCGATCCGGTCGCCGCGGCCGGCTCGCAGCGCCGCACGCTCAATCGTCGCTTCGAACCCGCCAACGTCGGCGGGCTTGGTCCAGTCGATGATCTCTGCTCCATAGGTCCGCAATGCCGCAGGAACGGTGGCGCCCGGGTCGATCGTGATGCCGACAAGGCCATTGGCGGGTTGCTTCGCAAGACTCCAGGCAATCTCCTTGGCAACCCAATCGCTTGAGGCGGTGTCGCGGCCGATCAAGACCACGGTCACGCTGGTGCCCTTCATCTGCTCGCGAATCTGGCTACCGACGTAGACGTCACGATTCGAGTCCACCGGACTCAGCAGATGTCTGACCGAGTAATCCAGGTTCAGATTCGGGGCGTAGCGGAGCAGGTTGAATCCTTTGGCACGCCCGTGATCGCGATGCTGGTAGGAGAGGAAGACTCGGCGGGCCATCAGGCCGCTTCCTTCAACGGCGCCTTCGCCATCGGCTGCAAAGTGGCGATCGCGCCGCAGCCGGGGCAGGCCTTCAGGAGTGCCTGGTTCTCGAACCGCTCACCGCAGGCGCTGCAGTGCCACCAGTCGCTCGGCGAGGAGTTGGCGACCTTGGCTGAGCCGACCATTCGCGGTCCGGCCGTCAGGTAGCGATCAGCCGCGCTCCAAGTCCACGGCTCGGTACGTCGCCAGGTCGGATAGCGATATTCAGAATGGAACAGGTTGACCTGCTCCATCCGCTCGACCTCATCTAGGTAGTCGCCGGTGTGGTCGGGCTTCGAGCGAAGATGTGAGGCAAGCTGCTCGGCCTGCTCGTGACCAATCCGTTTATCGAGCCGCCAAGGCCGGTCGAGTAGCGCCGCCAGCTCCCCGGGCAGGTCGCTGAGCGGCTCGGGGGTGACGAAGCGGACTGCGGATGCAGCCAACGAGAAGTCTCGAGTTCGGTTTGAGAAGGAACCGGGCGCCCACCATCCGAGTTCATACATCCCGGTCAGTTCACGCGAGCGCTTTCGCGGCTTGGTAACGAAGAAGATGTAGCGGGGTCGGGTCCGAACGATCCCGGACCGCATCTTCTCCTGACAGGTGGAGAACAGGCCATAGGTGCCGGTCTCGATATTGGGATCGGACTTGTTATCGCGGATCTTGGTGACCGCGCGAATTGGCAGTCGGGCGAGCTCGTCGGCGTAGTAATACGAAACGTAAGCGTCCGCATCCGCAAGCGGTTCGATCGGTCGCCAAGGACCTTCGGCGGCTGCCTTCGCGCTCAGCAGTTGCGGTTTGGGGTTCGTTGAGGACACCGGACCTCTCGATTCGTAGCTACGCGTTCCAACGAGTATGGGCCGGCGTCCGGCGGCAAATCGGAACGGTTGAGATCTCCCTCTCTCGTATCCGATTCAATGGGTAGGTTGCGATTGATGTCGAAGGTCGCCTCCCTCGATGCCCTCCTCGCCCAGCGGCGACGCCTTTCAAGCCGAATCGAGGAGAGCATCGAAGAGCGAGAGGCACTATTGGCCATCGTCGCCGGTATCAATGAGCAACTCGCTCGCGACGAACACCAACTCGCCGAGGTCGAGGCGGTACTCGGGACCGATGCGCAACTACGGCTCGAGCAGTCCGACCTTCGGCTGCGCGGCCGCCGCCTCGAAGAGGTGGCGACGCAGATCCTTGCCGAGGAGGTCGGCGAGGGCGGTGAGGTCCACTATCGAGAGTGGTTTGCGCTCCTACGCGAACGCGGTTACCTGGTAGGCGGCAAGGAGCCGATCAACACCTTCCTCGCGCAGATCAACCGCTCGGCCGCGATCGAGCCGCTCGGCAGGCGGAGCGGTCGCTATCGACTCGCCCGGGTTGCGTAACACCGGGCCGTAATCGGTCTCGCTCCTGCTCCATCGCTGGCGACTTCTAACAGCAACTAAGCCGCAGCTTGCTCCATTGCCGACCCCTGATGGGCGGCAATCAACTTTCCTCGGCAAGGAGTTTGAATCATCCGGCCGCCATTGGGCACTAACGCGTTTGAGTGCCCAAATCCCCACATATCGGTGCCTATCCGCGCCTATCCGCGATTCCAGGAGCCCTCCTGAGTAGGGTGACACACCGCATCAGAAAGCCAAATTCCCAGAGAAGGGAAGATCAAGAACGCTTGTATCGCACCCAGGAGGTCGGCGGTTCGAATCCGCCTAGCTTCACTCGTAAGTACCTGCTCAGACGGCACTTTTCGCGGAATGCATCGCCTCCTGAGACAACGGTCCGGAGATCCGGTCAAGTTCTGGCCAAGTCGGAGGCGAACGCCTATCTCAGGTTGACCGGGACATTTTCGCCGCTTGGTCTCGACCCCGCCGGAGGCGAAAACCGGAGGAAAAAAGAATAGAACCGATAAAACACACAGAGGTTCTTAATTGCTTGACCGTTTCTTCCTTATGCTCTGCGCCATGCGACTCCGGACTCTTATTCTGGCGGGAATCGTCATCGTCTCGCTCGCCGGCCTTCCCGCCTCTGGCAACGCGGCCCCGATAATCCTTCCGTCGGCGCATCCGATCGCCACGAGCGAGGCGATCGCGGTTGAGATCGTGCCTCCGCACAAGGCGAAGGTGTGCGGCGCACGGATCGGCCGCGCCGGTCACTCGACCCGCCGCTTTCCGATTGCGCTCGGCGGCCCCTCGCGCCGCCTCAGCTGGCACGTCGCACCTACCGGCCGCGCCCTCTGGACGCTCTCGGTCACCTGCGGATCGAGCCGCAAGAAGCCAGCCTCGCTGGGGACCGCCCGCCGCTCCTTCAAGCTGAGGGGACCTGGCCGACGTACGCGCCTGGGCGTGCTGGCGGGGTCCTTCCGCTCGACCCGCGGCTTCCTCCCGGCGCACGCCCCCGCGCCGCTGCCGAGCGCGCGAGCCTCGTCCGGCAGCGAGATCTTCACCCCGCTGTCACGCCCCTGCACGAACGAATACATGAGCAGCGCCTATGCAATCGGAATGGGCTACGCGGTCCGTGTCGGTTTCACCCCGACCAAGGATCGGGTCACCGACCTCGAAACGCTTTGGCATTCGATCGAACACTGCCTGCCGATTCCGAGCATCCTCAACGGCGAGCGCGAATCGATGTTCAAACAGATGTCCTGTTACGAGTTCTATGGTCCGCCCCCGGGCCCCAACGTCACCTATGACATGGAGGGCTGGCGCCAGAACCCAGAATGGGACGTGGCGATGAAATCGGCAAACCGCTGCCAGCAATGGGCCAATGTCGATCCCACCAACAATGACCTTCTCTCCGGTTGGGTCGTGCAGGGCTCGCTCGACAACTCGAAGCAGAAAGCGGCGTACCTCGTCGAAGGAAAGCTCGGCAGCGGCAACTGGTGGAAGTCCCACATCCTCACCACCAAGGCCTACGGATGCACCCGCCAGAGCCACCCTGGGCCTTTGATCGTGCCGAGTGAATACCTGGCCGAAATGCTCCCGGACGGCGGCCAGCCGATCGGCGACTCGGCCTGCGACGCCGTGCCTCCCTCCTCCGGTCCGCCGGTATGTCAGGCCGGGACCCTCTACTTGGACCAAGGCCCGGCCGCGCCCGGCGGCGGCTACTGGTACGCGGTCACCCTATGCGGCTACCCACCGTCAAGCGCCGTGGCGATCACCTGCCGCGACAGCGTCTCCCCCGGCGGGTTCATCACCTTCACCATGAACACCGACGGCGCGGGCGACGCCACGAGCCTCACGGGCTGCTATTCGGGCGACGGCCCCGACCATTGGGTCACCGCGCTCGGCAACGAATCCAACCATGTCAGCTGGGGCAGCGGCGGGTCGTCGGGATCCGGTTCTACCCAGACGCAGCCTCTACCCCCACCACAGACCTGGTCGGAGCAGGAGACGCCGAACCATCCTGTCAACACCTTCACCAACTACCACAACGCTTCCGGGATGGGTCCGGCGATCGCGGCTGGCCAATGGGTCCAAGTCTCGTGCAAGGTCTATGACCCGACGATCGTCAGTGTCAACCCGGACGGTTACTGGTACCGGATCGCCAGCTCCCCTTGGAACAACGCCTACTACTCGCCCGCCAACACCTTCATGAACGGCGACCCCTACGGTGGGCCCTATACCCACAACACCGATTTCGCCGTCCCCAACTGCTAGCCCCGCCCGGGTGGGCGACTCTTGATGACCGAGTCCTACTCCGAACGCCACGGGCGAAGACCGCTACTCGACATCGACGGGCTGATCCAGTTCGTGTTCACGGAGTTCGCCGAGCTCGAACGCCGCGGATACTTCTGGGAGGCCTTTAACTCCTACGAGATCCACGGGGAGGAGCATGAGGCCCGGCTTCTCCAGCCCGAGCGATACGTGATCACCAAGCTCGGTCGGCCGGGACTGTGGAAGTGGCTCGGAGATACGGAGCGGGTGGTCGCCGAGGAAGACTTCCCGACCTGGGATCGCGACACCCTCTTCGACGTCGTCGAGCTGTTCCACAACCTCGTCGTCGCGGCACCGATCCTCGACGCGGACGGGACGTTCGAAGGTTATTCCCGCCCGACGGGGCAACGTGACTTCCGCGAGGCGATGAACGAGGGTCTCGCGCTCGCCGATCCGCCGGCGCAACTCGATGAAGGCGGTCGGATCACCGAGACGGCCGCGGGCGGCCCAGTGTCACAGAAGAAGCCCACGAACAACATCTTCATCTCGTATGTGCGCGAAAAAGGGAACGATGCCGCGGAGCAACTGGCCGAGAGTCTGAAGGAACGCGGATTCCAAGTCTCCCTGGCCGATCAGCTGACCACCGCAGCGGATCCCAGCGGTAGTCGAGTGGCAGTCCTCGGACCCGGATTTCTGGAGGGGAACTGGACCCGGGCAGAGCTCGATCTGTTGACCGACCGCGAACCGCCCGACGGCAGAGAGCCGATCATCCTGGTCTCGCACGGGATCGATGCCGAGCAGGTCCGTGCAGTCGACCCCGTCCTTGCCCAGCGGCCCGATCTGTCGATCGACCTCGGCCTCGACCTAGTGGTCGACGCCATCGCGCGGGCGCTGCAGCGAGGCCGGGGAGATGAGCCGCAGACCCCAGGGGCCGGAAGCGAGGACGATGGGAGCGCGGCCTCGCCGGTAGTCGAGGAGCGCAGCTCGTTTCTTGGCTGGTTTGTGAAGTACAAAGATCAGCTCCTGATCGGAATTGTGCTGCTCCTCATCGGTGCAGTGATCACCGCGGGGATCAAATGGCTCCCCGGACTGTTGGACTCGAACTCCGGAAGCCCCTCGACCGTGGGCCAAGAAGGTGGCGGGGGCGAGGGAGACTCCACCGGCACGAACGGGGGCGGTGGCGAACCCAAAGCGTCCACCACCGTCGTCGAGTACGCCGACAACACCCTCGGCTCACCGGTGTTCGCCGACCCGAAAGGAACGACCGTCGAAGGGTCCGAAGTGATCCCCTATCGCACGGAAGTGGAGGTGAGTTGCTTTGCCCCGAACGAATCCGGCGGCATGCCCAGCGTGAATGGCTTCTACCTGATCGCCTCCGGTCCGTGGAAGGGCGACTACGTCGTCGCAGGCACGATGACCAACGGTGGCACGATCGGGAACTCAACCTCTCCGTCGCGCGATAAACGCGTGCCACCGTGCAACGCGGAAACGTGAAGGCGGCCCTGACCACCTTGTGGTCTTGGTGTCTCGAGTGCAAGGTGCCGAGGTCGAAACACCAATGCCGAAGAACTCGAGGGGCGATGTTGCCTTAGATGATCTGATTTTCGTAGGCATCACCGCCAGTTTCAGGCACTCAGGATCACGAGTGCATGTAATCGCTGTCTATTGCCGCATAGGTGGAATGCTTCGCCTCCTGGGACGCAGTTCCACGGATCCGGTCAAGTTCTGGTCAAGCCGGAGGCGAGTGCCTATCTCGATTCCATCGGTGGGCTCTTTGCCTATGGGCGTCGCCCTGCTGAGTGGGCCGAGGCATCAGGCTCTTGAACTCCGCCTTTGCCTCCGAGACCGCTTCGCGCTGCACCCATTGGACGACGGCAGGCTCGGCCCCTGGGATGAGGACGATCGCGAGGACCAAGCCTGAGACAGCCCATCCGGGAAGACGGTCGAGGACGATCTCGATGAGGTCGAGTGGGCTCACGATTCAAAGGTAGGCATTGCTCCGGCGGACTTACCGGACCGCCTGGCGGGAACCGCATTGCGACTACTTGGCTATCGCCACCACGAGAGTGACGATGGCGGCGACCAGGGTTAGCGCGGCCAGGAGCAAGAGCCACTTGGTGAGCGAAAGCATGCGCGCTTCCTGTCGCGACGCGCGCTGATCTCGCTCGGCTGCCTGCCGATCCCGCCGTTCGGATTGCACAGTCGCCTCGTGCACCAGGCCCCGCATCTCGAAGGCTGAGCCCCGCAACGAGGCCATCTCCCTCACTTTGGCGCTCGACGTGAGCACCCAGGTGCCGAGGAACAGGCCGGTGGAGGCGAGGGTCCTCCAGTTTTCCTTGACCTCTTCACCCCTGATCGCGCGGACGATCACGTTCGCCCAGGAGACGAACGACGCATAGCGAGCGAGGCCCGCGAAGAAGAACAACATGTCGATGCCATCGAGATACGCGGGCAAGCGCAGACGGAATCGCTTCTCGGGCGTCGCCGGAACCGAAGGAGGGACCAGATTCGGATCGGTCAAGGCTAAGAACCCTGGTTGAAGACATAGGTCAACCGGTCGCCGAAGCGGGTACGGCACGATGCCGTCTCGTGGCCGTAAGGGTTCTCCCCGAGGACTCGGGGATCGGCCACCTTGACACGGCCGGTGCAGCGGAATCGACTTGTGACGAAACCGAGCGTGTTGGTCTGATACTCGCCTTCGTCGAAGTGATGCGGGATCCGGAGATCCCCGCTCGTCAGGGCGCGCGAGGCGATGTCGCCGGCGATGTGCCGGGCCTCAGGGCAGAGCGTCCCGCGCACCAGGAGCCGGACCGGTTCCGATGCCGTCCAGCCGGGCGTCTTGCAGTGGCGCCAGTCCTTCGGCGCAGGCGGCTCGGCGTGGAAGCCGACCGCGTACCAGGTCGCGTGCGCCCAGGCACTCCCTTCGGGCGAGACACCGGAGATCCCTTTGACGACATCGCCTTGCAGGACGAAACGGAACTCGCAGAGGATCCCGTATTCACCGTTTTCGAGGACGATCCGGTTGTTGCCCGGGCAGTTGACAAAGCGGGAGTGCGCCTTCGGGTAGTGCAGCTCGATATGGCGCCGGACCGGGTCGGCGGGATGGTTAGGTACCCGTCCGGCAGATTCCTTTTCGCCGTTGTGTTCGTAGAAGCACTGTTCGATCTGGTCGCCGGGGAGTTCTTCGCAGCGTTCCCACCAGGTCGGTTCTTCGGCGCGAGCGGGCGCTGCGGCGACGAGGTTGCCGGCTGCCGCGAGCACCAGAACGAGCACGAAGACTGCACCGACAATCCTCGAAGCGATCCGTCCAGCGCGCATCCCCACCGCGTGACTATCCGCAGAGTTCATCCTGTTGGCGTTCGGTCTGCCTGGCTTCCCGGACCGTGCGCTGCCATTCCGCCTTCCGCCTGGGAGCCGCGCGGGTGCCTCGGACCGCCCGCATCCTCTGCCTTGCCCTGGTGACCCGATGCCAGGCCCTCACGACAGCCGCCTCTCCTTCGGCGCAGGCGGACGGCGTGGTGGTCGGGGCCGTGGCCGGGGCAGGAAGCACCGGAGGCGCGGGTTCAGGCTCGGGCGGGACCGCTTCGGCGCCGCAAGGACAGGGATTGTCCTCACAGGCCGCACCGTCGTGGTCGGCGTCGAGCCGCGAGGGGTCCCCGGGATAGAGCTCGAGGTAGTACTCGGCGGCGGACTGGCTGCCAAAGTTCGGACAGTTGTAGGCGGTGCTGCGTTGGTCGCCATAGCCGGTCGGCACGGTGTAAAGGAATTCCGCGGTGGGGGTCGCCGATCCGTTGACGTACAGGCAGAGCCGTGCCGCGCGCGGGAAGAACGGTCTGAAGGTCGCGCTTTCGACGAACGGTCCTCCGGTGGAATGGAGACCGCTGAGGGCGCGGATGAAGACATGATCATCGACGCACGGCAACGCGGAATGGCGTTCCTGCACCGACGTGAACCACGAGCAGAATTCGGTGCATCCGGTCGCGGAGGCGCTCACCGTCACGGTCATCGATCCTCCACCTGCATCGGCCACCGACAACGAGCCCGTGTAGATCGGCGTCGCGGCCTCGGCGCCGCCGCAGAGCGCGACAGCCAGCACCGCAACTGTCCCTAGACAGATCCAGACACGTTTCACAGTCGCGCAGATTAGCGCGCCTTCGGTCACACGTCCGCGGCCATCCCCCATCGAGCGGCCGCGCGATCGCGGGCGGAAGGACGGCGGGCACCCGACGGGTGCGGTGGCGGGATCACGACGGTCCCCTCGTCCTCATCGACGCCGAGCAGCCCGGCTTGCGGTGGCCGAACGGGGTCCCGACGCCGGTGTGGAACACCCATGCCTGTTCGCCGATCGGCGGCAGCTCGCTTCGGTGTTCGCGCAGTCGGGAGACAAGCTGGGGAGCGAGGGGGACATCCCGCTCTGCGGCCGTGGTCTTCAACTCGACCCGTCTCGAAGGGATGCCGTGCCGCGCGCGCGACAGCTGCGCGCTCACGTGGAGCTCGCCTGCATCGAGGTCAGGGTCCGACCAGACCAGCCCCAACAGCTCCGAGATCCGAAGACCCGTAGCCGTCGAGATCAGGGTTCGGTAGCGAGGGGCGCAAGCGACCAGCAGCCGGACGATCTCGTCCCGCCCGAGCACCCGCATCCCCTTGGCAGACCAGGCTCATGCCCGAGGTCAGGGAGGGGCGGATGCTTCGGAGAGGTGCTGTTCCGCTTCCAGCTCGGCGGCGACCTGATCGACGAAGCGATCGAGATTGTTCGCGAAGCGGACCATGAGTTCGGTCCCGTCGACGTGATCAAGCCAACCGAGTACCGCCGCGGCGGCGAAGAGCGCGGTGGCGCGAGGATCACGCCCCGAACGCCCGTGCCTTAGATCGTTGCCGGCGGCGCCGAAGATCTGACGACTGAGGAACAATCGATAGCTAGGCCGCAGTCCTTCAATGGTCTCTGCGTCGAGAAGACCGTTCACGCTGTTGATTATGCGGTTGCGCTTCGACGAATCGGTCAGTCGCCGATCTGCATCGATCGCGCCCGCGTTGACGGCCGCATCCCAAATCATTCCCTCAGTTCCGGTGAGTAGGGAGTCACAGGCCGGGATCCAACGCCCGAGGGCGAGCTGCTCGAAACCGTGGAGCAGCCGCTGCCGCTGGTCGTCGGACA
>Ga0335075_10008461_pt1 | contig 15751 bp, 8 predicted proteins | sample Lox_Sample_24_FD_206723 | JGI IMG/M metagenome (GOLD analysis project Ga0335075, IMG submission 206723) | Soil microbial communities from Loxahatchee National Wildlife Refuge, Florida, United States - Lox_Sample_2.4 | ecosystem: Environmental > Terrestrial > Soil > Wetlands | place: USA: Florida... | reverse complement strand
CCCCGTAGGTGGCGGCGATCGATGCCTTGACGGCTTCCAGTGCGCGGTCGGGCTTCAGCACCCCGGAGATGGCGAAGAAGCAGGTCTGCAGCACGGTATTCGTGCGACCGGCGAGGCCCGCCTCGCGCGCGATCCTGCCCGCATCGATCACGTACAGCGTGATCGCCTTGTCGAGCAGTTGCTCCTGCACCCGCCGGGAGAGGGCATCCCAGATCCGGTCGGCCGGGTGGTGGGTGTTGAGCAGCAGGGTCGCATCGTGAGCGGCCCGCTCGAGCACCTCCGGCCGTTCGAGCAGCCCGAAGTGGTGGCAGCCGACGAAGCTCGCCTGCGCGATCAAATACGGGGCCTTGATCGGTTGCGGGCCAAACCGCAGATGGGAGACGGTCTGCGATCCGGATTTCTTGGAGTCGTAGACGAAGTAGCCCTGCGCGTGCAGGCCGGTCTCGGCGCCCAGGATCTTGATCGTGTTCTTGTTGGCGCCGACCGTGCCGTCGGAGCCCAGTCCGAAGAACACCGCGCGGACGGTCTGTGCCGGCTCTATGTCGAGCGCGGGGTCGTAGCCGAGGCTGGTGTGTGAGATGTCATCGTCGATCCCGATCGTGAACCGCGGTCGTGGACGCTCCCGCTTGAGTTCGGCGAACACGCCCGCGACCATGCCCGGCGAGAACTCCTTGGAGGACAGCCCGTAGCGGCCGCCGATCACCAGCGGCATGAGTTCCCGCTCCCCGGCGGCGTGGGACTCACTGAGGGCGGAGAGCACGTCGAGGAACAGCGGCTCGCCGAACGAGCCCGGCTCCTTGGTGCGATCGAGCACCGCGACGCGCCGGACGGATGCCGGCAGCGCGGCCACCAGCGCGCTCGCGGGAAACGGCCGGTAGAGCCTGAGCTGGAGGACGCCGACTCGCTCGCCGGCCGCCTGCAGGTAGCCGGCGGTCTGCCGCGCGGTCTCGCCGCCGGAGCCCATGATCACGATGACTCGCTCCGCCGCCGGGTGGCCGTGGTACTCCACCAGCCCGTAGTGGCGGCCGCTCAGTGTGGCGAGTGCGTCCATCGCCGCTTGCACCTGCTCAGGCACGCGCGCGTAGAACGGATTGACCGTCTCGCGGGCCTGGAAGGCGACGTCGGGGTTCTGGGCGGTGCCGCGGATGAACGGCCGCTCCGGTGACAGACCCAGGGCCCGATGGGCCCGTACCAGCTCCTCGGGCACGAGCGCCCGCAGGTCATCGTCCGACAGGGGCTCGATCGTGGAGAGCTCGTGCGAGGTTCGGAATCCGTCCATGAAGTGCAGGAAGGGGATCCGGGTGTTGAGCGTCGCCGCGTGCGCGACCGCCGCCAGGTCATGAGCCTCCTGCACCGACGCCGAGGAGAGCAGCGCAAAGCCCGTCTGGCGTACCGCCATCACGTCGGAGTGATCGCCGAAGATCGAGAGCGCCTGCGCCGCGACCGAGCGAGCCGCCACGTGCAGCACCGCGGAGGTCAGCTCGCCGGCGATCTTGTACATGTTGGGGATCATCAGCAAAAGACCTTGGGAGGCGGTGAACGTCGTTCCCAGCGCGCCTCCCTGCAGCGCCCCGTGCAGGGCGCCGGCGGCGCCGCCTTCGCTCTGCATCTCCACCACCTCGGGCACCGTGCCCCACACATTGGGGCGTGCCTGGCTCGACCATTCGTCGGCCAGCTCGGCCATCGGCGATGACGGCGTGATCGGATAGATCGAACACAGCTCGGAGAGGCGATACGCCACCGAGGCCGCCGCCTCGTTGCCGTCGGCCACGACCGTCATCGGACCGCTTCCCGGGCCGGCTCGACCGGCGCGACGAACGCCTCCGCCGGCAGCGGTGCGCCCTCCGCAACCATCTCGATGCTCGCCACCGGGCATTGCTCAAAGCAGGCGCGGCAGCCCGTGCAGCGGTCTTCGTCGAATCGGTACCGGTGGCCCGGACCGAGCTTGATCACCGCGTCCTCGGGACACGCCCCCAGGCAGCCGTCGCACTCGCAGCAGTTGCCGCACGACAGGCACCGCCCGGCCTCATACACAGCGTCGGCGCCGGCCAGCGGGCCGAGCACCTCCGCGAAGCCCGCCACCCGGCGGGAGGGTTCGAGCTCTGGCTGGACGCGAGGATGCGCGTCCCCGAAGTACCACAGGTTCAGCAGTTCGAAGCGGGCTTCACGGTGCTTGGGTCCACGCTCCAGTCGCCCGCCCAGCATCCAAGCGTCGATCTCGGCGGCGGCGCGGCGGCCGTGCCCGACGGCGACGGTCACCGTCCGCTCCGCCGGCACCATGTCGCCGCCGGCAAACACACCCGGGCAGCCGGTCATCAACGAGCCCGACACCTCCACGGTGCCATCGGGCGCGAACTCGACTCCGGGCACCGTACGCAGGAACTCGGTGTCGCTGTCCTGGCCGAGGGCCAGGATGACCGTGTCGGCCTCGAGCGTCTCGAACCGGCCGGTCGGCTGCGGGAACCCGGAATCGTCGAGCTCCATGACCTCAACCTGCACGCGCTCACCCTCCAGGGCATGGATCGTCCGCAGCCAGTTGATCTGGACTCCCTCTTGCTCGGCCTCGTGCGCCTCCTGCTCGTGCGCGGGCATCTGGTCGCGCGTGCGGCGATAGATGATCAGCGCCTCCTGCGCGCCCAGCCGCCGGGCGGTCCGAGCAGCGTCCATCGCGGTGTTCCCGCCGCCGTACACCGCGACGCGGCGACCGATCATCGGCCGCTCCCCTTCGGCGACGTCGTGCAGGAAGGACAGCGCATCCACCACCGGACCGGCATCGACCGCGGGAATGTCGATTCGCTTGGAGAGATGAGCACCGACCGCGACGAAGACCGCGTCGAATTGGCCCTCCTGACGCTCGGCGGCGAGGTCGACCACCCGGTGATTTCCGGTGAACCGAACGCCGAGCGCCTCGATCCGGTGCACCTCGGCGTCGAGCACGTCGCGCGGCAGCCGGTAGGCCGGAATGCCGTCACGCATCATCCCGCCCGGCAGCACGCCGGCGTCCCGGACCTCGACCTCATGGCCGCGCCGGGCCAGGTGATAGGCGGCCGAGAGCCCACTGGGCCCGGCGCCGATCACGAGCACCCTGTGCCCACTCTTCGCAGCGGGAGGCGGGTATCGCCACCCTCGCTCGATCGCCAGATCTCCCAGGAACCGCTCGACCGCGTGAATCGACACCGGAGCGTCGAGCCGAGCGCGGTTGCAGCCACCCTCGCACGGGTGGTAACAGACCCGCCCGTGAATCGCCGCCAGCGGATTGTCGGCCACCAGGGCACGCCACGCCGCCTCGTGGTCTCCTGCCTCGACCAGTGCGAGCCACGCCTGGATGTTCTCCCCGGCCGGGCAGGCGGCGTTGCACGGCGGCAGCAGGTCGACGTACACCGGCCGCTCACGGCGCACCGCTCCAGTACGCGGGCCAGAATGCGTGAGATCAGGCAGCGGCGTGATGTCGCCGTCGACGACGATGTTCGGCGCGGGGTGACTCTGGACGGGCGGAGCGGTTCGCGGCGGCCGGGGCACGTCCACAACCTACGGTCGCCCACCGCCTCCGGCGACGGGAGTCAGCTCGGCGCCGGGCGGGGCGAACTACGGATGATCGGATCCAGGCATTCGCCGAGGCGCCCGGCCGCCGACCGCCCCATCCGACGGACTCAGGCGGACATGATCACCCGCGCGTCCCCATCCTGGCGCAGCAGGGAGAACGCGGTGCCCTCCCGGGCACGGCGAAACGCGAGCCCGACCGTGGTCTGCCCGATCCGCACGTGGTCGATCTCGACGCTGGAGAGCCAGTCCGGAAGGCGCGGCTGCTCGACGGTGAGCTGGTTGTCCGGGGCGCGAGCGGAGATCCCCAGGACCGCCTGCAGGAGCATGAACGGGGCCGCCGCTGCCCACGCCTGCGGGATGCAGGCGACCGGGTAGGGCACGATCGCACGGGATTCATAGCGGTCAAACCCGCAGAACAGCTCAGGGAGTCGCAGGTCCCGGGCGTCGGCGGCCACCTCGAACAGGGCGCTGGCAACCCGGACGGCACCGTCGGCGAACCCGTAGCGCTTGAGCCCGGCCGCGGCGATCGCGTTGTCGTGGGGCCAGACCGAGCCGTTGTGGTAGCTCATCGGGTTGTACGCCGGCGAGTCACTTGACAGCGTCCGAATGCCCCACCCCGAGAACATGTCGGGCGCCATCAGCCGCTCGGCGACCAAGGGCGCCTTGTCCTCGTCGATGATCCCGCAGTAGAGGCAGTGCGCGGGATTGGAAGTGACACTCGCGACACGCTGCTTGGCGCCGTCCAGGGCGAGCGCGAAGAAACCCTCCTCGGAATCCCAGAAGGCCTCGTTGAACGCCACCCGCAACACCCTCGCCTCCTCACGCAGACGAGTGGCGCGGGGCGCGTCCCCCATGGCGTCGTAGACGTCGGCGATCCGCCGTTTGGCCTCGTAGACATAGCCTTGGACCTCGACGAGCGCGATCGGGCCCTCCGCCAGGGAACCGTCACGGTGCACGATCGAGTCGTGCGAGTCCTTCCAGCCGTGATTGACCAGGCCCGCGGGTGCGCGACGCTCGTACTCCACGAACCCGTCACCGTCGCGGTCGCCCCACCGGTCGATCCACTCAAGCGCCGCGTCGAACGCCGGACGCAGCCTGCGCATCGTCTCGAGATCGAGCGTCCAGCGGAAGTAGCCGCCCGCCACCATCAGGAACAGGGGCGTCGCGTCGACTGTGCCGTAGTAGGGCGTGTGCGGGATGTGGTCGGTACGCGCCAGCTCGCCGCCGCGCAGCTCGTGCAGGATCTTGCCGGGCTCCGCGTCGCGCCATGCCTCCTCGACACGGGCCTGCAGGTTGGCCAGAACCAGCAGCGTTCCACGCGCCACGTCCGGATTGATCATCAGCGTCTCACAGCCCGTCAGCAGCGAGTCCCGGCCGAACGGCGCGACATACCACGGGATTCCGGCGGCCGGAAGCCGTTCGCCGCCGACCTCCATCAGCAGCGCGTGGAGGTCGCGCAACGACGCGTCGATGAGCCGATCGAACCCCGGCCGGTCGGAGACGATTCGCGCACACGACCCAACCCACTCGTCATGGGCCGCCGACGCGCGGGCCGTGGTTCGCTCCGCGGCATGGCCGGCCGATCGCCGGCCGCCTGCGGCCATCGAGTCAGATGAGCCGGGCGAGCGGGGCGTCACCGTGATCTGGAACATCGCCGCCGCGCCCGGGTCGAGATCCAGGTCCCAGACGACACCGACGCGCGCTCCGTCGATGCGCATCTCGGCCGGCGCCGGGGTCAGTTCCACCAACGTCTCGCGCCGCTCGCCGTCAGCGGCCACGTAGCCGAAGCGCAGCGCGCCCTCGTCAATCCCCGGGGCGAGCACGGTCCCAGTCGTCTGGCGTTCGAGTCCCCGGACCTCGAACACATCCGCAAAGTCGGCGGCGAGCGCGACACCCAGCTCCGTCGCCACCGGCGCACGGCTGTAGTTGCGCACCGTCACCCGCACGAACAGGCGGTCGCCGATCAGCAACGTTCGCTGAACGTTGAGGGTCTCCTGGGGCACGATCGCGCCGTCGGCCGAGACCAGCGATGGGTTCGTGGCGTTGATGACCGCGTGATGACCCGACTCGGTCGCCGCGGACAGCAGCACGGGGGTCGTTCCGCCGCACATGAGCGTCAGCTCGGAGAGATGCCGCGTGTCCTGCGCGTACAGGCCCTCGCCCGAGGACCGCGCCGGGCGGATGTCGCCGTCCATCCGCGTGCAGACGAACATGCCTCCGGACTTGAGCGCGACCAGCTCCTCCCGTGCCTGGGCCGGGACGTCGGGCGCGCGTTCCAGCTCGGCGATCCACTCTGCGGCGCCCACCGGGGTGACGGCCGCCAGCTCGGCGGGGACGTCGGATTCGTCGGAGGGCGCCATCGGTCTTCGATCATCGCAGCGCCCACGCATCCGGCGTCCGTGGGTTCCCCGGAGGCGGTGACGGCCTTCTCCGGAGGCGGTGAGAGCTCTCCGGGGCGGTGACGGCCTTCCCCCGCGTGCCTACCGGGCGAGGTTCGTGCGGGTCAGAGGTGCGCGGCCCGAATCGACCGGCAGTCCATCGTGCGAACTCCACACCGCCCTCCCCGGTGACGACGGGTGTGCCGGCGGATCGACGGCGGTCACTCACACTCGCTGTGACTCACTGCGTAGCAGGCGCGGTGATAACAGGGGTCGCGTGACTCCGCCAGCCACGGGTCGACGATGAGCGAGGTCTCATACGGCCCGGATTGGGTCTCGAGGACCACCGGCTCAAAGACGCCGATCACATCCTCACAGTGATGACATCTCGGCCGGCCAGCCCGGTCTGCGCCGTCGCTCATCGAACCGCCCGAGGCTTCACCGCGCGAAACCGGCAACGGATGCTCACGGGTGCTCGGCGGTCGGAAGCAGCAGCGTCGAGACGCCGCTGTGCGAGAGCGTCTCGATGACGACCTCGGCGTGGCCGGGCGACAGATCCTGGCTCCAGGTGAGCACGACGAGGTCGGCGCGGACGCTGTCGGCGAGCGCGCAGATCTCTTCAGCTGGCACGCCGAGCCGGCGTTGCAGAGTGATCTGTTGGTGCGGCGGCCCGACGTGTCGCGCCAGGAATTGCCTGTCCCAGGCGATCGTCGCGTGGGGAGCATGATCGGAGAACGCGGGCACAGTCTCCCGGGCGTGGACGTGCGCCACCACGATCTCCAGCTGGCCATCCCGCGCGAGCGCGACGAGCCGGAGCATCGGCTCCGAGAGGGTTGCCCCGTCCTCGAGGGGGACGAGTAGCCGCATCGGGTTGGCGAGCGGGCGCGCCTCGGGCGGGACGACGGCCACGGGTTTGTCGATGCGCGCCATCACCCCGAGCACCGTGTGCCCTGCCGGCTGCGGTCCCTCCGGCGCGCCCCGGGTCCCCAGCGCGACCGCGACCACATCCACGCCACTGGCCGCGCCGACGATCGCGTCTACCGCAGGCCCATGTGTCACCTCAACCTTCGCATCCAGCTCGGCGAGCGCCGGCGGAAGGCCGGCGGCTGGCGGTTCGCAAACGTGCAGCACTCGAACCTCGGCGCCGATCAACGACGCCAGGGCGTAGCTTGTGCGCAGCACCGGCTCGGCGCACTGATCGTCGTCGACCGCTGCGAGGAGCGTGCTCATGTTGCCTCCGTGGACCAGCGTCCGTGATAGATCGATGGACGATCCGCGGCGGAGAGAGAGATTCGCTCTCCGGAACCGGTGAGCAGCTGCAGTGGCCGGTCGGCCTGAACCTCGACCTCACCCGGGACGGCGTTGATCTCGACGCGCGCGCCGTGGAACCGCAAGCGCATCGTCAATGCCCGCCAGGAAGAGGGCAGAACAGGATCGACCGCGAGGGCTTCTCCGACCGGCCTGCATCCGAGGAATCCGAAGGACAGTGCGCGCCACATGCTGCCCATTGCCGCCAGGTGCAGACCGCCGGCGGTGGTATGGCCGATGTCGTCGAGATCGATGCGTGCCGTCAGCGCGAGCATCTCCGCGGCGGCGGCCGTGCGCCCGGCCCTGGCCAGTAGCGCCGCATGCACGCCCGGGGACAACGTGCTCCCATGCGCGGTGCGCGGCTCGTAGAAGTCCAGGTTGGGCCCGAGCGATCCCGGGGCGACCTCATCGGGAATCAGGTAGTGGAGCATCAGTACATCGGCCTGTTTGAGCACTTGCGCCTGCTGGACTCGCTCACGTCCCAGCAGCAGATCCGCCGCGACGGGCCGGTGCGGAGCGATGTCGGCGATGCGCAACGGTTCAAGAGCGGAGAATCCGCGGAACTGCTCATAGACGCCGGTCTGCCCGTCGTGCCCGTCGACCAGCTGGCCGGCCAGCGTCAGCCAGCGAGATCGCTCGGCCGGATCGAGCCCGGGGTCAGCGGCCGCGCAGCGAAGATTCCAGCGTGCCATGACGTTGGTGAACGCGTTGTCGTCAACCCGCTCGTGGTACTCGTCAGGCCCGATGACGCGACGGATGTGTCCGGCGCCGTGCTCGTCGATCTCGATCCGAGATGCCCACCAGCGTGCGGTCTGGAGCAGAAGCTGGCGGCCCGGGCCCGCCGCGAAGGCGAAATCCCCGCTCCAGTCGATGTAGGTCGCCGCCGCCCAGGCGACATCTGCGACGATGTGCTCCTCGTATCGCCCGGTGAGGATCGGGACGAGCTCGCCCTCGGGAGTCCGCCCGTGATCCGGGGTGACGTCGTCCCCGGAACCGGCCGACTCCCAGGGGAACCGGGCCCCCTCGCGGTCGACCGCGCGGGCGGCCTCCAGCGCGGCGGGCAACCGCCGCACGCGGTATTCGAGCACGGCACGCGCCGCCTCGGGCTGGACCGCCGCCAGGAACGGCAACACGTACACGTCGGTGTCCCAGAAGACATGGCCGCGGTAGGCACTCCCGGTGAGCCCGCGCGCGCCGATCGCGGCCTCGCCGCCCGCGGTCGCGCAGCCGAGCAGATGGAACATGCAGAAGCGCACGGCGAGCTGGAGTTCGGGGTCGCCATCGACCGTCACGTCACCGTCCTCCCAAGCCGCCGACCAAGCGCGCCGGTGCTCGTTGAGCAACTGCTCGGCCCCGGCGTTCCGCGCCCGGCGCACGCGTCTGACGACCCCATGCGCATCGACGGGGGCGTCATTGCTGCCGTCGACGCTCGTGATCCGCTGGAGGGTTCGGCCCCGCGGCCGCGCACGCAGCGACTGGTGAGAGGCGGCGACAACGGAGCCGGGCGAGCCGATGACCCGCATCCACGAGCAGTCGTCAATGCCCCCTGTCTCGCACGTCACACCAGCGGGCGCCCGGATCGCCGAGCCGCCGCCCAGCATGGAGGCCGTCGTGTCGTAGGCCCGCAGAACGGTCGTGGCCGGACGCACCCGTGAGGAGAATTGAGCTGTTCGAAGCTCGCCGTCCGATGTGAGAAGCCGTTGATGGAGCAGCCCGTTGCGGAGGTCGAGCACTCGCTGGAGCCGGGCATCCGCGGGTACCTCGAGATCCAGCGCGTCCCAGATCGGGGAGGGCAGCAGATGGGTCTCAGGACCGTCGTCGTTGTAGATACCCGACATCAGGGTCGGAGGGTCGTCGGCCGGCTCGGCGTCGATCGCACGGCCACGAGTCCCGAGCCTGCCGTCTGCCAGGGTCAGAAGTGACTCCGTGACGCCTTCCATGGTGGGATCACGCCCGCTGACCCTGAGGGTCCAGCCGGGGGTGGCCGGGGGGTCGGGGAGCTCGCCGCGTGCTCGACGGCTGATTTGATCGCGCAGCACGGCGAGCAGTGGGGCATGACGACTCTGGCTCAGACCCAGGTCATCGTCGAAGACAAGGTCGGCGGCTTCGACGGTCTGGGCGGACGCGATGCCGTGGGCCCACAGCCAGGAGCTCATCCCTGCTTGCCGGCCCCACGTCACAGACATCGGGAGCGATCGCAGCGTGTCTGACTCGACCTCGACGACCGCGCCGGTGGAATCGGACACCAGGATCAGCTCCCCGGGCCCGTTCGGATGTGCGCCGAGGTGCCGGTCGAGCGCCACCGGGGTCCAATCCCCTCTGATGACGACGTGCAGCCCGAGGTCGCTTGCCTCCTCGACCAGTTCGGCGAGCTCCCGCAGACCGCCTGTGCGGTCGCTCGATGCCAATAGCCCCAGGCGGAGAATGACAGCCTCACACCGGCAGGCTGATTGTGACGCGAACTCGCGCAGATCCTGGACGGCTGCTCCGCCGCCCTCCCGAGCGGTGGCCCCCCGACCCGGGAGCGGGTTCTCGGTCACGGGCATTCGGCGTGCGACTTGATCGGCGCGTCCTCCCATGGACACAGCACACCGCTTCGCACGGGCGCCGCCATCCGTAGTTCGCGGCGTGCGGATGCGTCCCGCTGCTGATGCACCCCCGATCCGCTCGACCTAGGGTCGCCTCACCCGTACCCGTGACTGAACGAACATGCCGCTGACCCCCCTCCCCCCGCCGCGCCGTTCGTCGCTGCACGTCGCGGTGCTCGCTCCCCCGTGGATTCCGGTGCCCCCACCCGCCTACGGTGGCATCGAGGCAGTCCTTGAACTGCTGTGCGAGGGGCTGGTCGCCCGCGGTCACCGGGTCACCCTGTTCGCCGCGCCCGGATCACGATCCACAGCGGAGGTCTACTCGCTCCTCGATGATGCCCACCCCGAGGCGATCGGCTCCTCGCGGCTGGAGGCTGATCACGTAGCTCAAGCCTGGCATGAGATCGAACAGGCGTGCGCTGACGGAATGCCCTACGACGTGCTTCACGACCACTCCGGCTTCACGGCCCTGGCGATGGCCGATCGAGTCCAGATCCCTGTGGTGCACACCATCCACGGCGTCTTGGACGCCGACACCCTCCCCTTCTACCGCCGCCACGGTCACAAAGCCGCACTCGTGGCGATCAGCCACACACAGGCCGCCAGCGCCCGACCGTTCCTCAACCTGCCCAACGTGGTCCCCAACCCCGTGGCCATCGACCGCTGGCCGCTGCAGACCGAGAAGGACGACTACCTGCTGTGGATCGGCCGGATGGACCCGGTCAAGGGGGCACACCGCGCCATCCGGGCAGCCCGGGAGGCGCAGCGCCGGCTGATCCTCGCCGGACCGATCCAGCCCGGACAGGAGAGCTACTTCCAAGAGCGCGTCGCGCCACACATCGACGGTCACGAGGTCTGCTACGTCGGCGAGGCCGGCGGCGCCGACAAGCGGAACCTGTACTGCAAAGCGGCGGCGCTTTTGATGCCGATCCGCTGGCAGGAGCCGTTCGGCATGGTCATGGTCGAGGCGCTGGCCTGCGGAACGCCCGTCATCGCGTTTCCAGAGGGCGCAGCCACCGAGATCGTCATTCCGGGGATCAATGGTCTGCTCGTCGGCGACGAACACGAGATGGCGCGCGCCGTGCAACAACTCTCACAGCTCGACCCGGTGCGCTGCCGCGCCAGCGTCGCCGACCGCTACGACGTGGCGGTCACCACCTCCCGCTACGAGGCGGTCTACCGCCGGGCAATCGCCCACGGCGCCCCTGTGCAGCCGGCGACCCGGTACGTCGCGGTCTCCTGACCCAGGCGACTCGCGGGAGGGCGGGACCGGAGGCCGGGACGTCACGCGCGGGACGGCGGGACGGCGTCCGCCGTCCCGCCTCAACCCGACAGCGCCGATCAGCCCGCGGTAGGGGTGATCGTGACCTTCTCCGGTGCGGCATCGGCCGGGACCGGAATTGTCACCTCGACGACGCCGTCCTTGGTGCTGGCCTTGATCTGCTTCGGGTCAACGCCCGCCGGCAGGGCCATCGAGCGTGAGAAGGAACCGGCCCGCCGCTCGCGACGCAGGTAGCGCGCGTCCTTGGACTCGGTGCTCTCCTCGTGATGACCGGACACGGTGAGGATGTCGTCCTCGACCTCGATCGTGACCTCCTCGGGTGTGATCCCCGGGACGTCCGCTCGGAGAACCAGGTTGCCGTTGTCACGCACGACATCCACTGCGGGTAGCCATTGACGGTCACCCTCGTCAGACGTGAACTCGCCGAACACCCGGTCAAGCCTGCTGCGTAGATCGCCCAGCTCGGCAAACGGATCCCACTTCATGATTCCGGTGGCCATAAAGCCTCCTCTGTTGTGTGACGGTTCGATCCGACCGTACGGCCGGGCGTGACGAGCGGCATCCGAGATTGCCCGCTGCTCACCGTGCCGGCTCGCCGATCCCGCGTCGGTATCGACCACGCATCGCTGCGGCGGACTGCTGATGGCATCCGGGAAGAACGCTGGCAGCTTGCGGCTCATGCCCATCGTCCCGCCGAGCGCGCCAACCAAGCGACCGCAACCCGCCCCGCATCCGGAACAGGTGACTCCCCCCTCACGCGCTTCGGGTGCAAAGCCTGACCCGACAGCTGAGGGAGTCGTCGACCCCCAGGAGCGAATCGACCTGCTGTTGTCGCATCTCGGAACCCGGCCTGGCGGCCTGTCAGAGCGCGAGGCCCAGCGCCGCTCAATCCAATTCGGGCCCAACGCGATCACCCGTTCGGCGACCGCCGGTCGCCTCTCGGAGTTGGTCCGGCAGTTCATCCATCCACTTGCGCTGTTGCTGTGGATCGCCGCGGTGCTCTCCGCGGTGAGCGGCAGCACCACGCTCGCCCTCGCGATCGTTGCGGTGATCCTGCTCAACGCGGTGCTCGCATTCGCCCAGGAGCGCCAGGCCGAGCGTGCCACCGAGGCACTGCGGGGGCTGCTGCCGGCGAGGGCGCGCGTGCGCCGCAACGATCGTGAGCTCGAGATCGAAGCGACGGACCTGGTCCCGGGCGACGTGGTGCTGCTCGCCGAAGGCGACCGGCTGTCGGCCGACGGTCGTTTGATCGCCGGGTCGGTGGAGCTCGACATGGCGGCGCTGACGGGCGAGTCGGCGCCGGTGCTGCGGAGCGCGACCACATCCGGACGCGCAGCCGACGTGCTCGCGGCCGAGGACCTGGTGTTCGCGGGAACGCTGTGCACCGGCGGTGACGGCGAGGCCGTCGTCTACGCGACTGCGATGAGCACGCAGCTGGGACGTATCGCGGCGCTCTCGCAGCGGGTCAAGGTGGAGATCAGCCCGCTGCAGCAGCAGGTCAACCGGGTGGCGTGGCTGATCGCGGCGATCGCGGTGGTCGTCGGCGCCCTGTTCTTCGTTGCGGGGATCTCGCTCGCCGGGCTCTCGCTGGCGGCGGCCGTGACCTTCGCGATCGGCCTGCTGGTCGCCAACGTCCCCGAGGGTCTGCTGCCGACGATCACACTGTCGCTCGCCGGCGGCGTCCGACGGATGGCGGCGCGGCGGGCGCTGGTCAAGCGACTGACCGCCGTCGAGACGCTCGGCTCCACCGACGTGATCTGCACCGACAAGACCGGCACCTTGACCGAGGGCCGGATGGGCGTCCGGCTCTGGTGGGCGGGCGGCGATGAGCTCGGCGAGGACGCGGGATCGGCGCTCACGCCCGCGTTCACGGCGCTGCTCACCACCGCCGTGCGCTGCAACAACGCCCACCTGGAACAGCGCGACGGGGAATGGCAGCGGGCCGGCGACCCGACCGAGAGCGCGCTGCTGGCGAGCGCGCAGCGCCTGGGGATCGACACGCTCGCCGATCAGGCCGAGCGCGAACCGCGCCGGCAACGCGTGTTCAGCTTCAACTCGGCGCTGAAGCGCATGACGACGCTCGACCGGGAGCCCGGGGACCAGCTGGTCTACCACGTGAAGGGCGCTCCCCGGGAGCTGCTGGAGCGCTGCACGACGATCCGGGACGACGAGCGTGACCGCGCGCTCACCGCCGCTGATCGCGACCTCGTGCTGAACACGTTCGACGGTTATGCCTCGCGCGGGCTGCGCGTCCTCGGGTTCGCCCAGCGGCGCGCCACCGCACCCGAGCAGGACCGCGACGCCGCGGAGACGTCATTGACCTTCCTCGGGCTGGCGGCGCTCGCCGATCCGCCTCGTCCCGAGGTGCCGGACGCCGTCGCTCGCTGCCGGCGGGCCGGCATCCGGATCATCGTGATCACCGGCGACGACGGCCTCACCGCGACCGCGGTCGCCCGCGAGGTCGGCATCGTCACCGAGCGGCCGGTGGTGATCACCGGCACCGAGCTCAACCAGCTCACCGAGCCCGAGCTCGACGCGCTGCTGCGCGACTCGCCCGAGCTGATCGTCGCCCGTAGCAACCCCGAGACCAAGCTGCACATCGTCGATGCCCTGCGCGCCGAGGGGCACACGGTCGCGATGACCGGCGACGGCGTCAACGACGCGCCCGCCCTCAGACGCGCCGACATCGGCGTGGCCATGGGAGCGTCGGGGACGGACGTGGCGCGCGAGGCCGCCACGATGGTGCTCACCGACGACAACTTCGCGTCGATCATCGCGGCCGTCGAGGAGGGGCGCGTCGTCTACGACAACATCCGCAAGTTCATCACCTACATCTTCGTCCACGCCGTGCCCGAGGTCGCCCCGTTCGTCCTCTTCGCGCTGGCCGGCGGATCGATTCCGCTGCCGTTGATCGCTCTGCAGGTGCTGGCAATCGACCTGGGCACCGATACCGTGCCCGCACTCGCGCTCGGACGCGAGCCTGCCGAGCCCGGCACGATGGATCGGCCTCCGCGCCCCCGGCAGTCGGGGATCATCAGCCGGGCGATGCTGTCACGAGCGTGGCTGCGTCTGGGACTTCTCGAGGCAGTGCTGGTCCTCGGGGGCTACTTCCTGGTGCTGCTCAGCGCGGGCTGGAATCCCGGCAACGCGACCGGCGCCGGCACCACGCTGCATCACGCCTACCTGGAGGCGACCACGATGACCTGGGCGGGGATCGTCGCCTGCCAGATGGGCGCCGCCTTCGCCGTCCGCACCAACTACGTGTCCTTGCGGGCGGTGGGGGTGTTCGCCAATCGTCAGCTGCTGCGAGGGGTCGCCTTCGCGATCGCCTTCGCCGCCGTGATCATCTATGCCCCGCCGGCGCAGGCGATGTTTCACACGGCGGCCCTGCCGCTGCGTGACATCGGCGTGCTGGTGTGCTTCGCGCCGATCGTGTGGGGTTCGGACGAGCTCTGGCGATGGGCCCGGCGACGGCGCGATGGTCGAATTCGTTCACCCGCTTTCCGGACTCAGTTAGGCTCATAGTGCTGCAGAGCGCATCACGAACCGTGGACATATTGTGGACAAGGCCACTGAGGAAGTTCTTGCCGTCGCCAGAACGGTGCTCGAGGAGCTCGACGTGGAGCTCGTGCTGGAGCGCGTGCTGGATGCCGCGCGGGAACTGACCAAAGCGCGCTACGCGGCGCTCGGCGTCCTCGACGAGTCCCAGCATGAGCTCGGCCGCTTCCTCGTGCGCGGCATCGATGCCGCCACGCGCCAGTCGATAGGCCCCCTGCCGACCGGGCGCGGCGTCCTCGGAGAGCTGATCCGCAGCCCGCGGCCGCTGCGCATCGACGACGTCGGCAGCCACCCCCTCTCCTACGGCTTCCCGGTCGGGCATCCGCCGATGAGCTCATTCCTCGGCGTGCCGATCACCATCCGCGGCAGGCCCTACGGCAATCTGTACCTCACCGAGAAGCAGGGTGAGGCGGCGTTCTCGGAAGCGGACGAGGAAGCGACGGTGCTGCTGGCGGAGTTCGCCGCGCTGGCGATCGACCACGCCGCGCGCTACACCCACGCCGAGCAGGAGCGGGAGCGGGTCCAGCGCACCGTACAGTCGCTCGACGCGACGATCCAGATCTCCCGGGCGCTCGGCAGCGAGACGGACCTGGATGCGATCCTCAAGCTCGTCGCCAAGCGCGCCAGGGCGCTCGTCGGCGCCCGGATCGCCATGATCGAGCTTCTGCGCGGCGAGGAGCTGGAACTGGCGGCCGGCGCCGGGGAGCTTCCGGACGAAATGCTCGGGCGGCGCCTCGATCTCAACGACACCGTGGCCAGCACAGCGCTTCGCAGCGGGGTCACGCAGCGCCTGTCCGATCAGCTCAATCGCGTGCGGTTCGAGCAGCACGGCGCGGGCACGCTCGGACTGACGATTGAGGATGGACTGGTGGTGCCCCTCGTCTTTCGAAGCCGCGCCTACGGGGTGCTCGTAGTGCTCGACTCCCTGCAGGCGGGGGAGTTCACCGGTGAGCACCAGCGGCTGCTGGAGTCGTTCGCCGCGAGCGTTGCGATTGCGGTCGCGACCGCTCAGAACGTGGCCGATGATCGCCATCGCCAGCGGCTCGCGGCCGCAGAAGCCGAGCGCGGGCGGTGGGCGCGCGAGCTGCACGACG
>Ga0335075_10008460_pt1 | contig 15751 bp, 18 predicted proteins | sample Lox_Sample_24_FD_206723 | JGI IMG/M metagenome (GOLD analysis project Ga0335075, IMG submission 206723) | Soil microbial communities from Loxahatchee National Wildlife Refuge, Florida, United States - Lox_Sample_2.4 | ecosystem: Environmental > Terrestrial > Soil > Wetlands | place: USA... | reverse complement strand
CCGGTGTTCGGGCTGCTGGTGTGGATGGCTGGGCTCGTCCAGCTGCCCGCGCTGGGCGTCGCGGAGCCGCCGTGGAAGCGCTCACCCGCCTCATTGGCGAGCGAGGCGATGCTCCACGTCGTCTACGGAATCGGAGCGGGCGCGGCGGTGCGAGCGCTCACCCGCTGAAGTTGCATGCCGGAGGGCGCCCCTGCCGCCCAGGCAGTACTGCGTCCGGACGCGGGCGCCCGGAGCCCTCCAGGGCTCCGGGCTCGCGTCGGTCAGGGTGCGTCAGAAGTAGTGCGGCCGCCCGCCGATTGCGCGTCCTGTCGCTCCCGCCAGCGCCAGCACGACTCCCACGACAAGCAGCAGTGCGCCCAGCACCCACAGCAGATGGATGCCGACAACGAAGGAGATCACCAACAGAATGATGCCGAGGACGATCACTTTGCTCCCTACCTCCTAGTACATGCGGCGCGCCGAGGCGGCTCGCCATCGAGAGAAGAGCTGCCCGATTCGAAGGTTCTTGAAGCAAGTCTTTTCTCTTTGACCGTCTTTACTGGTATGAAGTCCTTATCAGGACTGATTCTTCATTAGCGGACGACGAATTGTGGCGGCGGCGCGTCCACGACCCCGCGGCGCGGGACGAGCTGATCCGCCGCCACCTGCCGCTTGCCCGCAGGCTCGCGGCGCGGTATCGCAACCGGCACGAGCCGCTTGAGGACCTCGTCCAGGTCGCGTCCCTGGCGCTGGTCAAGGCCGTGGAGCGCTTCGAGCCCGAGCGCGGGCGGCCGTTCGTCGCCTTCGCGGCGCCCACGATCCTGGGTGAGCTCAAACGCCACTTCCGCGATACGAGCTGGGCCGTGCACGTCAACCGCGGCACGCTCGAGCTTGCGCTCCGCGTGCAGGCAGCGGTCGAGGAGCTCTCGCGGGAAACCGGACGCAGTCCGTCGGTGGCCGACATCGCCCTCCATCTCGGGCTCGACTCCGAACGTGTGCTGGAGGGGATTGAGGCGGCCGGCGCCCACTATGCCGACTCGCTCGACGTCCCCGCGCAACTGGGAGACGACGACGACGCGCGGGCGGCCACGATGCTCGACCGGCTCGGCGCCGAGGACGACGGCTACGAGGCGGTCGAGGTCGAGAGCTCGCTCGCCCCGGCGCTCGCGCGGATGCCGTACGAGGAACGGCGTGCGCTCGCCCTGCGGCTCGAGGAGGGACTGAAACAGTCCGAGATCGCGACCATCCTCGGCTGCTCCCAGATGCACGTCTCCCGGCTGCTGCGGCGGGCCGGCGAGCGGCTGCGGGCCGAGCTCGATCCGGAATTGGCCCCGGGGGTCGACTGAGCCGGCCGCCGCTCAGAGCGGGTCGCGAGCCTCCAGGTCGTGCAGGAAGCGAAGCCGCGCTCGGCCGCCGACGTACCCCTCCGGCCGCTCGCTTCCGCGGCTCACGCGATGGCACGGAACGAGCAGCGCGACCGGGTTCCCGCCGAGCAGCAGCCCGCTCTCGTATGGGGTCAGGACATCGCCCAGCAGCTCGTAGGAGGTCGACTCCGCATACGGGATCCGGCGCACGGCATCGAGCAGCTCGTCGGAGGAGTGGTCGGGCAGGTGGTCAAGCAGGTCCGCCGATGGCGTGCGATCTCCGTCGAAGTACCCCTCGAGCGTCGTGGCGGCCGCACGCAGCCGGTCACGCGCGGCACCGGGGCCGCGCCGACTGCGCGATCGGGCCGAAATCGCATCCGCGTCCGCATGATCGGCGAACGCGACGCGCACGATGCCGCTGGGCGAGGCCGCGAGGCCGAGCGCGCCGATCGGGCTCTCGACCTCGGCACAGGCCAGCGCAGAGATCCGCTCGTCACCGAGGCTCCGGGTGGCGAGGATTCCGGCGGCGCCCTCATCCAGTCCCCGCAGGTAATCACCGCATGCTCTGCAGATCCCCTCGCCACGGACCGCCACTCGTTCGATCGTGAAGCCGTCAAGCCGACGCCGGCGCAGCGACCTGCCGCCGAGCTCGACGTCGAACAGCCGCATGCAGAGGCGGCAGTGGAAGTGGTCGTGAGGCGCGAGATTCGTTTCGTAGCGCACCGGGTCGCTGCTGCCGACCGAGGCGAGCAGCCCGAGCTCGGCGAGCTCGGCAAGCGTCGCGTACACGGTCCCCCGACCGATCTCGGGCACCGAGCTGGCCGCGCGTGCGAGAACCTCCTCCGCCGACAGATGCTCGGTGGTGGTGCCGCGGAACGCGGCGAGGATCGCCCGCCGTTGAGGCGTCGAGCGGAGGTGGTGGCGGCGCAGCAGGTCCCCGGCGTCATCCGTGCCCATATCTCGGAGCGTACGCGCCACGGAGCGGACTCGCATCACCGATCACGCGTACGTGGTCTCTAGGCTTCCCTGGCCATGCGGATCGCCACCCACGACGGTTCCTTTCACGCGGACGAGGTGTTCGCAATCGCCACCCTGCAACTGCTGGCCGGCGAGGAGCCCAGCGGTCTCGGCGCCGTCGAGGTGGTCCGCACGCGTGATCGCGAGCTGATCTCCGGGGCCGATGTGCGCGTCGACGTCGGCTTTCGGGATGACCCGGCGACGCGCGACTTCGATCACCATCAGCGGAGCTTTGATCGGGCCCGGGCCAACGGCGTGCGCTACGCCTCGTTCGGGCTGATCTGGCGCGAGTTCGGGGCGCAGGTGTGCGGGGGCGACGACCAGGTCGCCGACGCCGTCGACGCGACGCTCGTGCAATCCGTGGACGCCGCCGACAGCGGCCAGCGACTCACCGAGCTCGTCGTCGACGATGTGCACCCGATGACAGTCGGGGGCGTCATCGGCGGGCTCAATGGGCGCTGGGACGAGACGCTCTCGCCGGCGCAGGAGCGCGAGCGGTTCGACCAGGCGCTGGAGCTTGCGCGGGGCGTCTTGTCCCGCGAGATCGCCTCGGTGACTTCGGCTCGACGGGCGGTGCGCATCGTCGAAGAGTCGATCGCGGCGGCAACCGACCCGCGATTGATTGAGCTGCCGGTCAACGCGCCGTGGAAGCGCGTTCTGGTCCCGGCTGCACGCGAGGCGCTGTTCGTCATCTACCCGAAGCGGCAGGGTTTCGGGTTGGAGGGCGTGCCGGTGGAGCTCGGCACGTTCGACCTGCGCCGCCAACTGCCGGCGGAGTGGGCAGGGCTCGAGGGCGATGAGCTCGTCGCGGTGACGGGCGTCGAGGACGCCGTCTTCTGTCACGTCAAGCGGTTCCTCGTCGTCGCGCGCTCGCGTGAGGGGATCGAGCAGCTCGCGCGACTGGCGCTGAACGGCGCCTGAGCATCCGAGCCAGCCCGTTCGGGGGCTCGGATGCCCGGCGCGTTCTGGGGAGGAGACTCAGAAGCGGAAGATCGCGCGGCTGCCGCGATCGAGGTCGTCCCACACGCGGCGGACGGAGTCGATGGTGCGGTGGAGGCGAGAGGTCTTGGTCGTCATGGCCACTCCTTTCGGGACGTTGGTGGCATCCGGTTTGCGCTTACAAGTGCACTATCGGCTGTTTGGCGGTATAAGTCAAAGAGCACTTTCAGAAGTTGAGCATCGCTTTTTCAGATATATGGACTTCCGTCATTTGCGGTATTTCGTCGCCGTCGTCGATGAGGGTCAGTTCGTCCGCGCGGCCGGCGCGCTGCACATCGCCCAGTCGGCCCTCTCCCAGCAGATCCGCGACCTCGAGCGCGAGCTCGGCGCAGAGCTCCTGCACCGCGATCGTCGCGGGGTGACCCCCACCACGGCCGGAGAGGTGCTCCTGGGTCACGCCAGGGCGCTGCTGGAACGGGCCGAGCTCGCCCGCGCCGAGGTCGCCCAGCTCACCGGAGTGATCACCGGCACGCTGCGCATCGCGAGCGGGAGCCCGAGTGGGCCGGTGCCGCTGCCGGCGACGCTTGCCGAGTTCCAGCACCGCCACCCCGCCGTCGAGATCGTCATCCGCGACGCGCCCTCGGAGGAGCTGATCCGCTGGCTGGAGGACGGCACCGTCGATGTGGCGGTGATCACGTTCGCGCCCGACCGGTTGCCGACACGGTTGCAGGGGACCCTGATCACGCGCGAGCGGCTGCTCGCGCTCGTTCCGTACGGGCACGCGCTGGCCGGCCGCGACCGCGTCTCGCTCGCCGAGCTGGCGAGCGAGTCGCTCGTCACCTTTCCGGACGGGTCGGGGGTGCGGCAGACGATCGACGAGGGGTTCCGTGCCGCCGGAGCGCCGCGCCCCGCGGTGACGGCCGAGACGATCGACCCGCTCGCCATGATCGAGCTCGTCGGGGTCGGGCTCGGCGTTGCGATCGTGCCTCCGAGCTTCGCCGATCTGGCCACGCCGGCCGTGCGGGCGATCGAGCTCGCGCCGCCCGGGCTGCTGGAGAACGTGACCCTCGCCTGGCCGCGGGAGCGCCGCGCGCTCCCGGCGCTCGACGCCTTCCTGGAGCTTGCTGCCGATTGGCTCCCGCACGAACCATGAGGGCGCCCTTATTTTGTAGGCGTCGCAACTTTCATTGGGTTGCGATAAGATGGACGGAGTGAGCGCACTGGCCGAACTCCGCACCGCCGACGAGCGGACGATCGTGCTGCGCTACATCCAGCCGGGGCTCGTCGGGCTGATCGATGGGACCCTGTCCACGCTCGCGCCGATCTTCGCCGCGGCATTGCTCTCCGGCACCCACGCGGCGCTGTTCGTCGGCCTGGCGACCGCCGTCGGCGCGGGGATCTCGATGGGCTTCTCGGAGGCGCTGTCGGACGACGGCACCGAGACCGGTCGCGGCCCCGCGGTGGCGCGCGGCCTCGTCACCGGGCTGATGACGGCGATCGGTGGCGTCTTCCATTCGCTGCCGTTCCTCATCCACCGCGTCCACCCCGCGCTCGTCGTGGCCGGGATCGTCGTCGCAATCGAACTGATCACGATCTCGCTCATCCGGCGCCGATTCCTGTCGGTCTCGCTCCGCGTCAGCCTGCTGCAGGTCGCGCTCGGTGGCGCGCTGATCGTCGCCGCCGGCGTGCTGCTCGGCAGCGCCTGAGCTCAGTAGTAGAAGGCGGGTGCGGTTGCCGCATCCGCGGCCACGTCGGCGGCGAGAGCATGCACGAGCGGTGGGCTGGTGAGCGTGATCCCCAGCTCGCGGTTGCGCTCCAGTGACCCGTCGGACAGGTTCTGGGAGCTGACCAGCGCCTCGCGATCGTCGACGACGAGCACCTTCGCATGGATGTAGTAGCTCTGCCCGTGGTCGACGCGGACGTTCGCGCCGCAGTGCTTCAACTCCGAGAACGCGTCGTACCAGTCGCTCTCCCAGGTCATCACGATCGTCACCGCGACGCCGCGCCGGGCGGCGGCGCACAGCGCGGAGGTCGCCGGGGCATAGGCCATCTCCTCGTCCTCGAGTGCGATCGAGCGATGCGCCGACTGGATCATCCGTACGACCGCTGAGGCCGCGCCTGGCGACCACACGAGATCGCCGCTCCCCGCCGGCGGCGTGATCCGCCGGTGCGCCCAGTCGGCGTCGAACGTGGCCACGACCGCGCTCACGTCCGCGGACCGGCGGTCGAGCACGGCGAAGTCGCGCGTCGTGGCGTATTCGCCGTCGAAGTTGAGCGTCATCACCGCCGACTCACGGCCGTCGACGGTGAGCGTCTTCTGGTGGGTGAGCGCAAAGTAGGTCGGCGAGAGCTGGACGTGGACACCGTGCCCGGCGAGCGCCCGCACCGCCGCGTCATTGGTCGACTCGCGCTCGGAGTAGTAGCCGCCGTTGAGCAGCACGCGCACATCGACTCCGCGGTGGGCGGCGGCCTCGAGTGCGCCCTCCACGCGCGTGTCGGTGAGCTCGTACATCGTCATCTCGATCGAGTGGCGTGCGCCGGCGATCATCGAGACGAACGGGGCCACCCCTGCCTGGGGCTCGGCCACGAGCGTGAGCGGGCCGGAGGTGACGGTGGCCGGCTCTGGGCTGGCCGCGCGTGCGGCGTGAGCCACGCCGAGCAGGCCGATGACGGCGGCGAGCGCCGCCCCGGTCACGCGTCGCATCCGGATGTGCTCGGTCAGGCGCCCGGGTCGGCCGGCGGGTCGGCCTGGGTCTCGTCCCCGCGGGGCGCGTCCGCGCGCGGCGGGTCCGGCGCGGCGGCGGGGTCCGATGCGGCGGCGGGGTCCGATGCCGCGGCGGGGTCCGATGCGGCGGCGGGGTCAGGTGAGGCAGCAGGGCCGGCCTGCTCGGCGCGGGTCCGGTCGGCCTCACTCTCCGCCGTCCGGCACCAGCGCAGGAGCGCCTGCTGCCCCACGAGCGTGACCGCGCCGTCGGCGGTGATCCAGTCACGCGCGCGGAGCTCGCCGGCGAGGTCCTCATCGTCGAGAGCCGGCGGCCCGACTGCCGGCTCGGCGTTCGACAGACGCCCGGAGCCGGGCCGCACCGTCCAGCGGCCGGACGCCAGCGCGCTCAGCGCACGGCCCTGATGGTCGGTCGGCAGATCAAGCGGGTGCGGGCCGTCCGTGCGTGCGGGTGCGGTCCTGTTCGGCTGAGCGAGCTCGCTCGCGTGCTCGTACTCGTGCGGCTCACCAGGGCCCGTCGAGAACAGCGGCTCGCTCACGCTCGCGCGGTCGTTCAGCCAGTCCTCGACGGCACCGGCCGCGCCTCTGACCCTGTCCGGGTCAACCCCCAGCCGGTCGGCGATCTCGTCGATATCGACCTCGGAGATCGAGCGGGAGAGCTGCTGGGCGATCGCGCGCAGGCGCGCCTCGAAACGGTCATCGGGCATGTGTGCAATGGTGACAGCGGCGCGAGCTTCCCGCAAAGGCCTTTGTCTGTCCTTGATCTGACTGCGGCCATACTGGGGTAGAGATCTTCTCAGTGGTCTTTGAGAGGATCGGAGTGTTCGCCCCGGAACCCCCACGGCAGGAACCTGTGTTGCGCGATGGCTACAGCTCACCCCCAACCTCGGTGCTCGCATGAGTGAGTCGACCGTGACCGTCAGCGGCGGCTCGGTCACACTCGGACGTTCGGCCGTCCGTGAGCGGCGGCCTCAGGGCGGCGCGCCGTCAGAGCTCGTCACGCCGCGCCGGCTCCTGTGGTCGGCCTACGCGGGACTGATCGTCTGCGGCCTGGCGACCGTCCTGTGCACGGGCAGCACGCCGCAGCTCTCGCCGGACAACCTGCACCTCGCATTCGCCGCGACGTTCCCGCACATCTACGCGGGCCCGTTGGCGAACCTTGGCCCGGACATCCACCTCGGCGGCGTGATCGCGCTGTTCACGGTCATGTGCGTCTGCTACGCGACGATCGTCAGGCACGGCTCGCTCCTGCCTGCGCGCGCGGTCGTCGCCGGGATCGTCGCACTCCATCTCATCGTCGCGATCGCGCCACCGCTGATGACGACCGACGTCTTCAGCTACCTGATGTACGGCCGTATGGACGCCGTCTATCACATCGATCCCTACATCCACGGCCCATGGGCGATCCACTACGACTCGTATTTCCCGTTCGTCGCGGCGCAGTGGGCCTACACGCCGACCGCGTACGGACCGCTGTTCACGGGCGTGAGCACGCTCCTGGGCCATCTCGACATCAGGACGGCGACGCTCGTCTACAAGCTGCTGACCGTCGCCTGCAGCCTGATCGCGATCGGTGGCGTTGCCAAGGCAGCGCAGCGGCTCGGCCGCGACGCCGCGCAGGCTGCCTTGCTCGTCGGCCTGAACCCGGTGCTGATCATCTACGCAGTCGGCGGCTCCCACAACGACATGCTGATGATGGCGGCGCTCTCGTGGTCGATCGCCGCGCTCGTCGCCCACCGGGCCCGCACCGCCGGCGGCCTGCTCGTCACCGCGGTCGCGGTCAAGCTCACCGCGGGAGTTCTCCTTCCGTTCGCGCTCGCCGCGCGGCGAGGCCCGGCCGGCCGGACCCGTCTCGGCGGGCACCAGTGGCGGATGCTCGGCGGTGCAGCGCTGGTGTTGCTCGGCGTCGCCGTCATTTCGACGGTCCTGTTCGGCGCTGGCCCCTTGCACCTTCTGCACACGCTCGAGGTCATCCAGTCCAACGGCGGCCGTCAGAGCGTGCCCGGCTTCATCGCCTGGGGGCTCGGGTTCGGCTGGCTCAGCCACGGCGTCGTCATCGGCCTGCAGGCGATCGACGTCCTCACCTTCGTCTGGCTGATCGTCGCCGTTCGCAAGCACAAGATCGACTGGATCACCGCGACCGGCTGGGCCGTCGTCGCGTTGCTCGTCACCAGCACATTCCTGCTGCCGTGGTACGTCGTGTGGCTGCTTCCCTTCGCCGCTCTGAGCGACAGCCGTGCGTTGCGCACTGCTGCGATCGTGCTGACGGCGATCGGCATGACGTCGCTGTAGCCCGAGGCGTCCGCGAGGTAGCGCACCGTGACGCCGGCCGTCAAGCGGCGGCGGGTGCGCGTGGTGGGCTGTGAGCGTGGGTGGCGCCGCTTGACGGCCGTCGCCCCGCCGCGCTTTTCGCAGTGAAGGGGGCCCACTCCGTGTGCCCCCAGCGGGGGACCACTGCTAGGGGCGCTGTTTTCGCCCACGCGTTCGTGCCGCGGGGCGGTGTTGGTCAGAAGTGGCGCCGGGGTGCGTCCGCCGAGCGGGATTGGCGGATTTGGGCGCCCATTGAGCCCAAAGAGGACGATCCCTGCGCCGGGCCGGCCTCCCGGCGGCGGCGTTGCGAGATCTGGCCACCACCAGGACCAAAACATCGCTCGCGCCGGCCCTCCCTGCTCCGGGCCGGCGTCTCGGGGCGGCGTTGCGACCAATTGGCACCACCAGGGCCAAAACATCGCACGCTCCGACCTCGGGCACCCCGCTGTCGCGCTCCAGCGACCCCGCGCCCGTTGAGGATCCCCTGAACCTCTGCTTGACGGCCGGCGCCGGGCGCGCTACCTCGCGAACGCCCAAGGACAACAACTACGCGGCGATGCGGTACCCAACCCCCCGCACCGTCTGCAACGTCTCGCAGCCGAAGGGCCGGTCGATCTTCTCGCGCAGGTAGCGGATGTAGACCTCGACGACATTGGAGCGGTTCTCGTAGTGGTAGCCCCACGCCTGCTCGAGCAGCTCGAAGCGCGAGAGCACCCGGCCCGGCTCGCGCATCAATGCCTCCAGGACCGCGAACTCCTTGCGGGAGAGCTCGATGTTGGTGTCGCCGCGGCTGACCTGGTGGCGGGCGGCGTCGAGCTGGAGGTCGCCGGCGGTGAGCACGACGCCGCGGGCGATGCCGCCGCGGCGGCTCATGGCGCGCAGGCGGGCGAGGAGCTCGCGGAAGGCGAAGGGCTTGCCGAGGTAGTCGTCGGCCCCGCAGTCGAGGCCGTGGACGCGGTCCTCGATCGAGTCGCGGGCGGAGAGGATGAGAATCGGGGCATCGACGTGTTCGTCGCGGATGCGGCGGCACACCTGGAAGCCGTCGAGGTCGGGCAGGGTGATCTCGGTGACGATCACCGCGTAGTCGGTGGCGGTGGCCCGGACGATCGCCTCGGCGCCGCTGCAGACGAGGTCGGCGCTGATCGAGTCGGAGGCCATGCCCCGGACCAGCACGTGCCCGAGGCGCTGGTCGTCATCGGCGATGAGGACTCTCATGGCCTGAACTTTCCACCGCGTTCGGCCGGAGCGGAAGGGCCCGGGGCCGAAGATCACTCTCCAGGCCGATGAAGATCCGACCTGAGAATGACATGAGAGCCGCTCAAGATCCGCCGTGGGGCGGTTGTGGCGAGGTTCGGCGAAACCTACCGTGCCATTCATGTCCCAGACCGACGCCACCACCCGCACGGACGCCACGCGCCGATTGCTCACCAAGGTTCCTGAGATCACCCTCATCTTCTGGGTGCTGAAACTGCTCACCACCGGCATGGGCGAGGCGATGTCCGACTCGCTCGGCCAGCAGAGCGTCCCGCTCGCCGCCGCGGTCGGCATCTTCGGCCTGGTGCTCGCGCTGCGGCTGCAGCTGCGCCAGACCGAGTACCGCGCGCCGTACTACTGGTTCGCGGTGATGATGGTGGCGGTGTTCGGCACGATGGCGGCCGACGGCATCCACGACGGGGTCGGCATCGGTTACGACATCACCACCCCAGTGTTCGCGCTCCTCACCGGGCTGATCTTCCTGTGGTGGTATCGCAGCGAGGGCACGCTCTCGATCCACTCGATCACCACCAGGCGCCGCGAGCGGTTCTACTGGGCGGCGGTCCTGTCCACGTTTGCGCTCGGTACGGCGGCGGGTGATCTCACCGCCACTCAGATCAACCTGGGCTTCTGGCTCTCCGCGGTGCTGTTCGCGGTGGTGTTCGCCATTCCCGCGATCGGATGGTGGCGTTTCTCCTGGAACCCGATCTTCTCGTTCTGGTTCGCGTACGTCGTCACGCGGCCGCTCGGCGCCTCCTTTGCCGACGGCTTCTCCAAGAACTACGGGGGCGGCCTGGCGACCGGTGACCCGATCGTGAGCCTCGTGGCCTTCGCGGTCTTCGCCGCACTGGTCGCCTGGGTGACGATCACCCGGCGCGATGTGCAGTCGGCCGCACACGCCGAGGCACACCCGCACGGACGCCCGGCGCCCGCGCGCCTGGCCGCCGAGCTGGAGTAGACGTGATCGGCCCATCCACCCGTCACACTTGGTGGATGGAGCGCTCATCCGACGAGGTGATCGCGGACTGGATGCACCGGCGGGTGGCACCGGTCACCCGCTGGGCAGATCGCCATCCGGTGGCGCTCGACGTCCTCTCGGCGGCGGCGCTCGCGCTGGCGAGCTTCGTCGGGATCGCCGTGCAGGGACGGCTGCACCACCCCGACGTCATCGTGTTCTGCTTCGCACTGCCCGCGCCGCTGCTGCTGCGTCACCGGGACCCGCGGCTGTCGTTCGGGCTGATCGCGCTGATCGCGCTCGCGCAGTGGATCACCTCCACACCACAACTCTCCGACGGCGCGGTGCTGATCTCGATGTTCTGGCTGATGCTCGACGGAGAGCTGACCGAGATGGCGATCGCGGCGGCGATCGTCGAGGCCGGCGCGGTGATGGCGGCCCTGCGCTGGGCCCCCGACCAGCCGGCCAAGGTGTGGGTCGGGATCACCGGCCTGGGGGTGGCGGCGGGCGGCCTCGGTGTCTCGATCCGGCAGCGCCGCGCCCTGATCGCATCGCTGCGCGAGCGGGCCGCGCGCCTGGAGTTCGAGCGCGATCAGGAGGGGCGGCTGGCCGCAGCCGCCGAGCGCGCACGGATCGCACGGGAGATGCACGACATCGTCTCGCACAACCTCACGGTGATGATCGGGCTCGCCGACGGCGCGAGCTACGCCCTCGGCGCCTCGCCGGACACGTCGCTGTCGGCGATGGAGCGGGTCTCGCAGACCGGCCGCCAGGCGCTCGGCGAGATGCGCCGGCTCCTCGGCGTGCTGCGCGACGAGCCCGAGGCCGGAGGTGAGGATGCCTACCAGCCACAGCCCGGGCTGGATCGGCTCGACGACCTGCTCGCGCGGGTGGAGGCCGCCGGGATCCCGGTCGCGATCGAGGTCTTCGGTGATCCCCACGCGCTCCCGGGCGGCGTTCAGCTCACGGTCTTCCGGGTCGCGCAGGAGGCGCTCACCAACACCCTCAAGCACGCCCGCCGCCCAGCGACGGCGCGCCTGACCCTGCGCTGCGAGCCCGATCAGGTCGTGCTCGAGGTGTCCGACACGGGCTCCGGGGCCCCCGACGACACCGAGCCGGCCGCCCTCGACGACGCCCCTCCGGCGGCCCCGGCGCTGCCCTCCGGCGGGCGCGGTATCCACGGGATGCGCGAGCGCGCCGCCGCCTACGGCGGAGATCTCGTGGCGGGCCCGCGCCCCGAGGGCGGATGGCGCGTGGTGCTCACGATCGCTCCCGAGACCGCCGCCGTCCACGGCCCCGGGGAGGCGCGATGACGACCAGCGTACTGCTGGCCGATGACCAGGAGCTCATGCGGATGGGCTTTCGCATGGTCATCGACAGCCAGCCCGACCTGAGCGTGGTCGGCGAGGCCGGCGACGGCGCCGAGGCGATCGCGGCGGTGAGCCGCCTGCGGCCGGCGGTCGCGCTGATGGACGTGCGGATGCCCGTGATGGACGGGGTGGAGGCGACGCGCCGGATCGTCGAGTCGGGCGCGCCGACGCGCGTCATCATCCTCACGACGTTCGATCTCGACGAGTACGTCTACGCCGCGCTGCGAGCGGGTGCGAGCGGCTTTCTGCTCAAGGACGCCCAGCCCGGCGACCTCCTGTCCGCGGTCCGCGCCGTCGCCGCCGGCGACGCGGTCGTCGCCCCCCGGGTCACGCGACGGCTGCTCGAAAGCTACGGCCACCATCTCCCCGCCGCCGGCACGGCGGGCGGAGACGGCTCCGGCTCCCGCGAGCGTCTGGAGCAACTCACCGCTCGGGAGCTCGAGGTCCTCGAGCTCGTCGCGCGCGGGCTCTCGAACGCCGAGATCGCCGAGAAGTTCGTGCTCTCCGAGGCGACCGTGAAGACGCACGTCGGCCGGATCCTGGCCAAGCTCGAGCTCCGCGATCGCGTCCAGATCGTCGTCTTCGCCTACGAGAACCGCCTGATCAGCCCGGCCCGCGGCTGACCGCCCGCGCAGCGGAGCGGCGACTGCGCCTGCTCTCATAGGCGTCCGTGTCGCTTGCCGTCTCCCTGATCGTGCTGCTCGCCGCGCTCGCCGCCGCGGTGGCCCGCCGTCCGCGCGTCCCCGGGCCGGCGGTCGCCGCCGCCGGCGCGCTCCTACTGCTCGCGACGGGGATCGTCGGCGCCCATCAGGCCGCCCACGCGATCCGGGAGCTCGGGCCGACGATCGGCTTCCTGGCGGCGCTGCTGGTGCTCGCCGACGGCTGCCGCCGGGAGGGTCTGTTCGACGCGCTCGGCCACCTGCTCGCCACCCGCTCCCGCGGCGATCAGCGGCGGCTGCTGGCGCTCGTGTTCGCGGCCGCCTCCGCGGTGACGATCCTGCTCGGCCTGGACGCGACGGTGGTGCTGCTCACTCCCGTCATGCTCGTCTGCGCCGCCCGGCTGCGCGCCGAGCCGCGCGCGACGAGCTACGCCTGCGTGCACCTCGCCAACTCGGCGTCGCTGCTCCTGCCCGTCTCCAATCTCACGAACCTGCTCGCGTTCCGCGCGAGCGGACTCTCCTTCGCCCGGTTCGGCGTGCTGATGCTGCTGCCGACGGCGTGGGCGGTCGCGGTCGATTGGGTCGCGCTGCGACGGCTCGTCCCCGACCGCGCCGGTCCGCCGCGGCCCGCGATCGCCGCGGACGCGCCGGATGCGGACCACCCGAAGGGCGTTCCGGCATTCGCCCTCGCGATCCTCGCCCTCACCCTCGCCGGGTTCCTCGCAAGCTCGCTGTTGGGCGTCGCCCCGGTGTGGATCGCGACCGCCGGGGCCGTGTTGATCACGCTGCCGGCGCTGCGCTCGCCGGCGCCCACCGTGCGCGAGCTGGTGCACGCCGTTCAGCCGGGATTCATCGTGTTCGTGCTGGGCCTGGCGGTGATCGTCGCTGCCGTGGGTGCCCGTGGGCTGCAGAGCGCAATCCGCGACATCCTCCCGTCGACCAGCGCCGCCCACCCGTCGCTGCCGGCGCTGCTACTCATCGCCGCGATCGCGGCGGTGGTGGCGAACCTCGTCAACAACCTGCCGGCGACGCTGCTGCTCGTCCCCGTCGCCGCCGCCCACGGCGTCGGCCCGGTGCTCGCGGTGCTGGTCGGGGTCAACATCGGGCCCAACCTCACCGAGGTCGGCTCGCTGGCCACGCTGTTGTGGCGCCGCGCGATGGCCGCGGACGGGACGAGCCTGCCGCGTCGCGAGTTCGCGCTGCTCGGTGCGCTCACGGTCCCGCCCGCTCTCGTCGGGGCGACCGCGCTCATGTGGCTGGCGCTGAGGGTCGTCGGGGGCTGAGCCGCCCGGCGACCCTCACCGCGTCAGTGGTGGGTCAGGAAGCGAGGGAGGCGTCGAGCGTGATCTCGCCCACCCCGGCCAGTGCCTTGGAGACCGGGCAGCCCGCCTTGGCGTCCGCGGCGGCCTTCTTGAACCCGTCCTCGTCGATGCCCGGTACCGAGCCGACGGTCCTCAGCGCGATCGTGGTGATCGTCGGCGCGCCGTCGACGATCCGCAGGGTCACGGTCGCGTCGGTCCTCACCGAGTCGACCGGCGTGCCCCCCTCGGCGAGGATGTTCGACAGGGCCATCGAGAAGCACGACGCATGAGCGGCCGCGATCAGCTGCTCGGGGTTGGCGCCGGGCCCGTCCTCGAAGCGCGACTTGAACGAGTACTCGCCGCTGATCGTGTCGCCGGCGGTGAACGTGCCGCTCCCGCTCCTCAGGTCGCCCTTCCACTCTGCGTTGCCCTTGGCTGGCATCGGTGCTCCCTTGGTGATGGTGTCCTCGGATGTGGTCAACCGCCCAGGCGCAGCGACAGCTGCTCGGGCGGCTGGGTGACGCTCTCGCCGTCCTCGCCGGTCCGCCGCCGGCCGGTCCTCCGCCAGTGGCCCACGATCTGCGTGGCGTTCGCGTGCGACCACCCGGCCGCACGCGAGATCGGCGTGAAACGCACGGTGCCCTCTCGCACTTCGAGCACCTCGCCGTAGATCACGCGCCCGCCGATCGACGCCTTGACGATGTCGCCCACCACGACGCGATCGAGCCTCACGCCGCACAGGCTACGACGCGACGGCGCTCGAGGTCAGTCCCCGCCGGTGAACCGGTTCGGGTTCGGGCCCGTCCGACCGGCCTCGCCCCGGTCCAGCCCGGTGATCGCGTCCATCTCCGCGCCGCTGAGCTCGAAGTCGAACAGCTCGAAGTTCTCCCGGACGCGTGCGGGCGTCACCGACTTCGGGAACACGATCGAGTCACGCTGGATGTGCCAGCGCAGGACGATCTGGGCGGCGGTGCGCTCGAGCCGCTCGGCGATCTCGGTGATGACCGGATCGTCGAGCACGCCGCCCTGGGCGATCGGCGACCACGCCTCGGTGGCGATCCCGTGGCTCTCCCCATAGGTGCGGACCTCGTCGTTGAGGAAGTACGGATGGACCTCGATCTGGTTGACCGCGGGCACCACCTCGCACTCGGCCGCCAGCCGCTCCAGATGCGCGACCTCGAAGTTGGAGACGCCGATCGAGCGGGCACGGCCGTCGGCCCTGAACTCCTCCAGCACCTTCCAGCGCGTGACGAAGTCGCTGCCTGCCCGGGTGGGCAGCGGCCAGTGGATCAGAAACAGGTCGACGGAGTCGGAGCCGAGCTTCTGCAGCGTCTCCTCGAAGGCGGCGCGGATCTCCTGCGGTTCGCTCTTGGGGTTGGCGAGCTTGGAGGTGATCCAGATGTCGTCGCGGTCGAGCGCGGAGTCGCGCACGGCGTCGCCGACGCCCTGCTCGTTGCCGTACATCTCGGCGGTGTCGATGTGCCGGTAGCCGACCTCGAGCGCGAGCGCGGTCGCCTCGGCGGTGTTCTCGGGCGGAATCTGAAAGACGCCGAAGCCGAGCTGAGGGATCTCGCGGCCGTCGTTGAGGGTGATCGTGGGAACCTGAGTCGTCTGGGTCATGTCTGTCCTTTCCGGTGGCTCGTCGGCAGCTACCCGGATCCGCAACTGCGACACGTCGCCGGTCCCTCCCTGAACCTAGTGCAGGAGCTCGGCGCGACGGGACCGTGTCATCCTCTGGACGAACGTTCATTGCGACGAGGAGACACACATGCCGCTCCAGGGTGAGTACGCGCCGAGCTCAGCGAAGTGGGTGCGCGACCAGGTCGAGGAGATCGAGAGCTCCGGCGGGACCAAGGGCACGCTGCTGCGGGGCGTTCCCGT
>Ga0335075_10008459_pt1 | contig 15752 bp, 11 predicted proteins | sample Lox_Sample_24_FD_206723 | JGI IMG/M metagenome (GOLD analysis project Ga0335075, IMG submission 206723) | Soil microbial communities from Loxahatchee National Wildlife Refuge, Florida, United States - Lox_Sample_2.4 | ecosystem: Environmental > Terrestrial > Soil > Wetlands | place: USA... | reverse complement strand
CCCGGGCCGCTGCCTGCCGCGCGGCCTTCGACGCCAGAATTCGCTGCGCCCGGTCGTAGGTTTGAACGTAGCGCCGGGTCCTTTAGCCCGGCATTCTTCGGCGGCGGTCAAATCGCGGGTAGAAGCGTGAGCCTTCAGGCTCACGAAAAACCGGCTTCGATAAAGGGGCTTTCAGCCCGGGTCGCTGCCTGCCGCGCGGATTTCGACGCCAGAATTCGCGGCCCGGTCGTAGGTTTGAACGTAGCGCCGGGTCCTTTAGCCCGGCATTCTTCGGCGGCGGTCAAATCGCGGGTAGAAGCGTGAGCCCTAAGCGCGTACGGGCACCGGTGGAAGCCTGAGCCTTCAGGCTCGCGAAAAACTGGCTTTGATAAAGGGGCTTTCAGCCCCGGGTCGCTGCCTGCCGAGCGGATTTCGGCGCCAGAATTCGCGGCCCGGTCGTAGGTTTGAACGTAGCGCCGGGTCCTTTAGCCCGGCATTCTTCGGCGGCGGTCAAATCGCGGGTAGAAGCGTGAGCCCTAAGCGCCTACGGGCACGGGTGGAAGCGTGAGCCTTCAGGCTCGCGAAAAACTGGCTTTGATAAAGGGGCTTTCAGCCCCGGGTCGCTGCCTGCCGCGCAGACTTCGGCGGAGTTGAGAAAGGCGGCGGCGAACGAGTTGAAGCGACTCACGGCGCGAATGGGGATGAGGGGGCGAGTGTTCTGAGTTCGGAGTTAAAGACGGGTGCAGGATGGAACGGTCACCTCGCGCACCTTCGCAGACCACGCGAAGGGTGCGGTGCCCCTCAAGTTTGTTCCGGGACTGAATGGGCTCCGGTGTGAGTTGCTCGCGGTCGGACCGATGTATGCGCCACTCGCCTTGATCGAAGAAGTGGAGATCAGGGCGGAGGTTAATGCCTCCCGAACGTCGTGGCGAATATAAAGCGAAACATGGTAGACTTCATGCGCGGGGGCGTACCAGATAATAAAGGACTTGCCCCGGAATTGACGTCCGGTCGGTAATAACTATGGTGTACACTTCACCATTCTCGAATGGCCATTGGAGGAATACGGCTCGGTCAAATCGAGCCACGAGAACGTGCGGGCGCCCAGACTGGGCGGAAATATGAGTACCAATACGAGCGCACGGCCCGCGCCGCATTGGACCTTCTCGTTGACGGGCTGAAATATGTTTGTGTGTACTGCGACTGGCATGACGACTACGTGGTCGAGAAAGGCGACCCGCCAACTCGTTACGTCTTTCACCAAGTCAAAGGTCGCAAATCTTCGCAAGGCCCGTGGACTTTCGGTGAGTTCTTCGGCGTCCGGAGGAAAAAGGCAAGAATTCCGGCGGAAAAACCAGCGTCAGTAAAACCTGACGCAATAGTGCCATTGATGTTGTCGCACCATAAGAATTTCGGAGATAACTGTGTGGGGTTGGCGTTCGTGACAAACACAGGCGTTGGTCCGGATTTGTCCGGATTTCTCTCGGAGATTGCAGCGGCGCGGAATGAGACTGCCCTGCCGCAAGGCGGACAGATCGCCTTTCAGCATATCGCTCGTGCGTATATGGCAAGTGATCCGCAGCTTGCTCCCTCGGCGACCCACCTTTTCGCATGGCTCCGCGGGCTCAAGATCCACACCGATCAGGGGCAGTTAGACGACCCGAATGCTGCTCTCCTCGAGCTGGCCGATGTCGTGCTCAACTTCAGTGAGATCGACCTCGTCCATAGTCAGGCGAAGCAGATTGCCCGTGAGATCGTGAGCCGGGTCCGTAGTAAGGCGGCATGTTCCTCCACCGTTGTGCCTGCATCCGACGAGCAACTGCGGCGCGAGAAAGGAATCGCAGTCGTGGACCTGCTTGGCGATCTGAGTTTGTCGGTCCAAGCGTACGAACAGCTAAAGGCCGGCGAGGGAATAGATGCCGTAAAAACCTTGTCTCGCCTGCAGCGATTTTGCCAAAAGCATAAGATAAACAATCTTGAATCTATATGTGGGTTCAAAGCGGCGTGGGACGTCTGGCGAACGAAGGAGAGGCATTTCTTGGCCAGTGCAGACTATATTCTCCTGGAAAAGAAGGCGCGTGAGGCTTTGAAAGCCGGCATGACGATCGAGAAGATCGTCTTCGAGGCGAAAGACATAGCGAAGCAGTTCGATGGCATCACTGGTTCGGCCTTGACGGCCGAGTGCGTCCTGGGGCTGATATTTTCGCTGGCAGCGCAGTCAGAAGCGCTACCTGATGCTAGATTGATCGGGTAACAATGGATATCAATGGCTTTCTCGAAAGTCTTTCAGGAACGGGCCAGCGGCTGCCCGTTGCGAGCGACAACGCGGTTCCGGGGCGCGCACCCGAAACAATCGACGCGCTCTTTCACTTGCCCTTACTCGCACTGGCAGTGATGGTGATCGCACGGAATGAGCCCTTCCGCACGGTCGACCTTGGCCGGACTGTGGCTATGTTACTCGTCGAGCATTTCACGGCCCTTCGGCATTCGGGGAACGGAATCGAAATGTCCTTTACCTTGAGACGGCGATGCGCTGATGCCTTGGCCTTTCTAGAGGCTGTTGGTCTAGCAGCCGTGTCGGAGGACCGGCAGCGAATCATCACTCTAACGCCGGTTGGCAAGAGTCACCTCGACCACGGCAGCCGGGACTCGAGCGACTTGGGATTGCTCATCAGGCGACTGCGAATTGCGCAGGGGCGGGTCAGGGCTAGAGTAGGCAACGATGAGCGTTAGGCTACAGTCGTTTCAGTACCTGCCGCGCGGTGCCGGCGGTTGGGGCTCAGGACTGTTGCCCTTTGGTGACGTCTTTACTGCTATACAAGGTGCGAATGGCACGGGAAAGACCCCGATCATCAAAGGGGTCGTACAAGGACTCGGTCACGAACTGGAACTGCCCCCCGATGTTCGGGAGCGATGCGAGTCCGCTCAAACTACCCTTCTGGTCGATGGACAGTCTGTGGTTCTGACGCGTCGGCTCGGCGTTGATTTCGACCTAACGATCGACAAGGGATCCAGCCGCCAAATCTTTAAGAGGCAAGCAGAGTATGCGAAGTGGTTTCTTACTCTCTTCAGCCAAGAGTCTCCGACCCTGACGGGCAAGCAGAACCAATCGGCAGAGCTCTATGCAAACGTCTTGTTGCCGGCCATATGGGTGGATCAAGACCACGGCTGGACAACGGATTACTGGACCCCGGCCAACCGCAACTTTATCCAAGACCAGCGGCAGGAGGTTGTTCGGTTTCTCTTGGGCCTGCAACCACGCCACCCGTTTCGCTCGCGGACTGAGTTCGATGCGGCGAAACAATCCTTAGAACGGACGGAGCATGCGATAGAAATGCAGCGCTTCATCATCGAGAGGCTGCGAACGAATGAGCATCTAACAGATAACGAAGAACCCCGGTTACTAGAGCGCAGAGCGCAACTCCGTCGGGAACTGGAAGCGAATAGTGGGGTCATCGAAGCTGTCCGCTCGGCGGCCGCTTTTTTTGATCGCGAGATCGCCGGTCTTGAGGCTCAGCGAGACGAATTGATTGCTCGCGAAGACGAACTGACAAAGCGCAAAGGACAGCTCAGCCTCGTTCTGTCCGAACTCAATGGCGAAGAGGACATCCTTACGGCGAACGTCCAAGCGACGGATCTCTTGCGGCAGTTCTGCGGCCGCGATGGCTGCGAGATGTTTTCGACTTCCGAGCGCTCATTCGGTCGCTCCTTGCTGTTTCTAAAGGACCAGATCAAAGACCTTACGACATCGAACCGGGACCTCGGTCGCGACGTTGATTCCGTCCGCAAGCAGATCGTCGCTTTGGAGGCAACTCTAGCAGCAAAGAAGGACGAGAGGGAACGGACTCTCAATGCATCGCCGCAGGGCGAGATAATGGGCAAGCTCGGAGCACTGACAAAAGAAGTGGTTGACGTTGAGCTGAGGATCGCGAGGCTTCAACAATATGCGGCGGAGCAGGCGAAATTTGAACGGCTCCTAGATCAACGCGAGCAAGCCGTCGCTGCCGTCGCCGAAAACCGACCGACTGGCGCCAGAGGTGCGAGTGCGGTCGAGGACGCTCGTCAGATGCTCAGTGATGCCATGCAACAATGGTTGGTAGCTCTTGGCACGCAGAACATGAGGGTGGCCAACTTCGACGACGATTTCGTTTTGTATGTCGATGACGCCAAGTTCGCAACGACGACACATCAAAGCGGCAGCACGCGGACGCGCATTGTTCTGGCCTTTCACGCGGCACTTTTGGAAGTGTCTCTCCTACGTGGCGGGAATCACCCCGGTTGGCTATTGTTCGACGCGCCCAAACAACATGAGTTGAGTCAGGCCGATTTCGACAGATATACCGATAGGCTGTTGTCGCTTGCTACGCAGCATCCAGGGCGTGTCCAGGTCGTCTTTTCGGTGGCTGATCTAAAGACCCAATTTCAATCCGGGGACGAGGTGTGGATGCCCACGTTTATGATAGAAGGCAATCCCCGGTTCCTCGGGCCAATCACTCCGGCGGAGACCACGAATCGCTGACGGGCCTCCCTGAATGAAGGAGCGGAGAGGAGGGTGCGTATTTGGGGGTTGCGGGGAACGACGAAAGATGAAGGCGCCCGCCTGAAAGGTTGCCGCTACGATTTATCGCGAACGCCGGCGCCTACTGGTTGCGGCTCGGCGGCGCGCTCTTGCGGGTGGACGAACGTCGCGGAGGCTTGCGGCGATACGGGCGCCTGCGCCGGCGGCGGCTCCGGCGCGACGATTTCCCAATCGCAATTTTCGCGGATGCAGGAGCGGAAATTGCCTTGCTTCGTGCGCTTCTCGACGATGAACGGCGCGCCGCACTTCGGGCACGGCTCGGGAAGCGGCTCGTACGGCGTGGTGAAATCGCAATCGGGGTAACGCGAGCAGCCGTAGAAGATGCGGCCGCGCCCGCGTCCCTTGGCGGTGCCGCGGCGAACGAATTCGCCTTCGTTGCACTTGGGACATTTGATGCCCAGCGTGATCGGGCGCGTGTATTTGCACTTGGGATAGTTCTGGCAGCCGATGAAATCGCCGAAGCGCCCGGCGCGGCGCAGCAACTGGCCGCCATCCTCGGGGCACTTTTCGTCGAGGACGACATCGGGCTGCAGCGCTTTGCGCGTGCCGCTGGCGAGGCGCCGCGTCGTCTTGCAATTCGGATAGCCGGTGCAGGCGAGGAACGTGCCGAAGCGCCCGCGCTTGATCGCCATCACTTTTCCGCAGTTGTCGCAGTAAACCGTGCCGGTCTCGGCTTCGGAGTCGTCGTGTCCGTGCTCGGCGAGGTCGCGCGTGTAATCGCAATCGGGATAGCGCGAGCAGCCGAGGAAAAATCCGTGGCGGCTGATGCGCTCGAGGAGTTCGCCCTGGCCGCACTTTTCGCATTTTTCGCCGGTCGGAATGCCGATTTTGTACGACACCATCGAATCGGCGGCTTTATCGAGATCGACCTCGAAGCGGTCCCAGAATTCCTTCACCGAGGAGCGCCAGGTCATCTTGCCTTCCTCGATTTCGTCGAGCTCGTCTTCCATGCGCGCGGTGAAGGTGACGTCGAAAATATCCTCGAAGGCTTTCACCAGCAGGTCGGCAACGGTTTCGCCGAGGCGCGTGGGCGTGAAGCGGCCCTGTTCCTTGTTGACGTACTCGCGCTCGACGATCGTGGAGATGATCGCGGCGTACGTGGAGGGGCGGCCGATTCCTTTTTCTTCGAGTTCCTTGACGAGCGTCGCTTCCGTGTAGCGCGGCGGCGGGTCGGTGAAATGCTGGTCGGGACGCACGGAATCGAGGCGCAGCTTTTCGCCTTCGGTGACGCGCGGCAGCGTGCGGCTGTCGGTGTCGCCCTCGTCTTCCTTTTCTTCCTCTTCCTTCACGATCTGGTAGACGGCGAGATAGCCGTCGAACTTGGTGACGGAGCCGGAGGCGCGGAAGGTGTAATCGGCGGCGGAAATATCGATGGTGGTCTGGTCGAAGACGGCCGGAACCATCTGCGAAGCGACGAAGCGCTGCCAGATCATCTGGTAGAGCTTGTACATGTCGTCTTCGAGATAGGGGCGGACGCTTTCGGGAGTGCGGGCGACGTCGGTCGGGCGGATGGCTTCGTGCGCTTCCTGCGCGTCCTTTTTCGATTTGAAGAAGTTGGGCTTCTCCGGCATGTAATTCTGGCCGTAGGCGGACCCGATGTGCTCGCGGACCTGGGCGAGCGCGTCGTCGGAAACTTTCACGGAGTCGGTGCGCATGTAGGTGATCAGCGCGACGGAGCCTTCCGTGCCGAGCTCGACGCCTTCGTAGAGCCGCTGCGCGAGCATCATGGTGCGCTTCGCGGTGTAGCGCAGGCGGTTGTAGGAGGCCTGCTGCAACTTCGAAGTGGTGAACGGCGGCGGAGCGTAGCGGCGCTTTTCTTTCTGGGTGACGCTCGCGACCTGCCATGCCGCCTTTTCGACCGCCGCGACGACGCGCCGGGCCTCGGCTTCGTTCGAGATTTCGATGTCCTCGCCCTTGTGTTTCGCGAGCTTGGCTTCGAAGACGGGCGGCTCGCCGGCGGCGAGCATCGCGTGGATCGTCCAGTATTCCTTGGGGACGAAGGCGCGGATTTCGCGCTCGCGCTCGACGATCACGCGCAGCGCGACCGTCTGCACGCGGCCGGCGGAAAGGCCGCGGCGGACTTTGTCCCAGAGGAGCGGCGAAACTTTGTAGCCCACGAGGCGGTCGAGGACGCGGCGAGCCTGCTGCGCGTCGACGAGATTGTCGTTGACCTGGGTGGGATGCTCGAAGGCGGCTTTAATCGCTTTTTGGGTGATCTCGTTGAACATCACCCGGTAGATTTTCGGCGCGCCGTTGCGGGACTCGGCCTCGGTTTTCTTTTCGGCTTTTTCGATTTTCGCGGCAGCGGCGGATTTTTCGGCGTCGCCGTTCTTGCCGTTTTCCTCGGCCTGCGCTTCGGCGGCGGCCGCGACGACCTTCGTGTATTTCCTGGGCTTGCTCAGGATCTCTTTGAGGTGCGCGCAGATCGCCTCGCCCTCGCGGTCGGGGTCGCCGGCGAGGTAGATCGCTTCGGCGCTGGCGGCGGCTTTTTGCAGGTCGCTGATCACTTTTAGCTTGCTGGGGATGACCTCGTACGTTGGTTCGAAGATATTCTCCGATGTGACCGGGATCGGCTTGGGCAGCTTCTTTTCGGCGGCTTTGCCCTTGGCCTTGGTCTTGCGGCGCTTCTTTTTGCCTTGCTCGCCGGGCAGAAGGATGCCGATGGTCTTCTTGGGCAGGTCCATCACGTGGCCGTAGGAGGCTTTCACGTTGTAGCCGCGGCCGAGATACTTATTGATGGTTTTGGCCTTAGCCGGCGATTCGACGATGACGAGTGATCGTGCCATTTTGCTTGTGAATACCCCGTTACACTTTCTTTCCTTGCCAAAAGATGCGCCGGAGAGCTGATCCGATTCACATGCTGCGGCGCCCCAGCGGGACGCTCCATCCTAACCTGTTGTGGGCTTGGCGATTACAACAGGACTTTCAAGAATTGCTTTCCAGGTAACTGGCGTACCACGCCTTTGAGCTCCAAGTCAAATAGTGCGGCTAGTACCTCGGAGGAGGTTAGGCCGGAATTTTCGACTAAATCGTCGACGTGGCGTGCCTCATCCACGCTTAAAAGGCCGTATAAAGGCCGCTCCGCTGGCGCCAAGCTACCCTCGATCAGGGCGGCGCGTTCCTCGTGGGAGACGGATTCGACGGGCATCAATTCCGCGCGGACGGGCGTAGGAAGCTCCTCGACGACATCCTCCCAGCCGGTGACGAGCTTGGCTCCTTGCTTGATAAGCTGATTGGGCCCGAAGCTTACTTCCTGCGTGGCGTTGCCGGGAACGCCGAAGACTTCGCGGCCAAATTCCATGGCGAGGCGGGCCGTGATTAGCGATCCCGAATACTGCGCGCCCTCGACCACGACCACTCCAAGACCCATTCCCGCAAGGATGCGGTTGCGGATCGGGAAGTTTTGCGGCGCGGGAAATGTGCCCCAAGGGAACTCGCTGACAATGGCGCCGCGCTGGGCGATTTCGTCGAAGATTTTCCTGTTCTCCTTGGGGTAGACCACGTCGATGCCGGCGCCGAGAACGCCGATGGTGGTGCCGGTGGCTGACGCGAGGGCGCCTCTGTGGGCCGAGGCATCGATACCGCGGGCGAGACCGCTGGCGACGACCAGGCCGCGGTCGGCAAGGTCCCGCGCCAGGCGCTCGGCCATCTGATTGCCGTAGGGCGTGGGGCGCCGGGCGCCGACGATCGAGACGATGTGACGACCGAGAAGCTCAACATTTCCGCGAACATACAGAAGCGGCGGGGGATCGTAGATTTCTTTCAGGCGCTGCGGGTATTCAGGCTCGTCCCATGTGAGCAATCGGCAACCGGCGGCCTGGACGTGAGCGAGTTCCTTGGCGGCCTCGCTGAGCGGGCGGCGGGAGTGGAGCGCCTGGGCGACGGCGGCCGGGAGGCGCTGGCCCTCGAGGGCCGTGAGCGACGCGGAGAAAATGGCGTCCGGGCTGCCGAATTCGCGCAGGAGCTTGCCAGCCATGCGGGCACCGAGGCCGGGAGTCAGCGCCAGAGCGAGCCAGCCAACATAGTCGTCGGGATGCATCGAGAGGGAAACCCGCGGCGAGCCTACGCAGGCGGTGCGGGGGCGTCAAGTCGGTGAATATACGGATGGCAGGGCGCGGGTATACGCATCCCGGCGTCCGGCTTAGACAATTTCGGGCTGCTGATGTGTCATACAAGGTGGAAGGGCACACGAAACTTGGGCGATCGGAAGCTCAGCGCCGACGACGTGCGAAGCCTGTACGAGCGCCATGGCCCGGCGCTGGTTGCGTACGCGTGCACGTTCGTAGGGCGATTCTCAGACGCCGAGGACGTGGTTCACAAGATTTTCCTGACGCTGCTTCGGGGAAACACGGTCGCGCCCGATGAGCCGCTGGCGTACCTCTATCGGGCGGTGCGCAATGGTTCGCTGAACGCGCGGCGCAACGGCGCGAGGGACGTGCCGGGCGAGGACGCGTTCAATGCCGGCGATCAATGCTTTTCGCGCCGCGACGGCGACCGGGAATCGGCCCTGGCGCTGGAGAAGGCGCTCGGTGAATTGCCCGAAGAGCAGCGCGAGACGGTGGTGCTGCGGATTTGGAGCGGAATGACGCTGGAAGAGATCGCGTCGACGCTGGGGATTCCGTTGAACACGGTTGCGTCGCGGTATCGCTACGCGCTTGAGAAACTGAGGGATTCGTTGCGCCCGTATCTGAACGATGAACGCGGCAAGAGGTGAGAGATGCAAGACGAGCAACTTGAGAATTTCCTGCGGGACTTTCAGCCGCGGCGGCCTCGCGTGCTGCCGCGGGACAGACACGTGTGGCTGAGGCGCTTTGTGGCGGCGGCTGCCGCCATTGCAATTTTTCTCGGCGGGTCGCTTTGGCTCGGTATGAGGAAGGCCGCCAGGCCGCGCGTCGAACTGGACGTGAAAACACAGGAGCCAAGCCAGCCGCGGCTCGCGCTGGTGCCGCTCACGCGGCTGGCGCTCGAAGATCCCGCGCGCATGGATCAGATCCTTTCGGCGGCCTCGCGCGAAATGCTGCCTAACCTGCAAGGTAGCGACAGTACGCTGCGAGTCCTGGCGAAGGAATAGATACGGTGGGAGGGAGCACATGGCTCATCCGATGCGACGACTTTTCGCTCTGCTGCTGGGCTGTTTGATTGCCGCGGCCGCCGGCGCGCAAACGGGCATGCCTACCGAGAAAAATGCAGCCCTGCGCTATTGGCTGGCGTTCGCGGAGATGCACGATCCGCCGGCCGACAAATCGCTTGCCGATTCGCTCGAAAAAACAGCCGCAGGTGAAGCGCCGTGGGACGAAGCGAAGCTTGGCCCTATTCTCGACCAAAACGCGGGCGCGATTCTGATGATGCAGCGCGCCACGAAGTTGCCGGATTGCGACTGGGGACTCGATTACGGCCAGGGAGCGCAGGCGTCGATCGCATACGTGCCGCGGGGGCGCGTGCTGGCCCGGCTAAACACTCTATACGGCATGCGCCTCGCGGCCAAGGGCGATACGGAGGGGGCGGTCGAGACGTGGCTGGACGGCATTCGCTTTTCGCAGGACCTCGCCAAGGGTGGCTCGCTGATCTTTGCCCTGATCGGAAGCACAGCGATGATTTCGAATCTGCACGCGCTCGAGCAGGAGGCGCGGTCCGGGAGGCTGGACGCGGCAGAGAAGAAGAGCATCGAGGCGGCCGTGCGCGCCTTGCCCGACACGGGATTCGATTGGGGCCAGGCGATGCGAATGGAGGAACTGGCGATCGGAGTGACCGTGCGCCAGATGTCCGAAGCCGCCGACCCAGCGGCTTACTACCGGGAAGTGTGGGGAAAACCTACGCCGGCGGATTTCGCGGCGCCGACCAAGACCGACATCGCCCAATTCCACAAGGTTATGGCAGCGGGCGAAGCCGCGCTGGAACTTCAGCCGGACGCGACGCAGGCGAAGATACCTGCGATCGAGGCGCGGATAAAAGCGTTACAACCGATCGTGCGAGACGCAGTTCCGTCGTACGAGCGCGTGAACGACGTGCGAGTGAAGGTGCGGGCGCAGCGGCGGCAGTTGCTCGACGCGCTTGCAGCGCCGAAAGGCTCACGGCGCTAGGCTGCGTCGCGGTCGGGCGGGCATTTGACATTTCGAAACTGCCGGGCGGGTCAACCGTCCCTCCGGGACTTGGAGTGCTGGCGCGGGGGACCCGGCACTCCGCTGCGCCTGCCTCGCCGGCAGGCGGGCTTCATGCCGGGCTGGGTACAATCGCGCCTCCGGCGCTCCATGCACTGACTACGTACCCCACATGAGTCGAGGATCACACCGCGGCCCGAGCGGCGAATTAATGGAGGTTCAGCTGGGGGCGCGTTTCGGTGCGAGAGTACTTCCAGCGGCGCAAGCCGGCACGGCCGGCCGCGATCAGTAGAAGGCAAGTTCCCACGAAAACGCTGATCCAAATCGAAATGAACGCGCTGAAGCCGGTGAGGTCTCCACACGACCCCACATGGCCTATGCCGGTAGCCAAGATCAATACGCCGGGCCCGGACATCAGGAACGCGATCAGGGCTAAGCGCAACATTGGCGATATCATACACCCAACGCGCACCGAGCGAGCCGGGGCCGGGCCGGTCTTGGCGATTATGCTATATTGTTGGCTCGCGATACGTCTAAGAGAGACATGAGCAAACTGCGGATTTCGATCGTCGAATATTTGAATACGGCGCCGCTGGTGTGGGGATTTACGGACGGACCGCTGGCCGGGAAGTACGACCTGTCGTTTACAGTGCCATCCCAGTGCGCCGAGGCGCTGCGGCGGGGCGACGCGGACGTGGCGATCATCCCGTCGATCGAATACCAGCGGATGGAGGGCGTGGGCGCGCTGCCGGACATGGCGATTGCGGCGAAGCGGGAGGTGCGCAGCCTGCTGGTGGTGTCGAAGAGGCCGATCGACATGGCCAAGAGGATCGCGTTGGACACGAGCTCGCGGAGCACGGCGGCGCTGGTGCGTATCCTCGCCCGGGAGCACTGGGGCATCAATCCGGAATTCGTGGACGCGGCACCGGATGCGGCCGAAATGCTGCAGCACGCGGACGCGGCCCTGGTGATCGGCGATCCCGCGCTGCGAATCTCGCTGAAGATGGAAGCGCTCGCCGGCAAAACTGCGAGCGGCGGCGATTGCTGCCAGGGCGATCCCGAGGACATGCCGGTGCCGGGATTCGAAACGATATTCGTATACGATATTGTCCACCAGTGGCGGGAGATGACCGCGAAGCCGGCGGTGCTGGCGATCTGGGTGGGGCGGCGCGAGGCGCTGACGCCGGAAGTGGTGGCGGATTTTCAGGCGTCGAAACGGTATGGGCTGGAGCATGTGCGCGAGATTGCGGAAGCGGCTTCGATCAAGCTCGATCTGCCGCCGCGGGCGCTTGAGCGTTATTTGACGGACAACATTCATTTCGATCTGGACGAGGAGAATCTCGCGGGGCTGCGGCTCTTCCACGAGAAGGCCGCGGAAAACGGACTGATTCCGCGGGCGCGGACGATCGAGTTTGCCGCCAGCGGGGCCGATCGTTCAAGCCGGGCGAATCACGCGCGGTTGTAAGCGAGGACCTCAGGCATTCATGGGAATCACACAAAAAGAAGCGCTCGACCTCTTCGAATCCGACGACCTGATCGGGATCGGAATGGCGGCGAATGAAGTGCGGCGCGCGAAGACCGACCCGCGCGTGGCAACCTATCAGATCGACCGCAACATCAATTACACAAATTTCTGCACGGAGTATTGCTCGTTCTGCGCGTTTTACCGGCCGCCGGGGTCGAAAGAGGGCTACGTCCAGCCGCTCGAAGCGATCTACCAGAAGATCGACGAGATGCTGCCGCTCGGCGGGACGGGAGTCCTGCTGCAGGGCGGCTTGCATCCCGATCTGAAAATCGAGTGGTACGAAAACATGTTGCGCTCGATCCACGAGCGCTACCCGCAAGTGCACCTGCACTGCTTTTCAGCGCCCGAGATTTTGTGCATCGCCGAGGTTTCCGGACTTTCGATTCGCGACACGATCGCGCGACTGCGCGATGCCGGCTTGCAGTCGATACCCGGAGGCGGCGCGGAGATTTTGGATGACGAAGTACGGCACCGCATCGCGCGGCTGAAATGCAAGGCGGAGGAGTGGGAGTCGGTGCATCGCGAGGCGCATAAGCTCGGCATGCGCACCACGGCGACGATGATGTTCGGCTGCGGCGAGGAATACCGCCACCGCGTGAATCATTTCGAGCGCATCCGGCGGCTGCAGGACGAGAATGGCGGCGGGTTCACCGCGTTCATTCCGTGGATTTTCGCGCCGGAGAATACGCCTCTCGGGAAGAAAGTGCCGGAGACGACGGCGTTCGATTACCTGAAGACGCTGGCGATCAGCCGACTCTACCTCGACAACATCGACCACATCCAATCGAGCTGGTTGACGCCGGGAATCAAGGTCTGCCAGGTGGGATTGCAGTTCGGCGCGGACGATGTGGGCAGCATTTTGATCGAGGAGAACGTCGTGTACGCGGCGGGCGTGCGGAATCGCACGAATGAGGAAGAGTTGCGCCGGATTATTTCGGATGCGGGATACATGCCCGCGCAGCGCGATACGTTGTATCGGTCGTATGTGTGGAAGCCGCCGGTAGCAGTTCCCACCGCAGCGTAGGATCTTCTCGGTTATTTCAGCGGACCTTTGGCGTTCGAATCTACGCAAAGGTACGCGCCCGTCTGCCCGTCCCCGTTGGTCCTACCGGTTGGGGCACGTGCGCGGCTTCGAAAGGGCGCAGCAAGCAGGGCCCCTACAAGCGATTCCCTTTTGGATGGCGGGCTGGTTGCCGAGACCTGGCGGGAATGGCCGGCGGGACGCCGGCGCTACGCGCGAACGACACCAGGGCTACATCGTGCGCTTGGAGATGATGGGTTGTGCTGCTTGAATCTGCTGCGCGGCAGTGGGGGGCGCGATGGTGGTTTGGGGGGCCGCGGCGGGAAGGTCGATAGCGACGCGCGCGCCGTAGGGCTGATTGTTGGTCAGGGTGATTTCGCCGGTGCACTCGTGGACGATGCCGTAGCAGATGCTGAGGCCAAGGCCCGTGCCCTTGCCGACCGGCTTGGTCGTATAAAAGGGATCGAACGCGCGATTCAGGTCGGCGAAGCCGGGGCCGGAATCGTCGAATTGAATCAGGATGCGACCGTCGTGATGCGAGGCACGGATGTCGATATCGCGATGCACGCTTTCACTGACGGCATCGATGGAATTGTTGAGGATGTTGAGCAGGACTTGTTTCAGCTCGTCCTCTCCGATTGCGGCGGGAGGCAGGGCTTCGTCGATTTCGAGCTTGACGTGAATCCCGCGCGCGCGGAGGTGATACTCACGCAGCTGCATCACATCGCGGAGCGAGCCGCCGAGGTTGGCCGAGCGGAAAGTAGAATTGTTCTGACGGCCGAAACGGAGCAGGCCGTCGACGATCCTCTGCATGCGGCGAGCTTCGTTGGCGAGTTTTTCGACGCGCGCGCTCACTTTGCTGTCGCGCAACTCGTCGCGCAGCAAATCGGCGTAGCCGATGACGCCGGTGAGGGGATTGTTGAGCTCGTGGGCCACACCTGCGACGAGCTGGCCGAGGCCGGCCAGCTTTTCCGAGCGCACGAGCTGCTGGTGCAGCCGGACATTTTCGAGAGTGACGGCGAGGTCCGAGGCGAAAACCTCGAGCTTCACCATTTCGGACGCGTTCGCGCCGCCTTCATGCTTCGATCCGGAGAGGTACAGGCATCCGACGTGCGAGCCGCGCCAGGAAACCATGGGAATGAGGACAAGATCGGCTTCGTCCGACATGCGAAAAGACTGACTGCCCGACTCGGTGACATTCGAACGATGTTTCAGCGATTCGATGGCGTATCCGCCGGAATGTTCGCGCAGGATTTCCTCTTCCGGGCGCGTGAAGCCGCTCGATCCGGCGAGGTAGAAGCGGCGGTCTTCGCCGAGGAGGAAAAGCGCGGCGCGGCCGAAACTGCTTGTGTCGGTGATCGCTTTGGCCACTTCGCCGCAAAGAGTGATGGGATCGTTGCCGGCCAGCAGGCGCGACCTGATCAGCGAAAGCCGGCCGAGCAATTGATTCTCGGCGCGCGTGCGCGCGGTGGTGTGCTCGACGGCCCTCGACTCGTCTTCGAGCAGTGTCAGAACCATGCCGAGAGCGACGAGAATCCGCGGCACGTTCCAAAAATCCAAGTGAGCCTGAAATCGCGGCGCAAGGAAATGCAGAATGGCGCCGACCGGATACTCGATTCCCCACCCAAGAAACCCGATTACCACGGTGTTCACGCCGAGCGATGAGCGTCCGTACAGGCGCCGGAAAAACATGCCGGTGAGGCCGTAGGAGAGGCCCAGGATCGCGGCAACGGCGACCCAGGAATTTCCGGCTACCTGTTGCTGAATCGCTCCCATCCCTACGGCCAAGAGCCCGAAGCTGATATAGAGACCCCACGGCCGGGACGCCAAAAACGAAAAGGCGGCCGCGGCCAAGAAGACGATCCCCATCAATACAGCAGGAAGCCACGGCGCGCCCCAATTGAACCCAACAGCGAAGGAATGGAGCACGATAGGCGCACCCAGCAAAAGCATCAGGCCATTGCGCTTTCGCGAATCGTCCGGCTTGAATAGAACCGAGGAGAAAAATACGAGGCCCGCGAGCTCGAGCGCCGCGAAGTCGATTGCGGTCAAGAAACTTCCGAGAGCTCCCGCGCGGATTTCGAGAGCTTTTGCGAAGAAATGCAGGAAGGTGAGAGCCCAGGCGCATGTCCAGAGGCGCAACCGCGGCGACGGGGTGTCGCGCTGCACCGACACAAAAATCCCGACCAAAACGACAAGCACAATGACGATCGGCAGCGCCTCAGGAAAAGAAAACACGTAACCTCCGAGTCAACATAGTAGAAATAGCAAACAGGCCGCGCAATGGAGCGCCGGTACTACGAGTAAACAGAGAGCGAGCGATGACGGGGCGAAGAGGCGGGGCGGCGATTGGCGGTGGCGTTAAATCTCATCAATTCTGAAGGTTGCGGATATCGAGCAGGACTTCGGCAGCCTCGGAGAGGTCGATTGGCTCGTTGGGCACAAAGACGCCACCGATGTATTTCGCGCGAACGCGCAGGGTTGGGGGAGAAGCCGCGGCTTCGGTGCGAGCAGGCGGCGGCGATGGCCGAGAGGCAGGAGGAGGAGAAA
>Ga0335075_10008458_pt1 | contig 15754 bp, 12 predicted proteins | sample Lox_Sample_24_FD_206723 | JGI IMG/M metagenome (GOLD analysis project Ga0335075, IMG submission 206723) | Soil microbial communities from Loxahatchee National Wildlife Refuge, Florida, United States - Lox_Sample_2.4 | ecosystem: Environmental > Terrestrial > Soil > Wetlands | place: USA... | reverse complement strand
CCACTTACGACAGACGCGGCGCGTGACAACCCATGAGGTATATCCAATTATGCCAATGAGGATAATTGGAATGATGCGGGCCACGCAGATATTGGCTTTGCGGTGGCGTGCACTTCGCGCCATGGGTATCGGCTAGTCACCAATGTGCGCATCTCCTAAGCATCATCCTTTGAGCGAGCAGGAGACTTCGTGAGCATGTAGGAAAGCCTCAGCGGTGGAATAATTTGATTACCGTGACATTCTCCGGAATGACAGCTAGCCGCCTTGGCAGGCTTGGGCTATCAACCTGACGAACCTGCCTGGTGGCTGTTCAAATATAGACTTCTCACTATGTTTCATTCTTGCCATTCGCTACACTACTGGAGATTCACGGTAGTTTGAGAATGATAGCTGCTGTGATTGGTTTGTCTGGTGCAGTTGCGCGAGACTAAATTCGGATTCACGATGAAGCTTCGCAAACCAACCACACCAAACTAATCTCCGCTTCTAGGTGAATCTGCCCGTTGCGCATCTCTGGTCGCCAGGTTTGCGGGTCCCAGCAGCTGTGGTAATACATGACACTTGAACCGCTTGGGTACGATAAAGGCTGTTGCTTGATAGGCATCATCGGCGGGAATTAAGTACCCTCGGCAATACAAGGCTGAGACGACAGTGCTTACAGAACGCCTGGAGCAACCTCCACCGCCCATCCCGAGATTCCCACTCTCCAAAGCTAAGGTATCTGCGGCCGCAAGTTATCAAACTATTCGATTGCCGGGGTGAGGCTTTTCCAAGAAATTGTTTACATTACACAACTCCCAGATCTGAATCGTGGTCTGCCTTACTAGGCTGTCTGAGGCCTTGCGGAACTCGGATGGGCTCTCTAATTGATTAGGCAGACTATGTAGCTTCAGCCTAGGGCTGAGCGGCTGCGGAAACCTCTGCCGCTCCCCCCTCCCCTTATTTGGCTCTCCGGCCCAGTAACATGTCCGCAGCTTCGATTTTCAGGATGTGGTCAGTTTCAGCAGTGATATTTTCAGCTTCAACAGCAATATCCTCAACTCCAATGTACGGTACGGTCTAGGGATGCTCTAGCATGGGCCATGTGCTCTACGCCGACGAAAGACAGTTATGGGACGACGGAAATACCACTCAGATTGGCTGCCTGGTAAAAGCAGCTGCCTCGTAGGCAACTCGATGACGTCTGTCCCCATGTTCTCCCAGGCAGAGACCCCCAAATGTTTGGTTGAAGCCAAATATCTGTGCCCCCTTAACGGCCATAGCCCTGGTGTGGCTTAGTCGCAACTGGTATCGCCAACTCACTTCGATTTGTCTCTCAATTTGGTACGTACTACTTCAATATACAATGGCTTGGCCCCGGTGGTGAATATGCTCAGCTACGGGGGGCTTGGACTCGGACAAACTTATGCTGGGCCGATCGTTACCCACGACGGCATCTACAGGCGAAAGTAATTCCACTCTGACAGGGCTTGGGGTCCAATACTTGACATTTTGTAGCATGAACCGTGCACTCAATTTCAGGTAATCGATCGGCCAGGACCAGGGAGTCGCGAAGCACCGCACGGTTGCCACCTTTCACCTGCTGTGACCTTCTTTCTCCTGTACGTTTGGTGATCTTCAAACCCATCATTATTTTCTTCCTCTATTTCAGGGACCTGTTTATCTGCATTTCAAAGGAAGATTCGACTTCGGCTCCCGCCTCTCGTCGTCTCCTCTCTTTTGAGACTTATTGAGGACTATGGCTAGCGTAAGCAGATCATGCAGGCTCGATCTTGGGCTTGCTTATTGATTACCCGTCAGGAACAAGGCAATCTAAATCCACGGCCAGAGCAAGGCTCTAACAGAGATCGGTCTCCACCATGCCATGCAGAAAAATCCCGCTCCCCGGCGATCGAAGGTGGCGAACATCAAAGTCTCCCTTCAAAGGACCAAGCTGCTTCACCATCGATTGCGGATCAAGGGGTCGGAGAAGTACAAGAACAGTTTCCCAGTGCTGCCCTACGAGAAGACAGCGACCAAGAACAAAGGATAAGATCCGAACGATCAACTCAGAGTCCGTCAGCGCGCAGCGAAGACAGGGAGAGTGCGGGAAATGATAGAAAGAGTATCTCAGGAAGGGGGCGTCGTCCCAAAGCTAGAGGCATCTCCGGCACTCGCGCGACGGGATTTTCAGAGGCGAATAATCGATTGCCTCCCAAGCAATATTCCGAAGTCTGGTATTGTCACCTGAACTGTCAGATGGCTGGTCCATGGCGATCCCAGGTTCCGCGCTGCCTTGGTTGCCAGCACGATCGCTGTGACCAGTGTGAAAAAGAAGCCGTTGTCACGAGAGATCCATCTGCACCGCGTTCATAAAGTTTTGGAACCTCTAAGTTGGAAGACTGTCTCTGTTTCGTTCTGCGACTCTTCATTATGCATCCAGATATCCCTTAGTCCTCTTATAGAGCTTATCATGTCCGCAATACGTCTAGTGCCTCCATTTTTCTCTTCTTGGCAAGGGCCGCTCCCGCGTAGGAGCTCGAAGCGCTTTTGACCATACTTCCTAGTCAATTTCACGTGCCTATTTATCCACGAATTGAGCCTTTTTGAGAGCAGTAAGATCAAAAATTCCCATGTTACGCAGAAATTTTCCTAGTCTTTTCAGAAACGAGGCTAGGAGTAATGGCAAGGACTAAGGCCACAATCAACACAGACTTTGTGAGATCCAAGGTTTGGGACAGGGCAAGGCTTGGGCTTTTTAAGCCAGCCCAGCCGGTCATTTCTGCCCCCATCATGTGTCTCAGCGCTGTGTTGTTCACAGCCCTTCCCATTTGGGAACTTGTATAGGCCTGGCTCGGATGGAGGCTGGCCAACCGCACTTTAGTCCCTATGGAAGGCCACGGAATTTCTCTGAGACTCCGGTGAAACGCCTGCTGGGGCTGATTGCTCCGTAGCTTTCGGCAGCACTGCCCCTATAGCGATGGAAAGAATGCGATTGGCCGCTGACGCAACTCTGTATGTCTTTTGCTCTTTCGCCTTTCTATTGACCCACATCAAGGCGATTGTGCTGCGCAAGACCAGCAAATTTGGTGCATATTTCGCAGAGAAGAGCATTTTCAGTGCGAATTAGAAATTGGACACCGTTTGCCTTTTGGACCAGCAGAGCACAATTCATCATTGCGGAGTCCTCAGCACACCTTGGTCGGTCGCCTTCTCCTCAATTTGGCCATACCAGAGCCCCAATACGGTAAGACATGACCCACAAAACTGCTATAGCTGTTCAGTTCAGGAGGGCTTATCACCTTGAAATAGCACCTCATATTCGAGTCCACCGAGCGCGGTTTCCGAAAAGAGGTCAAGGCATCTGTTTTGAGTGCTCCACTGCCACTCTCATCACATCAGAGGCCTCCATACAGTGAAACATGATCCACAACACGACTATAACTGTTCAATTCGGGGAGGGCTTATCGCCTGGGAATAATACCTCATATTCAAGCCCACCAAAGGCGGTTTCCGAAAGAGCTCAAGGTATCTTTTTTGAGGGCTTCACTGCCACTCTGTCCATGTCTCATAAAAGGAGGGTGATGTCCTCGGATTGTCTTGCGAGTACTCAATCTTTGAGAGATCAAGACTTGGCCATCCCATCTAGGACAACTTACAACCTTAGTGGGCTGCATCGATATTCGCGACTGTCTTTCCAACATGTCGTAAGACACCTTACCGCCCCTGTTAGTTTTTTCAATGGGCAGTCACTGACCTTTTTGATGCAAGTTACAAAAAGCTTGCGACACAGTTCCATTTTGCCGCCCTCATCGACTCGATATCCCCGCCGCCAGCTCTTGGAGATCACCTTTCTGGCAATCCTTACCACCAATATGCCTCTCAGTCCACCAGCGAGATTTTGGCGCCACCCGAGGAAACGGGATGCCAACCCGAACCCTACACACTCGGACCCTCAGAGGTTGTGTATTATTGCTGCAACTGTAACTTCGGCCCTATAACTTGGAGCACAACACCGTATTGCCCAAATTGTCATAGGAAACAATGTGGCGCGTGTCGCAAGAAGGTCAATAAAAAGTAGGGAGGGTCTCGGGAGAATGAAGCTCTCTATAGAAAGGGGTAGCCTGATCAGGCTGAGCCTCGTGTGCGGCTCGTGGGATGGCAGAGGGCAGAGGGCGGGATATGATTGCAAGGCATTGATTTGGGAGGTGCCTGCGGCTGAATGCCTCCAATCCAGTATTTCCATTCGCTTTTGGAGACTTATATGAGATAGCAATTGTAATGTTACATTCCTTAAAGAGCACATTCTTCACCAATTTTTGGCACGGAGTGCGATACTTATATTCCAGCGTCGGCCTTGCCGAATCTTGATTGCGGCTGCTGAATCTGCGCTCTCAAGATGCGCCCTGAGACCCAGCCCGTTGGCTTTGCATATGCCCGACTGGGGTGACCATGCATTGCGAGTACCCTGCATAAGGAGACTATACGATCCCACCACTCTATCTTGACGTCTCGGTAGAATATGGTCACGTTGGAGCTGAGTACTGACCCTGAATGGAGGTCCTTGCCGAAGTAGCGTTAACCTAGCAACTTAGGTTGTTGACTCGATAAACAGTTGGATCGTCTGCCTGTGCGTATCCAGCCGAGGGCGCAAAGAACCATTTCACAACTGTCTGCACGGATTGAGCGTTTGTATCGGTCGGCAACACCGAATGTAGCCGATGCAGCAAGACTACTTAGTCCCCTGCAACTTACAAGGCTACATAACTGACCGGTTGGGGTTGGGGGCCCGCTTGAGGCTCATTCAGCCTTGTTGACCGCCTCCCAGACAGGGTTGCCCTTGTGACTCACACAGATGCTGCGGATGATGAACTTAGCTTCGGTCATCGCCTGTACGCTCTGACGAAGAGGATTTGCGGATTCTTTCTCCAATCCCTAATAGTCGTTTCATTTCCCGCTCTGACTGCCTGATTTAAACGAAGTGACAGGAATTCTTGGCATAGATTGCGGAAGCTTTTTGCCCGTCATTTTTTCAGAAAGAGCATAATGATTGGATCCTATGGAAAGCGGCCTTGAACAAGGGAGCTGTAAATCAGCGTTTTTCCGGTAGAGGCATATCATGCAAAATCCAAGCCACGAATTTCGGACTACTCCCGTTCGTAGGGCGTGCAGATACTCTTCTAGATCTTCTAGAAAGGCATGTAGTGTAGAGAATAACTTGACACCCGAAAGCAAAGCTAGCAGAGCATCTTCAACTCGGTGAACTAGTGGCCAAGGGTATCTTCCCCTTGAGATGAACTTTTGTTAGACTTTCGCTGACTCCGACCCACAACATGCGGGCTTGGCGCAAACGCGTCATTACTTCGGCCATACTTTCCGCACGCCTTGTGTCGGGACTTCCCAATAACTCGCCTTTAGCCCATCATCGTCTTTTCGTACGAATATTGAGGAAACTAGCTGCTTTGACTTCTACCAACCTGGAATCGGAATCTACCTTGTGGGTTTACCGGGCCCGAAGTTACTGCATTTTTACTCGTCAAGAGGCGCTGAAGTAGGCAGACGCCTTTCCCCCCGCCCGATGAATCACATTGAAATCAACGCTTTCTAGGCTTTGACAGCAATCTGTTTACCAAAAGATATCATGTCATTTGCTGGAGAGTGCCGACCAGCCAGCACTTTTCTCTCCGAGTTCGATGTCATGGGCCTGTTCGTAAAAGACTCACGCCCGGAATATCCTTTCTCGCCGAAGAATTAAGGCGACCGCCTTAGCCAATTTCGGCGACTTAATCTCAGACGAAAGAAGGCAATGAGACAACAATGGACCTCGATAGTGCTCCAATATCCGTTTATGGGACAGCAGCTTTTCAACAAGCCTGGTGGCCTCTTGCGGCAGTCTACTATCTCGCTTGAAACAACAAACGGCCCATGGGCAACACTTTCTTGCCCCTGTTGCCTTACACTAGTCGATAATCCTAAAGCAACTCTTCAATGCGAGAGGCACCATACAAATCTGCCCAGACCGACGATGACTCTATCCATGACCGGTCAAGCCTTTCTCCTGGCGGTGTACGTTATCACGACCGCAATTGTGCGTTAGATTTAGCCTTTCCGTCCCCGTTCCAGTCACTGTGCAAGTGTGCAATCATCAGCCACCGCAATCGTGCTCGATGCACTCGGATTCCAATCGAGTTTCTTCCGCTCGACCCCAGGCCTTCGATTGCATGTACGAGGACCCTACCAGCGATTTGTGACAATGGATTGACCGCTTTTCTGTTATCCACCAAGTCATATATCCCCTAGGATGTCCCATTTGTTCTCATTTGCAACAACTTCTCCCTTCGAACGTGGATCAGACCTTGTATCAACATACTATTGATCATACGCAATCGCGGCCCCCAAATAACATTAAACGATCTTCTTGTCTGCAATAATGCCGTCCGCCAGTGATTGGAGATGCTGCCACTGCCATGACGTGTGGTCCTACGCCATCTATGTGTCTTGCGTGAGCTGCAACCACCGCAAATGTTCTCACTGCACTCCGCTGTTGATTAAGCCGCGTTCGAAACCCAAACCTCGCCACTCTCAAAAGGCTACAGCAACAAGAAGCCAAGCAGACTCACCACAAAGAGTTCCTATCACGAACATCCAGACAGGTATTTATACCTGTTGCAAGTTGGGTTAAGAAGGTTGTTCATCCCACATTGGAAAACTTCCAACAATGATTGTCTGACCATTCCTGCAGAATGTCGGCATGTACACCGGGGTTACACAAAGCTTTCGTTCTCCAGGTTGTCACAGTTGCAGAATGTTTTTTTTCGGACGAGAGAACTCCCTGGGGTGATGTTATTGGGTCTTTCTGATGCTGCACACGCCTTTGCTTGCAAATTTGGTACAATACCGTTTCGGATTAGCGCTAGTCCTTTTCCGGCATCCGCTGGGCTATGTTCTCCGGGGGGGGCGTTTTCCGTATATCAGGTCATGCGAACTGTAGGCAAATGGCTGCCTCGCCAGTCTTTTGAAACTTCCCACCTTACACTCTGAGGAGGTCCTATACCCTTTACATCAATTCTGCCAAGCAAATTCTACTACATGCTTTACCGCTCTTTCTCTTTCCAAGTCTGAAAGCCTATGGCTGTGCTTTGACGTTTCACCGGCCACCGATAAGGCACCCTCGTGACTATACGAGGAAGGCAAACACTCTAAAACATCAGGCACTGTTCTGGAAACCTTGCTTGCACGCAGGCATCTCATACTGAAGGCCAGGGAGTTCGCCCAACCGCAGCCAGCACCTCCACACTGAATGAGACCATATGTTATTGCCACTCTAGTGGCTAAGTTCTGTATCAACCTAGGGCAGCCACTTGCTTTCGAGAAGGATGAATTTCCCTGGACACAATCTCTTTTTCCCTTGCGGGCGCCATCACTGTTTCTGTCGCAAGCTCTCTTCCTCGTCATCAAGTGGAACTTCTATCTCAACAAATCACGCATATCCGCGATGGCCGGTACTTGATTCCGTTCACCGATTGGAGGGCTACACTCGACTCTACCAGGCACGGTGGGCACTTTGCCTAGAGCATTTTGTTTGAAGTTCGCGAACGTGCGTTGCCTCATTTTGTTGCCTTCATTCGTTATTGGCTTTCGTGCGGTGCTGCGTCTCGAGCATGCTGCGCATTGCCAACCTTGGCTTCTCCTATAAGGACGACGATGGATACATTCTTAATCCCTCAGAAACTAAATACAACTACTCTTCATCTCCTCTACGTCCATACCCCCAACTGAAAGCCTTTCTTCTCAACTCAATCAAACCTTGTCGCCCTCAGACGTCGTGGTACTGTTTTTCGATACCAGTTTCAACTGAGTATCAGCCATGTCTTCCGGACGATCCAGTTCCCACCGTTCCAGTTCCCACTATTCCAGTTCCGCGTCGAGTCCGCAACCATCTGCATCATCCCAACCACGCTCTTCCACCCGTCCTGCGGAGAAGCAAACCTACGTCTATTGCTGCCAATGCAAACATGGTCCTGTCTTGTTGAGAATCCACCCAAGCTGCGTTGCCTGCAACAGACATGTGCATTGCAACTACTGCAAACGCGAGATACGGTAGCCTATGCACCGTACTACTCATCTGGTATGCTCAGTCTGGGTTAACCACTGCCTCTTCGATGAGACTGACGCGTTGCAGTCTCTTCGCACTACGCCTTCTACGACGTTACACTTTCTGCCTCAGCATCTGGCTTCGTAGACTGTCTTTACGGCACAGCGGGCGGAGCCGGTTCAGGCATGGGGTTTCGGGACATTTCCTTCAGGGTAGAAGTTATTTACGGCATGGCAATGGAGTCTACATCCCGTACGGGGGGCTTCGCACATTTCTCATGAGTGAGCAGTTTTGGAGAACTTCGGGATAACGCTCTTTACGGTCACCGCTTTCCCCGACATCTGCCTGGGGCGGATGGGGTTGCCCTTGGCTTAGACTACGACTTACACCGCCACAGGTCATGCAGCCTTATAACTAGCACAACCAATAAATGCACCCTTTCACTTCTTCACTGAAATACCGTGCATGCATGATAAGCGTAGCCCCTTGGTTGAGCCTCCATATGTGTTGAGCCTCTCAGCAAACATCATCGAGACTTCATTCCTCTCCAGAGTTTTTGGTATTGCGGGCCTAGCGCCGCGGGTGCTCGATGAGACAAATTCAGACGGCGCTCCTTTTCTCAGCAATGACCCATTCTGCCTTTCCCACAGCCAGCTCCTGCACAGCCGAGCAACCAGCGCCCAAAAATCCTGCTACATCTGAGTCACTAATGGGAGTCGCCGTGCTGGCACTCACAAAAGTGCATTTACATGGGCCGAAGCCCCGCGGCTTGTGGCGGATATTCCAGGGTTTCAGCCTTGCAAATAAGGCTGCAGCCCTACTAACCCGCCCTGCTTTTTAAGCCCTGTCCTAACGAAAGTACTATGCACCGGCATCCAGTCACCTGGGCTTTGTACTGCCTACTCGTATAAGTGAACTTTGCGCCATGACGCCTCGCATCGGATGAAAGGCAAAGCTTTGAGAGTCACACTAAAATTCATCATCTTTTGCCATCGATTGCCTGATGGGTTGGGCCGTGAGGATTAGAGCGCCAAGCCACCGCGCACCGCCAAGCCACAGGGGAACCCGCGAGACATTTTCCCATGTTGCTGCCTAGAACTGACAGCCTTACGCTAGGTTTCGTTTCAGTGGTTATTGGGTTCTGCTGGAATCCGCGATAGCAAGGCATGAGTCTAGCCTTCAGGCCATCTTATGCAATTGCCAAATTAAGCCTAGTAGCACAGTAAGCTCCCATGCGATACGATGGGAAAAGGGGATCTCAATCGGACAAAAGTTGTACACAGCTCCCGTGGTTGATTTTGTAGATGTGGGCTTCAAGTGGGAAAGACGCGCCCCATTCCCCTACCTGCTGTCGGATGACTGTAGTCGAACCGGCAGTGCGAGGCCTAGCGTGACTTGCTCCGGGCTGTAGGGTTTGCTCCTCCGATGCGCAACAAGCTGGAAGCATCATGACCCTTACGCAAGTGCACCTTCAAAGGAGATTTGACCTGACTTCCTTGACGTGGTGTGAGGCCCGGTTCGGGATATTGAGGGATATGAGGTCCCATTCTCAAGCACCTATCGAGCCGGACAGTGAGTAGTTGTGCGCGCCCTTCGACAGGCTTGTTCATGTCATCAATGAGTAAGAGCGGCGGAAATGAGCAATTCTACTCACTAGCCAATAGAGTCCGCGACAACAGGACACATATTTGCTGCTGGCATCTCTGTAGATTAGCCATGCGAGGGCCGGAGACCAACCAACCAAAGTCACTTTGCAGATGGTAGCCCAGAAATGCAACTGGACCAACACATTAGGCAGAGGGCGCGGTCATTGGGGTACAACTTGTTCCATGTAGACCTGTGGTTCCGAAATGCCTTCCGTGTATGTAACATCCGTAGTCGTCAACATCGCACCCGGAGCCTACCGAGAAAGCGGCCTCGATGGGAGATGTGCAAAAGTTCTCTTGAAACGTAGATGGTGCTGCTTCCTTTGCCGATATCCTATTCCGCGTGCCCCATGGTAACCAGAACCAGTTCATAATGCTTGACCAGTGGGAATCTTTTCCACCGGTAGCCCTAATCTCCCCCAGAGTCAAACTCCCGCGGCTGGTTCCTATACTGCAGGCGAATTGCAATAGTATCGTTTCTAGTCTTAGCTGCAGACGGATAGAGAGTCGAGACTCGACACGGAGTAGGAGATTGAGAAGCTAGGCTGCCTGCCGGTGAGGAATGCGATATGAGTCGGGATCTGTGACCAAACCTCGGAGCAGCGCTGTTATCGACTTGGCCGAACGAGCCTTACGCATAAGGCGGTGAAGTTGCGCAAGCTCATCAGCGTTCGACTGTGCAGCATTGTAATGACGTTGATAGTACCAAGTAATAATGTTTAGATAGAGTATGGGATCGATCGATCTGAAGAGGCCATCTGATGTCGCGGACAGTAGGTTATGGAGAAGCGTGGCCGGAGCAATGAAGGTCGAAGTTGGGCTGAGGGGATTGCTGAAATGATATTGGGGGAGGCCAGTGATCGAATTTCAGCTGCATGGCAAAAGTTGCCATATGCTCTAATCAATTCCTCGGCATTTCCTGTGTCACCACTACCGATATCAATGGCGAACCAGTAATCATCCTTTGAGATTGGACTCTTCTGAGTCACGGGGATGGAGCTAGGCTCGAATGGGGGTGTGCATTAAGGAACAAGTCAATCCTTGTACAGGTCAGCTCGGTTCCACGTACTGCGGATGTTTTGTAGGAGGATCACCAGAATAGTAGCCAATAGGCGGTAGGAGAATTCAACCCCGGCGACACTCCGCCTCGTGCAGCTATCATCACCCGTAAGCCTCGTACCTGCAGTATCATTTCGTGCTCCCCTTCGGCGGAGGCATTGTAGGCCCTGTCTCCGCACAGTCGTTGCAATAACCGCTAGCATAGTGCTATGTTCTACACGCTCTTTGGTCAATCGAATGGTCGTAACTCTATGATGAGAAGAGATCATAGAGTATTTCGAGAATGATAAGAAAAGGAGGGGCCCTAACAGTAGTTGATCAAGAAATTTTCCGTATGGTCGAACGGCAAGCTGAACGCTGGAACGGATCTACACCAAACAAGCTTTTAGGATTCACGTAGCGCTTCAAGCTGGTGGCCTTGAACGGGGCATCTTGAATTTGTATAGAACCATTTTCTTCTAGCGCTGCAGGGGTCTCAACGCTGGTAGGACGCTTGGCACAACTGACTCTTGCGTGGACCAGTGAAATCGTCCTCATCCTCTAGCTTGTCTTTCTTTCTGGTCCTTCTCTCAGCACGCAGACATCTCTCCAGCATGTGGTGCTGCAAAAAGTGTGCCCCAATCGGTTCTGAGTAACCAGTGTCGGGGCCCGAAACGAAACGATATTCTATTGGACAGCTGTACTTCCGTTTTGGCGCTAGGTGACGATGTACGCGCGGTATTTGGGGGTTGCTGTTGTGACAACATCACCCCTGCTCACAAGAGATGTGATTTGAGAAGGAACGAAGGCCTGCGGAGTGTGAATGCAGAGTAAGGTGTCAGCTACAGCAAGAATTTCCTGCTCCAAAGGCAAACCATAGACGTGAGTAGCGTGAGTACACCAGAATTTCAAACGCGCAAAAGGGTGGAGTTCCAGTCCGTCATGTGGGATCTAGTCTCCCTGGCACCATTGCTTTAGCAGCGCTTGAGAACCAGGACTAGGCACAGGTAAGGATGAGTCCCGGCTCTTGCAAGGTCGTGCCACAATGCGGCTAGCAGCTCCGGCTGACAGAGGCAGATTCGGTTTGATGGGCTTGGCATGTGCGCAATCTCATCCATGTGATCAAGCATTGGCTTCCCAACTTCGTCTTCTCAGTTCTGAATGGACGTAAGTTGCATGAACTGGGACGCCAGGCAGCCATATCGAGCTGGACTAATTTGATATCGGCAAAAGTTGCTCAAAATTGAGGATTATCTCAATGAAGCATAGTTCACCCTGTACGAGACTTTTGCCATGAAGGAAATGCATGATTCGCTTAATTCCTAGGCCCTACAGGAGCAAAGCTTTCTAAGTAGTTGGGGCATTGTGCAACGGCTGCTTTGTGACGCTATCATCTCTAGTATGGTAAGGAAATTGACGAAGAAGAGCGCATTAGCAATGGAAGTCAACGGTCGCGTTCAGGTGGTGAAAAATGTGATCATACGATTCTACCATTTGTCAACTATGAAGTCCGGCGAACTTGTAAAGAGTCATCATTTCAAGACATCCCAGGCGTTGGCCCCGCCTGCCCCTGAGGTGCTTCTGGAATACCCCCTTTACCGTTTGAGCGAGGCTTAGAAAGTCCTCCATAGATTTGTCGTCCACAAGAATGAAATTCAAGGACTGGTGTCAGATGGCACCTTCTTTGGCCAGTCGGGAACTGCTGAGCCGAGCTCTAGCTCTTCTTCCTCCCTTATGCCATTGATCAACTCTTTTGCACCTCGATTGGCCCCTGATGTACGCCTCGATCCAAGAACAGCTCGAGGCGAAACAGGACTGCATGGGTCCGCTGGAGGGGAGACTGATCCTAAAAGATCCTCCCTCTCAGCCATCAACGCCAGCAATTGACGGGTAATGTGTCTGTTTTCATTCTCAAGCGCATCGTACTTGGCGTTCACACTAGCGAGTTCCTCTTCAAGCTCTCGAAGGCGACTCTCTTTGCGTTCGCGGAAGGCGCGTTGTCTGTAGGGCTATGCGTCAGTATTTCAATGCCTTTCAAGGCCGAGACGACGGCATCGCTAGAGAGAATTGTGAGGCTCACGCTTTCCGATTCTGGCTTCTTCGTCGCTCTTTTCGCAGCAACCGTTTCGGCGGTTCTTCCTCCTGCTCGGGGGATGGCTGGCTTTGTGCTGGTGTCTGGACTTCTGCTCCATAGCTCCACGCAGGGTCTGACAAGGACCTTTGTAACGAGGAAGGAGGAGAGCCCCAGGCATGTCCATTAGCTTCGTTAGAAGGATCATACAGATGCACAGTCGGGTCGGCTGAATACTAGTTCCCTAATCAGTACGAGACAGTGTCGGTGCCCCGCGGTGGTCTGGACATACCTGGACGGGAGCAGTGTTGGCACGCTGAAACAAAATCGGCGTGACAGACGTTTGCGTTGAGTGAAACGGAACCCATAATGTCATTTGCACATTGCTGTCAATCAGTGGTAAGGTGTCCTGAGTCGCATCGCCGACGTTGTCTTGATAGTGATTCAGATCGCCCCAGTATATTGGAAGTCCTTCCATGTTGGTGGAATCAACATCGCTGCATGCCTGGATGCCCGGTGACCTAATGGGGAAATCTGCAACAGTGGCGAATGGCTCTGAGGATGGCTATATATCTGGCCTATCCCATAGAAGAAGTAATCATCGGGGCACATTAAGAACTGAGATTGAGCTTCCTCTTCCAGGGAGAGATCGACAGGGCTGGCCCGGACCTTTCCACGTGGTCGGAGGGGGGATGTTGTGCCCACGCAGAATTTGAGGATTGACTGTATGGGGTGTAGTCGATATCGTTTCCATTTCCAACGAGAGAGATAGAGGGCGATCCCCTGATCCCTGGGCTGCAATGCAACGTGGATCGAGCCAAGGTTTTCCGGGCTCCAGGCTTATTACAAATGCAATTTTCTCTCCAGGCAGGAGAATACGTAAGCCAGTCTTAGGGCCGAATCGGCCTTACGTCACTTTCATGCTAAGCTAAGGCCGGTGTGATGTACCCCCCAAAGTATTTTTTGCCTTAATGCGACTTGGTGGAAAACACGTCGGCCGACAATTCTTGCAATTTTGTTGAGGAATCTTAGCAAGATGCAGCGATTTCCCAACCTGCGACTCGCCTCTACCAGCCCCTTTCCGGAATATGCTGACCTGATTGACGGGTGGAGATTCGATGCTCGTTTCTGCATTGGAGTCATCTTGTGCCGTAAGATTGCGGCCGAGAGAATAGTAGCCAACCGGGCGCCATGTCCGCTAAATCGACTTAAATACGTCGCTCGCAACTCGTCGGGCTGAGGAGAACCCGATCTGCCAAGCACTACCTTGAAAGTTGTGGGAACTTCATGGTATTCAGTAAGCTGCAAAGCACATTCAGTTGCATCACCGATGAACTATAAAACATGCCGTTCGGTAGGGAAATGGCTAATTCACTGCGTTCTCATTCTAGATCGATTGCTCCTCATTGTGGTTGTTGATCCGTACGTGTCTGTTAGGATTTAGACCAACGCATGGCCTGGCCCTCGAATTCCTGCACATCAACTTCCCCCTACGGCCAAGGGTAGCGGATTGAGGAGAAAACCATACGGTGCAACCATCTTTCCAACAGCCACTGTCTCAATAGCATGAGAAGATGCAACCCGCCTTCATTCGCTCGGGAGTGGGGGTACGAGCTGTGTCGAGGGATCACCTCTTTCACTTGGAAGCTTACAGGGGATGAGGACCAATGACAGAGTAAGACTCTCGAGTTGAAGGCAAGGATGAAGATGACATGGAACCTGATGATTTGCCGGACTTGTTACGCTTGTGGTCACCAGTAGAGGCGGGCATTTCACTAGGTGCACATGAGTCTGTTAGCCACGTCGCCACTTAGCGTGCCTAAATCCCTGGTCCAGATGAACCAGGAAGGATGCAAAACTCCGCCTGGCTTGGTGGACACGCCCGGCAAGCCCGCAAAGAGTGGCAAGGCGAGACGACAGTGCTTATAGAGAACTGTGCCTGTGAATAACACGTGCTTCTAGCTGCTTGGTGCCTAGCGCAATTGGCCGATATCTTTCTCCAGGGAGGCTTCCAGATCAAGCGTGGACTAGTTACTGTAGGCTCCGATCAGGGTGGTAAGTTCCTAGACGATCGCCTTCCAGACTGTCTGCAGAAACAGAGCCAATCCTGTATTCACTATCCAAGTCGAAAGCCGTTATGCTCTTCCTGGCACGTTGACATATTGCAATTTACTCGAAGCTTCCGCAGAGCCATCACTTGGATAGTTCGTCTCGTTCTGCATTGGTCGCATTCACCGCAGTGCCGGCCTCGCCAGCCTTGACACTGCCGACCCCTTGAACAATGTCATGTGGAATCGTCCTGTACTCGGCTTAGATGGCACCAAGAATACAGCCTTGGCTTGTATGAAGATGGATCCGGGCTTGACTGTTAGCTCATACTGAAAAATTTGTGCAACAGGACAGTGCCCGTCTCAAGTCTTTCCGCTCTCCAGCTCGCTAGCGGATCAAAGCATCTCCCATCGTCCTAACACTTCCTTGAACCTCTACCAGAAAGGTCCCTCTTCGACTCATTTCAAACCTTCTCATTTACGCATTCTGTCGCATCGAAATCTTCCGGATGATACCACCAAGCTGACTTGGCTAAGCTGTCTATGTCGCGCAACTGGATGAGCATCGATGGCCCTTGACATGGTCCAGTCTATGGGCCATCGATTCATCCTACAAACAGTGTTTGCCGTGTTAATTATCGAACAAAAACCCACAAAGAAGGCCTTCCCTGATCCAGCTTCGTGCGTCGGCTGCGCAAATCTTACAGAGTCCGCGCAACGGCGCAATCGCAACTTGCTCTAGCAGCGCAATAAAGTCTACGATCGACGCCGCCTTACGTGTATGGGAAGCTACGTCGCCCTTCATAAAGGCCCTTGGAGGTGGTCGTTATACTGTGGTTCACAAGGATTGGAATGCAGAAGAGCTTTGTCCCCATTT
>Ga0335075_10008457_pt1 | contig 15754 bp, 17 predicted proteins | sample Lox_Sample_24_FD_206723 | JGI IMG/M metagenome (GOLD analysis project Ga0335075, IMG submission 206723) | Soil microbial communities from Loxahatchee National Wildlife Refuge, Florida, United States - Lox_Sample_2.4 | ecosystem: Environmental > Terrestrial > Soil > Wetlands | place: USA... | reverse complement strand
AGGGGGATAAGACCGGAGGCGGCGTCGGCGCGGCCGCGGAGGAGGGCGGCGATGGCGCCGGCGACGTCGCGCGCAACCGGGCTTTCGTAGTCGAGCCCGAGGGCGGCGAGGAGGCCGGCGAGGTCGGCGATGCGTATGGCGAGGCGGGTCGCCTCGGGGCGTGCGAGCGCGAGGGCGAGGACGGCCGTCTCGACCGCCTCGGAGAAGGCCGCGACGGCGAAGCCGGTGCCGGGCTCGTGGAAGGCGGCGAGGTTGAGGACGAAGCCGGGAATCGGGGTGGGTTTGCCGCGCCAGATGGGCGCGTCGGGCGCGCCGCGCCGGGTGAGCAGGAGCGCGTGGAGCCGGTCGGCGAGCGGGAGGGCGAGCCCGGCCTCTGCGGCGCGGACGGCGAGCGGGCGGATGAAGGCTTCGGCGGCGAAGGCGATCCGCACGGGGGCTTCGCCGCCCACCAGGGCGGCGAGGCCGGAAGCGGCCGTCTCGTCCCAGGAGGCGGGGACGGTCACGGCGCGCGGCGGGGCGTCCGGGTCGATCCCTGCGTGCGTCCGCCGCATCCGCACGCCCTGCCAGCTCGGAGGCATCCTCATGCTCGCCATGCTAGCGGGCGGGTGGCGACTCGCAAGCGTATTTTGCGGCCCCGATGGGTTTCGACCACAAAATGCTGTGGATGAACCGAGGACCGAGGGCCGCATGGACCGCGGACCACCATCCCACTATATCGGCATGATGAACCTCGGCACCCGCCTCTTCACCTGGTTCCACGGCCGCCCCGTCGGCCGGGATACGGAAGGCAACCGCTATTACGAGGAGCGGCGCGCGCGCACGGGGATGCGCAGGCGGCGGTGGGTCGCCTACGCCGGGCCGGCGGAGGCTTCCGCGGTGCCGCCGGAATGGCATGCCTGGCTCCATTACACGACCGACGCAGCCCTGCCGGAGGGCCCGCAGCGTCCGTGGCAGAAGCCGCACCTCCCGAACCTCACCGGCACGCCCGACGGCTATCGTCCGCCCGGGCACGACTATGAGGGCGGGCGGCGCCCGCCCGCCACCGGCGACTATGAAGCCTGGACCCCCGGAACCTGACCTGCGGGGGACGGCTCGGGTGGCGGCGATGAGGGCCTGACGGTGGCGCGGCACAGTTTCGCGGAGGTTGGAACCGGCGCGGTGGTGGTGGTGCTGGCCGTGGGGTTCCTCGCCTATGCCGTCGGGCATTCGGGTGCCGCGCCAATGGCCGGCTACCAGCTCAGCGCGACCTTCAACAGCGTGGCCGGGCTGCCGGTGGGCTCCGACGTGCGGATCGCCGGGGTCAGGGTGGGGAGCGTGACCTCCGAGAGGATCGACCCCGAGACCTATCTCGCCGATGTCAGCTTCACGGTCGCCCACGACATCCGGCTGCCCAAGGACACGAGCGCGGCGGTGCGGAGCGAGGGGCTGCTCGGGGCCGATTTTCTCGCCCTCGACCCGGGCGGCGATACCGAAATGCTGCCGCCGGGCGGGCGGATCATGGTGACGCAATCGGCGGTGGATATCGGGAGCCTGCTCGGGAAGTTCATCTTCGGCGGGACCGGCGGTGGCGGTGGCCAAGGGGGTGCGGCGGGACCGGCCAAGACACCATCCGCTGGGGGCAAGCCGTGATCCCGCCCGCTCCCCCCAGCTGGCCGCAGGACGACGGCACGCCGGTCTCCTGCCGCGAGAAGCTCCGCGTGCTCGAGGAGAACCACGCCGAGCTTGCGCAGGTCATGCAGGACGCGTTCGAGGACGCGGTGCTGATGGGCGTGGACGAGGCGGCAATGCGCCGGCTGCTGGCCGCGATGGTTGAAGGCCTCGAATCGCCGAAGAAGGTCGGAGGACGCGGGTGAAAGGCGGATGAGCGGCTGGGTTCGGCGGGCCGGCGCGGGCGCGGCGCTGCTTCTGATCGAGCTGATCCTCGCATCGCCCGGGCCGGTCTCGGCGCAGAATGCGGCGCCCCCGCCTGCGGCCACGCCGGTGCCGGGGGGCATGCCAGTACTTGGGGGCGCGCCGGCGCCGGCGCCGCCCGCCAAGCCCCCGCCACCGCCGGAGCCGGCTTGGCTGCCGCGGCGCAGCGCGGAATTGCAGATTCTCGACAAGGTGGACGCGACTCACGAGACGCTCAACGTCGCCGTCGGGTCGTCGGTCAAGGTAGGCGACCTCACCATCGCCGTTAAGGCCTGCCTGGTGCGGCCGCCCGACCGCGAGCGCGACGCGGCGGCCTACGTAGGCATCACCGGGCGCGATCCCGCGGTCCGGCCCTTCCGCGGCTGGCTGCTGGCGGCCGAGCCGGCGGTCTCCACCTTCGAGCACCCGATCTACGACGTGCGCGTGACCGGCTGCGGCTAGCGCGTCATCGCCGAAGGCGGGATCACCGTAGGCGTGAATCACGCGAGAAAACAAACTTCAAGACGCGGGATAGGTGAGCGAAAGGGAACGCATCCCGCTCTCGCCTGGGATCGCCGGGCGTCGTCGTCGCTGGCATTGGCGGCTGAACAAAATTACATGGACCGGATGGAAGCCCGTCCCGTCCCCGCCGTCGCCGCCGCGGTCCCGCCGCTCCCGCCCACTTCGCGGCTCGCCCTGCTGCTCGACCTCGATGGAACTTTGCTGGACTTGGCCGCTTCGCCGGAAGAAGTTTCGGTGCCACCGGCGCTGCCGGCGATGCTCGGCCGGCTCAGCGAGCGGCTCGGGGGCGCGCTCGCGGTGGTGAGCGGCCGCACCGTCTCGTCGGTGGCGGCATTGCTGCCCGGGCTCGACCTCGTCATCGCGGGCGAGCATGGCGGGGCGATCCGGCGCAGCCGCGAGAGGGTACTGGAGCGGCCGGAGCTGCCCGAGCTCCCGGAGGCGTGGCGGGTGACGGCGGCGAAGCTCGCGGCGGACCATCCCGGCGTGCTGCTGGAGGAGAAGCCGCATGGGTTCGTGCTGCATTACCGCAAGGCGCCGGGGGCGGGGCCGGCGCTCAAGAGCGGGCTCGCTGGGCTGGTGGACGGAATGAACGGGGAGGGGGCCGCGCCCTTCGTCGTCGCCCCCGCGGTCATGGCCTGGGAGGTGCGGCCGCGCGCGGTGACCAAGGCGACGGCGGTGCGCGCGCTGCTGGGCGCGGCGCCGTTCGCCGGACGCGTGCCGGTGTTCGTCGGCGACGACGCGACCGACGAGGACGGGATCCGCGCAGCGCGGGAGGCGGGCGGATTCGGGTTCCGGGTGAAGGAGACGTTCGGCGACACGGAAGGCGTTCGCGACTGGCTTGCCCGCCTCGCGGCAGGCCCCGAGGAAGCGGAGGAAAACGCATGCCGCGCCGGATCGTGATCGCCTCGAACCGTGTGCCGATGCCCAAGGAGCGGGCGGCGGCGACGGGCGGGCTCACGGTCGCGGTGCGCGACGCCATGCCGCGGCGGCGCAAGCTCTGGTTCGGCTGGTCCGGGCGGACCACGGCGCGCGAAACGCAGAGCCTGCCCTCGATCGCGCGCGCGGGCTGGGCGGAGCTTGCCACCATCGATCTCACGGAATCCGACTATCGGGGCTTCTATCTCGGCTTCGCCAACAGCACGCTTTGGCCGCTTCTGCATTACCGCACCGGTGTTGCCGAGTACCGGCGGAGCGACCTCGAGCGCTACCTCGCGGTGAACGAGGCATTTGCACGGGCGTTGGTGCCGCTGCTCGACCCCGACGATCTGGTGTGGGTCCACGACTACCACCTGATTCCGATGGGTGCCGCGCTGCGCGCGCTCGGCGTGCGCCGGCCGCTCGGCTTCTTCCTCCATGTGCCGTTCCCGCCGCCCGAGGTGTTCGGGGTGCTGCCGCACTACGAGCGGCTGCTCAGGGCGCTCGATGCCTACGACGTGATCGGCGTGCAGACGCCGCGCGATGCGGCGCACATCAACCAGGCGATGTCTTCGGTGGCAGTCGCACCGCGGGCCGACGCGTTTCCGGTGGGGATCGATCCGGCAGGGTTCGCCGCACTCGCGCGGCGCGCCGCGGTGGGGCGGGATTCGGAGCGGCTTCACCAGAGCCTGGCCGGGCGGGCGCTCGTGCTCGGCGTCGACCGGCTCGACTATTCGAAAGGCCTGCCGCAGCGGTTCCGCGGATTCGCGGCCCTTCTGCAGCGCTTTCCCGAACATCGGCTGGCGGTGACGATGCTGCAGATCGCGCCGGTCTCGCGCAGCGATGTCGTGCAGTACCGCACGCTCAGGCGCGAGCTCGACGAGCTGGCCGGACGGATCAACGGCGAGCATGCCGAGTTCGACTGGATTCCGCTGCGCTATCTGACGCGCGGGATGGCGCGCCAGACCGTGGCGGGGTTCTACCGCTACGCGCGGGTCGGGCTGGTGACGCCGCTGCGCGACGGGATGAACCTGGTTGCCAAGGAGTATGTCGCGGCGCAGGACCCGGAGGATCCGGGGATCCTGGTGCTTTCGCGGTTCGCCGGCGCGGCCGAGGACATGCCGGGCGCGCTCATCATCAACCCCTTCGACCCGGACGAGACGGCCGAGGCGCTGCACGTGGCGCTGACCATGGGCCGTGAGGAGCGGCAGAGCCGCTGGCGGGAAATGATGGCGGCGGTCGAGCGGACGAGTGCCGCCGCCTGGGCACAGGGTTTTCTTGCGCGCCTCGAGGCGGCGGCGCCGGCGCGCGTGCCGGAGGCGGTCTGCTAAGCGGGGCCGCCGGGGTGCCAGAGCGTTTCGCCGCCCTCTTTCTCGTTCTCGCTGCGGGCGAGGACGAAGAGAAGATCGGAGAGGCGGTTGAGGTAGCGAAGGATTTGCGGATTGAGCGGCTCCGCGGCGGCGAGCGAGACGACGCGGCGCTCGGCGCGCCGCGCGATCGCGCGGGCGAGATGCGCGGTTGCCGCGACCGCTGTGCCGCCGGGGAGCACGAAGCTCTTGAGGGGAGGCAGTGCGGTGTTGCGCCGGGCGATGGCCTCCTCGAGTGCCGCCACCTGGGCGGCGCGGAGGCGAAGGCGCGGCTTGGCGCCGCCTTCGGGCACGGCGAGATCGGCGCCGATATCGAAGAGATCGTTCTGCAGCGTTGCGAGGAGCCCGGCCGTCGGCTGATCCGAAGCTGCCGCGTGGCGCAGCAGGCCGAGGGCGGCGTTCGCCTCGTCCACCGCGCCGAGCGCCTCGATGCGGAACGCGTCCTTGCGCACGCGCGCGCCGTCGCCGAGCGAGGTCTCGCCACCGTCGCCGCCGCGCGTCACGATGCGGTCGATCCTGACCGTCATTGGCTGCTTCCCGAATTGGGCCCGCTTTCCGGATTGGTGAGCACGAAGCGTATCCTGATCGGCATCGTCGATGGAACCGGCGTCGGGCCGTGGCGGGCGGGCAGGAAGCGCCAGCGCGCAACCGCGGCGCGCGCCGCCTCGTCGAGCAGGGCATAGCCCGAGCTTCGCGCGACGTCGACCGCGGCAGCCGCGCCGGTCGCGGCGACATGGACCATCAGGATGACCGAGCCCTGCTCGCCTTCCGCGACCGCCTCCGGGGGGTACGAGGGCGGGACGTTGCGCACGGCCTTGTCGATGGCGGCGGGCACCACGCGAGGGCCGGAGACGAGGCCGGTGCCGGAAGCGGCCCGGGGGGAAAGAAAGCGAGCCGGCGGGCGGGGCGGGGCGGGAGGCAGGGGTGGGGGAGCGGGCAGCTTCCGGGGGGCCAAGAGGGCGCGCCGCTCGCGGGCGCTCGGGCGTGGGGCGTTCGGCTGGGAGGCAGGGGCGGAGGGCGCCGGGCCGACGGTCGGGGTGTTCTGGACGACGAGCTCCACCTCCGCGAGCACCGGCGGGGCGCGGATTCCGGCCGGCCAAAGCAAGCCGCCCGCCAAGAGGACGAGCAGGGCGAGCGCGTGCAGGGCGGCAGAGAGCGAGGCCGCGCGGCCGAGCGACAGGGCGTCCTCCGAGCGGAATGCCCGGGCGGGGTTGCAGCGGGCAATGACGGGAAGAATTCCGCACAAGGTTTTCGGAAGAGTGGATTTTGCGGGGAGCGTCTAAAGAACCGGGACGCCGTGCTGCTTCGCCTTGACCTCGGGCTCGACATGGATGGTGACGACGAGGCTTCCCATCTCGCGGCGGAGCGCCTCTTCGATCCGGTCGCAGATCGCGTGCGCCTCGTCGACTCGCATCGCGCCGGGGACGACGAGGTGGAATTCGAGGAAGGTGAGGCGCCCGGCTGAGCGCGTGCGCAGATCGTGCGCCTCGATCGCGCCGGTGGCGTGGTCGGCAACCAGCGCCCGGATGCGCTCCAGCACGACCGGGTCGGGCGCCTCGTCCATCAGCCCGCCTACCGAGCTCCGGATGATCCGCCAGCCGGAGAAGAGGACGTAGAGGGCAACGGCGACGGCGAGCAGAGGGTCGAGCCAGAGCGCGCCGCCCAGCACCGCGCCGAGCAAGGCCGCCACCACCGCGAACGAGGCGACGACGTCGGTGAAGAGGTGGCGCGCGTCGGCGCCGAGCGCGGGCGAGCGCCCCTCTTTTCCCGCGCGGAGCAGCACCACCGCCCAGCCCGCGTTGAAGAGCGTCGCCACTGCATTGAGGGCGATTCCGCGGAGCGGCGCGGCGATCGGCGCGGGATGCTGCCAGACGAACCAGGCGTGCTGGATGATCGAGCCCGCGGCGATGACGATCAGCACGCCCTCGAGCACGGCGGCGAAGAACTCGGCCTTGTCGTGGCCGTAGGGGTGGTTGGCGTCCGCGGGCTTGGCCGCAAGACGCAACGCGCCAAGCGTCAGCGCGGCCGCGGCGACGTTCACCAACGTCTCGAGCGCGTCCGAATAGAGCGCGGCGCTGCCCGTGACCCACCAGGCGAACACCTTCAGCGCCAGGACGACGAGTCCGATGAAGATGCTGCCGGTTGCGATGCGCTGCAGCCGCTGCACGATATCCCCCCTGGGACCCGCCCATGGGACGCCCCCCTTGGGACGCCCCGGGGGCCTTCCCGGTCTCTGCGGCGGAGCGCCGATCGCTCTAGCAAGAACGCGGACGCCGCGTCACCCTCGTCTTTCCCCTTGTCCCGGTGCGCGGGCGATCAAGGAACCGCGACCCAGCTCCGCTCCCGGGCCGAATTGCGGGCCGTGTCCACGACTTTCTGGATCTCGGCGGCCTCGCGGAAGTCCGGGCCCACGTCCGCCCCGCCCGCGATCGCGCCCAGAAAGTCCGCCGCCTCGATCGTCTTGAGGTCGTTGAACCCGAGCTGGTGGCCGGCGGCGGGGCAGAAGAGGCCGTAGGGCGGGTGCTCGGGTCCCGCCTCGATGCGGAGAAAGCCCTGCCGGCCTTTCTCTCCGCCCGGGCGGAAGAAGAGAAGCTCGTTCATCCGCTCCTGCGTAAAGGAGAGGGAGCCGCGCTCGCCGGTGACCTCGAAGCCGAGCTGCATCTTGCGCCCCGTCGCCACCCAGCTCGCCTCGATCGTGCCGCCGCAGCCGCGCGCGAACCGGACCGTCAGGCGTGCGATGTCGTCCACCGCGACCGGCCGGCGCGCCGCACTTCGGAGTGCTGCCGGGCGCTCCTCGACGATCGTCTCGAGATCGGCGACAAGGGAAAGGATCGGCCCGAGCAGGAAGCGCGCCAACCCGATGATGTGGCTGCCAAGATCCGCGATCACGCCCGCGCCGGCCGGATCGAGGCGCCAGGACCAGGGGATTTCCGGATCTGCCATGTAGTCCTCGGCGTGAAGGCCGCGGAAGGCAGTGATCCGGCCGAGCTCGCCGGCCGCGATCATCTCGCGCGCGAGCCCGAGCAGCGGGTTCTTGAGGTAGTTGAAGCCGACGGCGGTGCGGATCCCTCCCAGCTCGGCCGCGCGCGCCATCTCCTCGGCGCCCGTCGCGTCGAGCGCCAGCGGCTTCTCGCAATGCACGTGCTTGCCGGCTGCGATCGCCGCGAGCGCCATCTCGCGGTGCAGCGCCGTCGGCGTGGTGATGCAAACGATGCCGACTGCCGGATCTTCGATCAGCGCCCGCCAGTCCGTCGTCGCGCGGTGAAAGCCGAAGGCATGGCGCGCGCGCTCGGCGCCCGCCTCGTCGATATCCGCGACGGTTGCGAGCACCGGCCGGAGCGCCAGGGGGAAGATGCCGGGAGCGGCGCGATACGCCATCGCATGGGCCTTGCCCATGAAGCCCGTGCCGATGATCCCGATCCCGATCTCGGCCATCGGGCTAAACCGTGACGGCGCGGCCGGTGCTTGCCGATTCGAGCGCCGCGTCGGCGAGGCGGAGCGCGCGCCTGCCGTCCGCGACCGTGAGCGGCATCGTCTTGCCTTCCGCGACGGCCGCGAGGAAGGCGTCGAGCTCGAGCCGGTAGGCCTCGGCATAGCGCTCGAGGAAGAAGTTGAGGAGCGGCTCGCGGGCCTCGGTCTCGGAGGCGTCGTAGCGGCGGAGCGTGGAGGGGCGGAGATTGTCGTTGAGCAGCATCCCGCGAACGCCGAAGACCTCGATGCGCTGGTCGTAGCCGTAGGCGGCCTCGCGGCAATTGTTGATGTGGCACTGCCGGCCCGATGGGGTGCGCATCACGATCATGACGGAATCGAAATCGCCGGCCGCGCCGATCGCCGGATCGACGAGCGTGCTCGCGCAAGCGAAGACCGCGCTCGGCTCCTCGCCGAGAAGCCAGCGCGCCATGTCGAAATCGTGGATGGTCATGTCGCGAAAGATGCCGCCCGAGCTTGCGATATAGGAGGGCGGCGGCGGCGCGGGGTCGCGGCTGGTGATCACCACCTGACGCACCGCGCCGATCGCGCCGGCATCGATCGCGCGGCGCACGGCGGCCGCGCTCGGATCGAAGCGGCGATTGAACGCGACCATCACGCGTGCGGCGAGCTTCTCGATCTCGGCGGCGGCTTCGTCCACCTTGCGGAGGTTAAGATCGACCGGCTTCTCGCAGAGCACCGCCTTGCCCCGCCGCGCCGCCTCGAGCAGGAGGGCCACATGGGTGTCGGTGGGCGTGCCGATGACGACGGCGTCGACATCCTCGCGCGCGATCGTGGCCGCCGGATCGCCCGCCGCCTCGCAGCCGAGGCTTCGCGCGAGCGAAGAAGCGGCCGCTTCGACGATGTCGGCCACCGCGACGAGGCGGCAACGCGGATTGGCCGCCGCGTTGGCGGCGTGAATGCGGCCGATACGACCGGCGCCGAGAACCGCGATGCGGATCACGGGATCCCTCCCTCGCGAAGCTCCGCGGGCGGTACCATGGGGCTTCGCCGCCGGTCAATCGGCGGGGTGGCCGATTGACGCGGGGGGTGTCGGGCCTGATAGCCTTCGCCAAAACGCCCCGCCGCGGAGGAGAGCAAGATGATTCCCGAGACTTTCGAAAGGCTCTCGCTCAAGGGCCGGGTGGCCGTCGTCACCGGCGGGACCCAGGGGTTGGGCGAGGCGATCGCCGGCCTCTTCGCCGATCGCGGCGCCGCCGGCCTCGTCATCGCGGGACGCAACCGCGAGAATGGCGCGCGCGTGAAGGCAGAGCTCGAGGCCAAGGGCGCGAAATGCCTCTACGTCCCGGCCGATCTCGCGAGGCTCGAGGACGTCCGGGGGGTGACGTCGGCAGCGGACGCGGCGTTCGGCCGCATCGACGTGCTGGTGAACGCCGCGGCGATCACCGATCGCGGCACGATCTGGGACACCAGCCCCGAGCTCTTCGAGCGGATGTTCGCGGTCAACGTGCGCGCGCCGTTCTTCCTGATGCAGGAGGCGGCGCTGATGATGCGGCGCAACAAGACGGCGGGCTCGATCGTCAATATCCTCTCGATGTCCGCGCATGGCGGGCAAAGCTTCATCACCGCCTACAGCGCCTCGAAGGGCGCGCTGCTCACGCTCACCAGGAACGTCGCCTTCTCGGTGATGCGCCACGGGATCCGCGTCAACGGGCTCTGCGTCGGCTGGATGGACACGCCGGGCGAGGACCGGATCATGCGCACCTGCCACGGCGCCGGCGATGATTGGCGGGAGAAGGCGGAGGCGACACTCCCATTCGGGCGGCTGGTGAAGACCGGCGAGGTCGCGCGCGCGGCGGCCTACCTCGCGAGCGAGGAATCGGGCCTGATGACCGGCGCGATCATCGATTTCGACCAGGCGGTGCTCGGGGCCTACGAATCCGCCCCGCTTCCCCCGCCTATCGGCTAGCGCCCGTGCGGCGGGTCCTTTCGGAGATCGTCCTGATCCCCTGGGCCGGCGTGCTCATCGGCCTGATCGTCGTGGCGGCGGCGGTGAGCGCGATTTCGCCCTACTTCCTCACGGTGGGCAACATTCTCGGTAACGTGGCGCTCTATTTTTCGTGGTTCGCGATCGCGGGCTTCGGCGAGGCGCTGGTGATGATCGGCGGCGGGCTCGACCTCTCGGTGGGCTCGGCTATGGGCTTTTCCGGCATGATCGCGGCCCTTGCGCTCGCCGCCGGGATGCCGCTCTGGATCGGGCTCGCGGCCGGGCTCGCGGCCGGCGCGTTCGTCGGCTTCGTCAACGGGCTCGTGGTGACGCGGCTCCATCTCAATCCGTTCATCGCGACCCTTGCGACACTCGGGGTCTTCCGGGGGATCACCTATGGGATCGTGCAGGGCCAGGCGATCACGCCGCCAAGCAACGGCGCGGGTGACGCGTTCACCTCGCTCGGCAGCGGCGCGCTCGCCGGCGTCCCCTCGCCGGTGATCGCCATGCTCGTGCTGGCGCTCGTCTGCTTCGTGGCGCTCAATCACACGAAGTTTGGCCGGCACGTCTATGCGCTCGGCGGGAACGAGGGGGCGACGCGCCTTCTCGGGCTCGATGTCCGGCGCCTCAAGATGACGCTCTACGTGATCTCGGGGCTCACCGCCGCGGTTGGCGGCATCCTGCTCACAGCGCGTGCCGGGACGGCGCTGCCCGACGCCGCCGAGGGCTACGAATTGCAGGTGATCGCCGGGGTGATCATCGGCGGCGTCAGCCTCGCGGGCGGGCAGGGGACCATCCCGGGCGTCCTGATCGGCGCCGCCCTGCTCGGTGTGATCAACAACGGGATCGTGCTGGCCGGGCTTGCCGGTTACTGGCAGCAGCTGATCACCGGCCTCGTCATCGCCGCCGCCGCGGCCCTTGACGTGCTTCGCCAACGGCTCTCATACCTGAGGGCAGCCTGAGCTCCATGAGGATCGCTGGTCCGAGGAGGCATCGGCCAAAAGGCAAAAGGACAAAGGGAAAGGGGAAACGCCATGCCGACGACGCGGCAATCCTTGCTTCCGCTCCGCCGCCGCACGCTGATCCGGGCGAGCGCGCTCGCCGCCGGCGCGGGCCTGCTCGCCCGGCCCTACGTGGCGCGCGCCGCCAAGCGATACACGGTCGCGGTGATCCCGAAGTCGCTCGACAATCCGGTCTTCTACTATGCCCACTACGGGGCCGAGACGCGCGCGCAAGAGCTCGGCGACGTCGACGTGATCTGGACCGCCTCCACCACCTCGGACGCGAGCGTCGAGGCCCAGACCCTCTCCGGCCTCATCGCGCGCCATGTCGATGCGATGGCGGTGGACGCCAACGCGCCGCAGCCGCTGATCGGGCCGATCAACGAGGCGGTCGACAAGGGGATCACCGTCATCACCTGGGACTCCGACGTTCCGGATTCCAAACGCAAGCTCTTCTACGGCGTCGACAGCTACAAGATGGGCCAGGTGCTCGCCGAGCAGACGATCAAGTTCATGGGCGAGAGCGGCACGGTGCTCCTCGTCAGCGGTGGGCCGGGTGCCACCAACCTCAACGCCCGCCTCAAGGGCGCGACGGACTATCTTGCCAAATACCCGGGCGTGAAAACGCACGGTCCGTTCTTCGATTACGACGACCTCGTGAAGGCGCAGGACCTCATGAACAACCTGCTCGTCTCCCACCCCGATGCCGGGGCGATCCTGAACGTCGCGGCCGTCGCGCTGTTCGGCAAGATGAGCGCGTTGCCCGAGGTCATCAAGAACAAGGGAAAGGTGAAGATCATCGCCAGCGACTGCCTGGCGCCCGAGCTTCCCTTCGTCACGGACGGCTACGTCCAGGCGCTGGTCGGCCAGGACTATTGGGGCTGGGGCTACCAGACCGTGAGCATCCTCCACAATCTGCTCACCGATCCGCACTGCAGCTACCCCGCGCTCGTTCCGCAGGCGATGCCGGTGGTGACGGCGGCGAACGTCAAGGAATGGACAGCGAAGTGGGAGCAGGCGAAAACGCGGGCGGGAGCCGCCGAGGCGTTCAAGGAGGCGCCGATCGGCTGCATGTCATGACACGCGCATGACCGCGCCCCTTTTGTCGCTGCGCGGCATTCGCAAGCATTACGGGCCGGTCCACGCGCTCGACGGGGTGGACTTCGATCTCTTCCCCGGCGAGATCGTGGGGCTTGTCGGCGACAACGGGGCCGGCAAGTCGACGCTCGTCAAGGTGATGTCGGGCGCGCTCGAACCCGATGCCGGCACCATCCTCTTCGACGGCCAGGAGGTGGCGTTGCGCTCGCCGCTCGAGGCGCGCGCGATCGGGATCGAAACGGTCTACCAGGACCTCGCGGTGGTCCCCTGGCTCGATGTGGAGGCGAATCTCTTCCTCGGCCGCGAGATCACCGGGAGGCGCTGGTGGAATCGCTGGCTGCTCGACAAGCAGGCGATGCGGCGCGAGGCGGCGAGCCACATCGCCTCGCTCCGCGTCGGGCTCAAATCCGTGCGCCAGCCGGTGGGGCTGCTGTCGGGCGGGCAGCGACAAAGCGTCGCCGTTGCGCGCGCGATCTCCTGGGGCCGGAAGGTGGTGGTGATGGACGAGCCCACCGCCGCGCTCGGCGTGCGCGAGTCGGAGGGCGTGCTCGACCTCATCCGCCGCGTCAAGGAGCGCGGACTCTCGGTGGTGCTGATCAGCCATAACTTGCCGCACGTGTTCGAGGTGACCGACCGCATCTTCGTCCTCCGTCAGGGGCGCGAGGCGGGGACGCTGGTGACGGGCAAGGCGCATGTGAGCGAAGTGGTCGGGCTGATCACCGGCGTGCAGGTCGCGGCCGCGGTGGCGTAGCCGTATCGGCGGAGACCTTGCTTCGCGCTTCATTCGATCGTGGAACGGTGGGCGTTAGTGTAACGTAACGGATGCGATGGCTGGCCGATCGGGCGCGTAAGCGCGCTATCAACAATTCGGGACGAATGTCGTAATTGGGATTCGCGGGCCGATCCGGTGGATAAAATAAGCGAGAGCGTGCCCGGTTCGGAGGGGGCCCTGGCGCGCGGGCGATCGTTCGGCCTATAATGTGTCCAGAACGGAATGTTGCGAAGAGGAGCCAATTCTCCGTTCTCGGGGCGCGCCGGCGGGTGGCAGCCGATAGGAAATAAGGGTTAGCAATGGCGAGGGCGAAGGGGCGATCCTGGCCGGGTCTGGTGCTGGTCGGCTTGGTGGGTTTCGGCACCGCGCATGCGCAGCAGCCGCGACCGCCGGCCGCGCCGCCGCCGCCTGCGCATCCGGCGATCGAGCCGGCCGCGCTCGCGATGCTCAAGGCCACGAGCGAGCGTCTTGCGGGCGCGACGTCGATGAGCTTCACGGCCGTCACCACCTACGAATCTCCGGCGCGCAACGGCCAGCCGCTCTACTATACGACCCTCTCCGACGTCCTGGTTGCACGGCCCGACGAGCTCCGGGTCATCACGCCGGGCGACGGTCCGGCCTCGGCGTTCTATTACGACGGCAAGACGATGACGGCTTACGCGCCGGCGGCGAACCTGGTCGCCATCGCTGCCGCGCCACCGACCATTGATGCGATGCTGAAGGTAAGCTTCGAACAGGCTGCGATCTACTTTCCCTTTGGCGAGGTGATCGTCTCCGATCCCTACAGGAACCTTTCGCAAGGACTGACCTCGGCCTTCGTGGTCGGCCAGTCGATGGTCGTCGGCGGCACCATCACCGACATGGTGGCGATTGCGAATGGGAACGTGCAGGCGGAGATATGGATCGGCATCGACGACGGCCTGCCGCGCATGATCCGCGCCATCTATCCGAAGGATCCCGGGAAATCCCGTTACGAGATCGAATTCTCGAACTGGCGGCTCGATCCGCCGGTGACGCCGGCGGATTTCGCCTCCGCACGTGCCGCCGCCGCGCCCAGGATGGACTTCGCCCGACCCGATGCGCTGCCCGGGGCAAAGCCGTGAGCGAAGGAGGAAGTGCCGTGAAGAAGCCAATCGCCCTGACCGTCGCAGCACTCGCCCTGCCGCTCTTGGCATCCGTGCCCGCCGGCGCCTGGATCAGCCGCGGCGGCAGCACGGCAGCGGGCGGCCGCTGGGGCGCGGCGGCGGGCGACGGCCATTGGGCGGCGGGCGCCAACGGGCACGGCGCGACGGGAACGTACGGCACGACCAGCAGCGGCGAGCACTACGCGACGAGCTCGCGCGGCGGTTCGGCCACGGCCCAGAACGGAAGCTGGTCCGCGATAGGCGCGAACGGCCATACCAACTCCGGCACCTATGGAACCACCGCCTACGGCACCCATTACGCAACCGGCTCTTACGGCGGCGCGGTCGCCACCAATGACGGGCACTGGGCCGCCGAAGACAACGGAAACTATGCTTACGGGTCGCACTATGCGGGTTCGACGACCTATGCCGGCGCCTATCATCCGCCCACCGTCGTGAACCAGTACTACGGCACCGGCTGCTACAATTGCGGCGGCTGGAGCGCGGCGGGCGCGGCCGCGGCCGGTGCGGCGGCCGGCGTCGCGCTGGGGACCGCGATCGGCGTTGCCGCCGCTTCGCCGCCGCCGGCCGCGGTGCCGGTCGTCGTCGCGCCGTACGCGATCGGCGACGTCTACGTCGCGCTGCCGCAGGGCTGCACCTACGCCCCGGTCGGCGGCAAGGCGTACTATGCCTGCAATGGCGTCTGGTTCCATCCCTATTACGGCGCCAACGGGCTCTACTACGCCGTTGTGCCCGCGCCGTCGTGAGCGAAGCCGGCTGATTCGTGCCGAAGAGGGTGCGATCGCGGGTTTCTTCCAGCTCGGCTGTCCAACGGGGAAAAGCATGACGCCGCAATTTCGGCTGATACGAAAGGCGCTCGCTGTGCTGGCGCTCGCCGCGTTGCTGGCGGCGCAGCACGCGATCGCCGCGCGTGCCGAGGTTTCGGCCGATGACGGCTACGCGACCGACGGCAGCTACGAGTGGCACGTGGAATTGGCGCCCTACGCCTGGGTGCCGGCGACCAGCGCGCACATCAAGCTCGGCAACGGCGCGAGCGCCAACGTCAATGCGGGCATGCCGAGCGTCTCGGAGCTGCGCAACGTTCTGACCGGCGTCTTCATGGGTTTCGGCCTCGTCCGCTACGGACCGTGGTCGGCGCAGATCGATATCGACTACGTCGCCGCCTCGAAGACCGAGGGACTGGGGGTCGGGCCGGCCGGCGTCATCGGGCGGACCCTCGATCTCAGCACTTCGCTCGTCCGCGTGGCACCAGGCTTCGGCTACGAGGTCTTCAAGGGCGGGCTCGGTGCGATGCCGGCGACGCTCGACGCGCAGGCGGGGTTTGCGTACTTCTCCAGCAGCACCACACTCGATCTCAGCCGCTTCGGGCCGGCCGGCGGCGCGCTTCCCGGCAGCACCGTGAGCAGCGATACCAGCTTCGTTCAGCCGTGGCTCGGCGTCCGGGCCGCGATCTATCCCTGGCCGCGCTGGCGGTTCGAGCTCTCCGCGCTCGTGCAAGGGCTCGGGGTTTCGGGCGGTTCCTGGGGGTGGGGTGCCGGCGCGTACGCAACCTGGGCGGCGACGAAATGGCTCAATCTCGTTGGCGGATTCCGCGCCCTCAACAGCACCGAGAACGAAAGCTCGAGCGG
>Ga0335075_10008456_pt1 | contig 15755 bp, 13 predicted proteins | sample Lox_Sample_24_FD_206723 | JGI IMG/M metagenome (GOLD analysis project Ga0335075, IMG submission 206723) | Soil microbial communities from Loxahatchee National Wildlife Refuge, Florida, United States - Lox_Sample_2.4 | ecosystem: Environmental > Terrestrial > Soil > Wetlands | place: USA... | reverse complement strand
CCAGGATGAAGCCCACCAGGTAGGCGATGCCGTACCAATGCACCTTGACCGGCCCGATGCTGAACGCGATCGGATTGAAGTTGGGATAGTAGAACCAATGCTGCATTCAAACAGGCCTTATTCGGACGTCGGGATAACCATTTTGGCGCATGACCCAATCCGCGCACCTTACGGTGGGAATCGCCTTCCTCGCGGGCCTCGTTTCCTTCGTATCGCCATGCGTCCTCCCGCTCGTTCCCGCCTACCTCTCGTTGCTGACGGGCGAAAGCCTGGAAGACCTCAAGGGCGAGACGCCGACGGCGGCGAGGGCGGCGGCGCTGACGCACGCGCTCGCCTTCGTGCTGGGTTTCAGCGTCGTTTTCGTGCTCCTCGGCTTGACCGCCAGCGCGGTCGGCGGCGTTTTGAGCGATTACCGGACGCTGATCACCCAGATCGGCGGCGTCCTGGTCGTCGTTTTGGGCCTGCAGATGATGGGGCTCATCCGGATCCCGTTTCTCATGATGGACACGCGCTCGCACCTGCAGCACGACCGCCGTTCGTTCTGGACGTCGCTGCTGGTCGGGGTAGCCTTCGCGGCCGGATGGTCGCCGTGCATCGGGCCGATTCTGGCCGGAATCCTCGCGATCGCCTCGCAGCAGCACAACGGCCAGGCGGCGGTGCTGCTTTCGTCGTACTCGGCCGGCCTCGCGGTGCCGTTTCTGATAACGGCCGCGGCCATCGGCGCGATTCTCCCGCTCCTCGATAGGATCAAGCGCTATCTACCGGCAATCGAGTTTGCCGCCGGCGCCTTTCTGATCGTGGTCGGCCTGGTGCTGGTCAACGATGCGTTCCTTACCGTTGCAGGATGGTTTTATCAGTTTGTCCCGCTCCCGAAACTCTAGCACGCTTTCGGCGTTTCTGATCGCCGGCGCCGCGATTGCGGTGCTCGCGCTGGACCAGTACACGAAGAGCCTGGTCGTCAAGACGTTCCGGCCGTGCGTCTCGGCGCTATACAGCACGCCCTGCGACAGCCGCATCGTCATCCCGCATTTCTTGAACTGGACGTACGAACGCAACTTTCACGGCGCCTTCGGACTCTTCGGCAGCAACAAAGTTCTGCTGATCAGCATGGCGATTGCGGTGTTGGTCGTGTTTTGGCTCAGCTTCCGCGACGCGGCCGCACGGTCGCGTTTGGTCAGCATCGCCTTCGGCATGATCGTCGGTGGGGCCATCGGCAACATCGTCGATCGCGTCTCCTACGGGTACGTCGTCGACTTCATCGACTTTTATAAGATTTGGGGCAACATCTTCAACGTCGCCGATTCGTGCATCACGATCGGCGTGGGGCTGCTGTTGATCTCGAGCCTTGTTTCACGCCGTCACAACTGAGGAAGCCGGAAAGCGCACCGACGTCGTCGTCGCGCGTCTCTCGGGAGCGACGCGCGCGCAGGTGGCGCAGGCCGTCAAGGAAGGCAAAGTCCTCGTCAACGGCAGTGCCGCCAAGGCGAGCCGCCCGCTCGAGGCCGGCGAACGGCTGGAGTTCGAGATCGCACCGCGCCTCGAACCGGTCGCGATTGCGGAAGCGATCGAGATTCCGATCGTCTACGAGGACGAAGACCTCATCGTCGTCGACAAGCCCGCCGGCATGGTGACGCACCCGGCACGAGGCGCGACCGGCGGCACGCTGGTCAACGCGGTCCTGGGTCACGTCGGGCGCGCCCTCCCCGGCCACGAGTTGCGGCCCGGACTAGTACACCGGCTCGATCGCGACACCTCCGGTTTGCTGGTCGTCGCGAAGAACGAAGCGACGCTGTCGGCGCTCGGAATCGCGATGAAAGCGCGCGTCGTGAAGCGCGAGTACCGGGGCCTCGTACGCGGGATTCCCGAGCACGAACGCGGCACCATCGAAGGTCCGATCGCGCGAGATCCGCACAATCGCTTGAAGTTTGCGATCGTGGCCGACGGCAAACCGGCGATCACGCACTACGAAACGTTACTCCGGTTTCCCAAGGCTTGCGAGCTGCTCTTCCGCCTCGAAACCGGGCGGACGCACCAAATCCGCGTGCACGCGGCGGCCATCGGTCACCCGCTGATCAACGACCCCGTCTACGGTAAGCTCGAGCCGGTCTTCGGCCTGCGCGGTCAAGCGCTGCACGCGTGGCGATTGAGCTTTACGCATCCGCGCAGCGGGATCGCGCTCGAGTTCGAAGCCGATCCGCCGCCGGAATACGTGCGCGCTCGCGAGCTGCTGGCGGGCTCGAGCGAAGCGTAACGCCGATGCGCGACGTCTTCGAGCTTCGCGGCAGCGACGGCGACGCACGCCGCGGTACGCTGACCCTGGCGCACGGTGTGGTCGAAACGCCGTGCTTCATGCCGGTCGGAACGGCGGCGACCGTCAAGGGACTCACGCCGGCCGACCTGCGGTCCGCGGGCGCGCAAATCGTGCTCGCCAACACGTACCACCTTTGGCTGCGCCCCGGACGGCGCATCATCGAAGCGGCCGGCGGACTGCATCGTTTCATGGCCTGGGACCGTCCGATCCTGACCGACTCGGGCGGCTTTCAAGTCTTCAGCCTCGAGGGACGGCGCAGCCTCGACGAGGACGGCGTGACCTTTCGCTCCCACTTGGACGGCAGCGAACATCGTTTTACGCCCGAGAACGTCGTCGAGTTTCAAGAAGCCGCCGGCGTCGACGTCGCGATGGTGCTCGACGTCTGCGTCAAGCTTCCGGCTCCGCGCGAACGGCTCGAGGAATCGGTCCGGCTGACCGGCGTCTGGGCGCGGCGCGCAGCCGCGGCGCATGCCGACCCGAACGTCGCGCTGTTCGGGATCGTGCAGGGCGGACTCGACCCCGAACTACGCGAGCGCAGCGCCGCAGAACTCGCGGCGCTGGATCTGCCTGGCTATGCGATCGGCGGGCTCTCGGTCGGGGAAACGCGCGCGGAGATGTATGCGTGCGCGCGCGCTACGGCGCAGCTTTTGCCGCGCGGCAAGCCGCGTTACCTGATGGGCGTCGGCACCGTGGCCGACCTGATCGAAGCGGTCGACTGCGGAATCGACATGTTCGATTGCGTCTACCCCACGCGCTGCGGCCGCAACGGACGCGCGATGACGCACGACGGCGAGTTCAACATCTTTAACGCTGCTTACGTCGACGATTTCACGCCGGTCGACCCGCAGTGCGAGTGCGAGGTTTGCGCGACCTACACGCGAGCGTACCTGGCGCACCTCTTTCGCTCCAAGGAGATGCTCGGTCCGCGGCTGCTCTCGTATCACAACGTCTATCTGCTTGGCGAGGTGATGCGCGCCGCCCGGCAGGCGATCGAGGCGCGGGCGTGGCGCGAATTTTACGGCAGACGAGCGGCTCGCTGCATCTGACGGCGCGTTTGCGCGGTTACAGGGCGCATGGCCAAGATATTGATGATCGTGACCAGTCACGGCGAAATCGACGACGAGCACAAAACGGGGCTGTGGTACGACGAGTACGCGATTCCGTACAAGACCTTCGTCGAAGCGGGGCACGAAGTCGTGACCATCAGCCCGCGCGGCGGACAGGTGCCGGTCGATCCGCGCAGCCTCGACGCAGCCGAGCCCGACCCGGCCGTGATGGAGCAGCTCGCTAAGACCATCATGCCGTTGGAAGCCGGCGACGCGTTGCGCTACGACGCCGTTTTTCTGCCGGGCGGTCACGGAACGATGTTCGACCTCGCCCGCAGCCAGGGCATCAAATCGCTGTTGAGCGAGTTCGACGCGCAGGGAAAAGTGATGGCCGCCGTCTGCCACGGTCCGGCCGCGTTCGTCGATGCGATACGGGCCGGCGAGCCGAAGACGCTGGTGTCGGGGCGCCGCATCACCTGCTTTACCGATGCCGAGGAACGCGAAACGAAGCTCGACGCGCTCATGCCGTTCTTGCTGGCGTCCAAGCTGCGCGAGCAAGGAGCCGAGGTCGTCGAGAACGCGCCCTGGAGCGATCACGTCGAGGTCGACGGGCGCTGGATCACCGGACAGAATCCGCAATCCAGCGGCAGCACCGCGCGCGCGGTCGTCGAGGCCTTACGAAACGCCTAAGGCCGTAACGACTTCGGCGCACTCCGCGCAAATTGCCGGATGCGCCGGATCGGTACCGAGCTCGCGGTACTTCCAGCAGCGTTCGCACTTGGCGCCCTCCGCGGCGGCGAGCTCGAATTCGAGAACGCGATCCTCGCCGTCGGCGGTCGCACCTTCGAGCAGTTGGAGCTGCGAGACCACCAGCGCTTCGGCGAGATTTGCGCCCAGGGACGAGAGCGCGCGATAGAGTCCGGGAGCGCACGTCAGCTGCAGGCATGCCCCGAACGGCGGGTATTCCGTCGCCGCGACCCGCGCGCGCAGCGTTTGGAGCGTTTCCCACAGCGCCGCGTCGGCGGATGCCTGATCGGGCTTGACCGCCGCGTCGAACGCGGTGTCGAAAATGCTCTGGGCATCGCCTCGTAAACCCGGCCCGAGCGCCTGCCACGCCTCTTCGGCCGTAAAGGAAAGAATCGGCGCCAGCGCGGTCAAAAAGCGTCGCAGCACGTGCAGCAGCGCCGATTGAGCGCTGCGGCGGCGGGGTGCGCCGGCGGCGCGCGAATAGAGCGGATCCTTGAGCGCGTCGAAGTACAGGCTCGACATTCCGCTCTCGAATTCGATGGCGCGCAGATACGCACGGTGCAGTTCCAAACGGTCGTAGTCGTTCTTGACGGCGGCGGAAAACGCGTCGGCGATGCTGCACGCCAATCGGTCGATCGGCTCCATGTTCGCCCGCGCGACCACGGCGGCCGGCTCCAGATCGTCGAGGTTGGAGAGCATGAACCGGATGCGATTGCGCAGATTGCGATAGACGCGACCGATTTGATCGACGACGTTAGGCCCGAATCGCACGTCGTCGACGTACTCCACCGACGCCACCCACAGCCGCAGCACGTCGGCCCCCCAGCGCTCCATCGCCTCGCGCGCGCCGATGCCGGTTCCGGTCGATTTCGACATCGCCCGGCCCTGCTCGTCGTTGACCCACCCATGCGTCGCGACGTGCCGGTACGGCGCTCGTCCCTTGATCGCGACGCCGGTGATCAGCGAGCTGCGGAACCAGCCTCGATATTGATCGGCGCCTTCGATTACGAGGTCGCTCGGCCACGGCATGCCGTCTTTGCCGAGCACCGCGAGATGCGAAACGCCGGACTCGAACCAGATGTCGACGATGTTCTTCTCTTTTTCGAAGCCGGACGAACCGCAGTGGGGGCAGGTAAAGCCGGCGGGCAGATAGGCGGCCACGGGATCCGTCCACCAGACGCCCGCGCCGGCTTCCCCGAAGCGCTTGGCGGCCAGCCGCGCGACGCGCGGATCGAGGATCGATTCGCTGCACGCGGTGCAGACGATCGCCGGAATCGGCGTTCCCCAGGTGCGTTGGCGCGAGATGCACCATTCCGGATGCGTCTCGATCATCTGCCGTTGACGCGTCTGACCCCAAAGCGGCGTGTAGGCGACGTCGGCGATTGCGTCGACCGCGTTCTGGCGCAGCCGGTTTTGATCCATCGCGATGAACCACTGCGCCGTGGCCCGGAAGATGACCGGGTTGTGGCATCGCCAGCAGTGCGGGTACGAGTGTTCGTAATCGGCGGCGCTCCAGAGCGCGCCCGACGCGCGCAGATCTTCGACGATCTTGGCGTTGGCTTCGAAAATTTGCAGGCCGGCGTACGGCCCGGCTTCGGCCGTGAAGCGCCCCGCCGCATCGACCGGATTGAGGATCGGCAGCCCGTACTTGACGCCGGTGTCGAAGTCGTCGGCGCCGTGTCCGGGAGCGGTGTGCACCGCGCCGGTTCCGGTTTCGAGGTCGACGTAGCCGGCCAGCACGACGTCGGAGTCGCGATCCAGGAACGGATGCCGTACCGCGACGCCGTCGAGGCGCTCGCCGATCGTCGTCGCAGCCGGCGAAGCTTCGCCGCTGCGGGGTCCGAGCGCGGCGCCCGCCAACGCCGTCGCGACCACCAGGTACTCGCCGCCGAGCTCGTACGCTCCGTACGTCGCGTCGGGCCGCAACGCGATCGCGACGTTGGCCGGCAGCGTCCACGGCGTCGTCGTCCAGATCAAGAACGACAGCGGCTTGCCGGCAGCCGGCGCGAAGCCGAAGCGCCGCGCGATCTCTGCGGCTTGCTCGGCGTTCGCCGTAAAGCGAACGTAGATCGAAGGCGAAACCTTCGTCTCGTACTCGATTTCGGCTTCGGCAAGCGCGGTTTCGTCGTGCACGCACCACAGCGTCGAGCGCAAGCCTTTATAGATCTGCTGCTTCTCGGCCAAGTCCGCCAGCGCTCGCACGATGGTCGCCTCGTACGCCGGATCGATCGTGCGGTACGGCCGCTCCCACAGTCCGAAATTTCCCATGCGGATGCGGATCTCGCGTTGGCGGTCGAGCCAGTAGAGCGCGCGTTCCTCGCACCGCGCTCGCAACTCGATCGGATCGATATCGTGAAAATCTTTGATCCCGAGGTGCTTGAGGGTTTCGAGCTCGATCGGCAGGCCGTGCATGTCCCAGCCCGGGACGAACTTCGCGTAGCGGCCGCTCAACAGCGCGATCTTGACGAACGCGTCCTTGAGGACCATGTTGAAGAACGTGCCCATGTGCTGTTCGTTGTTGGCGTAGGGCGGCCCGTCGTGAAGGATCCACGGAGCGTCGGCGGCATTGCGCTCGAGACGCCGCTCGTAGGTACGGTTCTCCGTCCACCAGCGCACCCGGTCGGGCTCGCGCTTGGAAAGCTCGGCCTTCATCGGGAAGCTCGTGCGCGGTAGGTTCAACGTGTCGCGATAGTCGCGACGCTGCGTATCGGACATGGGAACGCTGGGCATTCGCCCAGCCACCTGCCCTACTCCCGCAACAGCTCGCCGAGAACGTCGAAGTTGCGTTCGGCGCTCGCGCGCACGACGTCGACGCGCGCCCGGAGATGCGCGCCCAGCTCGTCGCGGCGCTCGACCAGCGCGTCGACCAAATCGTCGACGTCGGTATCCGCGAGATGCGGACCGTCCGCCTTCCACAGCGGTGCCAGGGGGTAACGCAGGTCTTCGCACAGCGCCGCGACCTTCGGATCGTAGGCGAGCGCGAGAAACGGCACGGCGTAGCGGGCCGCCAAGATCAGCGCGTGCAGTCGCATGCCGAGCACCACGTGAGCGCCCCGGATCGCGGCGGCGGCGCGCGCCAGCGGGCAAGCCGGCAGCAGCACCGGCGCCGACTTGCATAGCCGGATCACGTCGGTCGAGATTTCGGCGTCGGGGCTCCCGCCCAGCGGAAGGAACGCCACGCGAATGCCGTGCCGCTCCGAAAGGCGGTCGACCGCCCGGCGGAGCAGGGGCACGACGTCCCTCGCACCTGAGGCCTTGCGCACGCTGACGACGGCGTAGCGGCCGCTTTCCGGACCTAAACCTTCGGCGCTCAAGTCGATCGCTTCGTCGGCCGCGTCGTAAAGAAAAACCGGATCCGCCGTGCGCTCGATCTCGGTTTTGGGCAGCAGCGCGTGCAGGAGTTCCCGGGAGCGCTCGTCGCGCACGGTCGCGCGCGCGACGCCGCGGCAGAACCGCCGCACCAAGAATCGGCCCCACACGTCGAGCGGCCCGATCGATTGCGCGAAAATCATCGCTTTGCGCTTGGCCGCGATCGCTTCGCGCAGAACCGCCGTATAGTAAACCAGGCTGCGCGTGCTGGTCGCATTCTGCAGCAGGCCGCCGCCGCCCGAGACGACGACGTCGGCGCGCGCGATCGCTTCGCGCACCCGCCGCCACTCCCAGCGCGGCGTTGCCGCGACGCCGAAGGCCGCTTGCGTTGCGCCGGGAGTTTGCGAGAGCACCTCGACCTCGACTCCCGGAAACCGCCGCCCAATCCGGTCGACGATCACTTCGAGAAGCGCTTCGTCGCCGAGGTTTCCGAAGCCGTAGTATCCGGAGAGCAGCACGCGCACGTCACGCCACGCGGGCCGCTCGACGATAAATCCAGATCGCCACCGTCCCGATCCCGACGCCGGCGATGAGACCGTAGATCAGCCGAAGCACCGAGATTTCCAGCGGCGTATGCAGATGGCAAAAGGTGTCGAGCACGTCGCCGATGCCGACGCCGATGCCGAGCGCGAGAAGCCATCCGATCGCCCGCCGGTGGACCGGCAGCAGCGCTCCGACCAGCATCATGCACGGAAACCCGATGAGGAAGTCCTTGAACCGCGGCCGGACGCTCAAGACGTGCGTCAACAGATGCCGAACGGCCAGCTCGGCGTGCGACGGAGCGATATCGCTGTCGTTACCGCTGCGCATCAGCAGCAGCGCGCCCGCGGCGACGATCGCGATGCCGGCCACGAGCTGATAGGCCAGCACCGGCGAGAAGAAGACGTCGCGCGGCCGTTGCACGCCCGAGCCGAAACGCCGGTCGAACAGGTACAGGCCGAACGCGACCACCGGTGGTAACGCCAGCACCAGCCTGGCCCCGCGGAAACGTTCGATTTCTTCCATCGCCAGCGGCGAGCTCATCAACCCCACGACGACCAGCGCTCCGAGCAGCGTAACGCCGGTGGCGGCCAGCGTCCAGCCGGCGCTGCGGGCGATCTGCGTTCCGAAGTCGCGCGCCGGTGCTTCGGCGAAGGCCGGGATCAAGACGAGAATCGCCGCCAGCGCAAAGAGCAGGGCACCGGCCAACGCCAGGATCGCGCGCGCCAGCAGATCGTGATGCGACGCGACGCCGCCGGCGTAGAGCAGAATCGTAGCCGCGTAGGCGGCGCCGGCGATCCACGGCCGATACCAGCCGAAGAACTCCAACAGGATGACGAAGATCGATGGCACCGCCAGCGCCGCGATCCCGATCAGCGCCCGGTTGTTGCCGTGATACTGCGGAATCGGCGTCGCGCGCCCGAGCTTGAAGCCGTCGGCACGCAGCTCGGAGGCGAGCTGGGAGACCATTTCGACGTTGGTCTTTTCGATGGAAAGGTCGCCGTCTTGGTGCTCCCACGGCCGCAGATAGACCACGCGGACGTTGCGCTCGCGGACGCCCAAGACGTAGCGCGCCACGACCTCGTCGAGCCGGATCTTGTCGAGCTCGGTTCTCGCGATCGCCTGGACGCGGACCGTTCGCCCTGGAATCGCGCGCGCCAGCGTCTCGCTGCCCCTTTGGATCTGGCTGTCGTCGTACGTCTCGATCGCGCCGAAGTTGAACCGGTTCCGTTTGAATGCGGCCGCTGCGTCGTCGAGGTGATCGGGATAACCGAAGACTTGATTGCGCAGCCCGAAGAACATTACGGTCGAAACTTTCGGGTCGAGCGCGAGCACGTGGCCGAAGGCTGCGTCGATTTGCGGGGCCGCGAACCGCTCGTCGTTCTGAAAGCGCGGAATCAACAGCAGTCCGAGTTTACGCGCAAGCAGGGTCTGGCCGGTCGGGATGCCGAGGGCGGTGGTGTTGAAGTAGTCGATCTGCGTGCGAACTTCGACGATCCAGGGAGGCGTAGCGCGCAGCACTCGAACGCTTTGGGGCATGAAGTGCAGGGCGAGCTGCGCGCGATAGCGTTCGTACGCCACCGGGTCGGACACGATTAAATAGACGGCGCTCGGATCGACCCGTTTCGACGCGACTAGTGCCGCCAGGAGCGGATCGCGAATCGGCGAGATGCGCGCTTGGTCGATCAACGCGGCGCCGGTGGTCGCCGACTCCTTGCCGTCGAGGCCGACGTTGCTGCCCAGCTCCTCGGTCACCGCCAGCGACGTGAGGCCGGCCCGCCGCAAGGCGATCAGAAAAGCAGCCGGATTGTAATTGTAGGACCGCGCCAGGGCGTCGAAATCTTGAAAATCCATCGCGATCTCGACCCGGCGCGTTTGTGCTTCGACGCGCGCCCGGAAGAACGCGACGGCGCACGAAGCCAGGAGCGCGACGGCCAAGACGGCGGCAGCGTAACGTGTTCGAGGTGGGAGGGCGTTCACGAAGCCGGTCACTTCGACTACAAAACAAGAGGACCCGCCGAAGGCGAGTCCCCTTGCCGTCGCGTATGCGTTACGCCCTTTTTGTCGGGCCTGCGCATACCGGGTGTGGGCGACGCTTTGCTGCAGGTCGACGCTCGAGCCCACGATCGAGCGCAGAGAGCCGGTCTTTCAACCCGTGCGGAAGGCGCTCCTCCCCTAAGCCTTCCACGTCGGGGCGCGCTTTTCCAAGAACGCGTGCATGCCTTCCTGTGCGTCGGGCACCAAGGCATTGCAGATCATCGTACTCTTTGCATCGGCATAGGCGTCCCCGACCGTGAGGTCGACGCCACGGTAGAACGCCGCCTTGCCGAGCCGCACGACGGCGGAGCTCGCGCCGGCGATCGCCGAGGCCAGTTCCAGGGTCGCCTCGTGAAGGCGCTCGGGCGCCACCACGCGGTTGACCAGGCCCCAGGCCAACGCCGTCGGCGCGTCGATGGGCGTCCCGGTCAGCAGCATTTCCATGGCCCGCTTCCGCCCGATCGCGCGCACTAGCGCCACCATCGGGGTACTGCAGAAAAGCCCGATGCGCACCCCCGGCGTCGCAAACGTCGCGGTCGTCGCCGCGACGGCCAAGTCGCACGCCGCCACCAACTGGCATCCGGCGGCGGTGGCGACGCGCTCGACCTCCGCGATCACCGGCACGTCGACGGTCGAGATCTCGCGCATCAGATCGACGCATGCGTCGAAGACTTCGCGGTACGCGTCTTCGTCGCGGTCGACGAGCTCGCGCAAATCGTGACCCGCGGAGAACGCCGGGCCTTCGCCGCGCAAAATCGCGACGCGTGCGTCGGGACTCTCGCCCACGGCGCGAATGGCGCCCTCCAATTCCCGCATCATTGGAAGCGAAAGAGCGTTGCGCTTCTCAGGCCGCGCCATCGTCAGCGTGACGATGCCTCGGCCCTCCCACGCAACGCGAACGTTTCCTACCGCCTGAGTCGTCTCCATACCGGCGATTATAGCACCACGGCCGCCGCCTCGTTCCTCGCGAGCGCTCGATGGCTCACCGCCCAAGGCACTTCCCGGCCCGGCGGCGCGCAGCCCGGCGCCGCCGCCGGCATTGGTGAAAAAGGGACGTGACCGGTTGCGTGCAACGCCCGGCAATCGTGACCACTGCGAACGCCGCCGCAATCGCAGCGCTCAGCCTCGCACAGGTGTCGGCCGTCGCGATGCCGCCGTCCCAGGGCGCGGTCGTCGCCGGACGCTCGAAACAGGTCGTCGAGACCGCCCTCGCGCGTCAGACTATTCCCGGCGTCTCCGTTGCGATCGTCAGCGACGGGCGGATCGTCCTCGATCGGGCGTACGGCCTGAGCGACGTCGCGAAGCGTACCCTCGCCGGCCCGGGCACGTCTTTCGAAATCGGTTCGATCACGAAGCAGTTCACGGCGGCCGCCATTTTACAGCTCGAAGAGCGCGGCGAGCTGCGGCTCTCGGATCGGCTGGGACGATACGTGCCGGAATACGCTCGCGCCCAAGCGGTGACGATCGAAGAGCTGCTCTATCAGACCAGCGGCATTCCCGATCATATCAACGACGTGCCGGGTGCGGTGAAGGTCATCTCCTCGAGCCCGGGTACCTTCGGCCAAGCCGTGGCGCTGGTCAAGAACCTGCCGCTGCACTTCAAGCCGGGGACCCAATACGAATACAGCAATACGAACTATTTGCTGCTCGGGATGATCGTCGCGCGCGTCTCGCACGAGCCGTTTGACGTTTATATCGCCAAGAACATCTTCGGGCCCGCGCACATGACGCACAGCGCGTTTCTCAAAGACGAGCCGTCGCTGACGAATATGGCGGTCGGATACGCGTTCACGCCGGCCGGGAACCTGGCTCCAGCCGGTCATATCGGCTACGGATGGTCGGGCGGCGCGGGCTCGATCGTTTCGACCGCCGGCGACGTTGCGCGGTGGGACCTCGCTTTCTTTGACGGCCGGATCGTGTCGCCGTCCGACGTCGCCCGAGCGATCGCGCCGGCACGCCTGAACGGAATTTCGACCGGATACGGGTTCGGATGGGACGTCGACCGCCTCGACGGAATTCCTATCCTTTCGCACGGCGGCGCGATGCTGGGCTTCACGTCGGTGAACGACGTGTTCCCGTCGCTGCACGCGAACATCGTCGTGCTGACGAACAGCGGAAATTCGTCACCCGACGCGATCGCCAAAGGCATCCTTGCGAGCATGGATCCCGAATTCGCGAGGAGGCGAAACGCAGCGTCGCCGGGCGAGAACCCGTCGGTGACCGCGCAAATTCGTACCGTATGGACGCAGCTTCATCGGGGCACGATCGACCGTTCGCAACTGACGCGATCCTTCAGTGGTTTGCTCGACCCGGCGCGCCTTAGCTACATGCATTCGCACTTCGCGGCCTACGACTCGGGCCCGCAGCGATGGATTTTCAAGGGGAAGCAAACTACACCCGACGCCAGCACGACGTACACCTATCGCGTGCTCTTTCCGCGAAGCGGTTTGGCGCTTCTCGTGACGGCATCGATCGCTCAAGACGGCAAGGTCGCCGGCTGCGACACCGATTACGATTAAAGAGGGAAGCGCTCGCCGGCAGGCGCAAGTCGGAAGATTGCGCGACTTCGTCGATGCGGTGGAAGCCTTTACGTCGCAAACGACCACACCTGCACGGAGGAGGTTACGTCGCCGAATACGCGCAGAGCGGCAGGCCTTCGTGTACGATTACGGCCCGGTGGAGTCGCACTCGGCCCGGCCCCTCAACCGGCGGTCGAAACGGCCGCCCGAACGGTCGGCGCGATTGCCGGGCTGCTTCGTAAGCCGAGACTCCGAGGCAAGGGAGCGAAGGCTTATCGCAACGCGAAGAGCGGCTAAGCTCATCCGGTTTTAAGCCAAACCACAGCGTCGTCGAAGCGTACGTTCGTATCGTGAAGGTATGCCAAGATTCTCATTCAATGCGGGTCGCTCGGTCTTGATAGCGCTCGCACTGTGCGCGCTCCCGTCCGTCGCGACGGCAACGACCAACCAAGGCGGTGCTCCGACCGCCGCAACGCCGTACGTCGCGGCCTTTCAACCCGAGTTCGTTCCAACCGCACTTCCGCATCTCGGCGAGATGCAGCTCGTCATCGCCGGCGGTACGATCACCGGCACCTATCGCGGACTCTCGGTTGCCCCCGACCCGCTCTACGATCGAATCGTTCCGGTTACCGGCGCCGTCGACGCGAAGGGCGGCGTAGAACTCTACATCGGCAACGCGCTCTCGTTCGTCGGCAAAATCGACGGGAACGGCGTCATGAGCGGAACGGCGACCGGTGCCGGCGGCGGTTTCTACGACTTCATGGCCAAGCCGGGATCCTTGTCGCGCTAAGACGCCGATCTGAAGTTGCGGAAGGGCCCGACGAGGCCTAAATCATCGGGCCCTAAGCCATCGGAAATCCGATTCCGTTGACTGACTCAACGGTAACGCGGGCACCGTTACGCCTGCAAGTGTCGGTAACCGTATCTTAACGACCGTTCCATCCGGAGCGACTGAGCGCTTGCGTCGAACGTTGCGCAACCCAGGACCCCAGACGAGCTTAAGCTCTCCCGTGCATCATGGCGAGGGACGGCGTTGCAGCGCCGAACTCACCCGAGCATTCGACCTCCAGAAATCTGAAGGTAGTCTTTCTATAGTAACTTTCGCCTTGCCCGCGGAACGTACGCCGACCGAGGGCTTCGTCAATGGAGCGGTGGTCAGCGTGGGAGTCACACAAATCGTCGTGTTTCGCGGCGAGTACGATTTGGCGTCGAAAGCCGAGTTGGATCGCGACTTAAGGGCCGTGATGCTCGAGCCGTGCATCGTGCTGGATTTCAGTTGCGTGAGGTACGTCGACTCCACGACGATAACCGAACTCGTGCGGCTCGCCAACGCGCGCGAAGAAGCCGGACTCCCGCCGCCGGTACTCGTGGTTCTCGACGGCTCCGTAAAGCGCGTTATGGTCATGACCGGCGTAGACGCCCTCTTCCGCATCTGTGGTTCGCTCGAAGACGCAATCACCGCAAGCCCGAAGTGGCTTCACGTGTACAATGCCGAGCCCGGAGGTCTACCGACCCGCTCGGCGTCGGAATTCGGCCCGAGATAAGCGTAGAAAGGCGCCAGCGAAGGCGCCGCAGTGGAGGGTCGCAAGCTGCAGGACGCCAATCCACCACGTCCACGCGAACTAGGAGGAGGTATTCCATGGCGAAGGTCCCTCCGTTTCACTCGGTCAACGAGGTCCATAAACCGGCCGACGAGCGCGTTTACCACAACACCGACACCTGCCCGGCCGGCCAGGCGATTCCGGACAACGAACGGCTCAAAGGCGAAGGCGGATACCGTCACTGCGACGGTTGCATGAATCGGCTGTTAACCGCCTAGGCCGGAACCCGCGTCGCCGTTGCGGGAGCGTGTGCCCTACCGAGCCGCCTGAGCGGTCGCGCCGCGCGTAAGCCACTCGTAGGTAATGCCGACGCGATGGGTCAAGGCCGCGACGGTCTCCCGCTCGTCGGGTAAATAACCCGTCCGATCGATCTTCGGCCCGCAGATCGCAAAACCGTACAACCTGCCTCGCAGCGTCATCGGGCAAACGTAGGCCCCGGCGAGGCGATGGGACTCGTTATCGACGACAAACGCTTCGCCCCACCGTCGCAATCGAAGCACGACCTCTTCATTTTCATCCAGACGGAGCGGAAGAGCCGTCCCCGTTCCGGTCGCTACGTATCCCGATTCGGGCATACCCGTATACAGCGCGGCGTACTGAGCATCGAGGTCGCGCCGCAGCGCGTTTAGCGTGAGCTCGAGCAGCGCGGAGGCATCCGTCGCGGCGTCCGTTTCGAGCGAAAAGCGGCGAAGGTCCTCAAGTGCGCGATATCGCTTTGCGAAAAACAGCCGGTTCAAGCGGTGCTCGATCACCTGGTGGATGCGGCGCGCCGACAGTCCGAGGCATAACGCGATGAATGCGGTCAACGCCGTCTTTCCATTCTCGCCAAAATCGGATCCGACGGCGCGCTCGGCGATGGTTACCAGCAACCATTCGGCGAGAACGAATATCGCAATGAGCGAGAGGGAGACGACCGAAAAAATCGCCGCGCGCGATATGGCGAGGTTGAGGTCGAGCAGCCGATGGCGCAGCACCGCGTAGGACATTCCGAAGCCGCTCGCCCACTGCAGCCATTCGAGGTAACCCTCCCACGCCGCGTTCCAGCCGAAGAGCGTCGTGAGCGACCACGCGATATTTACGACGGCGAGGACGATCAGCGTGCTGCCCGCGACGAGCGCGGGCGTACGGTAGCTCCTGCCGGCCGAGAACGTGCCTTCAACGATGCCGACGATCCAAACGGCAAACGCGAGGACGGTGCAGTACAACCCGAACCTCGTCACGTCGAACGGGAATAGCCGAAAAGCATAGTTGATGCCGTCCGCGAAGACCAACAGCACCGTAGCCGCAACGGTCAAAGGAAATCCGACAGCGCGGACCCAGCGCAACGTGACCGTCGACCGCGGCGGGAAAATAACGATAAACGTGAAGGCACTGACGGTGAACGTTAAAATGGCGAGGGCGGCGGTAACGTGCAGCGCGGCGCTTGCGAGCGGCGAGTAGATCGAATCCTGGTAAGAATAAGCGGCCGACGCAATGACGAGCGTGGCGACGACCAGCATAATCACGGTTCTAAGGCGGCCTCGCGGTGCGCGCCAGGCAATGAGGACCGTCATCGCGGCATAGATTAGGGTGAGAATCCAGACTGGAACTTCCCGCGCCGGCCGCGGCGCGGGCGCCGGCCTAGCGACTTCCGTAAAGGTCGCGA
>Ga0335075_10008455_pt1 | contig 15756 bp, 11 predicted proteins | sample Lox_Sample_24_FD_206723 | JGI IMG/M metagenome (GOLD analysis project Ga0335075, IMG submission 206723) | Soil microbial communities from Loxahatchee National Wildlife Refuge, Florida, United States - Lox_Sample_2.4 | ecosystem: Environmental > Terrestrial > Soil > Wetlands | place: USA... | reverse complement strand
CGACGAGATCCAGCTCGACCTGTTCCTCGACTACGCCTCCAACGTGGCGCTGTACCCGAGGTTCCACGAGTACTTCCGCGCCAGCAAGCCGCCGCTGCTTGCCATCTGGGGCAAGAACGACCCGTTCTTCCTGCCCGCCGGGGCCGAGGCGTTCAAGCGCGACATCCCCGCGGCCGACGTCCGCTTCCTCGACACCGGCCACTTCGCACTGGAAACCCACGTCGCGGAGGTCGCCGCCGCGATCACCGGGTTCCTCGCCCGCTAGCGCCGCCCGCCGACGTCAGGCGCTGGCGGTATCACGAAGCGGGATCTCCTGGCTTAGCCTGCTCGCCGGTGGACGATCCCCGAATCTCAGCCGCTTCCTCGGGCGCCGCCTCCCGGAGGGTGGGCCAGCCGATCCCGTTGGAGCCGCAGAGGAAATCCCGCTCCTCGCCCTCCTTGAGGGACATTCGCATCTCCTTGGACCTGCGTAGCAGGACGAACCGCAGACGCAGGCGGTGTTCCCCCGGATCCACCGTGAAGACCCGCACCTGCTCGTTTCCGATCGTGCCCGCGGAGTGCTCGTCGAGAAGCACCGTGAAGTTGAAGTGAAACTTGAATAGGCGAAGAAGCAAGCCGACAGGGAGCACGGTCGCGGGCGACACCGACCAGTCTCGTTTCGGCCTCGAGATCCTGATTGTTGACATGACGCACGTTCCTTTGCACTGAAGGGCGCCGGCTCGACGGAACCCTCCCTGCCAGGGCAACGCAGCCCCCTGGCATCAGGGCAGGCGCCGTGCCGCGCAGCGTCGGCAGGCGAGTCAGGCCTGTTCCCGCGGCTCGGCCGGACCGGGCCCACCGGACGTCTCTGGGGCCGGGTCGGCCTTGTCCAGCCAGCACAGCGGGCACAGCAGGTGCGGCCGTCCGTGCCGGCCCTGGCCGTGCTCCCAGACGAAGTACGCCGCGCCGGCCATTAGCACCAAGTTGAATCCTCCGAAGGGAAGACCCGGGGCTCTCGGTATGCGGGGAGGCATCGCTGTTCACCATCCATCGATACGGCGGCGCGATCGGGGGTGATCGCAGGGAGCCGTCCCCTTCAGTGTGGCACCGTCAGGCCGGATTGACCGCGAGGACAGGCGGCGCCGCCCGGGCCGGCCGCATTTCGGCCGCCTCCGCGGGAGCCGCGACGGCCGGGCGGGAAAGGTCGCAGACGCGCGCGTCCGGCAGGCCGCGCCGCTTCAGGTCGGCGGTAAAGCGCCGGACCAGGTCGTCGTGCGGTGCCGCGACGATGACGACGATGTCGCGCAGTTCCGGCGGGTCGAACGACCGGACCGTGCCGTCCGGGCGGGGGGTGAGGGCGGAAACGGGCACGATGGCGACGCCCATGCCGGCCGCGGCGAGCTGCGCCGCCGTTCGCGGGCTGCCCGTGCGCAGCGTCGGCTGCGGCAGGACGACGCCGCGCCCGGCGGCGAACTGGTCGACCCACGGCGCGATGCCGTTGGCCGGGTCGTAGTGCACGAGCGGCTCGTCGGCGAGCTCCGCCAGCGGCACCGCGTCCATGGCGGCGAACCGGTGCTCGGGAGCGGCCACGACCACGACTTCCTCCTGCCCGAGCAGTTCGACGTGCTCATCGGTCTTCGTCGGGCGCGGCGCGACGCTGATGTCCGCGCGGCCGGCGAGGAGCGCGTCAAGCATCCGGTCCGCGCTCGTGTACTCCTTCAGGTCAAGCTCGACGCCGGGGAACCGGCGGCGCCAGCGGCGCAGCACGGGGACGAGGAGCCAGCCGGTCATCGTCTCGGCGCAGGCTATCCTGATGCGCCCGCCCGTCCCGGCCGCCGCCCGCCGCGCCTCGGTCACCGCCCGGCCGGCGGCGGCCAGGGCGACTCGCGCCTCGGTGACGGCCGCGAGCCCGGCCGCGGTGGGGCGGATCCCGCGGGGCAGCCGTTCGATGACCGGGGTGCCAAGCTCGCGCTCGATGGCCGCGATCTGATGCGACAGGGCCGGCTGGGACATGTGCAACACCGCCGCCGCCTTGGTCAGCGACCCCTGCTCGACGATCGTGACGAGGCATTCAAGCCCTCTGAGCGAAAGCATCCCACCGTTCTACCTGGCGGCCGCCAGGTACCGCATCACCCTCATCAACGGTCTGCCCCCGGTCGTCAGGCCGCGTTCGGCGGCGCGGGCCCTGCCCGACCGCTCGCGGCCTGGTCGCGTCCGCCGCCTCACTGACCGGCTCAGTGCCGGACATGACTTATTCGGGTGATGCGCCGGTCAGCGGTGACCGGGCAGGCTGGCGGCATGAGGGCGTGCGGCACCACGGCACCGGGCGCGGGCCCGGCCGGCCCGCCGGCCTGGTTCTGCCGGGAAGCGGAGCGCGCCCAGGTCAGCGGCCTGCTCGCGGCTGCGCGGCAGGGAGCAGGTGGCGTGCTGCTCGTGGACGGCGAGCCGGGCAGCGGCAAGTCACGGCTGCTCCGGGCCGCCGTCGATGAGGCCGCGGAGCTTGGGTTTTCGCTGGTGGTGGGCGCGGCGGACCAGCTGGGGGCGGCGATACCGTTCTTCCCGCTGCGGCAGGCACTCGGCGAGCCGCCCGCCGCGGCCCCGGGCGAAGACAGCGGCATGAACCCCGCGGACCTGGACCCGGCGGACCTGGACCCGGCGGACCTGGACCCGGCGGACCTGGACCCGGCGGACCTGGACCCGGCGGACATCGGCGCGGCCGTCGGCCGGATGGGCGCGCACCTGCGGCGGCGGGCGGCCACGGCACCGGTCCTGGTGTGCATGGACGACCTGCACTTGGCCGGCCCGGCCACCCTGGCCGCGCTGCGGTCGCTGCCGCGGGAGCTGCGGCAGCACCGGGTCGCGTGGCTACTGACCTGGTCGAGCGCGCCCGCGGGGACAGAGAACCACCCGGGCGAGGCCCTCGGGTGGGACGGCGCCGCCCGGGTCACGCTTGGGCCGCTTGGCGTGGCGGCCGTGACCGCCATGCTCGCGGACGCGTTCGGCGCGCCACCGGGCCGTGCCCTCGCGGACGTGGCGAGCGAGGCCGGCGGCAATGCGTCGCTGACCGCCGAGCTGATCGCCGGCCTGCGCGACGACCACGCGGTGCGCGTGGTCGACGGGCGTGCCGAGCTGGCTTCCGGCCGGCTGCCCGCGCGGGTGCGCCGGCTCGCGCAGCGGCGCCTCGACGTTCTCGGCGACCGGGCCAGGCACCTGGTGATGACCGCGGCGCTGCTTGGCCGGGAGTTCCGGCTTGAGTACGTCGCCGAGATGCTCGGCCAGGCACCCGCCGCGCTGCTGCCGGCGGCGGGGGAGGCGATGCGCGCCATGCTTGTGACGACGGCGGGGGACGCGCTCGCGTTCCGCCACGAGTTGCTGCGCCGAGCCGTGAGCGAGCTGATGCCCGAGCCCGCGGCCGGGGCGCTGCACCGCCAGTACGGCGAGATCCTGCTGGCGCGGGGCGAGCCCGCCGACCGGGCGGCGGGCCACCTGCTGCGGGCCGCCTATCCCGCGGACCGCACGTCGCTGGCCGGGCTGGACAAGGCCGTGTCACGGACCACCCGCTCGTCGCCCCGCACCGCGGCGGACCTGGCGGTGCGCGCGCTCGAGCTGACCTCACCGGCGGACCAGGACCTGCTGCCGCGAACCGTCGCCGCCGTGGAGGCGCTCGTCGCGGCCGGCCGGCTGGGCCGGGTCACCGGGATCGCCCGTGACATGCTGGCCAGGCCGCTGCCGGCGGCGGCCGAGGCGCGGTTGCGCTGCGCGCTGTCCCTCGCCTTGTGCGCCGACGGCCTGGCCGCGCAGGCCGCGGATCAGGCCGCCCTGGCCCTGGCGCTGCCCCGGCTGCCCGGCGGCCTGCGGGACCAGGCACTCGTCGCTCGCCTGCAAGCGCTCACCGCGCTCGGTGACGAGTCCGCCGGCCCGGTGGCCGACGAGGTGCTTGCCGTTACCGCCCGCCGCGGCAGCCGCGCCGCCGCGGCGGCCATGGTCGCCCGCGCGGACATCAGCCGCCGGGCCGGCCGGCCCGGCGACGCGCTCGAACTGCTGCGTGGGGCGGCCTCAGCCACGACGGAGGTCGCGTGCGCCCCGCCGGCCGAGCCGCTGCTGGCGCTGGCCGCCACCCTGGTCGACGTGCGCGAACTCGACGAGGCGGCAGAGACCCTGCGGGCCGCGGAGGGACGGCCACCGGCGGACGGCCCGGCCGCCGTAGCGGTTTCGTTGCTCATGGCCCGCGTTCACCTGGCCGCCGGACGGCCGGGCGACGCCGCCGCCTGCGCCGAGTCGGCCCTGGCGGCCGCCGAGGACGCCGGCGCCCGAGGGTACGCCGCGGTCGCGCGCGGCCTGCTGAGCGTGGTGGAACTGCGCCGCGGCGACATCACGGCCGCGGGCGAGCACCTCGCCCGGCGGCCCGTCACCGGCCCGCAGTTGGCGGACGGCTACGCGCGGGCGGAATACGTGACGGCCGAGGCGCGGCTGACCGAGGCCCGCGACGGCCCGGTGGCCGTCCTCGGCGACCTCCGGCGGCTGTGCGGCGACTTCCCCGCGGGTAGCGGCCTGCTGTCCGGCGACCCGGCGCTCGCGGCCTGGCTGGTTCGCACCGCGCTGGCCGCCGGCGACGGTGAGCTGGCGGCCCGGGTGGCGGGCGCCGCCCGGGCCCTGGCCGGCGCTCACCCGGCGCTCACGGCCCTGGCCGCCGCGGCGGCGCACGCCCAGGGCATCGCCGGGGCTGACCCGGCCTTGCTCGCGGACGCGGTCGCGGGGCACGCCGACCCGTGGGCCAGGGCCTCCGCCGCGGAAGACCTCGGCGCGCTGCACGCCAGGGAGGGCGACGCCGACCAGGCGGTCCGCGATCTGCAGGCAGCACTCGACGGGTACGGACGGGCTGGCGCGGACCGCGACCAGGCCCGCGTCCGCGGCCGCCTGCGGCGGCTCGGCACCCGCCACAGGCACTGGAGCGCGCGCCCGGCCAGGCCGCTCACCGGGTGGGGCAGCCTGACCGAGACCGAGCAGGCCGTCGCCCGCCTCGTCGCCCAGGGACTGAACAACCGGCAGGTCGGCGCCCGCATGTTCATCAGCGTCCACACCGTCGCCCACTACCTTCGCCAGGTGTTCCGCAAGCTCGGCATCGGCTCACGGGTCGAGCTCACCAGGATCGTCATAGAGCAGGCGGCCGGCTAGGAGCGCAGCCACGGGCGGGCCCCTTGGGCTTAGCCGGGTTGGCCAGCCTGGCCCGGTGATCCCGCCGCGCACACCGTCAAGGCTGGTCATCGGGCCGCGGTGGCGTCGGGCTGGCCCGCTGTATCACGATGCGGGTGAGCTCGACGCGAGAGCCGATGCCGAGCTTGCGGAATATCCGGGTCAGGTAGAACGCCACGGTGTGCACGCTGACGTGGGTCCGGCCGGCGATCTCCCGGTTGCTGAGCCCGCGCGCGACCAGGGCGGCGACGGCGACCTCGGTGTCGGTGAGGCTGTCCCAGCCGGCCGTGGGCTTTCCCGGTGCGCGCGGCCCGTTGCGGTGCCGCGCGCCCAGCTTGCGCAGCCGGCGGCGGACCCTGGCCGCGTCCGCCGCGGCGCCGACCGCCTTGTAACCCTCGACGGCGCGGGTGAGCTGGCCGATCGCTGCCCGGCGGGCGCCGAGCCGGCTGTGACTGACCCCCAGGTCTTCCGCGGCGGACGCCCTGGCCCACGGGTCCGGGTGCCGGGCGGCCGCCTCGGCCAGCGCGGCGGTGTCCTGCTTGGCGAGGCCAAGGCAGTGCGCGGCGGCCGCGTCGAGCGCCCGGAACCCGGCGTTGTCCGCGGCGAGGGCCGCGGCGACGCGGGCCACGGTGACGGCAAGCTCCTCGTGGCCCGCGGCCAGCGCGGTGCGCGTCAGCCAGGGCGCGGTGGCGGGATCCCCCAGGAGCAGCCCGGGGCGGGCGTCGAGGTCGGCGCAGCAGGCGCGGATGTGCGCCAGCGCGACCTGCGGGCCGTCACGGAACTCGCTGACCTGGGCACGGGCCATCGTGATCTCCGCGCGCGCGTAGCCCTCGGCGAGGTGCGGCCCGGGTGCGCCGTCGCTGGCGGCGTGCAGGGTCGCCGCCGCCACCTCGCCGCGGCGCAGCGCGATCACGCCGAGGACGCTGTGCGCGGCGGCGCAGTGCCCGTGGGCGCCCAGGGACTGGGCGAGCGCGAGGCCGTCCTCGCCGGCGGTCGCGGCGTCCGCGAGGTCGCCGCGGGCCAGGCGGACGCGCGCGCGCAGGATGGACAGCGCCGCCCGGGCCGGGGCGCGCCGCGGCGTCTGGCCGTCCGCGGCGCGGAGGATCTCATCGGCCTCGTCCAGGAGGCGCAGGTCGACGAGGGCGGCCGCGAGCGACACCAGCGGCTGGGCATTGCGGGCGTCGGGCGAGGCGCCTGCTTGGTGGCGGACGGCGTCGCGCAGCAGTCCCAGTCCCTCGCCGACCCGGCCCTTGCCCAGGCTCATCATCGCGCGGGCGGTCAGGGCGGCCACGACGACGCGGCCATCGCGCCCGTCGGTGACGGCAGGCGTTGCGGCGATGAGGGGGTCGGCGGGCTCGCCGCGCAGGCCGGCGACGGCCTGCAGGTACGCGATGCTCGCCCGGTCACGCAGGTCAGCGGGCAACCGCGGGCGGGCGAGCACCATCGCGGCCTGCGCGGCGGAGTCACGGGCGCGGCCGCGGGCGCACAGGACCGACGACAGCGCGCACCGCAGCCGGGCCTCCGCCAGGGCGGGCAGCGGACCGGACAGCGCGTCCACGGCGATCCTCGCCGCCTCGTCCAGCCGGCCGGCCGCGGACAACGCCTCGGCGGCGGACACCAGCCGCGCCGCGGCGTCCTTGGCCGTCGCCGGCGTCAGCTCCAGCGCGCGTACCGCCAGGTCGGCGGCCTCCTGCGGCGCCGCGGGCAGCATCCGCGCCGCCGCCGCGTCAAGATCGGCCAGTGCTACCTGGCCGCCTCGGTCCGCGCCGCGCAGCAGGTGATCGGCCGCCAGGGCGGCCGAACCGCCCCGGCCGAGCAGGAGCTGGCCGTACCGGCGGTGCAGCTCCGCGCTGGCCGGCCGCGGCGTCGCGGCCGCCACGGCGCGCTGCAGCAGCCGGTGCCTGAAGGAGAACGCGTCACCCGCGCCGGCCAGAATGCCGCGGGCGATGAGCTCCTCGACCGCGGGAAGCAGCATGGCCGGCGGGCGGCCGAGCATGTCGGCCGCGTCTTCAAGCCGGAACGACGGACCGAGCGGTGCGGTGGTCACGGCCAGGTTCCTGGCCTGCTCGCCGAGCTGGTCCAGGTGCCGCCGGGCCAGGTGGCGCATTCTTCCAGGCAGCCGGGAAGACCGCAGCCAGGCCCGGCCGCCGGCGATCCGGACCATGCCGTCCTCCCGCAGGCCGGCGGCGAGCTCGGTGAGCAGCGCCGGGTTTCCCGCGGCCCCCGCGGCCAGGGTGAGCAAGCCGGCGTCCGGCGCGGCGCCGAACGCGTCCGCGAGCAGCGCCGTTACGTCGTCCTGGCCGAGCGGTGCCAGGCTCGCGCGCACGGCGCCGTCCCGCTCAAGCAGGCCGAACAGGCACGCCGAGTGGTGCCGGGGCGCACTCGACCGCGCGAGCACCCAGGCGACCGGGTGCCGCCGCTGTTCCCGCGGCAGCACCCGCAGCACGGCCAGCGTGGCCGGGCCGGCGCGGTGCAGGTCGTCGAGGCATACCAGGACCGGTCCCGCGGCCGCCTCCCGCCGCAGGCGCGCGCGCATCCGGTCGGCGGCCGCGGCCGGGTCCGTTAGCTCCGCCGCCCCCGCCACCAGCGAGAACCCCAGTGCCGAGGCCTCGTCGGCGGCGTAACGGAGCAGCCGTGACTTGCCGCTTCCGAGCGCACCATCCACGAGCAGCACGCCGCCGGCACCGCCGTGAGCGCGGGCCAGCAGGTCGCGGACCGCCCGGCATTCCCGTTCCCGGCCGCGCGATGGCGCGGGCGGGGGAACGCTGATCGTGCTTGTCATGACACTGCCCTATTCATTAACCCCGCACGAGACCGCCCACCGCTCACTAATGGATAAAACGAGCCTGGCACGTTACCGATCTCGATGGCAAGCAATGAGGAGATCGAATAATTCATGGGTGTTATCGACCTTCCTAATGCCTCTGGCCAGCGCGGTGGCTTTGCCAGGGATCGTCGCCGGGGTTAGCATCCTGTCACCGGGAATGGCTTCGGAGCATCGGCAGCGCCCGATGATGACCCATTACTTTCTGAATATCTATAGCGAGCATAGAAATGTTGAATGCCTATCGGCCTATGAAACTGGCCCGGTTATGGCCGCGGGCGACCACGGGCGTTTCGCCGTGCTCGGCGAGCCGGTCGTGGCCGTAGACCTCATCGACACCATCGCGCCGCCGGGATCACCCGGGGCGGACGACCTGCTGGCCGACGCCGACAGCGCCGGGGCCTGGTGGCGGCTCGAATCGGCCCGGGTGCCCGCGGGTGACATCCCGGACATCCATGCACTGCGGCGCTTGCGGACGGCGCTCCGGCAGGCCATCGAGGCCGTGGTCGACGGCGTGCCCGTGCCCCACGGGACCGTGGCGGACCTGAACTTCTTCACGCGGTCGGTGCCGGTCAGCGCCCGGCTGGTGCGCACCGGGGCCGGGCTGCGCACCGAGACGCGGTGGCACCCCGAGTACGGCGGAAGCACCAGGCTCGCCTTCATCGCCACGCAGGCCGCGGAGTTCATCGCGGATCCGTCGCGCGCCGGCCGGCTCCGGCGGTGTGCCAACCCCTCCTGCCTGATGATCTTCGTGGCCGTCAACCCCAGGCGGGCGTGGTGCGTGCCAGAAATCTGCGGCAACCGGGTGCGGGTCGCCAGGCACTACCGGAGATCGGGCGCCTGACGGGGTCGGGGCGCCGCACCGTCAGGTTGGACAGTCGCGGGGCGGCGCGGCGGGCCCGGCCGGGCCGCACGCCTCGACGGTGCGCGGCCGCCCGCCCGCGGCCAGCTGGGTGACGGGGGCCATCTGGAACGTCGACGGCGGCGTCATGGCCGGCCGCGATTAGCGTCGGCGTTTCTCCCGCGGGCAGCGGCACGCACCCGTTCCGGATAATCAAGAGCGTTATCCGGAACGGGTGCCCGGTTACCCGCCGGCCCCACCGCCGACCTGGCCGCTGGGTGGTAGGCACCGGGCTTTAACTCACGGGGCTGATGCCCGCCGCCGACAGCAGGTAGGCGCCGTCGCCGTGGGCGGCGTCGCCGACCAGGGCGGCGATCTCCGCGCCGGCCCGTTCGGGGGTCAGGACGGGCCCGCGCTTCGCCACGAAGGCCGCGGTGTCCACGCCGGCCCGCGCCGCGTACGCGGCGACCGCGGCCTGGCCGAGACTGGTTTCCGGCGTCAGGTCGGGTAGCACCGAGATGAACCTGATGCCGAGCCCCTCCCGGCGCGATTCCTCGGCGGCGTAGCCGGCCATGAACCTGATGGTGGCCTTGGCTCCGGCGTAGCCGCCGGAGACCGGCGAGCCCCGCAGCGCCGCGCCGCTTGAGACGGCGATGACCGTGCTGCCCGGCTCAAGCGGCCGCAGCAGCGCCTCGCGGGTCCAGTGGAAGGCGTGCTGCACGTCCACCTCCCAGTTGCGGCTGAAGGTCTGCCAGGTATGCCGGTGCAGCGGCCGCGACAGCGGCGACGATCCGGCGTTCAGCACCAGCGCGCGGGGCTGGTAGGCGTCGATCAGCTGGCCGGCCACCACCGGGTCGGCCGCGTCGGCGGCGACGGGGGTGAAGGCGGCGCCGAGTTGCTCGCGTGCCTGCGCGAGCGCCGTCGCGTCGCGGGCGACGCCGACGACGTGCGCGCCGGCCGCGATGAGGGCGGCGGCGGCACCGCGGCCGAAGCCGCGGCTGGCGCCGGTGACGATCGCCGTGGTCCCCGATAGCTGCTCAGTTGTCATGATGGCTCCTTGTCGTGACGAGTCGTTCGCCGGTATTGATCCGGGCGGTGAGCCGGAATCAACGCGCGCGTCCCGGCGACTTCTCGCCGCGCCGGCCCTGTCACCGGGTCGGCTGTTGCCCTCGGCAGATCTGTAACGTATGGTACATATCTACATGGAAACCTCGATATGGTTACGAACCGCTACAACGGTGAGCGCGGGCCCTGAGGGAGAGCCGGGATGATCAGGACGAGCGAGTTGCGGGTCGACCTGGGCGACGACGGAGCGCTGTCCATTCCGTACGTCGACGTCGTCGGGGGAGCGGGCGACGGGCCGCACCTGACGGTGATCGCCGGGGTGCACGGCACCGAGTACACGTCGATCGCGGCCGCGCGCGAGCTGCTGACCGAACTCCGGCCCGCGCAGCTGTCAGGAACCGTCACCGTCGCGCCGGTCATCAACCTCCCGGCGTTCTGGGCGCGCACGCCGTTCGTCGTACCGCTGGACGGAAAGAACCTGAACCGCAGCTTCCCCGGTGACGCGGGCGGCAGCGCCACCGATCGGATCGCCGCGGCCGTCACCGACGGGCTCATCAAGGGCTCCGACTACCTGGTTGACCTGCACGCCGGCGACCTGCCGGAGGCACTTGAGCCGTTCGCGCTCTATGACGCGTCGCCCGTCGAGCGGCGCGCCCGCGACCTCGCCCTCGCCTACGGCCTCGGGCACCTGGTGCGGCAGTCCGCCCGGGGCCGTACCGTCGCCGGGAGCACCTCGGCGGCCGCGGCCGACCTCGGCATCCCCGCGATCACGGCCGAGTCGGGAGAGTGCGGCATCCTTGACCGCGCCGCCGTCGACCGGCACCTGCGCGGGCTGCGAAACCTGCTCCGTTACCTCGGGATCGCTCCCGGCGAGGCGACGGCGTTCGGCCGGCCGGCCGAGCACGAGGGCTGGATCTGGATGACGACGGACGCCGCCGGATGGTGGCAGCCCGCGGTCAAGCCGGGCACGCCGGTCGCGGCGGGGGACCTGCTCGGCACGGTCGCGCCGCTCATCGGCGGCACGCCGACCGACGTCACCGCTCCCGCCGCGGGTGTCCCGATCTTCATGACGTCGAGCCCGGCCGTCTCCGCCCAGGGGCTACTGCTCGGGCTTGCCCTGGCCCCGCCGGCCAGCGAATAGCTCCACACGGCTCCACAAGAGCGGCGCTGCGCGTTCCCGCGACACCACCGGGGGGCATCGCGCGCGGAAGATGTGTTACAAACGTAACTTATGCGAAAAATATCACATGTACCGTATCATTCGGTACAGGCGATCTGAGGCCGGGCCCGGATTCGAAAGATCGCGCCGCACCGTTGGTGTGCCGGCGTCCTCCGCCCGCTGGCGGAGACCACGGCGCTCACGACAACCGAGGAACGTGATGAAAAACAAAGTGCGCGTCTCGATCGCCGCCGCTTTCGCCGCGATCCCGCTGGCCCTCGCGGGCTGCGGGGCCGGCGTCGGCGGTGGCGGTTCCGGCACCGGAGCGTCGAGCTCGTCGAAGCCGGTCTACGGTGGCAACCTCGTGATCGACCGGTCAAACGACGCCGTCTCCATGAACAAGACCACGACGTTCGACAACAGCTCGATTTACGTCATGGAGCAGATCATGGAGCCGCTCTTCACGGTCAGCAATGACGGCAAGACGGTCAAGCCCTGGCTGGCCACCGGCTACACGGTGTCGGCCAACAAGCTGACCTACACGATCAAGCTGCGCGGCGGGGTCAAGTTCTCCAACGGGCAGCCCATGACGGCGGCCGACGTCAAGTTCTCGATCGACCAGGACACCGCGACCGGGTCGACGGGCTGGGGCTACATCAACTCGGCGATCAAGCAGGTCGTCGCGGTCAACCCCGCGACCGTGCAGATCGACCTCAAGTACCCGTGGGCGCCGATCATCGCCGACCTGTCGCTGTTCAGCAACGGGATCATCCCGAACAACTACGCCGGCGAGAGCGAGACCGCCTTCTACAACCACCCGATCGGCACCGGGCCGTTCGAGTGGGACGTGTGGAAGAAGGGCCAGTACATCAAGCTGGTCAAGAACCCGCACTACTGGCAGCCGGGCAAGCCGTACCTGAACAGCGTCGAGTTTGACGTCGTCCCCGACGCGAACACCCGTCAGCTCCAGCTTGAGGGCGACCAGGCCGACGTGGACACCTTCCCCGACTGGTCGACGTTCTCGACGCTCAAGAGCACGCCGGGCATCACGGCCACCGCGTTCCCGTCGACCGAGATCGACTACCTCGCCTTCAACGAGCACGTGGCGCCGTTCAACGACGCCCACGTGCGGCAGGCGATCTCGGACGCGATCGACCGCAAGGCACTGGTGAACGCCGTGCTGTTCGGCAACGGCAAGCCGGCCAACTCGCTGTTCATGCCGGGCCTGCCGTACTACGACGCCACGGGCGGCGAGACCTACAACCTGGCGGCCGCCAAGGAGGCGCTGGCGGAATCGTCCAAGCCGCACGGGTTCACCACGACGTTGCTCATCGCGTCAGGTAACGCCAACGAGGCGACGGTGGCGCAGATCGTGCAGTCCGAGCTGAAGCCGCTGGGCATCACGGTGAACATCCAGCAGCAGGATCCCACCACGGCCCACGCGTCGCTTGAGGCCGACAAGTACGCCATGGCCTATTCCATCTGGACCATGGACATCCCGGACCCGGACGAGTGGACCTCCTTCGCCGTGGATCCCAGCGGCGGCGCCCAGTCGGCCTTCACGTTCTACGACAACCCGACCGTGATCAGCCTCAACAAGCAGGCCGAGCAGACGATCGACACGACCAAGCGGGCCGCGCTGTACACCCAGTTGCAGCAGCTGACCTCGCAGGACGCGTTCGCCGCCTACCTGTACTACCCGCCGTACGCCTACGCCACCTCGGACAACGTCCACGGCTTCTTCGTGACGCCGCTCGGCAACTTCCACCTCGAAGACGTCTACAAGACCAGCTAACCCACACCATCTCACCTCGCAATGCGGGGCCGGCGGCGCTCTACTCGCACCACGGGCCGCCGGCCCCGCGGCAAGGAGAAGTACATGCTGCACCGGATGCGATTCATTCCGGGCCGGACCCTGCAAGCGATCCCCGTGGCATTCGGCGTGACGATTCTCGTCTTCCTGATGTCGCACCTGCTGCCGGGCAACCCGGCGGTGGCCATCCTCGGCAACCACGCGACCCCCGCCGCGGTGGCCGCGCTCTCGCAGCACCTCGGCCTCGACCAGCCCCTGTGGAAGCAGTACTGGCTGTTCCTTGTGCACCTCGTCCACGGTGACCTCGGCACCTCACTGACCTACCAGCAGTCGGTGGTGAGCCTCGTCTGGGCCGCGGTGCCGGTCACGCTGAGCCTGGTGCTGTACGCGCTCGTGCTGTCGCTGGTCATCAGCGTCCCCCTCGCCGGCTGGGCCGCGACCAGGCCCGGCGGCGTCCGTGACCTCGGCGTGCGCGCCTACACCCTGCTCGGGCAGGGCATGCCGCAGTTCTGGGTGGGCATCATGCTGATCCTGCTCCTCGCGGTGCGGCTGCCGGTCTTCCCGGTCAGCGGCTACGGCCAGACCGCCCTTGACCACCTCTACTACCTGTTCCTGCCGGCGCTCACCCTCGCGATCTCGATGTGCCCGACGATCATCCGCAGCCTGCGGGCGTCGACCATCCAGGTGCTCGGCTCCGAGTACGTCGGCACGGCCCGGTCCAAGGGCATCGCCGGCGCCGCGCTGTTCCGTGTCCACGTGCTGCGCAACGCGGCGATCCCGACGGTTTCCATCGTCGGGGTCAACCTCGGCTACCTGGTCGGCGGATCGCTCGTTATCGAGCACGTGTTCGCTATTCCCGGACTTGGCTCGCTCATGATCAACGCGATCTTCTCCCGTGACTTCCCGACCATCCAGGGCGTCTCGCTGTTCGTCGCCCTGTTCGTGGTCGTGGTCGGCATCCTCACCGACGTCGTGTACACGCTGCTCGACCCGCGCGTCGACCTGTCCGTCGCGGTGGCAGCCCGATGACGATCACCCCCGCCAGGGCGGTCGCGCCGCTCAAGGCCGGCCGCCGCCGGGCCGCCAGGTCCCGGTCGTTGCAGCCCTGGTACCGCAACGGCTCGCTGATGGCCGGGATCGTGATCGTGGGCGGACTCGTCCTCGTGGCGGTCTTCGCCCCCCTGCTGACCCCGTACTCGCCGGTCACGCAGAACCTTGAGCAGTCGCTCCAGGGGCCGAGCGCCTCGCACTGGCTCGGCACGGACCAGTTCGGCCGCGACGTGCTCACCCGCGTGATCTGGTCAACGCGCGTTGACCTCCGCATCGGCTTCCTCGCCGTGCTGATCCCGTTCGTCGCGGGCTCGATACTCGGCGGCCTCGCCGGGTACTTCGGCGGCTGGCTCGACACGGTCGTCATGCGCCTGGTGGACATCTTCTTCGCGTTCCCGTTCTACGTGATGGTCATCGCCCTGGTCTTCGTCCTCGGAGCCGGCGAGACGAGCATCTACCTGGCGATCGCGACGGTGTCCTGGGTGTCTTACGCCAAGATCGTCCGGGGCGAGGTCCTGGTCGCGAAGCAGCAGGACTACGTCACGGCCGCCCGGCTCGGCGGCTTCTCCCACCTGAAGGTGCTCGCCAGGCACATCGGCCCCAACGTCCTGTCGCAGGCGATCATCTACGCGATGAGCGACATCGTGCAGGACATCATGGCCGTCGTCACGCTCGGCTACCTGGGACTCGGCGTCGCGCCGCCCACCGCGGAGTGGGGCGCGATGATCTCGAACGGGCAGCAGTTCATCACCACGCAGTGGCAGCAGGCGACGATCCCCGGCCTCGCGGTCGTCGTCACCAGCCTCGGGCTTTCCTGGCTCGGCGACGGGCTGTCCGACCTGCTCAGCCCGGACCGGAGGAAGTGAGATGAACGAGGCTCCGCTGCTCTCGGTGCGCAACTTGTCGCTTGGCGTTAAGCGCACGGGCAGGCCGACCACCGTCATCGTCGATGACATCAGCTTCGACGTCGCCGAGGGCGAGCGCTTCGGCGTCGTCGGGGAATCCGGTTCCGGCAAGTCCATGACGCTGCGGGCGATCGCCAACCTGCTGCCCGGCGGGGTCAGGGTGCTGTCGGGCGAGATCCGGTACCGCGGCCAGGACCTGGGGACCATGCCCGCCAAGGCGCGGCGGCGCCTCGCCGGCCGGGAAATAGCGATGATCTTCCAGGAGCCGATGACCGCGCTGAACCCCGTGATGCGCGTCGGTGAGCAGATCGCCGAGTCACCGCGGCGCAACCTCGGGCTCGGCAAGTCCGCGGCGATGGACCTCGCGATCGACATGATGCGCAAGACCGGCATCCCCGACCCGGCGCGCCGCGCCCGGGCCTACCCGCACGAGCTCTCTGGCGGGCTGCGCCAGCGCATCATGATCGCGATGGCGCTGTCCTGCTCGCCGAAGCTGCTGCTGTGCGACGAGCCGACCACCGCACTGGACGTCACGGTGCAGCACCAGGTGCTCCGCCTACTCGAAGAGCTGTGCGAGGACACCAAGACCGCGCTCGTCTTCGTGACCCACGATCTCGGCGTCGTGAACCAGACCTGCCGGGAGCTGGCGGTCATGTACGCGGGCGAGATCGTCGAGCGGGGCGGCGTGAAGGGCGTGTTCGCCGACCCGCGGCACCCGTACACGAAGGGCCTGCTCGACTCGGCACCCGATTTCGACCAGCCCGACAGGGAACTGGTGCCGATCCCCGGCTTCGCGCCCAACCTCGCCGACCGGCCCGACGGGTGCCCGTTCCTGCCGCGCTGCGCCTTCGCGGTCGAGCGGTGCGCCACCAGCAGGCCGCGCCTGGAGAGCGTGCTGCCGGGGCGCGAGGCCGCCTGCTTCGAAAC
>Ga0335075_10008453_pt1 | contig 15757 bp, 11 predicted proteins | sample Lox_Sample_24_FD_206723 | JGI IMG/M metagenome (GOLD analysis project Ga0335075, IMG submission 206723) | Soil microbial communities from Loxahatchee National Wildlife Refuge, Florida, United States - Lox_Sample_2.4 | ecosystem: Environmental > Terrestrial > Soil > Wetlands | place: USA... | reverse complement strand
CGGTCGTGGTCTTGCCGACGCCGCCCTTCTGGTTGGCGATCGTGATGATCCGGCACGACCCGGGGCGCGGCCACGCCGGGCCGCCCGACCGGGCGGCCAGCGCCGCGCGGGCAGCGCGCGCGATCGGCGTGTCCAGGGTCAGGTCGCCCGCCGGGCGGGCGGGCGCGTCATCGCCAGCGCGGACCTGACCCTGGTCCGCGGCGCCCGGCTCGCGGGAAACGGTCGCCGCGGGCCAGCCAAGGTGCTCGCCCAGCGCGCCTGCTGAATCGGCGCGCTCGCCAGCCGCCTGGCCCGGGCCCGGCGCAGCGAACCGCTCCGCCGCGGCGGGCCGGCCGGAACCCTGTGGCGGAGCATCGCTCGCGCCGGCTGAGCGGCCGGGTGCACCCGGCGCGGCGGCTCCCTGATCGAACTGGCCGGGCCATCCGAGTCCGCGAGCGGCCGTACTCACGTTCATGCTCCTCCCGACGATCCGCTCCCCGGCGGGCACCATCGCTTAGGACAACCGGGCTTCGGAACTCCGACGGCCCGGGGCCGGGCCGGCGATCATCCGGATGACGGCTGCTGGCTGACTGACCATACCGCGCCCAGCGCGCACCACCGCCGCATCCCGCACACCCAGCGCTGCCAGCACGGGCCCGGCCGCCGCCAGTTCCTGCTCCGCGCCGCCCCCCTTGATCGCGAGGACCAGCCCGCCGGGCCGCACCAGCCCGAGAGCCAGGCCCGCAAGGCGGTCCATCGGCGCGACGGCCCGGGCGGTCACCACATCGGTCACCAGCCGCCCCGCCACCTCCTCGGCCCGGCCGCGGCGAACCTGCGCGTTTTCCAGCGCCAGCTCCTGCACGCACTCCTCCAGGAACGCCGCGCGCCGGGCCATCGGCTCGAGCAGGACGACCGGCGAATCCGGCAGCAGCATCGCCAGCACGATGCCGGGCAGCCCGGCTCCCGACCCGAGATCGATCACCGAACTGCGCCGCGGTACCAGCTCGGCGACGGCGGCGCAGTTTGTCAGGTGCCTGTCCCACAGCCGGGCGGTCTCTCTCGGGCCGATGAGCCCCCGTTCCACGCCCGGCCCCGCTAGCAGGCCGGCGTACCGGGTGGCCCTGTCCAGCTCGGCGCCGAACACCGCAGCGGCCTCGGCCGGAGGCGGCGGTGCGGCCCGTCCGGCCGGTGCCGCCGGGGTGGAGCGGGGCGGGCCGGCGGAGCGGAACGAGCCGGACGCCTCAGGTCCCGGGGAAGACGACCACGCGACGGTCCGGCTCCTCACCCTCGGACTCGCTCCGCAGGCCGGCGGCGGCCACCGCGTCGTGCACGATCTTGCGCTCGAACGGGTTCATCGCCCAGAGCTTCTTGGGCTGGCCGGTTCGCTTGACTTCGTCGGCGGCGTCCCGGCCGGTCGCCGCAAGCTCGGTCCGCCTGCGTGCCCGGTACCCGCCCACATCCACCATGATCCTGGTGCGCAGGCCCGTGTGCCGGTGCACCGCGAGCCTGGTCAGCTCCTGCAGCGCCTCCAGCACCTCGCCCTTGGACCCGACCAGCTCATCGAGGGTGGCACCGACCACGGACACCACGGCCCGGTCTCCTTCGACGTCCATGTCGATGTCCCCGTCCAGGTCGGCGACGTCGAGCAGACCCTCGATGTAGTCGGCGGCTATCTCGCCTTCCAGCTCCAGGTCCGCGACGTCCGTGAGGCCCGGAGCCGCGCCGCCCGGCTCAGCGTCTATCGCGTCGTCGTCCTCGTCCTCGTCGGCGTCGGAGACGCCGTCCTCGGGATCGGAGACGTCGTCGTCCGAACCGATGCCCGCTTCCGACCCCGTGTCAGCGGCCGCCGGCTCCCCCGCCGCATGCCCCGCTGCGGCCTCATCTGCCGCGGACACCTGTGACTCGGTAACCGCGCTTTCCCCTTGGCTCACGACCCGGGCCTCCTACGTTCGGCGTTGACCTCTGCTGACGGCAGCCGCGGCCGCGTACCCCCGCTACCGCTCACCGCTTCCCCGAGCGCTTGCTGCGCGACTGCCGCTGCCGCTGCTGCCTGACGAGCTTAATCTCCGGGGCTGCGGGCTCGGGCTCGGGCTCGGCGCGCTTGCCAAGCCTGCGGAGCACCCCGCCCGCGCCGCCGCCGTTCGCCGCCGGCTGGGCAGCCTGCCGCTGCGCGGCATTCTGCCGCGGCGAGCCAGCGGTCCCCGATGCCTTCGCCGCCGGCCCTGCCGCCCCGGATCCGGCGGTCCTGCGGCTCTTCCCGGCCGGCGGGGCACCGTTCGCGTTCCGCGGGCTGGCCGCGGTCTTTGCCGCCCCGTCGCCCGGCCCGGCACCAGAACCGTCCTGGCCATCCTGGCCCCGCGTGCCGGACCCTGCCGTCAGCTTGGCCGCGGGCGCGCGCTTTGGCCGCATCGTCACGACCGGGGCCGCGGCCGGACTCCCGGCTGCCGCGCCGGCGGCACCGGCGGCAGCGGGCTGCGGGAACCTCCGGAACATGACGTACTGCTGCAGCAGCGTCCAGCAGTTCGTGGTGACCCAGTACAGGACCAGCCCAAACGGCCAATAGAGGCCGGTAAGGGCAAAAAGCGGCATGAAGTACATCATGTACTTCTGCGACTGGCCCATCGGGTTGTCCGGGGTCGCCGCGGGCATCATGCCGCGCTTCATGCTCTGCCGCACGGTCAGGAACGTGGTGGTCATGCTGATCAGCACGGCGAGGAAGATGACCAGCTTCGCGTGCAGCGGGACGTGAAGCGTGCCCGTGAACAGGACCTTGTCCGCGACGGACGCGCCGAGGATCCTGGCCCGCTGCGCACTCGAGACCATCTGCAGCGTCAGGCCGTACTTGGGCGCCTGGCCGACCTTCCACTCGGCGATCGCCTTCAGCACCGAGTACAGCGCGAAGAACAGCGGCAGCTGCAGCACCACGGGCAGGCAGCCCATCAGCGGGTTGACCCCCGCCTGCTGGTACAGCTTCATGGTCTCTTGCTGCAGCGTCTGCTTGTCGTTCTTGTACTTCTTGCGCAGCGCCTGCATTTCGGGGGCGAGCGCGCTCATCGCCCGGGTGGTGTGCATCTGCTTGACGAACAGCGGGACCAGGATCAGCCGCATCAGGACCACGAGGATCACGATGGAGAACGCCCAGGTCCATCCGCTGCTGTCGCCGAGCAAGGGGCTCAGGAATCCATAGATCTGCTTGAGCACCCATGCAACAGCGTCGTAGATCGGGTTAAGCGGGTTCCCCACCGGCTAGCTCCCTTGCGATCTGGACGGGGACTTCTGCCCCTTGGGCGTCTGCCCCGGGACCGGCACGGGGTCGAGCCCCCCGGCGTGGAATGGATGGCAGCGGCTCAGCCGGCGCGCAGCCAGCCAGGAACCGCGGAGCGCGCCATGCAGCTGGACGGCCTCCAGCGCGTAGGCGCTGCAGGAGGGGTAGAACCTGCACCGCGGCGCGAGCAGCGGGCTGACGAACCGCCGGTAGCCGGTCAGCAGCAGCACGAGGAGCCCGGCGGCGGCCGATGGCCGCCTCGCCGGCTGTCGTTCTGCGTTACTGGTCATGATCGTGCTTGTCACGGACGCTGCGTCCCACCCTGCCGCCGAAGCAAGGCTTGGATTACCAGGTCGAGTTCGGCGGCGAGTTCCGCCTGGCGTGCGGTGGCGGCCCGGGGATTGGCGCGCACCACCAACAGGCTACCTTCAGGAAGCGACCCTAGATACCCGCGGGCCAGATGACGGAGCCTGCGCCGCACCCTGTTGCGCACCACAGCGCCGCCTACCTTCTTGTTTACCACGAAGCCGACCCGGGCTGGCTCGTCGCTGCCTGGCTGGCAGAGCAGGTGGCCGGAGACCAGCGGGCGCCCGGCGCGCCGGCCGCCCCGGACCGCCGCGGTGAACTCCGAGCGTTTCCGCATCCGTGCGGCCGCGGGAAGCACAGGTGGTCACCCTGGCCCCGGCGGGCCAGCGCGCCAGGTGCGCAGGCCTGGGTCAGACACTGACCCGCGCGCGCCCCTTGCGGCGCCGCGCGGCCAGGATCGCGCGCCCGGCCCGGGTGCGCATGCGGAGCCGGAACCCGTGCGTCTTCGCGCGGTGCCGGTTGTTCGGCTGGAACGTACGCTTGCTCACTGGGAACTCCAGGTACACAGAGTGTGGTCAATGCGGCCAACCGGGCTGGCTGCGCACACGCGGAACCGTGCCCTGGCAGATAGCCGGACCAAAGAACGGTACGCGGGCTGGGCACCGCTGGTCAAACCGGAGCCCGGCAGCCCGCCAGCGCCGTCATCGCGCTGGTCACGCCGCTCCCCGGGCGCAGCCTCCCCCGGCTGGTCACCCCGGCACCGGCCCCGCCACCGCCTGCCGCCGCTTACCAGCAACCGGGCGGGCACCCTGCGCAACACTTGGCGTTTGCGCAACGAGCACCGAGACCGCGTCCTAGGCTGTGGAAAGCGCGATCCCGGGCGAGGGGCACCGGGATGCTACGGCCGCCGGCCTTCCCCCTCCCGGCGGCTATCTGGGGAGGCTGCTGCACCCACAGTGCAACGTGCACAACCTGTGGATAAACCTGTTGATCAGATGTGGGGGGCGCGAGGTGACGGCCAATGAGTGAAACAGACCTCGCGGATGTCTGGGCCCGGTCCCTGGACGAGCTCGCCGGGATGCAGATCGAGCCCTCGCACCGGGCGTGGCTGCAGCTCACCAGGCCGCTCGGGCTGGTGGAGAACACCGCGCTGATCGCGACGCCCAACGAGTTCGTCAAGGAGCAGCTGGAGACCAGGCTGCGCGCCCTGATCACGAACACGCTGTCGAGAGAGCTCGGCCGCAGCATCCAGCTGGCCGTCACCGTGGATCCCGCCGCGGCGGCGGACACCGGCCACCGCCCCCCCGGCGTCCCCGCCGGAGCGGGTGACGCCGGCGACATGGCGGACGACGACCATTCGGCGGCCGAGGCGATTACCGGCCCGCTGCCGCGCGTGGTCGACGACACGCCGCGGTCAGCGGGCGGCGAATTTCGCCCGGGAAGCGGTCAGTTCCGCCAGGCCGGGGAGTACGCCAGGGCGGACGGGCGCGCAGACCTTCTCGGGGCCGCCCAGCTGGCCCCGCCAGACGGCCTCGGCCGCGGTGACGGGCTGCCCCTCGGCGAGAACCGGCCCGAGCCGCCCGGCCTGGACGGCCGCCCGCACGGCCCGGCCGGGTTCGGCCCGGGGGCCGCTCCCGGCACGCCACGGCCGGCCCAGGCCCGGCTGAACCCCAAGTACACCTTTGAGACCTTCGTCATCGGGTCCAGCAACAGGTTCGCCCACGCGGCCGCGGTCGCCGTCGCCGAGGCGCCGGCCAAGGCGTACAACCCGCTGTTCGTCTACGGCGACTCGGGCCTCGGCAAGACGCACCTGCTGCACGCGATAGGCCACTACACGCAGAGCCTGTACCAGGGCGTCAAGGTGCGCTACGTGAGCTCAGAGGAGTTCACCAACGACTTCATCAACATGATCAGGGACGGCAAGCAGGACGGCTTCCGGCGCCGGTACCGCGACGTCGACGTGCTGCTGGTGGACGACATCCAGTTCCTGGAGAACAAGGAAGGCACCCAGGAGGAGTTCTTCCACACGTTCAACACGCTGCACAACGCCAGCAAGCAGATCGTCATCTCCAGCGACCGCGCGCCCAAGCGGCTGGTCACCCTGGAAGACCGGCTGCGCAGCCGCTTCGAGTGGGGGCTGCTCACCGACGTCCAGCCGCCCGAGCTGGAGACCCGCATCGCGATCCTGCGCAAGAAGGCGGTCCAGGACCGGCTCAACGCGCCGCCGGACGCGCTCGAGTACATCGCGAGCCGCATCTCGACCAACATCCGCGAGCTGGAAGGCGCGCTGATCAGGGTCACCGCGTTCGCCAGCCTGAACCGCCAGTCGGTCGACCTGCAGCTGGCCGAGTTCGTGCTCAAGGACCTGATCCCGGAGGCGCAGGGGCCGGAGATCACCGCCTCGACGATCATGGGCCAGACCGCCTCGTACTTCGGCCTGTCCATCGACGACCTGTGCGGGACCTCCAGGTCCCGGGTCCTGGTCACCGCCCGGCAGATCGCGATGTACCTCTGCCGGGAGCTGACCGACCTGTCGCTGCCCAAGATCGGTCAGCAGTTCGGGGGCCGCGACCACACCACCGTCATGCACGCGGACAAGAAGATCCGGTCCCTGATGGCCGAGCGCCGGTCGATCTACAACCAGGTCACCGAGCTCACGAACCGGATCAAGCAGCAAGCCCTGTCCGGGTGAGCGCGCAGCGAAGGTTCCCATACCAGTGACTGCGGGCACAATCAGCGCACACAGGCTGTGGAAAAGCATGTGGACAGACGGCGTTCTACGGAGGAAAACTCCGGCGGTCCGGGGGGTAACCGGATGCCGTCTGGCGGGGGGCCAAAAGGTATCCACACGCCCAGTGCCGCCGCGCACCGGGCAGCCACAGGCCCTGTGGACGCCTTCGCCGCCGATGACCTGCGCGGCGTGTGGATATCCCCAGAATCCACCGACCCTACGACGGCTACGTTTCTCTCATTACCTAAAGACAAGACCAACGCAGGAGGCCTCGCGGATTCCACATGCCGGGCTCGCGGGCTTCCGGACCGAGCGACAGGAGGCAGCTCCCTGTGAAGATCCAGGTTGAGCGTGACATTCTGGCTGACGCCGTCGCGTGGACGGCCCGTGCTCTTCCGGCGCGCCCCACGGTCCCGGTGCTCGCCGGGATACGCCTGCACGCCGGAGCCGACCTCACGCTGTCCAGCTTCGATTACGACGTGTCGGCCCAGGCGACGATCCCGGTGACCACCGAGGAGGACGGCAGCGCCCTGGTCTCCGGCCGGCTGCTCGCCGAGATCAGCCGTAGCCTGCCTGCCCGCCCGGTGCAGATCACCGCCGAGGCCGGCAAGGCCGTGCTGTCCTGCGGCAGCGCCACGTTCACGCTGCTGACGATGCCGGAAGAGGAGTACCCGGCGCTGCCGGAGATGCCGCCGCCCGCGGGAACGGTCGGCAGCGACGCGTTCGCCACGGCGGTCAGCCAGTCGGCGACCGCAGCAGGCCGCGACGATACGCTGCCCGCGCTCACCGGCGTCCGGATCGAGATCGAGGGTGACACCCTGACCCTCATCTCGACCGACCGTTACCGGCTGGCCGTGCGGGAACTGAAGTGGAACCCGTCCCGCCCGGACCTGTCGGCCGCGGTCCTGGTCCCGGCCAGGACGCTCTCCGAGACCGCGCGGGCGCTCACGTCGGGCGCCGAGGTGGCGATCGCGCTCGCCCTCCCCGGTGAGGGCGGCGCGGACGGCGGCCCCGGCGACGGGATGATCGGGTTCGAGGGCGGCGGGAGGCAGGCCACGACGAGGCTGCTCGGCGGGGAGTTCCCGCGGCACAAGGCGCTGCTGCCCACGCACGCGGCCGCGACCGCCGAGCTGTCCACCGCGGTCCTGGCCGAGGCGGTGAAGCGGGTGGCCCTGGTGGCCGAGCGCAACACCGCGGTCCGGCTCGCCTTCACCCCGGGACAGCTCGTGCTGGAGGCCGGCACCGGCGAGGAGGCGCAGGCCGTCGAGGTGCTCGAGGCCGGGTTCGACGGCGACGAGCTGTCGATCGCGTTCAACCCGCAGTTCCTGCTCGACGGGCTGACCGCGATCGACTCGGACACGGTGCGGATGTCGTTCACCGAGCCGGGCAAGCCCGCGCTGATCACCGGCAAGCCCGACCCGGACGGCCAGCCGGACTACACGTACCTGCTCATGCCGATCCGCCTCGGCGCGTAGCCGCGCTGGCGGGCGGCTGGGCCGATGGGCGGGCAGGCACTAGATTCGCAGGCGTGCACCTGACCAGGCTGGCGCTGACCGACTTCCGCAGCTACGCCGCCGCGGACGTGGAACTCGCCCTTGGCGTGTCCACGTTCACCGGCGCGAACGGCCAGGGCAAGACCAACCTGATCGAGGCGGCGGCCTACGTCGCCACGTTCGGCAGCCACCGGGTGGCCAGCGATGCCCCGCTGGTCCGGCACGGGGCGCAGCGCGCCATCCTGCGTGCGGCGGTCTCCTCGGCGGCCCGCGACAGCCTGGTCGAGATCGAGATCAACCCCGGCCGGGCGAACCGGGTCCGGCTGAACCGGGTGCCGCTGCCGCGGCCACGCGAGGCGCTGGGCGCGCTGCGATGCGTGCTGTTTGCCCCGGAAGACCTGGCGATGGTCAAGGGTGACCCGGACCAGCGGCGGCGCTACCTCGATGATCTGCTGGTGGCCACCAGGCCGCGCTTTGCCGGCACCCGGTCCGATTACGATCGGGTGCTGCGGCAGCGGACCGCGCTGCTGAAGTCGGCCAGGGCCGCGAGGTTCACCGGGTCGTCCGGCGGGGCGCCGGCCGCGCTCGAGGTCTGGGACGAGCACCTGGTGACCACGGGCGCGGAGCTGACCGCCGGCCGGCTGGAGCTGACCGCCGCGCTCCGGCCGCTGCTGGCCAAGGCCTATGCGGCGGTGTCCGGCGGGGACCTGTCGGCGGGGATGAGCTACCGGCAGAGCGGCGGCCCCGATGCGCGGCCCGCCGGGCAGGCCGGGGTGCCCGACGAGCCGCCGCCGGCCGATCCGGCGGCCCTCGCGGAGCGCCTGCGCCAGTCCCTGGCCCGGGTGCGCCGCGCCGAGTTGGAGCGCGGCGTCTGCCTGGTTGGCCCGCACCGCGACGAGCTGGAGCTGCGGATCGGCGAGCTGCCCGCGCGCGGTTACGCCAGCCACGGCGAGTCCTGGTCGCTCGCGCTGGCGCTGCGGCTCGCCGCTTACGACCTGCTGCGGTTCGGCGGCGACGACCCGGTGCTGCTGCTCGACGACGTGTTCGCCGAGCTGGACGGCGGCCGCAGGGAAGCCCTGGCCGGCCTGGTTTCCGCGGCCGACCAGGTGCTGGTCACCGCGGCCGTGCCCGAGGACGTGCCCGCGCGCCTGGCGGGCCAGCGGTTCGACGTGTCCGGCGGGGGTGTCTGGCGTGCCTGACGAGTCCGCCCGGGCCAGCCGGGCCGCCGAGTCCCTCGCCCGGGCGAAGGCCGAGGCGCTAGCCAAAGGAAACCGGCCTGCGCGCCGAGAACGTGACGTCCCGGCGGACCCGGGTGCGCAGCGCCGCCCGCGCCGCCGCCCGCGCCAGGACGACCCGCAGCCGCTCAGCGCGGCGATCGACAGCCTGGTCGACTCGCGCGGCTGGCGCGAGCCGGCCGCCGCCGGGTCCGTTTTGGGGCGGTGGGCGGAGATTGTCGGTACCGACCTGGCCGCGCACACCAGCCCGGGTCCGCTGGACGGCGGGGAGCTGACCGTGACCGCGGACTCGACCGCCTGGGCGACCCAGGTCCGGCTGCTCGCCGCGCACCTGGTGCGCAGGCTCAACGCCGAACTCGGCGAGGGCACGGTGCAGCGGGTGCGGGTTCGCGGCCCGGCCGCCGCATCCCCCGCCCGGCGTCCCGGGCAGTGGCGGGTTCGCGGCAGCCGCGGCCCGCGCGACACGTACGGCTGAGGCTCGCTGGCGGGCGTCCCGGGGCGGCGCGTAGCAGCTGACGCTGGTGCGGCGCGGCAGCACCCCGCCCGGGCGGCACATACGGCTGAGGCTGACGGTACTCCCAGGTAAAATGTAACTGCAGCCGGAGGGGAACATGGGGGATGCTCCCCTGCGAGGCAGCGCCCGCTGGCTGCTGGCTTTCAGGAGGAGTTTTCCGCATTGTCGTACGACGCGCGCTCGATCACGGTTCTTGAAGGGCTGGAGGCGGTCCGTAAGCGCCCCGGCATGTACATCGGCTCTACCGGTGAGCGCGGCCTGCATCAACTCGTCCAGGAGGTCGTCGACAACGCGGTCGACGAGGCGCTGGCCGGCTACGCCACCCATATCGAGGTGACGCTGCTCGCCGACGGCGGGGTCCGGGTGTTCGACAACGGGCGTGGCATCCCCGTGGACAACCACCCGGTGGAGAACCGGCCCGCGGTCGAGGTCGTGCTCACCACGCTGCACGCCGGGGGCAAGTTCGACCGCAAATCGTACGCGGTGTCCGGCGGCCTGCACGGCGTGGGCGTCTCGGTGGTCAACGCGCTGTCGACCAGGTTCGAGGTCGAGGTGCTGAAGGACGGGTTCGTCTGGCGGCAGTCGTACGCGCTCAGCCAGCCGACCGCCCCGCTGCAGCGGGGCGAGCCGACCGAGGAGACCGGCACCACGATCACGTTCTGGCCGGATCCGGACATCTTCGAGAGCACGGTCTGGTCCTTCGAGGTGCTGTCCCGGCGGCTGCAGGAGATGGCGTTCCTGAACCGCGGGCTGGCCATCACGATCACCGACGAGCGGCCGGACCACATCAACGGCGCGCCGAACGTCATCACGTACTGCTACCAGGGCGGCATCGCCGACTTCGTCAGGTACCTGAACGCATCCAAGGACCCGGTGCACGAGTCGATCATCGAGTTCGGGGACGAGGCGCCGGGGATGGCGCTCGAGGTCGCCATGCAGTGGACCGGCGCGTTCTCCGAGTCCGTGCACACCTTCGCGAACACGATCAACACCGCGGAGGGCGGCACCCACGAGGAAGGGTTCCGCGCGGCGCTGACCACGATCGTCAACCGGTGGGCCAGGGAGCAGAACCACCTGCGGGAGAAAGACGAGAACCTCACCGGTGACGACGTCCGCGAGGGCCTGACCGCGATCATTCACGTCAAGCTCGCCGAGCCGCAGTTCGAGGGCCAGACCAAGACCAAGCTCGGCAACACCGAGGCGAAGTCGTTCGTGCAGCGGGTGTGCAACGAGCACCTGCGCGACTGGTTCGAGCGGAACCCCGGCGAGGCCAAGGCGATCGTGATCAAGGCCACGCAGGCGGCCCGGGCCAGGATCGCCGCCCGCCAGGCCAGGGACCTGACCCGGAAGAACCTCATGGGCGGCTCCGGGCTGCCGGGGAAGCTGGCCGACTGCCAGTCCGGCGACCCGGAGATCTGCGAGATCTACGTGGTCGAGGGCGACTCGGCCGGCGGCTCGGCCAAGGGCGGCAGGGACCCGCTGTTCCAGGCGATCCTGCCGATCCGGGGCAAGATCCTCAACGTGGAGAAGGCCAGGATCGACCGGGTGCTGAAGAACACCGAGGTCCAGGCGATGATCACGGCGCTGGGCACCGGCATCCACGACGAGTTCGACATCACCAAGCTCCGCTACAACAAGATCATCCTGATGGCGGACGCCGACGTGGACGGCCAGCACATCACCACGCTGCTGCTCACGCTGCTGTTCCGGTTCATGAAGCCGCTGATCGAGGCCGGTCACGTCTACCTGGCGCAGCCGCCGCTGTACAAGATCAAGTGGGAGGGCCGGAACGTCGTGCCCGGCTATGCGTACTCCGACCGGGAGCGCGACGCGGTGATCGAGGCGGGCATGGCCGAGGGCCGCAAGGACCCCAGGCCGCGTGATGGCGTGCAGCGGTTCAAGGGCCTCGGTGAGATGAACGCCACCGAGCTGTGGGAGACCACGATGGATCCGGCTCGCCGGGTGCTGCGGCAGGTCACGGTCGACGACGCGGCCCAGGCCGACGAGCTGTTCACCGTGCTGATGGGCGAGGACGTCGAGGCGCGGCGCGCGTTCATCCAGCGCAACGCCAAAGACGTCAGGTTCCTCGACATCTGAGACGGTAAATCGGACTCGCTGGTCACGGGACGATCCGGGAGCATCCGACAGGGCCCATCCCCCGTGATCACGGAAGTGAGATGTTAAGACAGTGACCGATGTAAACGCCCCAGCCCCGCCCGGCGGGCACGACCGGACGGAGCCGGTCGACATCCAGGTCGAGATGCAGCGCAGCTACCTCGACTATGCGATGTCGGTCATCGTGGGCCGCGCCCTGCCCGACGTCAGGGATGGCCTGAAGCCGGTGCACGTCCGCGTCCTGTACGCGATGTACGACGGCGGCTACCGGCCCGACCGCAGCTTCTTCAAGTGCGCGCGCGTGGTCGGCGATGTGATGGGGACGTACCACCCGCACGGCGACAGCGCCATCTACGACGCGCTGGTCCGGCTGGCCCAGCCGTGGGCGATGCGCATGCCGCTGGTGGACAGCCAGGGCAACTTCGGCTCGCCGGGCAACGACCCCGCGGCCGCGATGCGGTACACCGAGTGCCGGCTCGCCCCGCTGGCCATGGAAATGCTGCGGGACATCGACAAGGAGACCGTCGACTTCCGGCCGAACTACGACGGCCGGTCCGCCGAGCCGGTGGTGCTCCCGGCACGGTTCCCGAACCTGCTGGTGAACGGGTCAGAGGGGATCGCGGTCGGCATGGCGACGCGGATCCCGCCGCACAACCTGCGCGAGGTCGCCGCCGGCGTGCAGTGGTACCTCGAGAACTTCGAGGCGACCGACGAAGAGCTGCTCGAGGCGCTGATCGAGCGGATCAAGGGCCCGGACTTCCCCGGCGGGCCCGACGGCCGGGCCGGCGCACAGATCGTCGGCCGCCGCGGCATCGAGGAGGCGTACCGCACCGGCCGCGGCTCGATCGTGATGCGCGCGGTCGTCGAGGTGGAAGAGGACCGCAGGGGCCGCACCTGCCTGGTCGTCACCGAGCTGCCCTACCAGGTGAACCCGGACAACCTGGCGCTGAAGATCGCCGAGCTGGGGCGGGACGGCCGGGTGAGCGGCATCTTCGATGTGCACGACGAGACGAGCGGCCGTACCGGCCAGCGGCTGGTGATCGTGCTGAAGCGGGACGCGGTCGCCAAGGTCGTGCTGAACAACCTGTACAAGCACACGCAGCTGCAGGAGACGTTCGGCGCGAACATGCTGGCCCTGGTCGACGGGGTGCCCCGGACCCTGCGGCTGGACCAGCTGATCCGGCACTGGGTCAGCCACCAGATCGAGGTCATCGTCCGGCGCACCCGCTACCTGCTGCGCAAGGCCCAGGAGCGGGCGCACATCCTGCGCGCGCTGATCCGGGCGATCGACCGGATCGACGAGGTCATCGCGCTGATCAGGGGCAGCGAGTCGGCCACGGCGGCGCAGCAGGGCCTGATGGACCTGCTGGAGATCGACGAGATCCAGGCCCGCGCGATCCTGGACATGCAGCTGCGCAGGCTCGCGGCCCTGGAACGGCAGCAGCTCATCGACGAGTACGACGAGCTGATGGCGGAGATCGCCGACTACGAGGGGATCCTGGCCTCACCGGAGCGGCAGCGGCAGATCATCGGCTCCGAGCTCGGCGAGATCGTGGCCAGGTACGGCGACGACCGGCGGACGCAGATCATCGCTTACGACGGCGACGTGTCCGTGGCCGACCTGATCGCCGAGGAAGACGTCGTCGTCACGATCACCCGCGGCGGCTACGCCAAGCGCACCAAGACCGACCTGTACCGGGCGCAGCGCCGGGGCGGGAAGGGCGTGCGCGGCGCCCAGCTGCGCGCCGACGACATCGTCGAGCATTTCTTCGTCACGTCGACGCACAATTGGATCTTGTTCTTCACCAACAAGGGCCGGGTGTACCGGGCCAAGGCCTACGAGCTCCCCGAGGCGGCACGCGACGCGCGCGGCCAGCACGTGGCCAACCTGCTCGCGTTCCAGCCGGACGAGCGCATCGCCGAGGTCCTGGCGCTGCCCGACTACACGGTCGCGCCCTACCTGGTCATCGCCACGTCGTCCGGGCTGGTCAAGAAGACGAAGCTGTCGGAGTACGACTCGCCCCGGGCCGGCGGCATCATCGCGATCAACCTGCGCGAGGACGACGAGGTGATCGCAGCCCGGCTGGTGTCGGCCGAAGACGACCTGCTGCTGGTGAGCAAGAACGCCCAGGCGATCCGGTTCCACGCGACCGACGAGGCGATGCGACCGATGGGCCGGGCGACCTCCGGCGTGATCGGCATGCGGTTCGGCGACGGTGACCAGCTGCTCGGCATGCACGTGGTGCGTGACGGCGCGGACGTGCTGGTCGCCACCAGCGGCGGCTACGCCAAGCGGACCCCGGCCGACCAGTACCCGGTGCAAGGCCGTGGCGGCAGGGGCGTGCTGACCGCCAGGATCGTCGACGCCCGGGGCGAGCTGGTCGGTGCGCTGATGGTCCGCCCCGAGGACGAGGTCTTCGCGATCACCTCCGCGGGCGGCGTGATCAGGACGTCCGCGGCCGAGATCAAGCAGTCAGGCAGGCAGACCATGGGGGTCCGCCTGGTCAACCTGGCTTCCGGGCAGAGCCTGGTGGCCATCGCACGGAACGAGGAATCACTCGACGGAGCGAACGGCAACGGGGCCGCCGGCGAAGGGAACGAGGCCGCCGAAGACCCAGACGGTGCCAACGTGGGCGGTGACGGGTCTGGCACCGGCGGTGACCAGCAGTGACGGAAAGCCCCGGGGGTGACGATCCCGCGCTGGATCCCCGCAGATCCGCCGGCATTCAGGAGCAACGCGAAGGCACGCTGCGGCGTCCCATAGATACTGTGGCGGATGCCGGCAGCCAAGCCGAACGGGACGCAGACCGGCCATATGGGGATAACCTCAGGGGAGGCAACGTTCCGGAGGAGGACGGGGTGGACCATCGCGTGGAGCCAGGCCTATGGCTCACCGACGGATCTGACGACGGGGGACCCGGGAGTTCCCAGCCCGCGGAGGCGGCCGCGGTCGGCCAGGCGCCGGCTGGTGACGCCAGCCCTCCGGCGGACCTGCCGCTCCCAGGCAAGGCCGCGTCAGGAAGCAGCTCCAACGGCACCGTTGGCCGGGACGTCCCCTATCCGGGTCAGGACATCCCGTACACCGGCCAGCAGGCGGCGATCGACCCAGCCACCGGCCGTGACGTTCAGGAAAATTCGCCGAGTTCCGCTACGGCCGACTATTCGTACCGGCCCGGGGCCGAGCAGGCCCCCAGCGAAGGACTCAGGGTTCCGCCATATCAGCCGCAGGTTCCGCCAGCCCCGGTGCCGCCGTACCCGGCGCAGGTACCGCCGGGTGCTTCCCCCGGAGTGGCATCCCGGGTGACCGCGCCGTTCGCGTCGCTGACCAGGCCCAAGGCCAGGAAGCCCGGCCGGCCGAGCCGGCCGTCCGCAGCAGCCGCGGCCGGGGCCAAGCCGCCCACAGCGGCGGCGGTGCGAGAGCGGGTCGCGGCCGCCACCAGGACCACCAACGTGCCCAGGGGCAATGCCCCGACGCGGCGGGCGCAGCTCGTGCTGGCCAGGATCGAGCCCTGGTCGGTGATGAAGTTCAGCTTCATGGTCTCCCTCGTCGGCTGGGTGATTCTCTTCGTCGCCGTCGCCGCGCTGTACTACGTGCTCAGCAAGCTCGGCGTCTTCCACGCGATCCAGTCGACGATCACTTCCGTGACCTCGAGCAAGGGCTCGTCCGGGGCCGACGCCAGCGGCAGCTGGTTCTCCGCGTCGCGGATCCTCGGCTACACCATGCTCGTCGGCGCCGTGAACGTGGTCTTGATCACCGCGCTGGCCACCGTCGGAGCGGTGATCTACAATCTGGTGACGCACCTGGCCGGTGGCATCGAGGTCACTCTCAAGGAGACCGACTGAGCGCTTCGCGGCGGGTTGGGGTAACCTAGCCCGTGCTCGTGATCAGCGGTGGATACGGGTGCGAGCTCGGGCGTGTAGCTCAGTCGGTTAGAGCGCTTCCCTGATAAGGAAGAGGTCCCAAGTTCAAGTCTTGGCACGCCCACCCAGGCCAAACACGCTCCGCCCCTGAGAGGCAGACCTGTCCCGGGGATTCACCGGCAGGCGTGGTGGGCGAGCAGGGGGATGAGCACGCGGGCGTCGGGGCTGCCGAGCCCGGTGACCGGGTCCCAGCCGGGT
>Ga0335075_10008452_pt1 | contig 15757 bp, 17 predicted proteins | sample Lox_Sample_24_FD_206723 | JGI IMG/M metagenome (GOLD analysis project Ga0335075, IMG submission 206723) | Soil microbial communities from Loxahatchee National Wildlife Refuge, Florida, United States - Lox_Sample_2.4 | ecosystem: Environmental > Terrestrial > Soil > Wetlands | place: USA... | reverse complement strand
GCCGGCCGGGAGGAGCACCTGCTGTGCAAGGGACCGGCGCTACGGCAGGCCGCCGACTGCCTCCAGCGGCGCTGCGCCCGTGCCGTCACGGCGCTGCGGGCGCCACAGGTTGCCCAGGTAGGCGGCAGCGGACTCGCCGCCGCGGGCGTGCAACCCGCGCAGGTGCCCGGCCAGCGGCGGGCGGAGGTCCAGCCCGGCCAGGGCACTAAGCGGGACAAACCGGGCGTCCAGGCCCGGCTCGGAGGGCACCGGATCGCCCTGCACGCCAGGCCCGGCGAGAAAGACCATGTCGACGGCCCGCCGCAGGGCCCCCGGCCCCAGGGTCTCGGCGACGAACGCGACCCGGGCCGGGTCGACGGCCAGCCCCGTCTCCTCCAGGGCCTCCCGCCTGGCACAGGCGGCCATGCTCTCGCCCGGGCGGGGCGTGCCCCCGGGCAGCACCCAGTCGCCCACCCGTCACGGCGGACCAGCAGCACGGCATCGCCGCGGAACACGATGACCGAGCAGCGCATGTCGACGTCTGCGGGCATGTCCATAAGTGTCCTTTCCCGTTATCGAGTAATTGCGCGGTGCAGCCTGGCACGCGTGCTCGCCTCCCGCAGGCCCGGGAAGCCGGCCTGTCTCCCAGGCGGGGCCGGCACGGTCAGCGCGCCGGCAAGGCGCAGCCATCCCTCGGCGAACAGCCAGTCGGCGATCACGTCGGCGGGCCAGTGCACCCCCAGGTAGACGCGGCTTGCGCCGACCCCGGCGGCGGCCAGCAGCGGCGCGGCCCGGGCGGGAGCGTCCCCGATCCCGTCAGCGCGCACGCAGGCGCCGACGGTAAGGACAGCGAGGGTGGTGTGCTTCGACGGGAGGCTGAACCCCTCCGGCTCGGTCAGCCACGCCTGTTCCGGCGGGCGCGGCCGGGCGATCGCCCGGGACAGCCAGCGCCGCACGGCCGCCCCGCTGGCCACGGCCAGGCACGGCCACAAGCGCGTGCCACCCGGTATCCTCCGGGCGGCTCTCACCGCCATGCCGCGTCCGCCTGCCCGGCGGCGTCCCGCGCCAGCCGCGGCATCACCGCAAGCACCCTGGCCTCCGCCCGGCCGTGAAACCGGCACCGGCACGCGTCCCGCCTCCGCTATCCGGAGAGCAGGACCCATCGGCCGTCAGGCAACCTGTCCGGCACAGTGCCGGCACGGGCGCGGCGGGATCCACCGCCGGGCGGGACAACCCGCCATTGGCATTCTATGCCGGCCGCGCGGCGGGCCCGCCTGGCAGGCCGCAGCGGCTAGGATAGGAGGTGCCGGATGAGGCTCCGGCAGGAGCAGGCGCTCCGCAACCGCCGCCGGGCTGATGGCCTCTGACCGATCACGGATCTGGGAGGGGACATGACCCGGCGCGGCCTCTTGTCTCCCGTGGCTGCCCAGAGGCGGCCCGTCAGTGCCAGGAGCCCTGCACTTCTTGATCAGGGCCCGACGGATGAGGATTTCACCGATGCCGACGGCGGTCCCGTTCTTGACGCGGACGATCCCGGCGATGCGGAGCAAGCCCGGCTGCGGCGCAGGGCAGCTGCGCACGGCCAGTTCGCGAGCTGCATCTCCGGGCTTATCCAGGGCAATACCGCCCGCCGCGATGACCTGCGGCGGCGGCTGGCCGTCCTGCGGGTTCCCGGCGGGCCGCCGTCCGCCGCCGGGGCAGCCGCCGCGGTGGAGCAGGAAATCCAGGTGCTGGAGCGGATCATCGCCTGGCAGGCCGGGACGGCGGGCTGGCACCTGGGCGAGGCCCGCCGGCTCCGGGGCCTGGCCGGACGGGCAAGCGGGACCGAAGGCCCTGCCGCCTTGGCGGCACCGGGCCGGACAATCAGTAGTGAGATTACGCGGCAGCCAGATGGCTGTGGCCAGGCAGGAGGAGCATGATGGCGGTTTTCGATGTGACGGACCTGTCCGCGCTGGAGATCCTCGACTCGCGGGGACGGCCGACGCTGGCGGTCACGGTGCGGCTCGGCGACGGGACTACGGCCAGCGCCCGGGTACCCTCGGGGGCGTCCACCGGGTCACGGGAAGCGGTCGAGCGCCGTGACGGGGACCCGGCCCGGTATGAGGGCAAGGGGGTGCTCGGCGCGGTCGCGGCGGTGAACACGGAGATCGCCGGGCTGCTGCGCGGCCGGCCCTGGGCGTCGCTGGCCGAGGCGGACCAGGCCGTGATCGACCTGGACGGCACCGGCAACAAGAGCAGGCTGGGCGCGAACGCCACCGTCGGGACGTCAATGGCGCTGGCCCGGGCGCTCGCCGCGTCGGCCGGGGTGCCGCTGTGGCAGTGGCTGACCCCGGACAGCGTCACCCCGTCGCTGCCGGTGCCGCACTTCAACGTGCTCAACGGCGGCGTGCACGCCCCCAACTCACTCGACTTCCAGGAGTTCATGATCGCCCCCGTCGGCGCCCCGTCCATGGCCGAGGCAGTCCGGGCCGGCGCGGAAGTGTACGCCGCGCTCCGCCGCGAGCTAGCAGGCCGCAAGCTGTCTACCGGGCTGGGCGACGAGGGCGGGTTCGCCCCCGAGATCACCGAGCCCGAGGACGTGCTCGCCCTGCTGGTCCAGGCCATCGGCGACGCCGGGTACCAGGCCGGCCCCGCCGGGGTGTCCATCGCGCTGGACCCCGCCTCCTCGGAGTTCCGCCAGCCCGACGGCCGCTACAAGGTCGCCGGCGAGCTGCTGACCTCCGCCGAGATGACCGACCGGTACGCCGCCATCATCGAGCAGTTCCCCGTGCACCTGATCGAGGACGGCCTCGGCGAGGACGACGACGAAGGCTGGATCGCGCTCACCGCCCGGCTCGGCGGCCAGGTCGAGCTGGTCGGCGACGACAACTTCTGCACCAACCCGGCGATCATCGCCAGCGCGATCGAGCGCGGCATCGCCAACTCGTCGCTGATCAAGCTCAACCAGATCGGCACCGTCACCGAGACCCTCCAGGCCATGGCGGTCTGCCGCCAGGCCGGGTACCGGCAGTTCGTCTCGCACCGCTCCGGCGAGACCGAGGACACCTTCATCGCCGACCTCGCCGTCGGCACCGGCTGCGGGCACCTCAAGTCGGGAGCCCCGGCCCGCGGCGAGCGGACCGCCAAGTACAACCGGCTGCTGGAGATCGCCGCCGCCGCGTCAGGCCTGCGCTACGGCATGCCCTGACCGCAGGCAGCCGTTACCGTCCCGTCCCGCCGTGTTCCGCCGGGGTGCCTCCTCGCGCTTGCAGTGAGAGAAGGGACCGGAGCGGCTGCTGGCGGACAGCACCTCCAGGGGCACGCGCATGCCCGGGCAGCAGCTGCGCCTGGCCGGCGGAGCACAAGAATGCGGACCTGCCACCCTGCTCACGCCGGCAATCGTGATCGGCCGTTTGCCGTCAGCGGCTGCATCTGGTGACCTGGCGGCGGCTGCGTGCTGAACGAGGCGGCCGCCTCCCCGGGCATGCCGGAGTTCCCAGGTATCCTGAAACCAGGCGGAGGGGCTCGCCCAAAACGCGTCGTGCCAACGGTCCCTGCTCGACAGGGAAGGTGCGCATGGACGAGAACTCCCTTGAGGCTGTCCGCGAGGCCGAGCGGATCGTCTGGGCAGCGGGCTGGCGCCTGCAGGAAGAGGCCGTGCTCGCCCGGCTGGCGGGGATCCCGGGCCTGGCCTGCGCCCGGCTTGATCCGCGGTCGGGGGTCATCCGGCTGGTCACCTTCGACGGTGAGCACCTCGGGCACGTGCGGCGGGAGACGGATCCGGCGCACGGGCAGCAGTGGGTGGCGGTCCTGAAGGCAGGGCACGGAGCATCGGCGCCCATCCGGGCGCCGCCGAGGCGGCCGAGGCACTCGCCCGCGCCTGCGGCAAGATCCCGGAAAGGTCCGGCTGATGCGGGCAGACGACGAACTGTTCCTCGACACGCGGTTCTACGGGATCGGCAGGGCCGCGCGGATCGCCGCGATGCGCGCGGCCGACGAGCTGCGTTCCCGCGGGACAGCGGCGGTCGCCCTGTTCAAGCCCGGCCTCGGCGGATGGATCGTGCGGATCTACCCCGGCGGCATCAGGCGGCGTGACTAGCCGGTGCGCCGCGCTCGCGGGGAGAGCAGGCCGGCGATCCTGGTGCAAGCCAGGCGGGGCACTGCGCCGTCCCGCCTCCTCGGGATGACCGCGTAGCAGTCGGCCCTGCCCAGGGGTGCTGCTGAGCGTGAGCCTGGCCGGAACGCCGTCATTGCCCGTCACGGCGGCGGCAGCACTCGCTTCATGCTGCCCGCCGTCCTTTCCCTGAGCAGGGACCGTTGATACTGGCGCGGTTACCAGCAGGTCCCTTCGCCTTGGTCAGGCTGCTCCGGCCCGGCCCCGGAAGCCAGGCGGGCCCGCAGTCCCCGGGGGACGACGAAGCAGGAGAGCCGGGCACGCCCCGGGGCGAGCAGCTCCCAGGCCCCGGTGCTGGCAAAAGCGGCGATGGCGGCCGTCGGGAACTTGGCCCGCATCCGCTCCAGTGGCCCCGGGCCGGCGCCGCCTGCGGGCCGCGCCCCGTTCTCCAGGGCGGTGCCTGCAAGCGTGCGGGCCAGTTCAGGAAGCGCCGGGTCATGGCCCACGACCAGCAGCGTCCGCACGAAGGCCGGCGTGCCGCAGATCAGGCCCAGGAGCTGCGCTGCCGAGCCCTGGTACACGCGGTCGTCGAAGATAGCCTCCGGGTCGGCGCCCAGCGCGGGCCGCGCCAGTTCCCACGTCTGGGACGCCCGCAAGGCAGTGGAGCACACGACCTGGTCGGGGATGTAGCCGGCGCCGCGCAGCCAGTGCCCCATGAGCGGCGCGTCCCGCTGGCCGCGGGCGGCCAGCGGCCGGTCCCGGTCGGGCACGTCAGGCCAGGCCGACTTGGCATGCCGCATCAGCAGCAGCGTCCTGCACGCCGCGGCCGTCACCAGCCGGAATCCTGCCGGGCCTCACGGCCGGGAGCCCGAAGCCGGCGAGGCCGCATCCTCGGCCACCAGCGGGCGAGCCAGAGCACCGAGAGGGGGCTCAGCTGCGTCAGCAGGCCGCCGCAGAAAGCCATCACCAGGACGCCGGACGCCAGGCCGGCCGAAAGCAGCCCGATCCCCGCTAGCAGCCCGGCGATCATCACCGCAACCCAGCCCGCGTTCCCCCGCACGGCATGCCGCCAGCGGGCAGCCTGGGCGCAGAGCGCCAGCCGGGCTCCGGCCAGGATCCGGCCGGGCCACGGTTCCGCCGCGGACAGGTAGCGCTCAATCTCATCGAGAATCCGCTGCTCACGCTCTGACAGGGACATAACGGGCGGCCCCCTGCCCGTTCCGGAACGGGCTCACCAAGACGCTGCCGGACCGGCTGTCTGTGTGCGGGCCGTAGCGGGCGGGAGGTAACCAGGCTGGGGGGAGCAGACAGCTCCAAGGCACGAGTAAGCGGCTCACCGCGCATGCTTCCCCTTCCACCAGCTACTGGCGGGGTAGAAGCCATCAGCGGGGCCCCTGTCCCGCGGTTAACGGCGAGCCTCATCGCCGATGTCATTCCATCACCGGCAAGTCCGCCTGGACAAGGACGCGCCGACGGCACGGGCGTGTGATCATTGTCATGCGGCCCCGGTCAGGCGCCGCTAGCGGACCTGAGCGCGGTGGCCGGCGAGGATCTCCCCTGGCGGTTGTCCGCGAGGCCGAGCGGATCGCCTGGGTGGCGGGCCGGCAGCGGCCGAGGCCGGCCGGCCGTGCCTGCGGCAAGAGCGGAACCAAGACCCGCCGGTGCAGGCAGGAAGACACCCGGGCACCCAGGCCCGCAGGCTCTTCGGGATCGGCCGGGCCGCGCCCAGCGCCGTGATGCGCGCATCCGCGAACTGCGGTCCCGCAGGACGGCAGCGGGCAGCCCCGTTTAGCGCGCGCCGGGCGGGCGAATCGCGGCGGCGCGGCGCGGACCTGCTCTTGCTGGCGACGGAGACCATAGCGGACATGGTCACGGCCCGCTCCGCCACCAGGGGAACGGGATGACAGGCAGCGTCTTAGCTCAAACTCCCTGATCGGTAGTGATGCCGGCGGGCTGGGGTATCAGGACCGTCTCGGCGGTGACCAGGCCGCGGCCGGGTGTGAGTGCGTCCGCGACTTCGAACGCGGCTCCGATGCGGTCTGGGGCGTCGATGACGGTGGTGACGACGGGAACGTGATGGCTGTGCCGGAGAAAACGTTCGCCGTGCGGGGCGTGGTCGCCGTGGTAGCCCCAGATGCCGCGCTGGGAAGTCGCGCCGCTGACCCCGGCAGCCCGCATCCGGCGGAGAATTGCGCGGTGCGCTGGCTGGCCGTCAGAGCGTGCCGCTTCGGAGGTGTAGACGGTCAGCTTGACCTGCGGTGTCATGCCCACCGGGTCCGCCACGCAGGCGGCGGTCAGCGTCTCGGGACGGCTGATGACCTGCCCGTCGCGCTTGCAGAGCATGACGGTCGCGACCGTCATGAGGGGGTGGCGGAAGAGCCCGCCGAGTTCCGGGAGTGCCATCGCGATCTGCTCGCCGCCGCCCACGGCGACCACCATGAGCGGCCCGCCTGCCGCTCGGGGGAAGTGCGCCTGGTGCCGCCGCCCTCCGACGGTGCCGCTCGCACCAGACAAGACGGTGGCACCCGCGACGCCCCGCCGGTACAGCAGCTCGCAGGCCGCCTCGAAGGCGGGCACCTGGTAGGCGTGGTCGGCGTGCCCGCAGTAGACGGTCAGCATCGTCGCCTCCGCAGGCGACTCTTCAAGGCACCGCGGCTCGATCTCGCCCGACAGCAGGAGCGCCCGGCCCAGCGTGATCAGCTGCGGGCGGGTGAGCGCCGCCGCCTCATCGAGCACGGCGTCGATCCGCTGCCTGGCGCCGACCGCGACCACGGTCACCGGCGGGTCTTCCGGCAGCGGCAGGCCGCGGCCCGCGTGCGGCAGATGGCCCGGGCCGTAGCCGTCGATGCCGCGCAGCAGCACGCTCGCCGCCACCTGGCGGCGCTCGTACAGGCCGGTGAGCGCCTCGCCGGGGTGCCTCGCCCCGGCATGGTGCCGCTCGCGGAAGTAACTGGTCAGGACGGCGGCTTCCTCGTCCACGGCAGCGCTCCGATCCGGCCGGGGCGCGGCGGCGAGCGGCCGGACAGGCTCCTGCTTCCGTCGCACCAGGTCTGGGCAGAAGCCATCAGCCGCGGAAAAGACGGCGGTTCGCGGGGGATCGCGATCCCTGCGCCAGGGCATCATCTGGTTGCGGCAAGGGTACTTCGCCGGCCCCGCGGCGGCTAGAGGCTCAGGCCCCGTAAGGAAATACGCCGGAAAGCCCGGTGCCGCCCGCCAGCCGGATAGCGGGAACCGTCTCGCTGGTGACCAGTCCCTGCTCGGCGGTCAGCGGGTCGATGACGTCAAAGGCCGCGGCGATGCGCTCCGGCGCGTCGATCACGATCGTGACCACCGGGACCCTCCTGCCGGCCTGCAGCAGGCGGTCGCCGTGGGGCGCGTGATCGCCGTGGAATCCCCAGATGCCGCGCTGCGTGGTCGCGCCCGCCAGGCCCGCGGCGCGCAGCCGGCGGACGATCTCACGGTGCACCGGCTGCCCGTCGTGCAGCGCCGACTCGGAGGTGTAGACCATGAGCTTGTGCCACAGCGGCATCCCCGAGGGATCGGTGCCCGGCAGCGCGGAAGGGCCGCACAGCAGCTTCCCGTCCCGCTTGCAGATCCGGACCTGCTCCACCGTCAGCAGCGGCTGCCGCAGCAGCCCGCCGAGCTCGGGCAGTACCCGGCCGAACAGCGTTCCCTGGCCGACCGCGATCACCATCATCGGCGTCGCCGCGTTCCTGCTGAAGAACGACGCCCGTTCCCGCGCGCCGCGCACCGTGCCGTCGACGCCGAGCAGCGCGGTCGCCCCCGCGGCGCCGCGGCGGTGCAGCAGGTCGCAGACGGCCATGTAGGCGGGCATCCGGTAAACGCGCTCCTGGCGGCCCAGGTAGACCGTCAGCTTGGTTTCGTCGTAGGCGGCGCCGTCCGCCCCGGCCACCGCGTCCTCGCCGGGCAGCCGCGCGCTGGACAGGTCCCCGCTCAGCAGTTGCGCGCGCTCAAGGGTGACCAGGCCAGACCGCAGCAGCCGGGCTGTCGGCCCGGCCACTTCCTCGATCCGCTCCCGCCTGTCCACCGCGACCGCGATCAGCGGCAGGTCTTCCGACAGCGTCAGGGACACATCGGTCCGCAGCCGCTGCCTGGCCCCGAACCCCTCCGCCCCCCGCAGCAACACCGAGGTCGCGAGCGAATGCTGCCCGTACAGGTCCAGCAGGGCGTCAGCGGTGAACTGCCCGGCCGCGGCGCGCTGCCGCTCGCCGAAGTACGAGGTCAGCTTCAGCGCGTCCGCTCCCGCGACGCTCAGCGCGCCCGCTCCCGTGGTCACAGCTGGGTCCCGATCGTCCGGCCGAGCCACGCCGCGAGCACGCCGAGGACCAGGCTCGCGGCGACATTCAGCCACACCTTCCGGGCCTGGCGCTCCTCGGCAAGCCGCTGGGTTTCAAGCATCCACGTCGAGAACGTCGTGTAGGACCCGACCGCCGCGGTGCCCGCCAGCAGCGCCGTCGTGCTGCCGACAGCGAGCCCGGTGATCAGGCCGAGGAGCACCGCGCCGGAAACGTTGACCGCCATGGTGCCGAGCGGGAAGTCCCGGCCGGAAGCCGAGGACACGACCCCGTCGAGGTAGAACCGGGTCACCGAGCCCGCCCCGCCGATCAGCGCCGCCGCCGCCCAGACAAGCACGTTCACCGCCGCACCCGCACCCTGCGCACCAGCGCCGTAGCCACGTAGATCGCCGCGTACCCGGCCGCGATGCTGGCCGCCGCGTAGCAGACGGCAAGTCCCCACGCACCCGCACTGATCATCTTGAGTACCTCTACCTGCATCGTGGAAAACGTGGAAAGGCCGCCGCACAGCCCGGTGCCGAGCAGCGGCCGGCGGTAGGCCGACAGCGGCAGGCGCTCCTGCAGCCGCGTCACGAAGTACCCGAGCAGGAACGCGGCCGCGACGTTGACCGCGAACGTCGGCCACGGCCAGGCAGTCGCGGAATGCGGAAAGCCCTCGGCGAGCGCGGCACGGGCCAGCGTCCCGAGCGCCCCTCCGGCGAAGATCGCCGCGATCTCCCGCCGGTCAATCCGCGGGACACGGCGAACAGCCGGGACGGAAACGGCCACGGGCGATGCGGGCACGGCAAGGCTAGGGCCCACTGGCTCAGGCACTCGGGATGACTCCTCAGTCACGGGGAACCGGTTCAGAAGCCATCAGCCGCAGCGCAGCAGCAGTTCGGGAAGCCCACGCCTCCGCTCCAGGGCATCATCTGGACATGTTCAAGTTTACTGGCACACAGGCCCCAGCGGGCAGAGGTCTACCTCACACTGCACGCCGAGGGCCCGGCATGCTGTAAGCGCAAGGCCAGAGTTCCAGCCTCGGTGTCGGCGACGGACCGTCTGCCCGGGTGCGCTTCGCCGGCTGCCCTGTAGGCAGATCGATGCGCGCACCGTCCTTTCCTTGCCCGGCCTCGTCGCCCGACACGCGGATACTCCCCTGCGACCGGTCGCGAGCAGTCCGACTCCGTATTCGCCCGTTGCCTCGCAGCCCGTGCAGCCGACTGGGCGCACCCGCGGCCAATGTCCGACAAGGCAGACGGCCGCGCAGGCAGACGCCCGCGCTGCACAGCAGCAGCGACCGGGACCTGGCAGTGACCTCGTCGACGAAACTGCGCGCCACCGCCCGTGGCGGCGGAGCACGGGAGAAGCGCGCCGAGGGAGCTTGCGCCGCTGGTGACGACGGAGACCGCGGCTGCGTCCCGCACGACCTGGCGGCTTAGGCAGGCCGGCGCAGTTAGCCAATGCGCCGCAGCTCAGGCGAGAGCAGGCTAACGATCCTGGTGCACGACCATGCGGCACGCCGCCGTTCGGTTTCCTCCAGGGTCTTCTCCATGACCGCGTAGTAGTCCTCCGGCCCCTGCCAGCGCGGGCACTGGTCGTGCAGCGGGCACCGGCTGCGCGGCGGCCTGCCCGTGGCCGCGCAGCCGGGACGGCGCCCGGAGCGGAACGCCGTCAGCGCCCGCCACAGCAGCAGGACCTCGTCTTCGCTCACCTTCGCCACAGCCGTCACCCGTCTCGCCGCACAGGGACCGTTGGCGGCATCGCCGCGGATTCAGGCGGGCCCCTCCGCCTGCGGTCAACCTACCCCGGCTCGCTGCTCGTCATCACGCGGCAGGTAAGCGGTACCGGTGACGGGCCCACCTTCCCGGTGCGCGCGGGCGGGTGGTTCACCGCCGGGCGGCAGCCAGGCGTGCTGCACCGCGTGTTGGTAGCGTATGAGGATGTTCCGTGTGCCGGACGACCGGCCGGGTCCGCATGCCGCGGTCAGCGTTGCCCGTCCCGGCCCGCTGCGGGTGTACGTCCATGTGCGGGCGAGCGCGGATGACGCCGACCTGACCGGGCTGCGGGTACTGCTGACCGCTGACCTGCTGGTCCGGGCCGCCGAGCTGGACGGGCTGCAGGTGCTCGCCATGTGGGCGTTCACCGGCGAGCCCGCGCGTCAGGCCGCGGCGGAGCGCGCCGCCGCGGCTCTCGGCGTCCACCCGCCTGCCCTGCCCCCCGCTGAACTTGCCAGGGCCTGGCCGGGCGGCCCGGGAGACGTGCACGTGGCGGACAGTGGTGCCGCGGGCGAGGATGACTGCAGCGGCATCCTGGTCCGCGCCGCCGCCGCGCGGCTGGCCCGGGACGCCCGCTCGGGCGGTGCGGCGGCGAGCGCGCCCGGCGGCCAAGACCCGCTCGCAGTCCGGCTCGCGCTGATGTCGCAGCCGCGTCACCAGCCGGCCGAGCTCACCGCCGGGCAGCTGGCCGGCGCGGCGCGGACGCTGGGCGAGTGGCGGCGCAGCGTGGCCGAGTGGGCGCAGTCCCCGTCGGGTGCCATCCCGGAGCCGGTCGCGGCCACGCTCCGGACGGCCTTCGCCGGCCTGGACACTGCCGCGGTGCTGGCGCTGCTGCGCTGCCTGGCGGGTGACGAGACCGTGCCGCCGGGTCCCCGGTTCGAGGCCTTCGTCTACGCCGACCGGGTCCTCGGCCTGGACCTGCCGCGCGACATCGGCCGCTGACCGGTCCGCGGCACGCTATGCGGTGACCTGCTCGCGCAGGGCGGGCGGCTGGCCTTCGGCGGGCTCGGTGCGGGAGCGCCGTTTCCCGGTGATGATCGCGGCAGTCAGGATGACGCCGGCGAGGACAACGACCAGGGCGCGCAGCCAGGTGTCGCCGACGTAGGTGACGACGCCGAACGCGATCGGCAGCGCGGCCAGGTTCATCACCTTGATCAGCGGGTCGACCGGGGCGCCCTCCGCAAGTGGCAAGCCTAGCCAGCCAGAGCATCCTGATCGAGACCGGCTTCGACGCCCCGGCGCCCGCGTCGGCGAATGCAACCGCTAAATCCCCGGCCACCGTTCACCTGCCGGCCCTGTTTCCCTCTGCCTGGCACAATGAAGGAGTTCAAGGGTGATGGGGCTCGCCCCGAAATCGCGGCCCGCCGGACGGGTCCGCTGACGGTCCCTGGCGATCGAGCCAGGAGGGTTTCTCATGCTGCCGGGCCCAGGGCCTGCCCCTGCCGCTCCTGCCGCTAAGACGCCGCCGCCTGCAGAGCCTGCGGCGGCCCGCCCTGACGGTGAGCAGAGCGGGCTGAGGGGCTACCGGGACCGCCGCCTGGAACTGGGTGACATGCTCCGCGCCGCACTGCACCTGGCGCACTCGCGCGGCGACGCCAATGCCGAGGACCGGGCCAGGGACCTGCTGGCGCGCCTGGCCGGCGACAGCTTCCGGCTGGCGGTGATCGGCCAGTTCAACCGGGGCAAGAGCACCTTGATGAACGCGCTGCTCGGCGGGGCGTACCTGCCGATGGGGGCGCTGCCGATGACCTTGGTCATCACCACCGTCCGGTACGGCACCAGGCCCAGGGCGATGATCCGCCGCCAGCAGGCCGCGCTCCCGGTCGAGGTGCCGCTCGCGCAGGTTGCCGATTACGTGGCTGCCTCCAGCGTCCGGCGGGCCGAGCTGCGGGTCGCGACCGTGGATGTCGAGGTCCCGCGTAGATCCTGCGGCTGGGATTCGAGTTCATCGACACTCCCGGCATCGGCTCGTCCCTGACGGCTAACACCGCCGCCACCCGGCGGTTCCTTCCCCAGGCGGACGCGGTGATCTTCGTGACCGGTTTCGACTCGCCGCTGACGGAGGCAGAGGCCCGCCTGCTGGCCGACGCCTCCCGGGACACTGGCCGGCTGTTCCTGGTTCTCAACAAGCGCGACCTGGCCGGGGACCGCGACGCCGGCCAGGTGCAGGACTTCGTGCTGCGCCGGCTGGGCGAGCTGGGAGTAACCGGCCCCCGCGTCTACGGCCTGTCCGCGCTGGAGGCCCTGGAAGGCGTCACGGGGAATGACCGGGACCGCGTGTCCGCGAGCGGTGTTGCCGGCTTCCGCGCCGACCTGGAACTGTTCCTGACTGCCGACAAGACCCGGCTGTTCCTGGACAACCTCGCCGGCAGCGCCGCCCGGCTGGTTTCCGCGCAGCGGCGGGACATGCTGCTCGGCCTGCTGACCCGCGACCGCAGCGCAGAGGTCCCCGAGATCATGGCCGACTTCGGCGCGCGCATGGAGGAACTCGCGGCCCGGCAGCGGGCCGCCGCGGCCGCGATCGGGGACCGGGCCGGGGCAGGCCTGCCGGGCCTGATGGCCGCGCGGAGCACGGCGTGGCGGCAGGAACTGCGGGAACTGCTCAGCCCGCTTCTCAGCGGGGCACTGCCGGCCGGCGACGGCGACACCGCCCGGACCGTGCTGGAGGCCGGCCGGGCCGTGCTGGAGCGGTCCGGCCGGGAGGTGACCGGGTCGTGGCTGCGGCGCAAGGGCGGTGAGGTGCACGAACTGCTCACCGGGCTGGCCGGCGGCGAGATCGGCGTCCTGCTGGAGGCGTCCCGCGCGCCGGGCGGCATCGGCGCGCGGCTCGCCGGGCTTACCGCAGACGGTGATCAGCGCGAGCCGGCCGGGTGGTCCGCCGAGGACCGCCCGGACTTGGCCGTCCGGGCACCCGGGTGGAGCGTCCCGATGGACCTCCCCAGGCGCCTGCCCCGCAAGGGAGGCACCAGCGATCCCCAGGTCAGGAGATACCTCGCCGACGCGCTCGCCGCGGCGGTCACCGCGTTTGAGGAACAGGCCCGCACCCGGTTCGCCGAAGCTGCCCTTGACTGGACCGCCCGGCTCGAAGACCAGGCGGGCCGGCAGCTCACAGCGGCGGCCGACTGGTTCCGCCACTGCGTGAGCACGCCGCCGGGCGAGGAGGACCTCGCGGCGCTTGACGATCTCGGCGCCCGGCTGGCGGCTTTCCGTACCGGGCTGGCCGGCGCCTCCCCTGCTGAGGAGGCGCCGGCCCCGGTCACGGCCAACGGCGAGGCCTCCCCCGCCGGACGCGGCGGGTGCACTGTGTGCGCACAACTGGAGGAAACCCTCACCGGGCAGTTGCGGCGCGGGCAGTTCCTGCTCGCCACCCGCGACGCCGACCAGGCGCGGCTTACCCGGGCGGGCGGCTACTGCCCGGTGCACACCTGGCAGTACGCCTCCATCGCCTCCCCCCTCGGGATCTCCGCCGGGTACGCGAAACTGGCGGCCGCCGTCGCGGGCACCCTGGAGTCACTGGCCCGGGACGACCGGGCACCCCCAGGATCTCGGCCGGGCCGTCGCCGCCATCTCCCCCGGCCCGGCGGGGTGCGCCCTGTGCCAGGTGCTGGCCGCCCGCGAACGCGACGCGGTCGCGGAGGCCGCCTCTCAGGCACCGGAGAGCCCGCTGTGCCTGCGGCACCTGGCGATGGCGCTGGCCGCGGGACCCGCGCCCGCGGCGGGACGGGCGATGATCCGCGCGCTCGCCGCCGCGCTGCGCGCCGACGGCGTGGACATGCGCGGTTACGCGCTCAAGCGCGAGGCCCTGCACAACTGGCTGGTCACCGACGAGGAGTCCCGCGCCTACCAGGACGCGCTTCGCCGGCTGGCCGGCCTGTCCGTGCTCACCATGCCCTGGGCCGACGCGGGCCTGTAGGAAACGCCGCGTGCGGCGCCCGTCCCCAAGGCGGCAGCACCGCGTCCGCTATGCCGTGGGTGACGGCTCCACCGGGTAGAAACGCCGCGCGCACGCGCCCGCAGCGGCGATCACCTACGGCTAACCGGTTCCCGGTGTGTACGGTGATGCGGCGGCGGCCCTGCCGGCCTGTCAGACGCGGCTGCCTAGCCCTAGTTCACCGCCCCCGCCGCGCCGGCGAACACGGGCTGCCGCGCCGGCGAACACGGGCTGCTGCATCGGTGGCACCCGGCTGCCGCGGGTGTCGGTCACGTCAGCCACGATGCAGGTGATGTTGTCAGGACCGCCGCCCGCGATGGCGAGCTCGACAAGCCGCAGCGTCGCCGTGTCCGCGTCCTGCACCGCATTGAGCGTCTGCTGCAGCGCCTGCCAGCTCACCACGCCGGACAGGCCGTCGGAGCACAGCAGGTAACGGTCGCCGGGATACGTCTCGAGCGGTACCAGGTCAGGCTCGGCGATTGTCCGGCCGTCCAGCGCACGCAGCAGCATCGACCGGTACGGGTGGGTGGCCACGTCGTCCTCAGTGATCATGCCCTCGTCGACCAGCGACTGCACCAGCGTGTGATCGCGGGTGACCTGCAGGAACTGGCCGTCGCGCAGCAGGTAAGCCCGGGAGTCGCCGATGTGGCACAGCGCGGCGTACCCTTCCCGCCAGAGCAGGGCGGTCAGCGTCGTGCCCATGCCCCGGGTCGCCGGGTCGGCGGTGATCAGCTCCTGAACACGCTGGTTGGCCGCCGCGACCGCGTCGGCGAGCGCGCCGGCTAGGTCCGGCCCCGGATCCTCCCGGTCGAGCAGGGCGATCGTCGTGATGGCGGCGGAACTGGCAACCTCGCCCGCCGCGTGACCGCCCAGGCCGTCGGCAACCGCGAGCAGGTGCGGCCCGGCGTACGCCGAGTCCTCGTTCCCCTCGCGCAGGAGGCCGACGTCGGACCGTACCGCGTACCTGAGGGCCAGTGCCGTCCGGGCAGTCCCGGAACGGTCTTTCACCTGCCCCGCAGCGACCCAGTCAGCCGACGGCCCGGGCAGCAAACCGGAGCCGCAAAGCGGAGCTTGCGATGCAGGCGACTGCAGACCTGGGCTCAGTGCCTCTCCCGGGAGGACGGGATGTCCCCGGTCTTGCTCCCGGTCCCTTGTTCGCCGCAGCGTCATGACGCGACCTCCTGTGTCCTGGCCGTTAAGGCCGTCCGACAGGAGCCATCAGCCACGAGGGCAGTTCCGGCGAGCTCCATCACCGTGGTAGCAATTCTACGACCTCGCAGGGGCGCAGCCGAGGCTCAAGATGCGGAAGAACCGTCATCGCGCGGCGCGCGAACGGCTCCGCCGCCGACTAACCAGCCCAGCCACCGGGCGGCTGGACGCACCGTGTGGTACTGGCGCGGACGATCCAGTTCAACGTGCGTCCGCCAGGTGACCTGCAGCGAGCTGGCGGGCCCCGCGCAGGAGGCCTGCGGTGCCACGCAACTGCAGGGAAACGCCGCCGCGCCGGATCACCGCCACGGCAGCCCGGACCGCTAGCGGCAAGGCCAGTAAGTGTAAGAGGGCGCGCGATTAGGTGATGAGATGCCCGTGGATGCAGGGGTTTGAGGGGTGAACGGGCACAGGGGCCGTGATCATCGGAGTTACCACACTTCGTAATCACCGGAGCATCCCTGTGCCCGCT
>Ga0335075_10008451_pt1 | contig 15758 bp, 8 predicted proteins | sample Lox_Sample_24_FD_206723 | JGI IMG/M metagenome (GOLD analysis project Ga0335075, IMG submission 206723) | Soil microbial communities from Loxahatchee National Wildlife Refuge, Florida, United States - Lox_Sample_2.4 | ecosystem: Environmental > Terrestrial > Soil > Wetlands | place: USA: Florida... | reverse complement strand
ACCGGGCTGTAGATGATCACGTACTCGGCGAGCTGCGTGGCCAGCGTCGACTGCACGCGTTCGTTGACGTTCGTCCTGCCGAAGGTGAGGTCGAAGATGCCGGGGGTGAAGTCCATCGGCCCGGCCAGCAGGCGCGTGAACGGCAGGATGGTCACGTGCTCGGGCGGATTCGTCGGCCGGCCCCAGGCGTTGAACTCCTGGCCGCGCGCGCCTTCGCGGCTCAGCATGTTCGGCCAGGTGCGGCGCAGGCCCGTGTCCTTCACCGGTTCATGGGCGACGATCGAGACGTGGTGTTTCGCCGCCGCGTCCGCGACGGCGAGCTCGTGGCGCACGCGGAACTGCCCGGCGAACCACTCGTGGCCGATCGAGCCGTCCGGCAGCGTGTGCTCGATCGAGCCGCTGGGTTTCACGTAGCCGGTCTTCACGACGGCGACGCCGTTCTTTTCATACAGCGCCATCGCCGCATCGAGCTGCCGCTCGTAGTTCTCGACGGCGCCGGCGGTTTCGTTGTGGCCGATCAGCCGCACGCCTTTCTGCTTCGCGTACGCCGACAACATCGGCAGATCGAAGTCCGGGTACGACTCGGTGAAGCTGAAGTGTTTGCCGTTCGCGATCCAGTCGCCGTCCCAGCCCTCGTTCCAGCCCTCGACGAGCACGCCGCCGAAGCCGTTCTTCGCGGCGAAATCGATGTAGCGCTTCACGTTCGCGTCGTTGGCGCCGTGCATCGCGCCGCTGCCCCACGTGGACTTGTTGAGGTGCATCTCCCACCAGATGCCGACGTATTTGCCGGGGTGGATCCACGACGTGTCGGTGATGCGGCTGGGCTCGTTGAGATTCAGCTCGAGGCGCGAATCCGCCAGCGCGGCCGGCGTCTCGCCGACCAGGATCGTGCGCCACGGCGTGACGAACGGCCCCGACTTGCGCACCAGCACGCCGTCGGACCAGGGCATGAGGTCGGCCTTCAGCGTGCGCTCGGCGGTGCGGCGCAGGTTCATGCTGGCGTAGTCGACCATCGCCGCTTCGTGGATGGATAGATAGAGCCCCGGCGACTGCAGCGTCAGCGGCGTCTCCGCGAGGTTCACCAGGTACAGCGGCGCGCGCGAGTAGAGATACTCGTCGCGATCGGGATGCCGTGCGGGGTACCACCAGGCGTCGAAGTCGCGCGCCAGGTGGAACTCGGTGAGCTCGTCGGTGATCGCGACGTCGCGGCCCGCGGCCACGTGGTCGAACTCGTACCGGAAGCCGACGCCGTCGTCGAAGACGCGAATGGTGAGGTCATAGGGCTCGGTGTGCGCGGCGTCCGCGCCGGACAACGTGACTTTGAGCTCGGCATGCTCGTCGGCGATCACGCGCTGCTCGCCCCAGGGCTGCTCCCACTGCGTGTCGACGTCCTGGCGGCGCACGTTCGACACGTGCGTCGCGGGCTCGTTGCCGAAACCGTCCAGCACGAGACCGAGCCGCGACCGCGCGATGACGGGCGTCCCGCCGCGCGACACCTCGTAGTACGGGCCGCGCGCGTCCGCATCCACGCAGACGGTCAGCACGGCGCGCGGCGACTGCACGCAGGCGCCGGGCGGCGGCGCGGCGAACGCGGGCAATGCGAGACCGGTGAGCACGAGGCCGCGTGCCGCGGCCGGGAACGATGTCGACATGGGGCTTCCTAGTTGTGGGTGCGCAGGAAGTCGGCGTGCGTGCGCTGCGCGTCGACCTTCTGCCGGATGAATCCGAGGATGCGGCGCAACTCCGCGTGCAGCAGCTCCGGCGCCGTGCGATCCACCGCGGGATCGTGCGTCTCGGGGATGACGCCGTGGCCGATCAGCAAGGACTGCCAGTCGGCGATCGTGAAGCTCTCGTCCTCGTGGTGCACGGTTTCGCCGCGCGCGCGGAACACGCCGATGCGGCGCACGAGGCTGGCCGACAGCGGCGCGAGGCGCGCGCGCGACCAGAACGCGCCGGCATAGCGGTTCAACGCGTAGTGCGCGGTCTGGAAATCGCGCAGGCGCTCGAACGCGGACTGCACGTTGCGGTTGTATTCGTCGCGCTCGACGGCGAAGTCGGTGTCGACCGGGAACAGCGGCAGCAGGTGCGCGAGACCGAGCTGCACGGATTGCAGATCGACGCCGTGCAGCGGATCGAACACGCAGGCGGCCTCGCCGATCGCGACGCAGTTCGCCTCCCAGGCGCGGATGCGGCGGCCCGGATCGAGCGCGCGCACCTGCGGCGCGTGCAGCTCGAGGCGCGCCAGCTTCGTGGCCTGGACCAGCGCGGCGTCATCGGCGATGTCCGAGGAGTAGGCATGCACGACGTGCGTGCAGACCCGCGACGGGTGCAGCGCCGTCCAGCCGGTTTCGCCGGCGCGCACGTCGGCGTAGACGGGCAACGACGGGATCGGCTCGCCGTGCGCGACGAGCACGCGATCGGCGGCGAACGCATCGCGCCAGCGTTCGCGCGGCATCGCCAGCTCGCGGCCGAGCAGCAGCGACGATTCGCCGGTGGCGTCGATGAAGAAGTCGCCGGTGATGCGGCGGCCGTCGGCGAACAGCAGCGCGTCGATGCCGGTGCCGTCGTCGCGCATCGACACGGCGAATTCCTTCGCCGCGTGCAGCGTGACGCCCCGCTGCAGGGCGAATCGTTTCAAGTACGCCGCGTACGGGATCGACGGCAGGTGGTAGCCGTAGTCGGTGAAACCGTGGCGTTCGATCTCCGGGTCCGGCAACAGCATCCGTCCGTGTTTTGCGGCCGCGGCCGTCAGGCAGAAATCCTCGAACGCGACGGTCAGGCCCTGCGCGCGCGCCTTGATCCAGTGCGGCAGGAAATCGAGATCGTCGATGCGCGCGCCGGTGGAGCCCCAGGCGTGGAAGAACGACGGCACCTGGCCGGCGGCGTCGACGAAGTGTTTGCCCAGCGAATACGTGCCGCGCGTCGCGTCGAGCAGCCTTGCCTCGTCGAGACGCAGGCGCGCGTGCATTGCTTCGAGCGCGGGCAACGTGGCATGCACGTCCGCCGGCCCGAGCGCCCCGGGTAGTTCGACCACCGTCACGCGCAACCCCGCGGGACCGAGCGCCGACTGGAACACGCAGGCCGCGAGCCAGGCCGGCGCGTCGCGGCCGACGATGACGAGCTGGTTCACCATCCGGACACCTGCGATTGCGGCCCGCGCGCCTGGCAGTGACGCTCGAGCACGTCGGCATGGCTCGACATGCCGGCAACCTGCGTGGCGATCTTCACGCGCAGCTCGCGCAGCTTGAGATCGAGCTCGTCGGCCGGCAGGAAATCCGCCAGCCGGTCGTAACGCAGCGGCTCGAGGCCCTGGCCGAACAACACGGCGAGCCAGCTGTCGCGCGAGAAGAACCCGTCCTTGAAGTACGGCACGTGGCCGCGGCCGCGGAACAGCCTGAGCTTGTGTTCGAGGCTCTCGGGCAGTGGATAGGCGCGCACGTGATCCCAGAGCGGCTCGCCGTGCCGGCGGTTCGCGACGTAGTGCAGGATCAGGAAATCGCGGATGCGTTCGTAGAGCTCGTCGGAGAGGCGGTTGTATTCGCCGGCGAGGCGCTCGTCGCCGCGCCGCGCGGACTCGGGCGCGGGCAGCAGGCGCAGCAGGTCCTGGATGCCCTTCTGGATCAGGAAAAGGCTGGTCGATTCGAGCGGCTCGAGGAATCCGCTGGCGAGGCCGATGCCGACGCAGTTGCGTTTCCATGCCTGCGCGCGCCGGCCGGCGCGGAACTTCAGCAGCTTCGGCTCCATCAGCGGTGGTGCATCGAGTTGGCCCAACAAGGTCTCGCGCGCCTCGTCCTCGCCGACGAAACGCGTGGAGAAGACGTGGCCGTTGCCGGTGCGGTGCTGCAATGGGATGCGCCAGATCCAGCCGCCCTTCTTCGCGATCGAGCGCGTGAACGGCGTGAAGTCGGCGCTGCGTTCGCAGGGCACGGCCCAGGCGCGGTCGCAGGGCAGCCAGTGCGTCCAGTCTTCCCAGGCGCTGCTCAATCTGTCGCCGAGCAACAGCGAGCGGAAGCCGCTGCAGTCGACGAAGAAATCGCCGGCGATCTGTTGGCCGGACTTCAGCGTCAACCGCGTGAGGTCGCCGGACTCGCCGTCGACCGAGACGTCGACGACCTGGCCCTCGACGCGCTTGATGCCGCGCGCGATCGACCAGCGTCGCAGGAAGTCGGCGTACAGGCCGGCGTCGAAGTGATAGGCGTAGCCGTAGAACGTGGTGGTCGGATTCTTCAGGTCGGGGAATTCGAAGGCGTTGCGCGCGCATGCGGCGACGGCGCAGGAATATTCGGCGAGTGGCGCGGGCGCGAGGCCGCGCTGCCGTGCGCGCATCCAGTGGTGCTGGAACTCCACGCCGCCCCACAACAGGCCGAACGACCCGAACGGATGTACGTAGTGCTCGCCCGGCCGGTCCCAGTCGCGGAATTCAATGCCGAGCTTGAACGTGCCCTGCGTCTCGCGCAGGAACTGCGCCTCGTCGATCTTCAGCAGCTCGTTGAAGTCGCGCAGTGCCGGCAGCGTCGCTTCGCCGACGCCGACGGTGCCGATGTCGTCGGACTCGATCAGCGTCACTGCGTAGCGTCGCGGATCGAGCACGCGCGCGCAGGCGGCCGCGCACATCCAGCCGGCGGAGCCGCCGCCGACGATGACGAGTTGCAGGACGTTTGACCGCATGGGCTGGATCCGATCACTCACGGACGCCCCCGCTTCGGGGGCGTTTGAATTCGCTTTCCCGCGGAGCGGGTCAAAACACCGGGCGCCGGCGTGCGGAGGAGGGGAATGCCGCCGGCGCCCGGAACGATCGATCAGTACTTGAACCGCACGCCGAGCTGGAAGCGCCGATCGTTGCGCACCCAACCGGAATCGAGCTTCACCGCCTTGGCGCCCGGCGTCAGCGTCGAGTCGCCGAACACCTGCTGCTGCGTGACCGCGGTCGTGTTCAGGATGTTGGACACGTCCATCGACAGCTCGAGGTTGTCGGTGAAGTTGTAGCGCGCGGATCCGTCCAGGTATCCCGCCGACTTCTGGTACATCGGCAGGCCCGTGCAGCAGTCGAGGTTCGCCGTCAGGAAGTCCGAGCGCCAGCTGTAGGCCAGTCGCGCGCCCACCTTCTGGTACTCGTACAGGCCCACGACGTTGAACGAGTGGTCCGAGATGCCGGCGAGCCGGTGCGAATCGATGACGTTGCTGGTGAACGACAGCGGGTTGCCCGCGTTGCCGGCGCCGCCGGTCGAACCGTTGTTGCCGCCGCCGAACGCCGTGGTGCTGCCGGGTAGATAGCCGGCCTGCACCGCGAGGTTCGAGTTGTTGATGTCCGACTGCTGCGTGCGCGTGTAGTTGGCCTGCACGCCGAGGCCCGACCACGCGCCCGGCAGCTTGTCGAAGAACGTCTGGTAGGCGATCTCGAAGCCCTTCAGCGTGCCGCCGCTGCCCGGATCGTTGGACGGACCGCGGATCGTGACGGTCTCGGTGACGCCGTTGTTCTCGATGTCGCGCGTCGCGCGGCCGTAGGCGATCGCGTTCTCGAGCTTCTTGTAGAACAGCCCGAACGTGAACGAGCTGCTCTTGCCCAGGTACGCTTCGTACGACAGGTCGAAGTTGTCGGCTTCGATGGGCTTCAGCCCCGCGTAGCCGGCTTCGGCGGAGAAGATGAAGTTGTAGCCGGTGACGTTGCCGGCCGCATCGCGCACGAGATACGGCGAGCTGTTGCTGACGTCGATCGGCGGCGCGTTGATCGCCACCGAGTTGCGCAGCAGGCCGAAGTCCGGGCGCGACATGCCCTTCGAATATCCGAAACGCACGAACTGCTGGTCGGAGAAGCCGAAGCGCACGTTGAAGCTCGGCAACACGTTCGTGTACGTCTTGTCGAGCGTATTGCTCGCGCCGGTGCCGGTGCTGTACGCCAGCAGCGCGGGCGTCAACCAGCACTGGATGTCGGTGGCCTGGTTCGCGCCGTTGTTCGCGGCGTTGCACGCGCCCTGGCCCGACGCCAGCGCGGTGTTGTACCAGTCGGCGTTCGGGAAGCCGACCTGGCCCTGGCTCGACACCTCGGTGCGCACGAGGCGCGCGCCGATGTTGCCGACGACGTTGACCGGGCCGAGGTTCGCTTCCGGTCCGCCGAACCGCAGCATCAGGTAGGCAGACTTGCTCTTCTCGGTGACGTTCAGGATCTCGGGTGCGGTGAAGCAGCCCTCGCCGTCGACGTTCGCGGCGCGGTCGCACAGCGGGTTCCAGCCCTGCGGCGCGTTCACGTTCCGATCGGCGAGACCTTCGGTGTGCAGGTCGTAGTCGCGCAGCGTCGCGCGGTTCAGGAACACCAGCGGGCTGCCGCCGATCACGCTGCCGTCGTAGTGATCCGAGAGATTCACGCTCTCCCAGATGCCGGCCGGGTAGCCGTTGAACGGGTTTGCGTTGCCGCAGGCCGCCGGGTACGGCGCCGGCGTCGTGTTGTCGATGTTGAAGCCCGGGCCGTTGCAGCCCCAGGCCGGCGCGATCGGCGCCCAGTTGTACGCGGAGTAGCGCACCTTCTGCTCGCGGTCGGCGAAGCGGACGCCGGCCTTCAGCGAGCTCAGCCAGCCGCCGCTGCCGAGGTCGTATTCGACGTCGGCGCGCGCCGCGAGCTCGTCCGCGTCGTTGTTCTCCCAGTGATCCTGGATGAACTGCATCCAGTAGTTGTGCGGGTTCGCGAGGAAGCCGTCGGCGTAGTTGGTGTTCGGCGCCGGCGACAGCACGACCTTGGGCGTGCCGTGACTGTCGGTGCTGTAGTCGACCTGCGCGAGGCTGTTGGCGGCGACCAGGATGTCGTAGTTGTTGGTGCGCGCCTTGATGTACTGCACGTCGAACTGCGAGTGCAGATCCTCGGTGATGTCCCACTTCACGTTGAACGAGAAATCGCGCGTCTGTTCGTCGTGGTCGAAGATGCGCGCTTCGTCGCTGACGTTGGAGCCGGTGATGCAGGGCGTGCCGCCGCAGGCCGCGCTGCCGTTGACGAACGGCAGGCCGGGCACGGCGGAGCCGTGGTTGATGTTCAGCGCGTTCGTGCCTTCGTAGAAGCCGGCGACGTCCGCGGCCTGGCCGATCGTGCCGGACTGCAACATGCCGTTGTCGTCGAACGCGAAGGCGCCGGTGATCGGCCGCATGGCCGGCGCGTTGAACGGCGACCACACCGGCGTGCCGAAGCCCGCGCCCGCGGGCCAGCTGATGTTGGCGCTGCGCTCGAGCCACGGATTCTCGTAGCGCGAGTGGATGGCGTTCAGCGTCATCACCAGGTTCTTGGCGTCGTTCTCGTACTGCAGCGTCAACGCCGCGCCGGTGCGCGTGCGGTCGTAGTCGACCTGCGAGTAGTTCACCTGGCCGGGTGCGTAGCGCCAGCCCGAGCCGCCGAAGGGATTCGCGTTGCAGGCGATGCTGCCGTCGGAATTCACGTTCGCGGCCGGCGTCACGCCGCCGACCTGCGGATAGTCGGAGCAGAACGTGCTGATGCGCGTCATGTTGACGGCTTCCGTGCGCGTCACGATGTTCGAGTAGGCCGCGTTCGCCAGCAGGCCGAAGCGGCCGCCGCCGGTGTCCCAGGTCTTGCTGAAGACGCCCGAGGCTTCGTACGTCGGATCCTCGCTGCGGCTGCCGTAGTTCACGCGGCCGGTGAGCGCCAGCGTCTGGCCGTCGGAGTCGAGCGGCATGCGCGTGCGCAGGTTCACGACGCCGGCGATGCCGCCTTCGATCATGTCCGCCGTCTGGTTCTTGTACGTGTCGACGCCCGCCATGAGCTCGGGCGAGATGTCGTTGAAGTTGAGGCCACGGTAGCCGTCGGCCGAGAAGCTGTCGCGGCCGTTGAACTGCGTGCGCACGAACGTGAGTCCGCGGATCAGCACCGAGGCGGGTTCGGCGGAGAAGTGGTTGCTGTCGTCGCTCGACTGCAGGCGCGACACGGTGATGCCGGGCACGCGCTGCAGCGCTTCGGCCACCGACTTGTCCGGGAACGCGCCGATGTCGGTCGCGGTGATCGAGTCGACGAAGGTGTCGGCGTTCAGCTTGATCGACTGCGCGGATTCGAGCGAGGAACGCAGGCCGGTGACGACCACCTCCTCGACTTCCTCGCCGGCCGGCGCGGTCTGCGCGAACACCGGGTTGATGAGGACGCTGCCGCCGACGATGGTGAACAACGCACGCGAGCGGAACCGGTTCTGGTTCTTCATGGCCGGACCTCCCCGATCCGAATGTTTGTTGGTCGAGACGTGCCGTGAGACCGGCTGGTCGAAGATTTTCATGAGCCCCCTGCTGCGGTTTGCGTAGTTTTGCGTTCGCCAATACCGCGGATTCAGCGAATCGATGGGGCGGAAACTAACGCCGTTGCGAAAAGTTGCGCAATAGCTGGCCAGCGTTTTGCGTAAATTTGCGTGGATAGGTAAGGTATCGCGGTGCGTCGCGCGGGGGTTGCGCGGGGCGTTAGCGTTAACAAGATCGAAGCTGCAGGAATCCGACCGCCGATGACTCCTCCTAACAACGACAAGAACGGCAGCGTCACGCTCGAGAAGCTGGCGAAGCTCGCCAAGGTGTCCGTCTCCACCGTGTCGCGCGCGCTGAACGACCATCCGTCGATCTCGCCGGCGACGAAGAAGGAGCTGTGGGCGCTGGCGCGCAGGCACGGCTACGAATTCCGCCGCTACATGCCGGCGAGCCCCATCGGCGCGGAAGGCGCGATCACCGTGGTGACGCCGCGCGTGAAGGGGCGGCCGCTGCCGCTGTCGCATCCCTTCTTCCTCGAGCTGCTGGCGAGCATCGGCGAGGCCGCGCGCGATCGCGATTGCGACTTCACCGTGAGCCACCTGACGCCGGCCAACTACGCCGACCTCGTGCACGCGACCACGACCGGTCGCGCGAACGGCGTGATCTTCCTCGGCCAGGGCGCGCTGCACGATCAGTTCAACCAGCTCGCGGAAACCGACAGCCGCTTCGTCGTCTGGGGCGCGCAGATTCCCGGGCAGAAATACTGCACGGTGGGCACCGACAACATGCTCGGCGGCAAACGCGCGACCCAGCACCTGCTCAAGCTGGGCCGGCGGCGGCTGCTGTTCCTCGGCGGCAGCGATCCGGAAGCGACGCAGCGGTATCGCGGCTACACGGAAGCGCTGCAGGAGGCCGGCATCCGCATCGACGATGCGTTGATCGGGCGCGTGGAGTTCGAGGCGGAATCCGCGGAGTCGGCGGTCGATACCCTGCTGGTGCGCAAGGTGCCCTTCGACGGCATCGTCGCCGCGAGCGACCTGATCGCGCTCGGCGGGATCCGAGCGCTGCATCGCCACGGGGTCGACGTGCCGCGCGACGTCTCGGTCGTCGGCTACGACAACAATCTGTTGAGCAAGCTCAGCACGCCGTCGCTGAGCACCGTGCAGCAGGACATCCCGAAGGCCGGCCGCGTCCTCGTCTCCAAACTACTCGAGTGGAGCGGGGATCCGCGGCCGGAGATGTTGTCGACCGAGTTGATCATCCGGGAGAGTTGCGGAGCCTGAACGGACGCGGCGCTCGGCAGGCGCCGGCCGTCCTGTGGCCGGCGGCGCCTGCACGCGCCGCCCCCGCTCCGGTCTCAGCGCGCGAAGATTTCCTTCAGCCAGGCCGCGCATTCCTGCACGAGGCGGCGGCGGTTGGCCACCTGGCAGTGGCCATCGGCGCCGGTCGCGGCGTCGAGCACCACCAGCTTCTTGTCCGCCGACGCGATGTCGCGATGCCACTGCCGCGCCTGCGCGGCGAACACTGCGGAATCGCCCGTGCCGAGGATCGACAGGAACGGCAGCGTCACGAGCGCGGGATCGGCCGTCATGTGCGCGGTGTTGGCGAGGAATTCCTGCGGATTGCTGGCGCCGGCTTTCCAGAACGACATGCGGAAGCTGCGCAGCGTCGCGCTGGACATCGTCGTGCTCGCGCGATTGCCGTGGACGGACTTCGCGAACAACTCGGCGGGATTCGGGAACGGCGTGCTCGCGATCACCGTCGCCAAGCGCGGCTCGTGACCGGCGGCGCGCGTGACGAAGTAGCCGCCGAGGCTGAGGCCCAGCAAGGCGATGCGGCCCCGGCGCGCGGCGAAGCGGCCGGCCAGCACGTCGACGATGGCGGCGATCGGTTTCTCGGCCTCGGTTTCCCAGTAGAGACCTTCGGCCTGGCAGCGGCCCTGGCCCGGCAGGTCGGCGATCGCGACCGAGTAGCCGCGGCTCACCAGGTCGCGGCCGTAACCGAGGAACAGGTCCTCGAAGCAGGTGTCGGCGCCGCCGATGATCAGCACGACGGGCGCATCCGCGTCCTCGTTGGGTAGATAGACGCCCGGCAAAGTGCGGCCGGCGTACGGCGCCGCGAAGAATTCGTGGCGGATTGAGAGCTCGCGGAGCGCCTGGCCGAAGGCCTGGCGGTGGCTGGCATACAGCGCGTCGAATTCGGCGCCGGGCACGGCGAACTGCCAGGCCGAGCGATACGCCGCGAAGGACTTGAGGCGCGCCTCGCCGGCTTCGCGCAGGCAGCCGCGCGCCAGCCAGTCGTCGGCGGCGATGCCCTGCAGCGCGCCGTGATCGGCGAACGACCGGACCCAGCTCACGGCGTCGCCGTCGACGATGGTCGACTTCACGTGCAGCGCCTCGCCGAAGCTGAGGCCACCGTTGACGCCCCAGCCGATGGCGGCAAGGAAGAAGAGATCCATGTTCGTGTCGTCGAAGAAATAGCGGCGCGCCAGGCGCTGGTCGGCGCGCGCGGCTTCGGTGGCCGGCGCGGCGTCGGCCGGCGTGATGGCGGTCGGGGCGGTGGCGGCGGCGAAGGTCGTCAGGGCATTGGTGGCGGCAGTCATGTTCGTTCTCCGGTTCGTGTTTACGCGTCGTTGCGGTGAGGACAGAATATGAGCGTTGCTCATGTTTCAGAACTCGCGTTCCCGGGGAGTGGGGATGGCCCGGAAAGTCAAAGAGAAACAGCCGGTTACGCGTCGTGCGCCGCGCCAGGCGCGGGCGCATTTCAAGATCCAGCTCATGTTGGACGCCGCGATGCAGGTGCTCGAGCAGCGCGATCCGGCGTCGTTGACCACCAACGAAGTAGCCGAACGCGCCGGCGTCAGCATCGGCACGCTCTATCAATACTTCGACGGCAAGCAGGCGCTGATGGAGGCGCTGGTGAAACGCGAGCTCGGCGACCTGTCCGGCCGGATCCTGGCATCGCTCGACGGCGCGGCGCCGACCGAGCCGGGCGGCCGCATCCGCGCGATCGTGCGCGCGGCGCTCGGCAGCTACGGCGGGCGCAACCGCGTGCACCGGATGCTGATCGCGCACGCGATGTCGCGCGGCGGGCCCAACCGGCTCAACCCGTTGTACGACGCGCTGGTCGCCCTCATGAGCGGTGGCGGCGTGCGCGGCGCCGACGGCAAGGCGCACGTGCTGCCGCCGGCCGACGCCTTCGTGCTGGCACACGCGGTATCCGGCGTCTTGCGCACGATGATCACCTCGCCGGAGAAACAGCCGCCGCGCGCGGCCGTCGAGGACGCACTGGTCCGGCTGGTCGCGCGGTTTGTTAGTTAGCCCGGCTGTAGGCGTCCGCCGCCGGCGGGCCGCGGCCGGAGTTTCCCCCATTGACGTCCCGGTCCCGGGACCTTTAAAACAGGCCCCGGTAGCGGTAACACAGGGAGGTATCCGGCACCCGTTCCACCGGTTCTCTTCATCCAACTAACACGTGCATTTGCGGCGCGTTTCGTCGCGCCGCGTACGAAGGGGAATGTCCATGTTTGTTAGACAGCTGGCGGGCCTCGCCTGCCTGATCGCGCTCGCCTCGACGGCGCAGGCGCAAACCTGCCTGACTTCCAGTCAGACGGGCACCAACAACGGTTTCTACTATTCGTTCTGGAAGGACAGTCCGGGATCCGTGCAGTTCTGCCTGCAGGGCGCGGGCCGATACACGTCCAACTGGAGCAACGTGAACAACTGGGTCGGCGGCAAGGGCTGGTCGACGGGTTCGCGGCGCGTCGTCAACTACTCGGGCTCGTTCAACTCGCCGGGCAACGGCTATCTCGCGTTGTACGGCTGGACCACGAATCCGCTGGTCGAGTACTACATCGTCGAGAACTGGGGCACGTACCGGCCGCCCGGCGGCCAGGGCTACATGGGCACGGTGACCAGCGACGGTGCAACGTACGACGTGTATCGCACGCAGCGTGTGGACGCGCCGTCGATCATCGGCGACCACCAGACGTTCTATCAGTACTGGAGCGTGCGGCAGTCGAAGCGCACCGGCGGCACCATCACCACCGGCAACCACTTCGACGCGTGGGCGTCGTACGGCATGAACCTCGGCACGCACAACTACCAGATCCTCGCCACCGAGGGTTACCAGAGCAGCGGTAGTTCGGACATCACGGTGAGCGAGGGCAGCAGCTCGGGCGGCGGCAGCAGCACGAGCAGCAGCGGCGGCAGCGGCACGAAGAGCTTCACGGTACGTGCGCGGGGCACGGCCGGCGGCGAGTCGATCACGCTGCGCGTCAACAACCAGAACGTGCAGACGTGGACGCTGACCACCAGCATGCAGAACTACACGGCGTCGACGACGCTGAGCGGCGGCATCACGGTCGCGTACACCAACGACGGCGGCAGCCGCGACGTCCAGGTGGACTACATCATCGTGAACGGCGCGACGCGGCAGTCCGAGGCGCAGAGCTACAACACCGGCCTCTATGCAAACGGTCGCTGCGGCGGTGGCGGCAACAGCGAGTGGATGCATTGCAACGGCCAGATCGGGTACGGCAACACGCCGTGACGCAGCGTTGAGCGAAGATCGCGCGGCGGTCGTCGGCCGCCGCGCGATCGTTTCAGGTCTCGCCGAGCAACACGTCAGCCACTTCGGCGGGAACCGTCAGCCGCCGGCCGTCGACGAGCACGGTGACGTGCGGTTTCGTCCAGGCGGATTCCGGCAACGGTTGGGCGCGCGGCACGCCATGGTCGCGCAGCACCGCTGCGCAGCCGACCCAGTCCCCGTCATTGCGCGGCTCGTTCAGCGACGCCCACGACAACGTGCCGAGCACGTCGCTGCCGTAACCATGCGGCTCGCGGAACGTAGCGCCGTGTTCCATCAGGAATTCCGCGAGCTCCGGCCGGCCGCGGAACACGGCCCAGTTCAGCGCCGACCCGTCGATGTCGCCGCCGCGCGTGGCGATCGGCCAGCCGAGCTCGACCATCAGGCGCACCGCATCGTCGCGGTGGCTCATCGCGAGGTTCGGCAACTGCTTGAGCTGCGCGGGCGCAAGGCGCGACAGGATGTCCGGCGCACGCCCTAGCACGGCGCGGGCCGCGGCCGCATCCGCGCGCGCGCAGGCGGAGACGAATCGTTCCGTATCGGTGAGCTCGCCGGCGTCGCCTTGCAGCAGGCGCATGACTTCCGGCAATCCGTAGTTCGCCGCGTGGTGATACGCATCCTGTCGATGCTGATCGAGTGACTTAGGATCCGCGCCGGCGTCGAGCAGCGCACGCACGTGCGCGGCGGAGCGCCCACGGTAGATAGCCCAGTGCAGGATGCGGCCGAGGTCCGGATCGCCGTGTTCCACGTGCGACAGCAGCAGCCGCAGCCCGGGCAGGTGGTCGAAGTCGAGGATCTTCGCCAGCGCATTCGAACCGGCGACGCGCGTGCCGGCGGCGAGCAGCAGCTGCATGCACGGCAACGAACGGTCGGGATCGTCGATCGAGTGATACAGCGACTCGTTGTCGTTCGCATCGGCGCCGGCGGCGAGCAGCAGGCGCGTGGCGTCGACGTCGTGGATCTTGCCGGCGGCGCCGTAGATGGCGGTGAGTCTTTCGTCACCGGGTTTCTCGAGCGAGTGCGGTGGCCGGCGATTGAAGTACGCGGCATTCGGGTCCGCACCGCGGTCCAGCAGCAGCTGCAGGCAGGCGAGGACTCCCGCACGGAAGGCCGGCGGCCTGACCAGGCTCGAGTGCGCGGCCGCGATCAGCGGCGGGATGTCGAGCAGACCGCCGACGCGGTTCGGCCAGGCGGGGTCGGCCGCGATCGCCTGTCTGACTACCTTCTCGTCGCCGGTGGCCGCGGCGAACCAGGGATCGTCGCCGACCAGGTCGGAATTCTCCGCGAGCACACGCGCGGCCAGTTCCGGCCGCGGGCGCGAACTGCCGCCGGTGAGGTCGCCGCCGAACACCAGGCCGGCCCAGTGGAGCCGCAACGCACGCAGGTCCTGCGACCGTGCACGGCGCAGTTCCACGGCGTCCTTGAGATCGTTCCAGCTCGCGAAGCCGTGCTCGCGGGCGATCGCCGACTGGGCGTCGTGCAGCTTCAGCTGCATCGCCGTCAGGGCAGCGGCGGTTTTCCCGCGCGCGGCAGGTAGTGAGGTGCGCAGCCGCTCGAAGGCCGAGGAGTCGGCAGCGCGGTAGTCGCGCAGCAGGTCCTTGGCCTGCTTGCGCAAATGGTCGAGATTCGACCGGTCGGTCAGCGAGTTCACGAATCAAACCTCCATGCACTGACGCCGGATGGTCCGCAGCGCCGGCATGCATAAAGGTTTGTTGGTCGTCGCAAACACAAGTGGGTTCGACCCTGCCCGCGGACCCGGGTGCGGCTTGTTCCGCCGCGGGACTATAACGCCCGGCGCGCGAGCGCAGCCAGCGCTTCCGTGGCGGCGCGCACGCCACTGTCGTGCGCGCCATGCGCGGTGGAGTAGTCGCCCGAGCTCGTCGCTTCGCCGGCGAAGAACACGCGATCGTCGAAAGATCGCGCCAGCTCGCGGCGCGCGCCGACGTGACCGGGCAACGCATAGCTGTACGCGCCGCCGATGCGTTTCATGCGCTGCCAGTGGGAGCCGGCGAGTGGACGCAGCACGCGTCGCACGTCGGCGCCGAACAGGTTCACCAGCTGGTCGATCGCGAACGCGAAGCCCGCAGCCGCACCGTCCTCGCCGAGGCGGCGCGCGCGTTCGCCGCCGAAGAAACATTCGACGACGGGCCAGCCGAAGGGGCGGATGTAGTAGGAGGCGGTGGCGCGATCGCGCGGATCGCCGGTGACGTGGGTTTCCGCTTCGAAGGGCGAGTCGCCGGTGATCTCGAGGAACAGTTTCTCGTTGAGACCCAGTGGCAAACGCCGTGCGGCGTCTCGCCACGGGTCGAGCTCGTGCGGCAGCCGGATGCCGTCGCCGGCGAGCACGTCGGTGGAGACGGTGAGGATGACGGCGCGCGCCGAGAGATCGCCGGTCGGCGTGTGCAGAGTGACGCGGTCCCGATCCAGTTGCAGCTCGTCGACCGGCGTCGCGAGACCGAGCTCTACCGTCCGCGGGAAGCTCGACGCGATCAGCGCGCCATACCCCGTGTGCAGTCGCCAGTTGTTCTCGCTCGAGGCCTGGTCATACGCGACGTAGTCCGCGGCGGAGAGTTGTTCCAGGGTCGCGCCGCTGATGAACCCGACGATCGCGCGGATGTGCGCGTTCCACGGGTTGCCGTCCTCGAGCGCATCCGCGGCACGATCGCTGGCCGGTGGATGGTCGCCGAGCCGCGTGGTCCAGGCATCGAACGATTGCCAGGCTGCCGCTTGTTCGTCGGGCGAAAACTTCAGGTCGCGGAACTGCGCGCCCCAGGCCGCACGCGTGCGGTCGACCGGAATGCCGACCGCATCGGCGACCGTGACCCACGAGTTGCGTTCGGCGGAGTGCAGCCAGCCGCAACCGAAGTCGAGATCGAGACCGCGGAACTCCTGCGTCAGCGCGCGACCGCCGAGATGCGTGCCCGCCTCGAGCAGTCGCACCGGGCGCCCGCTCG
>Ga0335075_10008450_pt1 | contig 15761 bp, 12 predicted proteins | sample Lox_Sample_24_FD_206723 | JGI IMG/M metagenome (GOLD analysis project Ga0335075, IMG submission 206723) | Soil microbial communities from Loxahatchee National Wildlife Refuge, Florida, United States - Lox_Sample_2.4 | ecosystem: Environmental > Terrestrial > Soil > Wetlands | place: USA... | reverse complement strand
TGCCCGCACAGCCACAGGTCCACCGGCCGCGCTTGGCGCGCGGCGGGCGGCATGATGACCTTCACGACCGGGCGCGCCGGGCAGCAGCAGGACCTCGACGGAACAGAGGGGTCGGTGAACCTGAGATCCTCCACCCGGGGACCTTCACTCTCCTGTGGATTCTTCCTGAACATGCTTCCAGCCTTTCCGCAGCTCATGACTGCTGATTAGTAGCGAAGGCCGCGTGGGCGGCCTCGCCTACCCGCGCTCCCCACTCCCGCGCCCGCACGGCCTCGCCGCCAACGAGCCTGTTCTGTCCGGTGATGAGGAAGCTCTCCGGCGCGAGCAGCAGGCGGCAGCCCGCTGCGGTCAGCCGCCGCGCGATTCCCCGGCTAGCGCGGCCGGTCAGCGCGGGCATCCCGCTGAGCCGGGTGTCGAAGGCTGCTGCGAGCGCGCCTTCCGCGTCAAGCGCCTCAAGCCAGGCGCGCAGGCCCGGTCCGTCGGCGTCGGGGTCCATGGACAGTCCGCTGCCCGGCTTGCGGGCCGATTCCGCAGCCATCCGGCGGGATGTGACGGTCGGCATCCCGTGCCGGTGCGTCGGGGCGCCGGCCACTATCAGGCCGGCCGAGGCTACAAGCTCCCTCGTAGCGCGGGCCACGGACACCAAAGTCACCTCGTGGGCACTGCCCAGCCCAGCGGCGATATCAGTGGCGACCGCACGCGTGTTTCCGTACATCGACTCGTAGACGACTAGCGCCTGCATGAGACCCACTCCTTTCCATGGGCTGACAATCTCCCGCTGTTATCTCTAGCCTCGCTACGCCCGAGCCGCCTGGGCAGAGCAGAAGCTCACGTCAGTGGGTGCCCATAGTCCTGGACCAAGGGCCCTGATGTCCGCCGGGAACTGGCGCTTGGCTGGCTGTGAGTGCGATGTCAGGAGGACGCGATGGCGGCAACTGCAGCGAGACGGCCGACCGGCGAGAATTTCCGCGCCGACGCCACGCCCCGACTGGCGCCGGAGCCGCCGGAATGCTTCTGGTACTCGGTGAAGTGCCGGGTCCTCGGTCCGGCGCTGGTCACCGAGCAGCTGGGCGGCGAGCGGCTGTCCCGGCCGCTCGCGCTCGGCGTGCTGTCCTGCGACGGGCTGTCCTCGGCCGCCTACGGCACCGAGGAGATCCTCTACGCGCTGCTGCCGTTCTTCGGGCTGGCCGCGTTCACCCTGGTGCTGCCGCTGACGCTGCTGGTCCTGTTCGGCGTGCTGCTGGTGGTGCTGTCCTACCGCGAGGTCGTGTCGGTCTACACCAGGGCGGGCGGATCGTACGTGGTGGCCAGGGAGAACTTCGGCCCGCGGGTCGCCCAGGTGGCGGCGGTCGCGCTGATGATCGACTACGTGGTCACGGTGGCGGTGCAGACCGCGGCGGGCAGCGCCGCCATCGTCTCCGCGTTCCCCGGGCTGTCCCACATCCCGCTCATCGGCCCGAAGATCCTGCTGGTTATCTCGGTCGTCGGGATCGCCGTCATGTGCCTGGGCAACCTGCGGGGCCTGCGCGAGGCGGGCCGGGTCTTCGCCCTGCCCACCTACCTGTTCGCCGGCTCGCTGCTGATCATGATCGCCACCGGCCTAGTCCGCGAACTTGCAGGCGGCGGGCTGCCGCCCATCGTCGCGGGCCCCGGCGCGGTCGGCATCGGCTCGCACTCCGGCCTGATCGCCGTCGGCGCCGTGTACATCATGGCCAAAGCCTTCGCCAACGGCGGCTCCTCGCTGACGGGGATCGAGGCGGTCTCCAACGCCGTCAGCGCGCTGCGCCCGCCCGAGGGACGGCACGCCCGGCAGATCCTCGCCATCCAGGGCACGCTGGTGGCGGTGTTGATCGCCGGGATCTCGTGGCTGGCGCACGTCACCCACGCGATCCCCTACATGGCCGGCTTCCCGACCGTGCTCGCCCAGGAGGCGCGGGACGTGTTCGGCTACTCCCCGGCTGGGCAGGTGCTGTTCTTCGCGGTGCAGGCCGCGACCGCCGCCATCTTGTTCACCGGCGGGAACACCAGCTTCACCGGGTTCCCGTTCCTGGCCAGCTTCGTCGCCGAGGACTCCTTCCTGCCCCGCTGGCTGGGCAAGCGCGGGCACCGGCTGGCGTTCTCCAACGGGATCTTGCTGCTGGCCGGGCTGTCGGCGGCGCTGATGCTGGTCGCCGGGGCCACGGTCGACGCCCTCATACCGTTCTACGCGATCGGCGTGTTCACCGGGTTCTCGATGGCCGGGTTCGGCATGGCCAGGTACCACCGCCGGACCCGGGAGCCGGGCTGGCGGCGGAAGCTGGCGATCAACCTGGCGGGCGGGATCTACACGGCGCTGGTGGTGCTGCTGTTCGCGGTGGTCAAGTTCACCGAGGGCGCCTGGCTGATCGTGATCATCTTCCCGGTGCTGGTGTGGCTGCTCATCCGGCTCAACCGGGAGTACCGGGCCGAGGCGGAGTGCCTGGCCGACACCGCCGAAGGCGCCCCCCGGGCGCAGCCGCCCAACTACTCCCGCCGGGTCGTGCTGCTGCTGGTCGACGACTACGACCTGGCGACCATCGCGGCCCTCAAGTACGCGCGGAGCCTACGGCCGACCGTGCTGCGGGCGGTGCACTTCCGCCTCGACAGCGCCCGCGCCGAACAGTTGCGACTCTGGTGGATCGACGCGGGAACCGGGATACCGCTTGAGCTGGCGGACTGCCCGGACCGGCGGCTAGCGCACGCCGCGGCCCGGCTGGCGACCTCGCTCACCGCCGCGGCGGGCACGCACGTCACCGTCGTGCTGCCGCGCCGCAGCTACCCGCCGCTGGCCGGGCGGCTGCTGCACGATCACACCGCCGACCGGATCGCCCGCGACGTCAGCCGGGTCCCCGACGCGACCGCCACGATCGTCCCGTTCGACGTCTCGCACCGGGTCGAGGCGGCACAGGCGAAGAGGCCCAGGCTCGCCGCGGCGCGCAGGCCCGGACACCTTGACGACTACGAGTGGCCGGAGCCGCCGTCAGGGACCAGCCACATCGGGTCGCTGAGCCAGCCGGGCAGCGCCACCGTCCAGGGGCGTGTGCGCGCCGCTGAGACCCGGTCCGGTCGACCAGCGGGCAGCAGCGTGCTGGCCTGCGAGGTCGCCGACTCAACCGGCGATCTCACCGCGGTCTTCCTAGGCCGCGCCCACATCGCCGGCATCGAGCCGGGAACCGTCATCCGCCTGCACGGCAGCGTCGGCTTCGGCCGCGACAGCCGCCCGGTAATGACCAACCCCGCCTACGAGTTGCTGACCCGCGAACCTCGCTGACATCCGGTCTCGCGCCACCCGACCGACTGGAACTGACCGGGGTTGGACGAGCGGGCCCCTGCGCAGCCGCATTACCTTCCTCTCCCGGCGGCAGGACCTACGGCACTGCCGCGTCCGGGCAGCGCGAAGTGAGATGGGAGGCGGGAACTGACAACGACTGGAGGATGCCATGGACATGCACGGCCGCAGCCTGCTAACTGCCACCGACCTCAGCGCCGAGGAGTTCACGGGCCTCGTCGACCTCGCCCGCGATCTCCGGGCCGAGAAGCGCTTCGGCTTCGGCGAGGACGAGCATCGGCTGGCGGGACGAAACATCGCGCTGATGTTCGGGAAGACCTCCATCGTGACCCGGGCGGCGTTCGAGGTCGCGGCGCACGACGAGGGAGCCCACGTCAGCTACCTTGGACCAGGCGAGACCGAGCTCGGCCGCAAAGAGTCGGCCAAGCACACCGCCCGCGCGCTCGGCCGCATGTTCGATGGCATTGCGTACTGCGGTTACGACCAGGAAACGGTCGAGACGCTCGCGGCCTACGCCGGAGTGCCGGTGTGGAACGGGCTGACCGACAGCTGGCGCCCCACCCAGATGCTGGCCGACGTCCTCACGGTCACCGATCACTGCCCGAAGCCGCTTTCTGAGATGTCGCTGTGCTACCTCGGCGATGGCCGCAGCAACACGGCGAACTCGCTGCTGGTCACCGGCGGGCTGCTCGGCATGGACCTGCGGATCTGTGCGCCGTCGGGACTGCGACCCGCCCAGGCGGTGCAGCTGTCGGCCGGTCGGCTGGTGCGCAGGTCCGGTGCCCGGCTGACCGTCACCAGCGATGTGCGGTCCGCCGTCGAGGGCGTGGACTTCCTGTACACCGACGCGTGGCCGTCGATGGAAGAGCCAGCGGGCAACTGGGACGCGCGGGTCGACCAGCTACTCCCCTACCAGGTGAATTCCACGGTGCTCGGGGCCACCGGCAATACCGGCGTCCAGTTGCTGCACGGCGTACCCGCGTTGCACGACTGGGAGCCCGGCACCGGCCGGCAGCTCTACGGCAAGCGCCGCCTGCGGAGCCTTGAGGTGACCGACGAGGTCTTCGAATCTCCGCTCTCGATCGTCTTTGACCAGGTGGAGAACCAGATGCACACGATCAAGGCCCTCATGGTGGCAACGCTCGGGCGCAAGGAGTGACGTGAGATCCGACCGCCGAGCAAGCCTCGCCGCGTAATCCGAAATTTCCCGGCGACTTGAGCGCATCGGCGATGGCGGTGACGCGTTCGCCGTCCCAGGTGAAAGCCGGATCGGGTTCGAGGAACGCGGTCGCGATGGCGCCAAGGCCCAACGCGGGGAGCGACCACTCGCTCGCGGCGGCCGTGCCGAACGGCTGGGCGCTAGCGCGCCGCCCGGTGATGTCGGGCACGGTCAGAGCCGTTACCACCATGCCCAGCATCGTCGCGTTGACTAGCGCCGCGAGCGTCCCGAAGGTCACGCCGGACTCCGGTCGCGGCCGGAACCCGAGCAGGCCCGCCATGAGCTCCCACGCCTGCGCGACCCGGGCCAGGTGGTCGCGCTCAGCCTGGGCGAGTGCGGCCTGGACCTGGTCGCGCAAACTGCTGTCGGCCAGGCTTAGCAGCGTGGCGTGCAGGGCCAGATAGGTGCGCCACCCCGGTGAGGCGTACAGGGCGTCGAAGTCCAGCACCGCGAGCTGCCGGAAGAGCTCGACGACGAGGTCACGGCGGGACCGCGGGTCCGCCAGCTCGTCCAGCCGCCCGGCGACGATGCTCCGAATCAGATCCATCTCGTCGGTGACGATCCCCGGGGCCGGGTTCCTGGCAAGTTCTAGGACCAGGTCGCTGAAGAACAGGTCCTTATGCGGCCAGCGGTGGTAAGCGCTGCTGCGGGACACGTCGGCCTCCCGGATGACGTCCTCGAAGCTGATGTGCTCCAGGCTCACCGTCAGCCCAGTCCGGTTCACCATGGCCAGCGCGGCCCGCAGCATCCGTCGCTCGGTCTCGCTCTCAGGCAATCGACGCCCCCGCCGGGCCAGTCCCGTCGGTCCCCTCGAATCAGCCATGCCTGTCCTGCCGTCCATGGCAGCAGCTTAAGGCCATTTAGGACTTTGGACTCTGTATCTAGAGTCTGGTAAGTGACAGTCTGACGAGCAGTAACCGCGCAAGGAGCAGGAGGAACCGCCATGTCGCCGATGACAACGCGCCCCGGTCAGGAGTCTCGGGCGAAGCCCACCAGGCGACGGCACTGGTGGAGATGGGCCGTCGGAGGCGTGGTCGCGCTGGTCGTCCTCGCGGTCGCGGCGGCCATCGTGGTCGTGGAGCTAACGCCGGAGCCGGCGCCGCTCGCGCTGCCGGCCGGGGCCGTCGTGGCGCCGGTCGGCCAACTCGATGGCACCTGGCAGGTCACCGGAGGCTCGCTGGCGGGCTTCCGCGTCCGGGAGAGCATCCTCGGCATCGGCAACGACGTCACCGGGCGCACCAGCGACGTGACCGGAACGCTGGTGGCGACCGGGGGCGAGATAGTCAGCGCGACGTTCCGAATCAGCCTCGACACCATCACGGTGAACGGCAAGGCGCGCCAGCCGCAGCTGGTCGAGAGCCTCGGCACGGCGGCCCACCCGATCGCGAAGGTCACCCTGTCCCGTCCGCTCCCGTTGCCCGCGGCGTTCTCCGCCGGAGGCACGGTCCGCTGGAGGGGGGCGGCCGCGCTCACGCTGAACGGGGTCACGCGGCCGGTGACCGTGACGTTGGCGGCGCGGCGCGACGGAACGACAATCGAGGCAGCCGGATCGCTGCCGATCGCGTTCGTCGACTTCGGCGTCAAAGGACCGGCCGGGTACGGCTTCCTCGGGTCACTGGCCGACAGCGGGACGGCGGAGTTCCTCCTCATCCTCACCCCGGCGGCAGCGGCGTGAACGCGAAGTCCTCTGCCTCTGCGACGGAACACTGTCCCGGCTGCGCGGCGCCTGGACTGAAGGGACCGGACGTTCGGCGCCGCATGTCGTGACCTACGGCCCTGAACACCGTCGCGCAGCCGATTTAGCCTTGAATAGAGCTTTTGAAGCTGCCACAAATACATATTCCGACACAAGGAGGTACCGCCATGTATTCCGAATCAGCCAAGAACAAGCTGGAGGCGGCCGCCACTGTCGCCGCGTCGCTCCTTCTCGCTGCCGGACCTCCGGCAGCGCTAGCCGCAATTGCGCGCCATGAAGCGCGGCTAGCCCGGCAGTCGCGTCAAACGACGGCACAAGCAGCGGGCGCCAATGAGGATTCACGTCCATGGCCGGCCTGAACCGGAATCCTCAATTAGTTATCAACCCGGGCTAAACGCCGATCTGTTCAGGGAGCTTGCCGTGCCGAAGTTCGTGTATGACTTCACCGAGGGAAACAAGGACCTCAAGGATCTTCTCGGAGGCAAGGGGGCCAACCTGGCCGAGATGACGAACCTCGGCCTTCCAGTGCCGCCCGGCTTCACCATCACGACGGAGGCCTGCCGTCACTACCTGCGGCACGGCCGCACGCCGGACGGGCTCGACGCAGAAGTCGCCCGTCACCTCGCCCTCATCGAGCAGGCCATGGGCCGCACGCTGGGCGACCCGGCGGACCCGTTGCTGGTCAGCGTCCGGTCCGGAGGAAAGTTCTCGATGCCGGGCATGATGGACACCATCCTCAATATCGGCCTGTCGGATGACTCGGTCCGCGGACTGGCCAAGCAGGCCGGCAACGAGCGCTTCGCGTGGGACTCCTACCGGCGCCTCATCCAGATGTTCGGCAAGACGGTCCTGGGGATCGACGGCGGGCAGTTCGAGCACGCGCTCGACCGCGCGAAGAAGGCCAGCCGGGCAGCGTCGGACACCGACCTGAAGGCCGCAGACCTGCGGGACCTGACCTGTTCCTACAAGGAGATCGTCCGCGAGCAGACCGGCCGCGACTTCCCGCAGGACCCGCGCGAGCAGCTTGCCCTGGCGATCGGGGCCGTCTTCGATTCGTGGAACGCCGACCGGGCGGTGCTGTACCGGCGCCAGGAGCGCATCCCGGCCGACCTCGGCACGGCCGTGAACGTGGTCGCGATGGTCTTCGGCAACCTGGGCGACGACTCCGGCACCGGGGTCGGGTTCACCCGCGACCCGGCGACCGGTGCGCCCGGCGTCTACGGTGACTACCTGCAGAACGCGCAGGGCGAGGACGTCGTGGCCGGAATCCGCAACACGGTGCCGCTGCAGGACCTGGAGCGCATCGACCAGGCGTCCTACGACGAGCTGATGTCGATCATGGCCACGCTGGAAACGCACTACCGTGACCTGTGCGACATCGAGTTCACGATCGAGCGCGGCAAGCTGTGGATGCTGCAGACTCGGGTCGGCAAGCGGACCGCGGCGGCTGCCTTCCGCATCGCGACCCAGCTGGTGGACCAGGGCCTGATCGACATGGACGAGGCGCTGACCCGGGTCACCGGGGCCGAGCTTGCCCGGCTGATGTTCCCGACGTTCGACGCCAGCGCCGACGTCACCAGGATTACCACCGGCGTGAGCGCATCGCCGGGCGCGGCCGTCGGCCAGGCCGTCTTCGACTCAGGCCGGGCGGTCGAGCTCACGGCCGCGGGACAGGCGGTCATCTTGGTCCGCCGCGAGACCAACCCGGACGACTTGAACGGCATGATCGCCGCCAAGGGCGTCCTGACCAGCCGCGGCGGCAAGACCAGCCACGCGGCCGTGGTCGCCCGGGGCATGGGCAAGCCGTGCGTCTGCGGCGCCGAGCAGCTCGAGGTGGACACTGCGGCCGGGACCTTCAGCGCACCGGGCGGCATCACCGTCGCCGAGGGCGACCTGATCTCCATCGACGGCACCAGCGGCGAGGTCTACCTGGGCGCGGTGTCAGTCGCGCCCTCCCCGGTCGTGCGCTACTTCGAGGGGGAGCTGAGTCCGGACTCCCCCGCCTGCGGGGAGGCCGGCGAGCTCATCCGCGCGGTGCACCGGATCATGACCCACGCCGACGCCAGGCGCCGGCTCGGCGTGCTCGCCAACGCGGACAACCGCGCTGACGCCGCCCGCGCCCGCCGGTTCGGCGCCGAGGGGATCGGCCTGGTCCGGACCGAGCACATGTTCCTCGGCGACCGCCGCCAGCTGATCGAGGATCTCATCCTGGCCGAGACCGGCGAGGACCGCCAGCTCGCGCTGGCCACCCTGGAGACGCTGCAGACCGGCGACTTCGTCGAGATCCTGACCGCCATGGACGGCCTGCCGGTCACGATCCGCACGATCGACCCGCCGCTGCACGAGTTCCTCCCCGACCTCACCGACCTGTCGGTCAAGATCGCCCTGGAGGGCGACAAGGCCACCGACAAGGAGCGGCGGGTGCTGGCCGAGGTCCGCCGGATGCACGAGCAGAACCCGATGCTCGGCCTGCGCGGCGTCCGGCTCGATCTGGTCATCCCCGGCCTGTTCGGCATGCAGGTCCGCGCGATCGCGCACGCAACCGCGCAGCTCAAGCGGGCAGGGCAAGACCCGCGTCCGCTGATCGAGACCCCGCTCGTCGCCGCCGTCCAGGAGATGGAGACCGCCCGCGGGCTGACGGAGAAGGTGCTCAGGGAGGTCGAGACGGAGACGGGCGTTCACCTGGACATCCCCATCGGGACCATGATCGAGGTGCCCCGGGGAGCGCTGACCGCGGGCTTGATCGCCCGCAGCGCCGAGTTCTTCTCCTTCGGCACGAACGACCTGACCCAAATGACCTGGGGCTTCTCCCGCGATGACGTGGAGGCGGCGTTCTTCAGTAAGTACCTGCAACTGGGTATCTTCGGCGTCTCGCCGTTCGAGACGATCGACCGTGAGGGCGTCGGGCAACTCGTCGAGCTGGCCGTCCAGCGGGGCCGCGCAGCCAGGCCCGGCCTCGAGATCGGGGTCTGCGGCGAGCACGGCGGCGACCCCGATTCGGTGCACTTCTTCCATGAGGCGGGCCTCGACAACGTGTCCTGCTCGCCGTTCCGCGTCCCGGTCGCCCGCCTCGAAGCGGGACGGGCCGCGGTCTCAAGCGGTGGCAGCGACACGCGGTGACGTGCCCGCTGAATTCGCGCACGTAATCATCGAGGAGGAACGAATGCCATGAAGCTGATCACCGCAATCGTCAGGGCAGGGAAGCTAGACGATGCGACGCGCGCCGCGATCAACGCGGGGGCACGGGGCATGACCGTGACAGAGGTCCGGGGTTTCGGTCGGCAGTACGGTCAAGTGCCGCTCGCGGGCCCCGCCGCGCCCCCCGCCCTGCTACTACCCAAGGTCCGCCTTGACGTCGTTGTCCAGGACGAGCAGGCGGCGGCGGTGGCCGATGCCATCGCCAAGTCCGCCGCGGCCGGCGCCATCGGGGACGGGAAGATCTGGGTGTGCTCCGTAGACTCCGCGCTGCGGGTCCGTACGGGCGATCGCGACCGCGACGCACTATGAGCGCGCGGGGGTCCAAGCGGATCGACGGCCGGGCGATGAGCAGGCCCGAGCAGCGGGAACTAGTCCATGCGGTGCTGCGCGACGGCCGCCAGGTGGCTCTGCGCCCTGCCCATCCAGAGGATGAGGCAGCCCTGGCCGCGTTGTACGCAAGTCTCGCCGACCGTGATGTCCGCCTTTGGTTTCCCGGCGTCGGCCGGCGCGGGGCAGCTCACCTCGCGCGCCAGGCCGCAGCACCGGGCCCGTTCGGCCATTCGGTGACGGCATGGGAGAACAACGACCTCATCGGAGCCGCGGCCTATCAGGGACTCGGATCACCGCATCAGGCCGAGGTGACCGTAGCCGTCACCGGGCGATGGCAGTCCCGCGGCGTCGGCACCTTGCTGCTCGAGCATCTCGTCTCCCACGCTCGGCTGCGGGGCATCGAGTCGTTCCACGCCGAGGTGCCGTCCGGGGATGCCGAGATGCTCCGCGTCCTCGCTGACCTGGACCTGGGCGGGACGCCGATCTCGCCCGCAACCGGACTGACGGGCGATACCGAGGCCGGCCCACTCCCCGGCAGCCGCGATCGCGGCGATGTCGTGGCCATTGAGCTGCCGCTACGGTACGACGACCGGTATCTCGAGGCGGTGGCCGAGCGCGAGGGTCACGCCGACCTGCTCAGCCTGCGGCGGGTGTTCGCGCCGCGCTCGGTCGCGGTGATCGGGGCGAGCCGCAGGGATTCCAGCGTCGGCAATGCCGTCGTCCGTCACTTGCTCGGGGCGGGCTTCCGCGGCCCCGTCTACCCGGTGAACCCGCAGGCCGGCGAGATCGCAGGCGTGCCGTCCTACCCGTCCGTATCGGCGCTGCCCGAGGTGCCGGACCTAGCGGTGATGGCGATCCCGGCCCCGGCTGTCGCCGCCGCGGCGGAGGAGTGCGGCCAGCGGGGCGTTGGCGGGCTGGTGGTGCTGTCCGCGGGCTTCACCGACCAGGACGCAGCCCGGCTGCGCAGCGCCGTTCGCCAGTACGGTATGCGCATGGTGGGACCTAACTGCATTGGCGTCGCGAACACCGACCCCGATGTGGCGCTGGACGCCACGTTCACCAAGCGGGTCGCCGCAGGCGGCTCGGTCGGTGTCCTCACCCAGTCGGGGGGGATCGGATTCGCGGTCTCCGAGTTGCTGCACAGCGTCGGGCTCGGCGTGTCGACGTTCGCCTCGGTCGGCAACAAGTACGACGTGTCCGGCAATGACCTGCTGCTCTGGTGGCGCCACGACGACCGGACGAAGGTGGCGATCATCTACCTGGAGTCGTTCGGGAACCCGCGCAAGTTCGCACGGCTAGCGAGGCAGCTCGGCCGCCGCACGCCCCTCGTGGTCGTGCGCGCCGGCGGCTCGAAGGCGGCCCAGCGGGCCGCCCGATCCCACACCGCGGCCACCGCGACTCCCGCGGTCACCCGGGATGAGCTGTTCCGTCAGGCCGGCGTCGTCGCGACCGACGACCTGGCCGAGGCAATCGACGCTGTGGCCTACTTCTCCTGCCAGCCTCTGCCCGCGGGCCGGCGGGTGGCCCTGGTCTGCAACACCGGCGGCGCGGGGGTGCTCGCCGCCGATGCGTGCGACCGGTACGGCCTCGAAGTGCCGCCACTCGCGCCGGCCACGCAGGAGGCGCTGGCCGCGATGCTGCCCGATACCGGAGCGGCGGTGACCAATCCGGTCGACACGACCGCGGGGGTGAGCGCCGAGCTGTTCGGGCGCGTGCTTGAGACCGTCGCCGCAGATCCCGCCGTCGACGCGATCATCCCGATCCTCACCCCCACCGCGGTGACCCCGACTGAGCAGGTCCTTGACGCGCTGGCGGTCGATAGCCCCGTTGCCGCCGTGCTGCTCGGCCAGCCCGAGGCCCTGACCGTGCACGGCAAGGTGCCCGTCTATACGTCGACGACAGCCGCGGTCCGCGCGGTCAGCCACGCCGCGGACTACGCGGCGTCACGCGCACGAGAGCCAGGCACGGTTCCCGAGCTGGCCGGCATCGACTCCGGCGCGGCCAAGGCGGCTATCGCGGCCTTCCTTGCCGAGCACCCGGAGGGCGGCTGGCTGGATGGGCCCGCCCTGGAAGCCGTCGCCGGCGGCTACGGCCTTCCGGTCGCCCCGTCAACCGTGGTCCACGACGCCGAGACCGCGGTCAGGGCGCTGACCGCGCTGGGCGGGCCGGTCGCGATCAAGGCGGTGGTGGCCGGGCTCGTGCATCGCAGTGAGGAGCACGCCGTCATCGTGGGCGTCGAGTCCGCCGACGACGCCCGCGCGGCCTACGAGAGCCTGGCCGCCCAGTACGGCGACCGCCTATCCGGGGTGCTCGTCCAGCAAATGGTCCCGCCGGGCACGGAGATGCTCGTCGGCTGCGTGCAGGACGCCAGCTTCGGGCCGCTGGTCCAGGTCGGCGCGGGCGGCGTGACGACCGACGTCGTCAAGGACCGGTCCGCGCGGTTGCTGCCGCTGACCGACCGCGACGTGCGGGACATGATCGGGTCATTGCGGATGGCGCCGCTGCTGACAGGATTCCGGGGCTCTCCGCCGCTCGACCTGGCCGCGCTCGCCGACACCCTGCACCGGATCGCCCGGCTCGCCGACGACCTCCCGTCCGTCATCGAGCTTGACATCAACCCGCTCATCCTTGACACCAGTGGCTGCACCGCCGTCGACGTGAAAATCCACGTTGCCGAGGCGACTGCCGCCGACCCCTACCTGCGGCAGCTGCCCTGAACAGCACGGAAGGAATGCCATGCGGACTCAGGGCCAGCAGCCGGGGATACCTACCGAGACAGTGCCAGCAGTGGCTCCGGTATCGGGCCGGTGTCCAGCAGGTGACCCGGGTGTGGCGCGGCGCGCCGAGCCCGGCGACATACTGTTCATCGATGGCGCGGGGATGTCCGGGCTGCCCCGCACCCACCCAGGCCGTTGAGGTCTTCTCGAAGGTCGGTGCGATATCGCGACCGGCGAGCCGACGCGGCGTGAGCCGCGGCCGTCCAACGCCGCCGGGCGGCAGCCCGGTTACTTTCGCTGCCTTTGATCGGGCCTTAGGTCCCTAGCCAGAACGCTCCAGCCGGCGTGGAGTGAGGAGGGACGCCGTTCAGACGGGGGAGCAAGAACATGGCGGAGCCATTGACACTCACGTCGCCGGCTAGAGCACACTGACAAACCAGGAGGGGACTAATGACGACGCAGGCTCCCGGTGAACACGAGCACCGGATCGTCGTGGGCGTGGACGGGTCGGATCCCTCTAAGGCCGCGCTGGCCTGGGCGATCAGGCAGGGCGCGCTCACCGGAGCAACGGTGGAGGCCGTCATTGCCTGGGAGCTCCCCGTCAATTACGGAACTCCGGCGCCCCTAATGCCACCCCGCACGGATCTCGAAGAAGTTGCGAGAGAGGTCATAGCCCTCGCCGTCGCTGACGTGTCCAGCCCGGATCAACAGGTGACGATCAGGTGCAAGGTCGTTGAGGGTAACGCCCCCCGGGTACTGCTCGATGCGTCAGCCGAAGCTGACCTGCTGGTCGTGGGCAGCCGCGGGCATGGCGGGTTTGTCGAGGCGCTGCTCGGCTCAGTGGGCCAGCATTGCGTGCACCACGCGACCTGCCCGGTCGTGGTGATCCGGGATTCAGTCACCAGCGGCTGAACACGTCACAGCCCAGTTTCTCGCCACCCGGCGCCAGCGCGCCGCCGAGCCGCTTCGTCACGCCCGCAACCTCAACCGCGGGGCTCATGCAGCACGCGTTCCTGGCCGCGGATCACGACAACCGGGCAGCGCGCGTAGTGCACGCAGTGCTGGCTGACCGACCCGATCAGCGCCTCGACAAACCCGCCGTGCCCGCGGCTGCCAACTACCAGGAGATCGGCGCCGTCGGAGGCATCGAGCAGTACACGCGCGGGGTTGCCCTCGACCACGCGGGCGCGCACAGGGACGCTGGTGCCCGCGCTACAGGCCGTGCCGATGGCTTCGGCCAGGACCCTCTCCGCATTGTCCTTGAAGTTGAAGGACGTTGCCATGCCGGTTGGCGCCCATCCGTAACCGCCGGTGGCGACCGGATAGTGCCAGGCGATCACAGCGTCCACGGCCGCGCCGGTGATCTCAGCCTGGCTGATCGCCCAGCGCAGGGCGCTTACGGACGAAGGCGAGCCGTCGACCCCCGCCACGATGCGGGATTCAGTGGGGTGTTCTTGTCCTGGCATTTGCTGCTCCTCTAGGAGGGTCCTCGGCGGCAATCGCAGGTCTGGCACCTGCAGGGAATTGCCATTCCGATCACTATGCGGGCGACGGCCAGCGATCTGGCGAGACGGCCAGCGCTGGCTTGGAGGAACGGCACCACTTCGGGAACGGCGTGGGCGATGGTGGTCATGAGCTTGAGCCCGGGGTCGAAGCGGAACAGCCGACGGCGGTGCGCTTGCCGGCCGGGCAGCAGGGCGTCGGCGCCGAAGGCGGCCGCGAGCTCGAGCATCGCGGTCTCGGTGGGGTCGCCGGCCGACTTTCCGCCCGGGCCCTGCAGGTCGGCGTTGTTGCAGGCGGCCGCTCCCTGCGCGAGCAGCCTGCAGGCGCCGAGGTTGACCCGAGGGTCTCCACCGCCGACAGCCGCTTGACCTGGTGCGCCAGCGGGCTGTCGCTGCGCCCGCCCCGCTGGCTGAGAGCGGCGATCCGGCCGAGCCCGGTGCGCATCCCGGTGGCGGTCACCAGGGCCTCGGCCTCGCCGCCGGTGCAGGCGGTGCCGCTGAAGATCACGTCGGCCGCCTGCAGCAGCGGAACGCCGACAGCGGCCGGGCCTGCGGAGCGGGTCACCGGCGCCGACTCGCCCGTCAGCGTCGACATGTCCACCTCGAGGGTGCCGGTCATCAGGCGGGCGTCCCCTGCCAGCGCCCTGGTGCGGCCGGGGATTCCGCTACGGTCACGGCTCAATTCCGGCTCCCCAGGCGGGCCTTGCGCGCTGGGTCACACCGGGCTCAGCCGAGAAAGCCCTGTCCGGCGCGTGGCGCGCACGCGAGGGAACGCCCGGTACACATTGCGGGTATCCAGGAACCTAAGCCGGTCACCGGGTCGTACCTTCTCGTACAGCCTGTCCGATATATCCGCCCTTGCTTCGACTCCCGTGTCAGTCTTCACCAGCACGCGGTGGACGAAGTTCACGCCGACCGAATGGACGGCGGGCTCAAGCTCCCTGCCGAGCTTCCTTTCGACCGTGCACATCATCTTGGGCACCTCCTCCGCTACCGTCCCAGCAGAGTTACTCCCTACATGCCTATTCGAAGCCAGGCACGATGAGCGTCGTAGGGCCTGACGGCCCGACAAAGGTCCCGAACCCAGCGCGGGGGTTAGGCCAAGGTAAATGCTCGCCATCCGTCTGTGCCCGGCGCTCTTAGAAGGCCGAGTTGATGTCCGCGTGCGGGACGGAACGAGACTTCGGCGGGTAGCTGAGCCGGTCGCGCACCGCGACGACGCCTTCGCCGTGGCGGATCTCCTCGATCATGTCGCGGCCGACACTTGCGTTCTCTGGCTTGCCCTCGACCGTCACCACGCCGTCCTTGACGGTAACGGTGAACCGGGCGGGGTCGGTGAGCACGGTGCCGATGATGACGTTCTCGATGATGTCGTGGCGGATCTCCGCGTCGGGCCGTGAGAATACGCTGAGCAGGTCGGCGCGGCTGACGATCCCGACCAGGCGGCCGTCGTCATCGACGACGGGAAGCCGCTTCACCCTGCGCGAGTACATTAGCCTGGCGGCGTGCGAGACAGGCTCGCGCGGGCCGATGGTCACTGCGGGCTTTGTCATCAGCTCGGCGGCCGTAGCCGCGGCCGCCTTGGCCCGCTCGCGGCCGTGCAAGACGCCGCCCATCAGACCGGGCACGCTGTACTCGAGCGCCTCCTTGGTCAGCAGGTCAGCCTCGGATACCAGGCCGACGACCTTGTTATCGTCGTCGAGCACGGGAAACGCGCTCACCCGGAGCTCCCGTAGCCTGGCGGCCATTTCCTTGTAGGTCGCGTTCATCCGGACGGCGACCACGTGTGTCG
>Ga0335075_10008449_pt1 | contig 15763 bp, 16 predicted proteins | sample Lox_Sample_24_FD_206723 | JGI IMG/M metagenome (GOLD analysis project Ga0335075, IMG submission 206723) | Soil microbial communities from Loxahatchee National Wildlife Refuge, Florida, United States - Lox_Sample_2.4 | ecosystem: Environmental > Terrestrial > Soil > Wetlands | place: USA... | reverse complement strand
AAAGTGGTAGGAAGGAAGCCAGTATAGAAGTTGTACATGAGAGACGAAGAAGACGAGCTGCCAGTGAAAAAACTCATTATACTTGGCTATACTCGATTAGAATCTGTTTCGTTATCCCTTCTAACTCATACCGAGGATTGAGGTTCATCGTAAATGCTTTCGAGAGGACCAAGGAGCATGAAATATGAATAGAAACGGATTATTATCCTTGGAACAAGAAACAGGTTCGATTAAGGCACCATATCAATTTCAGAGATTTCTCTCGGCGCTTCCCTCCTCCTGCATCTCCCTTTATCTCAAGTAGTACAAACTCAACACTTACAACACTGTACTACCCAGATCTTCATCTAGCCAAATCCGCTTCTGTTTGGAGGAGATGTTAGCGCTATTGCTAGTAGAGTCTTAGTCAGCAAGGGCCAGCAATGGTGAGCGTGGCACTCGAATTTGGTGAAGAGAAAGCTCATTTTTGGCCCCCTTGGGCTACAATTGCCCAGCTAAAATTGGAAAGAGTTCAAGGACTACTTCGGAGGCGTTCTCAAATGGTGCACAATTTAATTATAATTCGAATTGAGAAGCTATTCTAAACGAGATGCAAAAGGAAGAGAAAAAAAGGAGGAAAAAAAGAAGGTTAATTAGGGACTTGGAAAATATAGAAGAAAAAAATTGCTCGTAGAATGAGGTTAACTATTGTGCCAAGACAAAGACGAGGCGACAAATCAAATATATATTCTTGATATTTCACTAGCTTTTGCTATTCTATTTACTACCTTATTTACTTCAATTGGCCTCAGACTTGTTCTACTACCTAGTCTGATGTTCTAGAGAAACTTACTCGAGAATTACCGAAACGTACCTAAAATGTTTCTCTTTTACATCTCCTGTAATGTAAATCATCTGCAAATTATTTTAAACATGCTATATACATCTAAAGCCTGAAATGCCCAATACTTAGCCTATCGAGAATGTGGCATGAGGTCAATAAAGCCGCTAGGCATGCAAAATTAGCATACAATTGAATGGATAGACTGGGCTTGGAAGGCTAAAGGGGCTAATTTACGTTGGGATAAAATTAGTGCTTGAGTGTGTAAAGTAGCAGCTATTAACTAATTAGTTATAGATCACGAGGCGGCAACGAGTTTCATGCACGGGGTGTTTAGAGTTGGCAGGATTTATGGCAGTGTTCCCGGAAAATGGCCAGATGCTTTTTACCACACTCCCTCCTCGCCGCTGCTTTTAAAGATTTTAGAGATGAATAAAATCTACTTTGTTATAGTCCTGCCGTTCCTTCCTAACAAACTCTTTCCCTCTGTTCTTCTGCTTTTCTTGCCTTCTTCTCCCTCTTTTCTTCTTTTCTTTCCTCAACTTCGCTAATTGAGGTGTCAAGAGACTTTCTGTTTCCGCGGCTTGCCGTGAGACTGAACTTCTTGTTTTAAGACCAATCTTTTTGTAACCCATACGCCGCTAATAGGGTGAGATCTTTGGTTCTTGTGCTTGCACAAAGTTACTAAAGCAATTTTTGAAACTCATCCCTGTGTCCTTGGCCTTACACTACCACCTTGAGATGCAGATAATTCTTTTCATCAATGTACTCTGGCTTGTCCAGGGTCTTGGAGAAGAGCCTTGCCATTACAATCGAGATTCACAGGAGCCAATTTTGGCGTCTCCCGATGATTCAGGGTCTGCTCCCTCGTGCTCTCTCGGCGCTCCCTTCTGGATGATATAACAGGGTATTTGGTGACAGCGCCCAAGCGAGAAGCCTTAAGCGGAAATCTCGGTCCCTGACATCATCAACCACAATGCCAAAATGAACTCTCTGAAACCCACAACAGGTGCTTTACGCGCCTTCCAAACGGCATGTAGAGTCAGAGCACGCTCAGAATGCCTTTATAATGTCCCTCTGCTTTCGTTCTACCCTTCTCGCTCCTTCACAACCACCTCACGCAGAACCGCTCCATCATCTCCACCTCAAACTCCTAAGAACCCAATCGATCCCATTGCCCTACACCGCCTTGGAGAAGAACGCCGAGCATACTACAAACGCCGCTCCTACTACTCCGCTGCCGGCTTCGTGGGCGGCATGATCGCCATTTGGCTCATTGCGACATCCATAGACCTTCCTCCAAAACCTACGAAACTCGACTCGCCTACCATCGACTTACCTATTGACAAACGGAAAGAAGACCCATTGGTGGCATTAGATAAGGAGAGGAAAACTGTGGTACAAAAACTGGGTGAGGAGCCAGATGAGGAAGGCGACGTGGTGCAGACAGGGACGAGCACAGTGCCTACATTCCCCAGGCTGCTGGGCTTCGTGGACGGCATTCAAGACGGGGATATCGGGTCAGGCGTAACAGAAGACGGGTTGGTGGAGTATCAGCTAGTGGGCCTGGGAATCCGGACCGTGAGTTTTTTGAAGATTCAGGTTTACGTGGTGGGCATGTATGTTGCAACGGACGACATTGCTGCTTTGCAAGAGGCGTTGATACGGCGGATTGACCCTGTTGCTACGACACTTGTGGCGGGCGAGAAGGAGAAGCTCAAGCAGATATTACTGGATCCAGAGCACGGCGAGGAGATCTGGAGTCAGATTCTGAGGGATAGTGGGGTGAGGACCTTGGTTAGGATTGTGCCGACGAGGGATACTGATTTTGGGCATCTGAGAGATGGATGGGTAAGGGCAATTACAGGTCGGGCCAGGAAAAACCCTGAGGAATTTGGGGATGATGCATTTGGTGCCAGTGTCAACAACTTCAAAGCATTATTCCGGAGGGGAAGTGTGCCAAAGAAGAAGGAGCTGCTTCTAGCAAGAAATGAGAAGGGCGTTTTAGCAATATGGTACGATGATGGGAAGGGCAGTCCTCAGAGACTGGGTGATGTGCAGGATGAGCGGATATCAAGGGCAGTGTGGCTTAATTACCTTGCTGGTAAAACAGTTGCCAGTGAACCAGCTAGAGTAAGCATTGTGGATGGAGTCATGGAATTTGTGGAGAGGCCGGTCGGCACTGTAGCAACGCAAGTTCATGTGTAAGTATATATATATATATGTTGCACGAGATGTACCCATATCATGGAGCAGGAGCATGGCGTTCATTGTAAAACTAGCTAGCGCACTAAAAGTACAAATCGCAGCAACCATCCTCCTTGCTTAAAGCTCCGGGCGTTTCTTCGTTGTTATTCTTCCTTATAGAGCACCCGCATCTTTCAATATGTTTGGGAGTCTACCCTTGATGGCCTGCAAATCTGAATTGCCACCAACGTGTTGTTGCTTGATGAATATATTAGGAACAGTTGATTGACCGGTAATGTCGGCGAGAGCTGCTTGAATTGCGGATCCGTCATCTAAAAGGCTAATTGTTAGCCTCGGCTCTCCTGGGCGATGAGACGGCAAATGTTACTCACCGACTTGGTCGAGCTCGATTGCATAGTACTTAGCACCCATCTCGGTCAAGAGAGCCTTGGTGGCCCGGCAATATGGGCAGTATGACTTGCTGAAGACGGCTGTGATACAGTTAGCACATACATTCATGATTGGGATCTCAAAAACAGCTCACCAACAGCATTGTCGTCAATGATGCCTTGCGCCTTAGTCTTTGCGGCAGACATAGTTGCTTGATTGGCGGCCGAAGAAATGAAGAGCTTGCGTAGGAACGAAATGTTGGGCAACTGGGTGACGTCCCGTCTGGTTACCGACTGGTTAATGAATTTAAGGATTGAAAATAAGAGATCTATCTTATATATACAAGTTGCGGTGGACTGGGATTAGAGAAGTGTAAGCGGTGATAGTGTAATACTCCAAGATCTAGAATGACGCAAGGGTCGGTAATAGACAGGGATCGGTCGAAAGGCTGACAAAGTGTTCGCTGGCAAGTTCTTTTTGTACAACAAATACGTCCGTAGAGCAGGGTCGTCTCAGATTAGAATTAAAGTTGCCCGAGTATAGATCTCTATTCTTCTTGCATGCTGATAAAGTAATCTGTCACTGACAACCCATGAATCTGCGCAAAATGCTCCTCTGAACTCACGACTTCAAATTTGGTTAGAGGGACCCCCAGACTTGTTCTCGCTTCGTCTACTTCGTGGACGCCCATCAGATGGTCTGTGAATATTCTTTTTGATCATTAACCCGGGCCACAAGACCAGGTCCACCCACACATCAGGCCAGTGAAGGCATTGAGGGCTCCTATAGAGCTTGCGGGAAATCAGACAAGGTGGCTTCCAGCGTGGTGGCATCGCAAGGTGCCACATTATCTTCTCTTGTTCAACGGCTTCCTGACTCTCTTCAGAGCTACGTCGACGCAGCTGTCGTCCAGCTCAATAAGGCTTACCTCCAACTCCCTGAACCGGCACGCGACACTCTTTACGGTGCGATCAAATACGTACATCTCGATTCGCCTAGTGCACTCACAGGCACTGTTCTCGTATTACTCACTGCCGCCGTCTCAATGAGTCGTGGTTGGGGCTCTAATTCCTGGTACGATAGGCTGTCTCCATTCGGATCACGGCCTAGCATACCCAATGTCACCGACGAGGACTTCTCCTACATAACCTCGGAGGAACTTGAAGAGCCTCGGCGCATATACGATCCGCAACGTGCTCGCCCACCAGCTGTGTTGGCACCAGAAGATGACGTATTACTATGCAAGCATAAGGGCGTCACATACCCACTCAAATTCCCAGCATACAGTATAGGTGATGGCAAGCTGCAAGTTCGAGATGTACGGGACCGGGCAGCTGAGGTCATGGATCTTCCAAAGTCAAGTCGCATAAAGCTACTTTACAAGGGACAGAACTTGAAAGACGACTACGCTCCATGCCGTGATTACAATCTGAAAAATCAGTCTGAGGTCCTGTGCATTGTGAATGAGGGCGCGGCAGACAGCGGGTCTGAGGACGACGCAAGCGATTCTGTGGCATCAGACCTGAAAACTAAGAAGAAGCGTGTTCGGAAGTCGAAGAAAGGCAAGAAAAACAAAAGCAACCCCAATCTCTCGCCGCCTGATGGTTCATCTTCGAATTCCAGACCCGTGTCGCCGGCTCCGCCTGCTGCGAAGACTCCGATGGAGAGGCTACAGACAATCTCTTCACACTTCCATACGAAGATCCTTCCTCTTTGCGTACAATTCACCGCCTCTCCACCGACCGATCCAAAGAAAAAGGATTTCGAGCATAAAAAGCTTGCAGAGACTATCATGAATGACGTTTTGCTGAAACTAGATGCTGTCGAGACGGAGGGCGATCCTGAGGCGCGACAGAAGAGAAGGGATCTTGTGAAGGAAACCCAAGGAGTCCTGAATGGATTGGATGCTAGCGTTGCAAAGTAATAGGACTTCTATTTGGTATTTGGGTCAGTGATGGACGTATTCATGTTTCCATTAATGTTCTGATGGCTGCTTGAAGGCTATTCCTAGTAAGGGTATTTTCCAAGAAGAGGTCCGTGCGTGGGGTATGCATTTTGTGTATGGTATGACGGCTGAAGAGCGTCTGGCACGAAGAGGCAAACTCGGGCTTGCTGTGTAGCGTGGAGTCTTGTCTGATTTGCATTAGATTGGGTGGAGAATCATAAGAATCATGGAATGGGTTCTGATGACATAACGATACTCTCTTCCTTAGAAATATCTAGAAAACTTCTGAACTCTTAATCTTAACGACATGTTTGAGGATACTCTCATTCACAAAATCAAATATCCCTATGAGCGTAGCGATGCCAAAAATACCTCGCACAAAAATGATGAATAAGAAACTATGCTTTGAATATGATTTTGAAGTTCCTCAATGACATATATACAACCCGGAAATATACATCTGCGGCGCAATCCTGTCTAACCCTAGATATCGTGCCGGAGCCGCCATTTTGGGGTCTCGAGACTTGCGCCGAATTGAGCCTAGCGCACTACCTTTAGCGAAGTTTTTGCAAGCCCTCAAGCTCGCACAATTTATTTGCGGATCTCTTAAGACGACAACAACTACGACAAATCCGACGTTCCTCCCCAACACGACGGTAGAGGATAACGGAACCGTTTCGACATAGTCTTTTTCATTGTTAAGGTGAAGTAGGACAGAATGTCGACCTTCGAGCCCGTTGTAAGTTTACTCCAATTCCAATCTGCCGAGCGCGGCATACAATTCACTGTTAATTTATACTTCTTTAATGGATCGACTGCTGATATGCCCTGCGTATTTTAGATCACCATCGATGGCAAGGGCCACCTTCTTGGTCGGCTGGCCAGCACGGTGGCCAAACAGTTACTCAACGGTCAGAAGATTGTCGTTGTGCGATGTGAAGCCCTAAACATCTCTGGAGAGTTCTTCCGTGCGAAGCGTACGTTCTACCTTACAATCAGAGAATATCGATTCATATGGATCTCAACGATTCGGAATTTGGGATAGATTCAATGGTTGAGGAAAGGCTGACAGATGTGAGGAAATAGTAAAGTACCATGCCTATCTCCGAAAGATGACCCGTTACAACCCAACTCGAGGAGGTAAGCATCACAATCTCTCATTAGCCGCGTCGCCTATTGCCATATCCAATATTAAACTCGGCTGATTTTGTTGTCAGGTCCCTTCCACTTCCGCGCCCCATCAAGAATCTTCTACAAGACCGTCCGTGGCATGATTCCCCATAAGACTGCCCGTGGTGCTGCTGCTATGGAGAGACTCAAGGTTTTCGAGGGTGTCCCACCGCCGTACGATAAAGTCAAGAGAATGGTTGTTCCGCAAGCATTGAGAGTGTTGAGATTGAAGCCCGGCCGAAAATACTGTACTGTTGGCAGGCTGAGCCACGAGGTCGGCTGGAAGTACCAGGATGTTGTTGCAAGGTCAGTATTTGTTGTGGGGATGTTTATGTAACGATATTTTCCCCCTACGGACGGAAAGCTAACAAGAGGCGAATGCAGACTCGAGGAGAGACGGAAAGTCAAGGGTGCCGCATATTACGCACGGAAGAAGACTGCACGGAAACACCTGGCAGATGCACAAAAGAGCGCGACGGTCGATGAGAAGACCAAGAAGCAGTTGGCTGAGTTCGGTTACTAAAACTCGTAGCATTTCCGGATTTCAACACTCTCTGGGGTTGGTCATGTTGTGAATGGGCTGGTTTAGGTTTCTTTACTCTGGCAATGCTTTGTCGACCTGCTCTAATTAGGGAGACCCAAGGCTGATTCACCATCATACACGCACGGATTGGGCGGTTGCAGCATCTGGAAAGAGCGTGGATGCCGCATGGAACTCGATTGTGTATAGCTTATGATTACTGGCACTTAGTGCTCCATAGAGAAATGGGAAATTCTCAAAAGCATATTCGATTCTATTCGTCCGCTTGAGTGAGAAACACTACCAACTATCCGATGATACTCCAGAGGCGGAGCTAGGTTGGGATCAACCTGCTAACCGTGAGAGCATAGTCGGGTAAGCTTTGCATTCTGTACCTGACGAAAATGGATTGCGATTCGGGTATCATTCACCTCGGCAATAATGCGGCCGCTAACTGATAGTCCCATGTACCCCATAACCTCATAGCTTTATATTTATGCTCCGTTCCCGTTTGACATGTTGACCTTTTACCAAAGTCGTTCTTTACTGTTATGATCTAAAATAGAAATTTTTACTCTCAATGCCATAATCATATATCAGCCAAGATGTCCGGAGCAACATCACGCCTTCAAAAGCTCGCTGCCCATTTTTTCCCCTCGTCCGACAACAACCCCACATTCAATCACCGATACAATATCCATACCCTCTCCCCAACCTTTTTCCTTGAGCGAGCTGCGCTGATTGAGCCCGACGCCGAAGCTATTTACCATGTCACGTCTAATGGTAAAATACTTCGAAGAACATACCAAGAATTCGCCGATCGCAGCCGTGGCCTAGCATACTATCTCAAGAAGCACAAGTACAATCGTGTTGGTATTCTTGCTCCAAACACACCGGCCTTTCTCGAGAGCATATTCGGAATCGGTGCCGCTGGAGCTGTCAACGTTGCTACAAACTACAGGCTGAAGACCGAAGACATAAGCTATATTTTCACACACGCTGAAGCAGAAGTTATAATTGTGGACCAAGAGTTTGTACCCCTACTTGAGAAATTCAGGACGGCGAATCCCAATGTCCCGCTCATTGTTGATACGGACACCGACGTCTCAGAAGGTGAATTGAGCGGTCAATTTGACGAGGCGGTCCTCGAGGGATTGAAATTCGACGTGGAGACCGGAGGTCGTGGATGGAGTGGGCTGCAAGCCCAATGCAAGAACGAAGAAGAAATGATTGCTTTGGCCTATACTTCCGGCACAACAGCGAAACCAAAGGGAGTGGTTTTCACGCACCGGGGGGCATATCTGGCTGCGCTAGCCAACATTATTGAGAGCGGCTTAAATTATCAGCAGGGACGATGTGGTTATTTATGGACACTTCCAATGTTTCATGCCATGGGCTGGACGTTCCCATGGGCAGTGACTGTTGTCAGGGGTACACATTATTGTCTTCGAAAGATCGATTACCCAATGATTTGGAAGCTCTTGAAGACAGAGAATATCACCCATTTTAACGCTGCTCCCACCGTCAATACACTTCTGTGTGCTGCCAAGGAAGCAGAAAGGCTTGAAAAGCCAGTGCGTGTTACCGTCGCTGCCAGTCCGCCAACAGCGCATCTTTTCGAGCAAATGGAGAACTTGAATCTTATGCCTGTGCATGTATACGGCCTGACGGAGACCTACGGTCCAATAACTAAGGGATATCACATGCCAATATGGAAGGAACTGCCTCCTAAGGAAAAGTACGCTCGAATGGCAAGGCAAGGGCATGGCTTCTTAACAAGTCTACCTGTTCGGGTCATTAGGATGGATCAGCCAAAGGGAGCGCTGGTGGATGTGAAAAAGGATGGGAAGGAAATCGGAGAGATCATTTTCTTTGGCAATATCTGTGCGAGAGAGTATTACAAAGACGTGGAGGCGACGAAGAAGTTGTTTGAAGGTGGAGCGCTACACTCAGGAGATTTGGCTGTATGGCATGAGGATGGCTCAGTACAGATATTGGATCGTGCGAAAGATATTATTATCAGCGGTCAGTTAATTAATTTCCTTTCTTTTATGTTGAAATTTCCATCATATCCGCAAAATATCAACAATCAACATTCTCTATTATAATAATGCCTGAATAGCATTCCTTTTTTGATGTAACTGAGCTAATAGAACCAAGGTGGGGAGAATATTTCCTCCGTAGCTCTCGAGTCGATGCTTGTCCAGCACCCGGACGTGCTCGAGGCCGGGGTGGTCGCAGTCGCAGACTCACATTGGGGCGAAAGACCCAAGGCATTTGTCACCGTGAAAGAAGGCAAGGAGCTCAAAGGTCAGGACCTAATCGGTTGGGCGAAGCATAACAGTGCTATAAGCAAGTTTATGGTGCCACGGGAGGTAGAGGTGGTTAAAGAGCTTCCAAAGACCAGTACAGGAAAGTTGAAGAAGAATGTCCTCAGGGCATGGGCGAAAGGGGCAGACAGGAGTGAGGATGTGTAAATTTCAATGCCAGTATACATTGCTGGCACTGATGAATACATGCTAGTATAGCAGCATATTTTGCATATCCTGCTTTCACGAAACTACTTCACCGAGAAACTATTGTTATATGCTTATTTTGTGGTTCGGTTGACTTTCAGCAAATGAGAGATGAGTTTCAGGTGACTGCAATTTGTCTCGAAATAGAATTGATGTTGGCTGGAGCTTGGTCATACCAGCGACCAGTCATATGGGACATGTTTCTGATTGGAAATTAAACGAGTCGATCCCTCAGTCCAACCTTTCGTATCTCTGACCAGCAACAACAACCCACCAACGCCCCACGCCCGACAAGTCCACGACCACCCAGCGGTATTTATATCGTGTGCAAAGTCAAACGACACGGCTTGCAGGGACTGAAATATCGAACAAAACCTTACGAACGGCTCTAAAACTGGAGGCGTCAAGGCGGCCTCGCGAGGCTGAGTTGCGAGTGTTCCATTGCGCCCTACAATACTCGCCGTAAATTTCTCAGCAACCACAGAAGTACACGCCGCGAGAGGTATTCTCCTCCCTAAGTGCAGCGTACAACTTCAGTATATCTTCAATAAATAGCGTTTAGGAGAAAAATCTCCATACCGTCAAAATGCGGGGTTTACGTCCTGCCGTACCTCCCATAAACCCGACAGCGACATATCGAGCCGCAACAGACGAAGAGGAAGGTTCACAGTCATCCTCGAGCAACTCACCTACTGTTGTAGACTATGAGGAATCTGATTTCTTCACTGGAAATAATGACTCGCAGTCATCTATAGGCGTACCCACCTTCCAAGACATGGCTGTCACAGAGGAGTCATGCACTCCACCGATCAATCGCCTCCCAGCCGAAGTCCTAATCAACGTGTTTTCGAAGCTAAACAGTTCGGTTGATCTGCTCAACTGCATGTGCGTCTGCAAGAGGTGGGCACGCAACAGTGTTGACCTTTTATGGCATCGGCCTGCCTGTACAACATGGCCAAAGCTCGGTGCAATATGTCGAACACTCGAACTCCCAGATCCATACTTCGCATACCGAGACTTCATAAAGCGCTTGAATCTCGCCACTCTGGCCGACCGAGTCAACGATGGGAGTGTCTCGTCTCTATCAGTCTGCACCAGGGTTGAAAGGCTCACTTTAACAAACTGCGAGGGCTTAACAGATCATGGCTTGATTGGTTTAGTTACGGACAATAGTCACCTCTTAGCTCTGGACATATCAGGTGACTTACAGATCACGGAGAGGGCAATATACGTACTAGCGGAGCACTGCAGGAGACTTCAGGGCCTGAACATATCTGGGTGCATTAGAATTTGCAATGAGGCTATGATCAAGGTTGCTGAGAATTGCAGATACATCAAAAGAGTATATCCCAATCGCTCAGAAGCACGCTTGTGTCTTGGCTAACTCCAGTGACAGCTGAAACTCAACGACTGCCATCAGTTGGAAGATCCTGCAATCCTTGCATTCGCGCAGAATTGTCCGAACATCCTAGAAATTGACCTCCACCACTGCAGATTGATAGGTAATGAGCCTGTCGCTGCTCTGATATCATTAGGCCAAAGCCTCCGTGAGCTACGTTTGGCAGACTGCGAGTTGATATCAGACGCCGCTTTCACTTCCCTCCCTCAAAACGTTACCTACGAGCATCTTCGTATCCTTGATCTTACGAGTTGTGGTAGACTTACGGACCGCGCAGTAGAAAGAATAATCGATGTGGCGCCACGTTTGAGAAATTTGGTGCTTGCAAAGTGCAGAAATATCACAGACGTTGCCGTCAACGCTATAAGCAAACTGGGAAAGAACCTCCATTATGTTCATCTTGGACACTGCAATCATATCACAGATGACGCTGTCGTCAAGTTGGTCCAATGCTGTAATAGGATTCGTTATATTGACTTAGGCTGCTGTGTTAAGTTGACGGATGCTTCGGTCACAAAGCTTGCCACGCTTCCAAAGCTCAGACGTATTGGCCTTGTAAAATGCAATATGATAACCGACGAGAGTGTCTACGCTTTGTCTCAGTCACATCGGAGATATGTCCAGGGCGGCGCAGGTCAGCCTGAGCTAGCATATGCGGGCTTGATTTCAACCAACGCCAGCAGCTTGGAGAGAGTACATCTAAGCTACTGCACCAACCTGACCCTAAGAGTAAGAATCCTTCATCTCCGTACTTGTTAATTACTAATAGAAGCCAGAGCATCATTGTGCTATTGAATAGCTGCCCACGATTGACCCACTTGAGTTTGACTGGAGTGCATGCGTTCCTCCGCAGTGATCTGGAAGCATTCTGCAGAGACGCTCCACAAGGTGTGTATCCTCCCAATCTGCATGTTACCCCTGTCCTATTACTAACCCTCATCTTACACAGAATTCACTCCACACCAACGTGAAGTCTTCTGCGTATTTTCGGGCCAAGGTGTCACTGGTCTCAGGCGCTATCTCAACCAACAAACAGGCGTTCGTAACGGGGCTGAGTTCGATGATGACGAAGTAACGCTGACTGGTGATGATGATAATCACACAATGACAGGATTGATGAGTGCAACGGCCCTGAATGGCGGAGAGGAGGAGAATGAAGCAGATGAGGAGCTGGAGGACGCAGAGGATAGTCAGCAAGGGGTAGGATTGGGATCCGAAACTCAGACATGATGCTGAGGATGCTAACCTGAACCTCGTTGGAGTTTGAACCGCCGAAAAGAAGCCATGCCACAAGGCAACAGCTTTCATGAAACAGGGGGGCAGCAACAATGATACCCATAATCAACATTCTTATGGCATGTACGAAATACACAGTATATATCGCTCACAGCCATGAGCCGCTCTCGAAGCCTAAGGAGGGCACAGCGCTGATTATGTCCATATATGATGCTGTACACATTACCGAGAGCTTACGGCCAAATGGAAGGGAGGCTTAGCGGACGTTGATGATTCAAAGAGAGCTAAACGGGACCCTATGCAAGAGATGCATGGGTATTATGAACTGTTAGAATAATAATGAAGACCAATGATATCACTGCCTGATCGAGACAGTCTGTCGTCCTTTCTTTAGCACTTATGAAATGACATGCACAGTTTAAACATAGATTTATAGGATCATTTTGTTCTATGCCACTGAGTCTGATATGCTTGAAAGAGACTATCCTAGTCCCTTGCGTCTTTTCCATGAGAACTCTGTCAACTCAACCATTGAACGCCATCATAAACCTTCCTTGAGCACGTCCTTCTGATGAACAATTTCCCTCCAGAGCCCATTTTATGGCAAATAACAGCCTCCAGCCATAACCAAGTTCATTCTAGTGAACTTGACCTTGTAGACCGGCGTCTTCTTGGTCGGAAAAGCGCTGATCTGATCCGGAGTGATGACCACATCCTTGCCTTTCTTCTTCCCGCCTCCAACGCCGACACCCGTAGCTGCACTCTGGGCGCCAGTGGCAGCACCAGTCAACCGCGTTGCATCTGCCTGTCCACCCGCGCCAATGACCTCACCACCGTCGCCACTTTTATATGGATCAGCAGGTACATTGATATCCCAAATGCGAACGGTGCCATCGGCACCTCCCGAAACGAGGACTGTGGACTCAACGCTGAACGAGAGAGACCAGATGCCACCTCTGCCATGGCCACGACAACGTTTCATCTGCACACCTTTGGCGAGATCCCAGAGGATGATACTGCCTCCTCCATCGGCTGAGGCCAGGATTCTGCCGTTAGGGCTGCATTCGAGAGCCGTAATGACTTCGGTGTGGCCAGTGAAAACGCGAACACATTGGCCTGTAGTGATCGACCACATACGGACGGTCTTATCAATCTGGTCACTGGCAGAGAATACATACGCGCCGTTCGGATGCCAGGCAACTTGGTTGACATTCGAGTCATGGCCAACCATCATGCGGAGGTAAGAAATATGATCCTGGCTCCAAACTCTGACCGTCTTGTCCCACCCACAGGTAACGAAGTAATGACCAAACGGGCCCCATCGAACGTTCCAGACTGGTCCTTCATGACCTTTGTAGACGACTAGGCAGGCCCAGGCATCCAGAGACCAGAGACGAACGGTCTTATCAGAGGAAGAAGATAGAAGGAGTCTTGGAGCCGTTGAAGGCACAGTTGGACCGGCGTTTTCAGGACCAGCAATAGATGGAGAAAAGGAGACACTGTATACAGTAGCAGAATGACCAATAAGACGACGGGAGCTGGACGGTGGCGGATCATTCGGTCCAGCGGGAACAGCAGACTGTAAGGCCTCCCCATGGAGGTTCCAGACGCGGATGTAGGACTCTTCCGTGCCAACGGCAACGAGATTAGTATCGTCAGAGAACTCAATGCAAGTGATACTGAGCACGGAAGTGTATTAGCAAGATATCATAGGGTTGAGATGTTAGATCAACTTACCTGTCCAGGGTATTGTGGAAGGTAAACATGCAAACTGAGACAGCTGGTCCAACCCCACTAGTGCGACCCTCGATCTTGAAGCGATCTCGGTACTCCTTGATTTTCTGGACTTCCATGACTACGTCTCGCGCTCTGGAGGGGGGATATGGAATTTCTAATCTGCTCATCGCATCTGCACTTTCCTCTCGCTTGATGTTCTGATCAAACTCTTCGACGAGTGACAGTTGACCAGCAACAGGAGGATGTCTTGCGTCCTCCTCTTCAAGTTCTGCACGCACGTCTTGCGCAAGTTCAGGTTCCATTTGCGTGGGTCCAAGCTTCAAAGGCACATTGTTATTCATGAGATCGTGATTGCTCACGCCAGTGAAAGCGCCTGGAACGCCTTCCTGCTCTTCCTCGCTCAATGCATCCTTTGACAGACCTTGAGCCCGGTGGATAATAGCCTCAAAGCTGTACTGATCTATCGGACCACGTGCCGTCTCTCGGACTTCACAGTATGCCTGTAGGAGGTTTGTGACTACGCTTCCACCCTTCTTGCCATTTCCTTCGAGAAAAGTCACCAAATTGAAGTAAACATGTGAGTTGAGAGGTAGACGATACTTATTCTCTCGGTAGAGTTTAGCCAGAGAGTTCTCAAGGACATGTTGGGGGAGCGTGATAGTTTCGAGGATGTGTAGCTCATCTGAATGGACACGCTCAAAGTGCCATTTGAATTTCTGAAAAAATGACTTGGCGTCATTCGATGACGAATCCACTAGTTCAAAGTAGGAGTAGATGAATATGGGCCACAGTAGACGTCTGAGCTCGAACTATAGGAGACGTCAGTGCGTGGATTTGCTACATTGAAGAATACGCACCTTGTAGATATCAAGATTCGTGTCAATCCAGCCGCTCAGCAGCTCAAAGCCTTTCCTATACTTTTCGGTGCCATAGTCTTCAGCACGGTCGAAGATGGGACGTCCATCTTTGTCAACATGGGCTGATTCCATACGCAAAGTTTGTTCCGTACGTGTATATCCCTTCTTTATCAAATACTCAATAACCTATTTCAAATTAGTCAGCTCTCTGTGTTACATAACCCAAAGAAAATTGGCCAAAGATGTTGTGTGTAGGACTCAAAGAGAGGGATTTCGGGATCAATTGAATGTCTAAATATTGTAGTGAACGTATTTCAAAGAGAAGGTATGCGAACACGGGATGGCACAGATACTATAGTGAAGATCCTTGCGAGATCCAAGATCGAAAATGAAAACAGATCCCCCCTCTCGGGACGTTGGACATGGCTTAACGCATTCAAGCTGCGATAACAGCTGTAGCTTGGACAGCACCATTTCGGTGCTTGACATCTCATTCGGATCACTGACCTGAGGGGAAGTCATCTTGTTGAGTATGTTGAGAGATGGAGAGAGATGATTGGAGTTTCAAATGCACTTGCATCGGTTGCGGAATCTCGTATCTACTGTCGAATCTCGTATCTCCTTATCGGATTTTCACAGGTGCTATATAGCCACTTCCTTACCGACGAATGCAAGCCCTGCTCACGCTTCGAGGCACTAACCCAAGGGGCCCAGCTTTGGGTCATCTTTTTGCGAGAGGAATTGGTACCATGTGGGGTTTCTTTGTCATCCCTTCCTGGAAACACCTCCTCAAGACGTTTGCCAATGAGATTGGACAGGGAATCCAGCGGATATGCTCCGTTTGAGTTCTCCATCACGGGATACTCAATGCAGGTTGATGAGAAAAGTTGTGATACGTTGCAATTAGGAAGTACACTGAACACAAAATCTACTAGCAACACGAACAAAGGCGGAAGGAGCAAAGTCCGTCAAGCGCTGCCATCAGG
>Ga0335075_10008448_pt1 | contig 15765 bp, 13 predicted proteins | sample Lox_Sample_24_FD_206723 | JGI IMG/M metagenome (GOLD analysis project Ga0335075, IMG submission 206723) | Soil microbial communities from Loxahatchee National Wildlife Refuge, Florida, United States - Lox_Sample_2.4 | ecosystem: Environmental > Terrestrial > Soil > Wetlands | place: USA... | reverse complement strand
CAGGGACGTCCCGGGCGTCTGCGCCATGCGTTTGCTCCCTCCGCATGGCAATATTGCCACGTTCGCGGGTTCTGTCAACTGATTCCGCAGGCTCAGGCTGGTTTGGCTACTAATTCACTTGTAAGGCGGGATGCATTTCAAACGCACCAGCGCGCCGCGGCGACCGGGCCCGGCCCCGGTTCCTGACCACACCGCGCGATCAGCCGCGGCACGTCACCAGCGCGGGATCGGTCGTCAGCCGGTCGCGGTCGGTCACCGCTGGCAGCGGCAGGCCGCAGCATGGCAGCACCATGTCGTCGGGAGAGGGGCTGCGGTGCGTCACGCCTGCCGCGGGCGCCCTGCGGTGCGAGGAAGCGCCGCGGGCTAACAATGCCGGGTCGGCGTCCTTGCCTGGACCGACGGCATTGGCCGGGTCTGACCGATTGCCCTGTTCCTGATTTTTCTCTTTTTTCCTGACAAGCTTCCGCCTGAGCGGGATGCGGGGGCCCATGGACGGATGATAGGGGCGAGCCTGCGGGGCGGCCAGTGCCTGCGGCCCTTACGGTTGACCGGTAAGCCTCGCTGCACAGGAGGAGGCGTCATGACCAGCGCCCGGAAGAGGCCGCAGGATCTTCGCAGCTACCGGTGGTTCGGCGCTGGCGAGCCGCTCGGGAACGTCGGCATGCGGACGCTCAGCCACCGGTCGCGGATCCGCCAGCTCGGCATCGCCGCCGACGAGCACCTCGGCAAGCCGGTCATCGCGATCATCAACACCTGGTCCGAGATCAACCCGTGCCACATGCACCTGCGGGAGCGCGCCGACCAGGTCAGGCGCGGGGTGCTGGAGGCCGGCGGGTTCCCGTTCGAGTTCCCGGTCGGCACGATCTCGGAGACGTTCCAGAAGCCCACCCCCATGCTCTACCGGAACCTGCTGGCGATGGAGACCGAGGAACTCCTGCGCTCGTACCCGGCCGACGGCGCGGTGCTGATGGGCGGGTGCGACAAGACCACCCCGGCGCTGCTGATGGGCGCGGCGAGCGCCGGAGTCCCCGCGATCTACCTGCCCGCCGGCCCGATGCTCCGCGGCAACTTCCGCGGCACGCCGCTGGGCAGCGGCACCGACCTGTGGAAGTTCTGGGACGACTACCGGGCCGGGCTGATCGGCGAGTGCGAGCTGACCGAGCTTGAGTGCGGCATCGCCCGCTCGCCCGGGCACTGCATGACGATGGGCACCGCCTCCACCATGACCTCGGCCGCCGAGGCGCTCGGCATGACCCTGCCGGGCGCCGCGTCCATCCCGGCGGTCGACTCCGCGCACTACCGGATGGCGGCGGCCAGCGGGCGCCGGATCGTCGAGATGGCCTGGGAGGGCCTCACCCCGGACCAGGTCCTGACCAGGGAGGCCTTCGAGGACGCGGTGGCGGCCGTGCTCGCGCTCGGCGGCTCGACCAACGCGCTGATCCACCTGATCGCGATGGCCGGGCGCTGCGGGGTGCGGCTGAGCCTGGACGACTTCGACGCGATCGCGCGGCGGGTGCCGGTGCTGGCGAACGTCCGGCCGAGCGGCGCCTACCTGATGGAGGACTTCTACTACGCGGGCGGGCTGCCCGCGCTGCTCGGCCGGCTGGCCACGGTGCCGGGGGCGCTGCACACCGGCCGGCTGACCGTGACCGGCGCCACGCTGGGCGACGCGCTCCGCACCGCCGAGGTGCGCAACGACGACGTGATCCGGTCCCCGGGCCAGGCGCTGTCCGCCGAGGGCGGCGTCGCCGTGCTGCGCGGCAACCTGGCCCCGGACGGCGCGGTCATCAAGCACATCGCGGCCGACCCGCGGCTGCTCAAGCACACCGGGCCCGCGGTCGTGTTCGACAGCTACCAGCAGATCTCCCAGCGCATCGACGACCCCGCGCTGCAGATCACCCCCGACTCGGTGCTGGTGCTGCGGAACACCGGGCCGCTGGGCGCCGGCATGCCGGAGTACGGGATGCTGCCGATACCCAGGTACCTGCTGGCCGAGGGGGTCCGCGACATGGTGCGGATCTCCGACGCGCGGATGAGCGGGACCAGCTACGGCGCGTGCGTGCTGCACGTCGCGCCGGAGTCGTTTGCGGGCGGGCCGCTGGCCCTGGTGCGCACCGGCGACCCGGTGACGCTCGACGTGGCCGCCCGGTCGCTGCGGCTCGAGGTCGACGACGCCGAGCTGGCCAGGCGGCGCGCGCAGTGGCACCCGCCGGCGCCCAGGTACCAGCGCGGCTACGGGGCCATGTACAGCGAGCACGTCAGCCAGGCCGACCAGGGCTGCGACTTCGACTTCCTGGCCAGGCCCGGCGCCACCGCCGACCCCGACCCGACCTGACCGGACCTGACCTGACCGGCTCCCGCGCGGCACGTTCAAGATCTGCTGGCTCCTGGAAGGCCGGTGTTAGACCGCCGCGCGCGCGGGTAGCTGCCTCCGCGCGGAGGTGGCCATGAGACTCAACACCGAGCTCCACTCATCCCCCAGGCGCGCGCGGTCAGCCGCGGCCGGCTTAGCGGCCGGGGTCCTGGTGCTGGCCCTGAGCGGGGCGCTCGCGCCGCCCGGCGTGCAGGGCCCCGCCCGCCGGTGCCGCGGCCGGCGCGGCGGCGCCGGTGACCGCCCCGCCGTACAACTGCGCGCCCAACGGCCCGGCGGGCGACCAGACCGTCTACGGCACGTTCGGCGACGCCAGCGTCATCGGCTGGACCGGGAACACCCAGGCCGTCACGGCGTGCCTGGGCGGGAGCTTCTTCGTCGACACCAGCCCGGCGGGCGCGGGGCCTGGCAGCGGCAGCACCGCGGCGGTCACCGGGACGACGTACGGCTACGGCGTGTACAACGACACGGCGACCACGTGGGCGAACGCGGACGGCTACCTGCCCGCGCTGGTGACCACGTTCAGCTCCGGCGGCGCCCGCGTCTCGATCACGAACTTCGGCGACGAGGTGACGATCGGCGGCCACCGCTACGTGGCGATCTACAGCCGGGTGGCGGTGGCCAACCCGACCGGGCGGACGCTCACCGTCAACCCGCAGCCGTCGCCCGGGCTGATCCCGCTCAACCCCTCGGCCCCGATGGCGGTGCCGCCGGGCCAGACGGTGGACCACGACTACGTGGTGGCGTCCGACCGCTTCGGCGGCAGCTACCCGTGGCCGTCGGCGGGGGCGCTCGCCGCGGCGGGCGGCTTCGACCAGCACTTCGCGCACATGCGGGCGTACTGGAACGCGCAGCTGGCCGGGATCACGCAGATCACCGCGCTGCCCGACCAGAGCCTGGCCGACGCCTACCGGACCGGGTTCATCTACACGCAGATCATCCGGTCCGGTGACGAGCTGAAGACCGGCGCCAACGGCTACGACAAGGAGTTCAGCCACGACGTCATCGGCATCCTGGCCAACCTGTTCACGCAGGGCTACTTCACCGGCGCGCACGGCCTGCTGGACCGGGCCAGGTACGTCATCGGCACCCAGACCCAGTACGACGACGGGGTGTGGACGTACCCCTGGATCTGGGCCATCTACCTGCTCAAGACCGGGGACCTGAGCTTCGTCAAGGCGAACTTCGATACCGAGGGGCCGGCCGGGAAGACCGAGCCCAGCATTGAGGACACCGCGCACCTGATCGCCGCCGACCGCACCGGGCCGGGCGGGATCATGGAGGAGACCAACGACATCGACGCGAACGGCTACTGGACGATCGACAACTACGAGGCGCTGATGGGCCTGGCGGCCTACCGCTGGCTCGCCCAGCAGGTCGGCAGCACCGCCCAGGCCACGTGGGCCGCGTCCGAGTACTCCAGCCTGCTCAGCGCGACAAACAAGACCCTGAACGCCACGATCGCAGCCAACCACCTGGACTACCTGCCGTGCTCGATGACCGAGCCGAACGCCCGACAACCGGTGCGCCAACGCCGAGGACGCCAACTGGGCCGCGCCGTTCCTGTTCGGCCGGTGGGCGTGGGACGGTTACCTGTTCGGCGCGCCGCTGTCCGGGCCGGGGATCAGCATGATCGACGCCACCTACGACTACGGCTTCGCCCGGCTGGCCGGCAAGCTCCCGCCGGACACGTTCGGCGGCTACCCGACGCAGTACTACAGCACCGCGTACAACGCGGGCTACGGGGAGTGGGGCCTGGCCAGCACCGCGCACCGGGACCAGGGCATCCTCAGCTACGAGTTCATGATCGCGAACGGGCAGAGCGGGCCGTATTCGTGGTGGGAGAGCCAGCAGTTCCCCAACCCGGGCTCGCCGTGGGCCGGCACGCACCCGGAGAACGGCAACGGCTCGTCGCCGCACGCCTGGGGCATGGCCAACGCCAACATGGTGCTGCTCGACTCGCTGGCCGCGCAGCGGGCCGACGGCAGCCTGATCGTCGGCCGCGGCGTGCCGGACGCCTGGGTGAGCAGCGGCAAGGTGATCAGCCTGGCGAACTTCCCGACCACCGGCGGGCGCCGCATCGGGCTGACGGTCCGCACCAGCGGCGCCGCGGTCACGCTGACCCTGACCGGGCAGCGGCCACCCGGTAACGTGCTGTTCCAGCTTCCCGCGTTCGTCGGGAACATCGCGTCCGCCAGCGCCGGCGTGGTCAGCGAGCCCACCGGCACCGTCACCCTGGCGCCAACCGTGCACACCGTTACCGTTCACCTCAAGCACCAGGAGTGAGACGCTTGGTTCGTGACGGAATTCACCATCGGAGCGGACGTCAGCTGCACTGACGGACCCTGTGGCAAGCTCAGCCGGCTGATCGTGGAGCCGGACTCCCAGGCGGTGACCCACCTCGTGGTCGAGCCGCGGCACCGCGGGCCCGCGCGGCTCGTCCCGGTCGGACTTGCCGAAGCCGCCGGCGGCGAGATCGGGCTCCAGATCAGCCGCGATGAGTTCGGCAAGCTCGACTCGGCGGAAGAGCAGGAGGTCCTGCCCGCGGACGGCGGCTATCAGATGCTCGCCCCGGACCCGCGCGTGGTTGGCGTATACGGGCTGGGCATTCCGCTGGCGAAACTCTCCCCGCGCGCCAAGCGGGTCGACGCCGAGGACCTTGTCCCCCTGGGCGAGGTAGAGGTGAGCCGCGGCGATCCGGTGTTCGCCACCGACGGCGAGATCGGGCGGATCCACGGCCTGGTGATCGACCCCGGCAACCGCCACGTGAGCCACGTGCTCCTGGAGGAGGGGCACCTGTGGGGCCGAAAGGACGTGGCCATCCCGATCAGCGCCGTCGCCAAGATCGGCGAGATTGTGCGGCTCAGCATCAGCAAGCAGCAGGTGCAGGATCTCCCGCCGGTCGACATCGACCACCTGCCCACCTAGCCATGCGTCCGCCGCATCTGGTCAGAGGCTGACGTCGACGACGACGGGAGCGTGGTCGCTCGGGCCCTTGCCCTTGCGGGCCTCGCGGTCCACCCACGCGTCGGTCACCGCGCCCGCCAGCGCGGCGTTCGCGTACACCAGGTCAATCCGCATGCCCATGCCCTTGTGGAACGCGCCGGCCCGGTAGTCCCAGTACGTGAACGGGTGCGGGCCCTTGGCGATGCGGGGCACCACATCGGTCAGCCCGGTCTCGCGCAGCGCCGCCAGCTCCGCGCGCTCGGCGGGAGTCACGTGCGTGGCGCCCACGAACGCCGCGGGATCCCAGACGTCGGCGGCGGTGGGGGCGACGTTGAAGTCGCCCATGACCGCGAACGGGCGGCCGCCCGCCGCGTCGGCGGCGACCGCCGCCCGCAGGGCTTGCAGCCACCGCAGCTTGTAGGCGTAGTGCGGGTCGCTGGGGGTGCGCCCGTTCGGCACGTAGACCGAACGCACCCGGACCGGGCCGCAGGTGGCGGCGACCGTCCTGGCCTCCAGCGTGTTGTCGTCCGGGAATCCGGGCTCGCCCGGCATGCCGCGGACGACATCGTCGAGCCCCACCCGGGACAGCACCGCGACGCCGTTCCAGCGCCCGTCACCATGCCCGGCGACCCCGTAGCCGAGCTGCGCGACGGCGTCGGCCGGGAAGGCGCTGTCGTCGACCTTCGTTTCCTGCAGGCACACGACATCGGGTGCGGTGTGCTCCAGCCAGTCGACCAGCCGGGGCAGCCGGGCCAGCACCGAGTTGACGTTCCAGGTGGCGATGCGCACGCCGCCATCCAACCAGTTCGGCTGCCGCGCGGCAGGTTGAGCCTCGGGCGATGTGGCAATAGCGTGCGGGCATGCCTCCCACTTGGCCGTCCGCTTCGTATCAGGCGTGGAGCGAGACGTGTGACACGCTGCACGCTCACACCCAGGTCCTGGGCAAGGTTGCGGCCAGGCTCGCGCCGCCCGAGCCGGAACTGCAGCACGCGGCGCTCCGGCTGACCGCCCGGGGCTGGGAGACCGCGCCGCTGCCGACCCCGGACGGCTCGGGCGCGATGGTCGTCGGTCTGGACCTGCGCGCTCACGAGGCGTTCGCCGAGCACAGCGACGGCCGGGCCGAGCGGATCCCGCTCACCCCCGACCGGCCGGTGGCGGACGTGACCCTGGCGGTGCTGACCGCGGTGCGCAGCATGGGCGGCCCGGTGGACATCGACCCGACGCCGCAGGAGGTGCCGTGGACCGTGCCGCTGGACGCCGACCGCGACCACGCGCGCTACGACCCGGCGCAGGTGCAGGCGTACTTCGGGGCGGCCACGCAGGCCGCCCGGGTCCTCGCGGCCTACCGCGCGCCGTACCGCGGCAGGTCCACGCCCGTCAATGCCTGGTGGGGGTCGTTCGACCTCGCGGTCAGCCTGTTCTCCGGCCTGCCGGCCGACCCCCCGTCGGACGACTTCATCATGCGCAACGCGATGGACGCACAGGAGGTCGCCGTCGGCTGGTGGCCGGGCGACCCGCGGCACCCGACCGCGGCGTTCTACGCCTACGCGCACCCGGCGCCGCCGGGCTTCGCCAACGCGGACCTCGCGCCCGCGGCGACGCGCTGGGACGGGGCCCTCGGCGAGTACATCCTCGAGTGGGACGACGTCCGGGCCCAGCCGGACCCGTACGCGGCTGCCCTCGAATTCGCCCGCTCGGCGTTCCGGCACGCGTGCGCGGTGTGCGGATGGGACCCGGCGCTGGCCGCCAGCGCCGACGCGGACCCGCCGCCGGTGGCCTGAGCTCCGGGTCGGCCCAGGGCCCGGGCCTCGGGCTTGGGCCCCGGGCCTCGCCTTGGGCCCCGGGCCTCGCCTTGGGCCCCGGGCCTCGCCTTGGGCCCCGGGCGTCGCCTTGGGCTTGGGCCCCGGGCCTCGCCTCGGGCTTGGGCCCCGGGCCTCGCCTGCGCGGCCTCGCATACTAGCATGGTAGTATGCGAGACCTTATGACCAGCCAGAGCGCGCGGTCCGGCTCGTGGCGAAGGCGGACGGGAACGGCGGGACCTGCACGGTGACGGTCGACGTCGAGCGCCACGGGCAGGCTCTGTCCAGCCAGCGCTCCAGGGAGTCTTCCGCGCGCGGGCAGGTGTACCGCCTCCTGCTGCGCGACATCGTGCACTGCGTGGCCAGGCCCGGGCAGCCGCTGTCGGAGAAGGACGTCGCCGCCGCCCTCGGGGTCAGCAGGACCCCGGTGCGCGAGGCGTTCCTGCAGCTTGCCGAGGAGGGGCTCCTCGTCATCTCACCGCAGCGCGGGACGGCGGTGGCCAGGATCAGCGCCCGCCAGGTCCGCCAGGCCCAGTTCACCCGCGAGGTCCTCGAGCGAGCGGTCCTGGCCGTGGGCTGCCAGAACGCCGGGGAGGACCGCGCCGGCCTGGATGCCGCCCTTTACTGGCAGCGGCAGGCGGCGGCGAGAAACGACTACGCAGCGTTTTACGACGCTGACGAGCTTTTCCACGCCGAACTCGCGCGGCGCAGCGGCCTCGACGGTGTCGGGCGGCTGGCCGGCGGGGCGCGTGTGCATCTCAACCGGGTGCGATGGCTCAGCCTGCCCGAGCCGCACGGCGTCAATGCCGCCATCGCGCAGCATGAGGAGATCGCGTCGGCGGTCACCGCCGGCAACACGAGGCGGGCCGACGAGGTGCTCACGGCTCACCTGCGCACCGTGCTCGGCGTCCTGCCCGCGATACGCCAGCGGTTTCCCGGCTACTTCGACCCAGACGACGAGAAGCTGCCCGCGCTGCCGGATACTGCGGGTCTGACGGTCAGCTGGCGAGCCGGCCAGGAGTAAGCAGGAATAAGAGGAACGATGAAGATCAGCGACGCCCAGGTCATCGTCACCAGCCCGGGACGGAACTTCGTCACGCTGAAGGTGACCACCGACGACGGGACCACCGGCCTCGGCGACGCCACGCTCAACGGCAGGGAACTGGCCGTGGCCAGCTACCTGCGCGACCATGTCGTCCCGCTGCTGATTGGCCGCGACCCCCACCGCATCGAAGACACCTGGCAGTACCTGTACCGCGGGGCGTACTGGCGGCGAGGTCCGGTCACCATGGCCGCGATCGCCGCGGTCGACGTGGCCCTGTGGGACATCAAGGGCAAGATTGCCGGCCTGCCCGTGTACCAGCTGCTCGGCGGGGCCGCGCGGGACGGTGTGCTCAGCTACTGCCATGCGAGCGGGCGCGACCTGCCCGAACTGTTCGACTCCGTGGAGCAGCACCTCGCGCTCGGCTACCGGGCGGTGCGCATCCAGATCGCGGTCCCCGGCCTCGGCGCCATCTACGGCGTGGGCAGCGACACGGCCTCCGGCCGCTACGAGCCCGCCGTGCGCGGCGGGATGCCGACCGAGGAAATCTGGGACTCGCGAGCGTACCTGCGCCACATACCCGCGGTCTTCGAGAAGGTGCGGGAGCGTTTCGGCCGGGAGCTGCCCCTGCTGCACGACGTGCACCACCGGCTCACCCCGATCCAGGCGGCGCGGCTCGGCAAGGACCTCGAGCCGTACGACCTGTTCTGGCTGGAGGATGTCACCCCGGCCGAGAGCCAGGACGCACTGCGCCTGGTCCGCCAGCACACCACCACGCCGCTGGCGATCGGCGAGGTGTTCAACTCGATCTGGGATTGCGAGCAGCTGATCCGGGAGCGCCTCATCGATTACATCCGCGTAGCGGCCGTGCACGCCGGCGGCATCAGCCATCTCAGGCGGATCTTCGGCCTGGCCGAGGTGTACGGGGTGAAGTCCGGCTCGCACGGGCCAACCGACGTGTCGCCGGTCACCGTGGCCGCCGCCGTGCACCTTGACCTCGCCATACCCAACTTCGGCATCCAGGAGCACATGCGCCACGACCCGGCCGTGGACGAGGTGTTCCCGCACGCTTACGCGTTCCGCGACGGCTACCTGCATCCGGGCGAGGAGCCCGGCCTGGGGGTTTCGATCGACGAGAAGCTCGCCGAGAGGTACCCGTACCAGCGCGCCTACCTGCCGGTCAACAGGACCGTCGACGGCGCAGTGCATGACTGGTGAGGCAGGGTGGTAAACGTGCAGGGCAGAGCCGAGGAGTGCCGTTGACGGACCCGGACCGGTTGTTTCCCGCCGACCCCGCGACCCGGGCGATCGCCCGCGAGCTTTACGCGGAGGTTCGCGGCCTGCCGCTGATCTGCCCGCACGGGCATGTGGACCCCGCGCTGCTGGCCGATGACGCGCCGCTGCCCGACCCGGCCGCGCTGTTCGTCGCGCCAGACCATTACCTCACCCGGATGCTGTACAGCCAGGGCGTGCCGCCGCAGCGGCTCGGGGTGCCGGACCGCAGCGGCCGCGTTCAGGTCGGCCCGCGTGAGGCGTGGCGGACGTTCTGCGAGCACTGGTACCTGTTTCGCGGCACGCCGAGCCGGCTCTGGCTGGAGGAATCGCTCGCCGAGATCTTCGGCGTGACGCGCCCGCTCGGGCCGGAGACCGCGGACGTGGTGTACGACGAGCTCGCCGCGAGGATCGCCGAGCCCGCGTACCGGCCGCGAGCGCTGCTGCGCCGGTTCGGGATCGAGGTGCTCGCCACCACGGACTCGCCGCTGGACAGCCTGGACCATCACGCCCGGCTGGCGGCCGACGGGTGGGGCGGCAGCCAGCGCCGGATCATCCCGACTTTCCGCCCCGACCCGGTCACCGACCCCGAGCGACCTGGCTGGGCGGCGGCGGTCGCCAGGCTCGGCGAGATCACCGGCGCCGACACCGGCAGTTACCCGGGATTCCTCGACGCGCTGGCGCGGCGCCGCGAGGACTTCCGGCGCGCCGGGGCGACCGCCACCGATCACGGCCATCCCACCGCGGCGACCGCGGACCTGGATCCCGCCGCCGCATCCGGGCTATACGGCCGGCTGCTGCGGGAGGCGGAGCAGGACGGCGCGGACCCAGAGGACGCCGAGCTTTTCCGCGCCCAGATGCTGACCGAGTCCGCGCGGATGTCGGTGGACGACGGCCTCGTGATGCAGTTGCACCCCGGTGCGGTCCGCAACCACGACCGGTATCTGTACGACGCGTTCGGCCCGGACTCCGGCGGCGACATCCCCGCCGCGACCGACTACGTGCACGCGCTGCGCCCGCTGCTCGACCGGTTCGGCGACGACCCGCGGCTGCGGCTGGTGCTGTTCACCCTCGACGAGTCGGCCTACTCGCGGGAGCTTGCGCCGCTGGCCGGGGTGTATCCCGCGGTCTACCTCGGCCCGGCCTGGTGGTTCTACGACAGCCCGGAGGGCATGCGCCGATACCGCGAGCTGACGACGGAGACGGCCGGGTTCTACAACACGGTCGGGTTCACCGACGACACCCGCGCGTTCCCGTCTATCCCGGTGCGCCACGACGTGGCCCGCCGCGTTGACTGCGGCTTCCTGGCGCGGCTGGTCGCCGAGCGCCGGCTGCCGGCCGGCGAGGCTGCCGAGGTCGCCCGGGATCTCGCATACCGGCTGCCGAAACGCGCCTACCGGCTGGACGAAGGGGGAACACCGTGACCGCGCAGCGGCGCCGGCTGCTCATGCTCGCACCCGGCGATGACATCGCCGTGGCGCTGGAGGACCTGGCGCCCGGCGAGCAACTGGAGGAGCCCTCTGGCCGGCCCCTGACGGTCAGGAACCGGGTTCCGCGCGGGCACAAGGTCGCGGTTCGTGACGTCGCTGAGGGCTCGCCGGTCCACAAGTACGGGCAGGTCATCGGGGTCACCACGGTGCCGGTCCCGGCCGGCGAGCACGTGCACACGCACAACCTGGCGTTCGCGCCTGCCATGCGGGGTGGCGCCCAGCCCGCGTCCGGCGGCCACCCGGCCGGGGCCACCACCCCGGCCGGGGCCACCACCCCGGCCGGGGCCGTTCCGGCAGGCCAGCACGGGCCGCAGCGCACGTTCGACGGGTTCGTCCGGGCGGGCGGGCGGGTAGGCACCCGCAACTACATCGGCATACTGACCTCGGTCAACTGTTCGGCCACCGTGGCGAAGCTGATCGCGCGCGAGGCCGAGCGCCGCCTGGGCTCGTTCCCGAACGTCGACGGCGTCGTCGCCCTCACCCACGGCACCGGATGCGGAATGGCCATGGGTGAAGGGCTAGAACTGCTGCGCAGGACGCTGCGGGGCTACGCCACGCACCCGAACTTCGCCGCCATCCTGGCGGTCGGGCTCGGCTGCGAGGTAAACCAGCTCGCCGACCTGGACCTGACCGGAGGCCCTGCCCCGGCGGCCGCGCTGACCATCCAGGAGACCGGCGGCACCACCGCCGCGGTGCGGGCCGGCCTCGACGCGCTGGCGGAACTGCTGCCGGCCGCGGACGCCGCCCGCCGCGTGCCGGTGCCCGCCAGCCGGCTGATCCTCGGCATGGAATGCGGCGGCTCGGACAGTCTCTCCGGCATCACCGCCAACCCGGCACTCGGCGCCGCCGCGGACCTGCTGGCCGGCTGCGGCGGCACGGCCGTGTTCGGCGAGACCCCGGAGATATACGGCGCCGAGCACCTGCTGATCGCCCGGGCCGCCTTCCCCGCCGTCGCCGACGCGATCCGGGAGCGGATCGCCTGGTGGGAGGCGTACGCCGCGCGGGACGCGGCGACGCTGGACGGCAACCCGTCACCCGGCAACAAGGCGGGCGGCATCACCACGATCGCCGAGAAATCGCTCGGCGCGATCGCCAAGGGCGGCAGCACCCCGCTGCGCGCCGTCTACCGCTACGCAGAGCAGGTCACCGAGACCGGGCTGGGCTTCATGGATACCCCGGGATACGACCCGGTCTCGGTGACCGGCATGGTCGCCGGCGGCGCGCAGGTGGTGTGCTTCACCACCGGGCGCGGCTCGGCGTTCGGCTGCAAGCCGGTGCCCAGCCTGAAGCTCTGCTCGAACTCCGAGACCTACCGCCGGATGACCGAGGACATGGACGTGAACTGCGGCGAGATCGCGGACGGCAGCGCCACCGTGGCCGAGATGGGCGGCCGCATCTTCGACCTCGTCCTCGCCACCGCCTCCGGGCGGCGCACTGCCAGCGAGTCGCTGGGTTACGGCGAGGAGGAGTTCGTCCCGTGGCAGCTGGGGGCCGTGCTTTGACTCAGCCCGCGGAGCGCAGGCTCAGCCTCGCCGAGCTGCACCGGGTGCCGGCCGCGTTCCGCCCTGCCGTCGACCCGCGCCAGCGCCGGGTGCGCATCGTGCATCTGGGCATCGGCGCGTTCCACCGTGCGCACCAGGCCGCGTACACCGAGGACTGCGGCGACTGGGGAAGCTGCGGGTTCACCCAGCGCAGCCCCCAGGTGGTCGGGCAGCTCGCGCCGCAGGACTGCCTGTACACGCTGCTGGTGCGCGACGGCACGGCCACCCGGCCGCAGGTGATGGGGGCGGTCCGCGAGGTCCGCTGCGCGGGCGCCGACCCGGACGGGGTCGCCGCGCGGATCGCCGACCCGGAGGTGAGCATCGTCAGCCTCACCGTGACGGAGAAGGGTTATCGGCACGATCCCGCAACCGGCCGGCTGCGCCTGGGCGACCCCGAGATCGCCGCCGACCTGGCGGGGCGGCCGCCGCGGACCGTGATCGGCCAGCTCACCGCCGGGCTGGCCGCCCGGGCGGCCGCCGGCGCTGGGCCGGTCACCGTGGTGTGCTGTGACAACCTGCCCCACAACGGGCCAACGGTGCGCGGCCTGGTGCGGACGTACGCCGAGGCGTACGCGGCCAGGCACGCCGGCGCCGCCCGGCTGCCCGAGTGGATCGGCGCGCGCGTCGCCTTCCCCGCCACCATGGTGGACCGGATCGTGCCCGCGGCCACCGACGCCGACCGGGCGGAGGTGACGGCGCTGCTCGGCCTGCGCGACCTGGGCGCGGTGGTGGCCGAGCCGTTCACCCAGTGGGTCATCGAGGACAGCTTTGCCGGCCCCCGGCCCGCATGGGAGAAGGCCGGGGCGCAGCTGGTGCGCGACGTCGCGCCGTTTGAGAAGGCGAAGCTGCGGATGCTCAACGGCGCGCACTCGGCGCTGGCCTATCTCGGCGGGCTCGCCGGATACGAGTTCATCGCGGAAGCAGTCGGCGACGAGGCGCTCGCCGCCTGCGCGGACCGGCTGATGACCGAGGACGCCGCTCCCACCGTGGACCCGCCGACCGGGCTGGACCTCAACGATTACGCGGGGCAGGTGCTGCGCAGGTTCGGCAATGCGGCGCTGCGGCACCGGTGCGCGCAGGTCGCCATGGACGGCAGCCAGAAGCTGCCGCAGCGGCTGCTCGGCACGGTCGCCGACCGGCTCGCCGCCGGCGGCACGCCGGTGTGGGCGGCGCTCGCGGTCGCCGCGTGGATGCGGCACGTGTGGGCCGGCCGCGCAGACGACGGCCGTCCCTTCCCGGTCAACGACCCGCTGGCGGCGCTGCTGCGGTCCCGTCTCGCCGAGGCGGGCGTCGCCGGCGAGGCCGCGGCGGGGGAGGGGGCCGGCCAGGCGGCGCGGGTAGCCCGGGCGCTGCTCGGGATCCGGGAGGTATTCGACGACCTGGCCGAGTCGGCGGTGCTGCGGAGCCTGCTCACCGAGCACCTGGCCAGGCTCGCCCGCGACGGCGCCCGCCGCACCGCCGCGGCGCTGCTGTCCTGATCATGCATGGATTCGCGGCGGGGCACGGGTTCGGCTTCGCCCTGGCAGTCAGGTCCGGGCAGAGCGGTTCAGCGCAGCCATCTCCCGCTCGATCATCTCGTCGCCGCCCCGGTGCCCGGTCCTGACCAGGTGCAATTCCGAGTCCGGCCAGGCCTGGTGGAGCAGCCAGGGAACGTCGGGCGGCCCGCCGATGTCGAACCGGCCGTGGATTAGCACCCCGGGGATGCCAGCCAACTGGTGCGCGTCGTGCAGCAACTGGCCGTCTTCGAGCCACGCCGCATGCGAGTAGTAGTGGGCGCAAACCGGCAGGCCAGGTGACCGGCTTCCCGGGCTCGAACGGCGCGGTCAGGTGGCGGGCACCTGGCACAGGATCTCGCCGTGCGGGATGAGGAACCATCCGTCGTCGCTGGCGGCCCAGCGCAGCCAGGCGCCGGCCAGCCGCCGGAGGTCCTGCCGGGTGGCCAGGCCGTGCTGCACGGCACGGTCGCCGAACGGGGACTCGGTCAGCCGCTCGGCCCACAGCCCGCCCCACCATTCCCGGTCTGCCGGCGCCGCGTAGCACCACGCGCTCCCCGAGGCGCCCACCGCGGCCAAGCCGGCCGCGTGTGCCCAGGACAGCATGCGCCGGCCAGCGTCCGGCTCGCCGCCGACCGCCCGCGCGACGCGCCGGTACAGGTCCCGCCACTCGGCCAGTTCCGGGTCTTCGGGGAACCAGAGCATGCCGCCGTAGTCGCTGTCGCGCGCGGCGACGAGGCCGCCGGGGCGGCACACCCGGCGCATCTCCGCCAGCGCGGCGGCCGGGTCGCCCAGGTGCTGCAGCACCTGGTGGGCATGGACCACGTCAAACGAGCCGTCCTCAAAGGGAAGGCGATACACGTCGCCGGCCTGGAAAGCGGCGTTGCGGCGTCCCTGGCGGTCGGCCTCCTGCTTGGCGAGATCTAGCACGTCGCCGGCTGTGTCGACGCCGATCACCTCGCCCTGCGGAACCCTGGCGGCCAGGTCAACGGTGATCGTGCCAGGCCCGCACCCGACGTCGAGCACCCGGGCCGTCGCCGCCAGCCTCGGCAGCAGGTAACCGGCCGAGTTCTCCGCCGTCCGCCATCGGTGCGACCGCAGCACGCTGTCGTGGTGACCATGCAGGTACGTCTCCGAAGCCGCGGGCATGCTTCCATCATCCCCGCTCAGGCTGGCGCGCGGCCGCCTGGGCCAGCACCGCCACGTGCAGCGAGGTGCGCGACTGCGCGGAGTCGAGGCTGACGCCAAGCACGTCCTCGATCTGCCGCAGCCGCTCGTACAGGGTCGGCCTGGCCAGGTGCGCTCGCCTGGCGGCCGCTGCCTTGTTCCCCCCGGCCTCCAGGTACGCGGTCAGCGCGGCGAGCAGCTGGCCGCCCGCGGCGTCATCGCGGCGCAGCAGCGGGCCGAGTTCCCGCTCGGCAAAGGCCTGTACCCGCGGGTCGCCCCTGAGCAGGTGCAGCAGGCCGCGCAGCCGCAGGTCCGGCAGCCGGTAGAAGGGGCGCGCGGCACCGCCCCGCGCCGCCACCTCGGCGACCTGCTCGGCCTCGACGAACGCGCGTTGCACGTCACCAACCGAGTCCACCACCGATCCGGCACCGATCACGTCGTCGGCACCGAGCCGCTTGCGGAGCTGGCCGGCCAGCCGGCCGAGGACCGCGTCCGGATCCGACCGCGGCGGCAGCACCAGCAGGGCGCCGACCCTGGTGTCATCCAGCGATCCGACCAGGGCGGGGACGCGGCAGGACCGGCACGCGGCCGCTGCGGCATCGGCCACCTGCAGCCCGCGGGCATGGGCGGCAAGGCCGGCCGCC
>Ga0335075_10008447_pt1 | contig 15765 bp, 16 predicted proteins | sample Lox_Sample_24_FD_206723 | JGI IMG/M metagenome (GOLD analysis project Ga0335075, IMG submission 206723) | Soil microbial communities from Loxahatchee National Wildlife Refuge, Florida, United States - Lox_Sample_2.4 | ecosystem: Environmental > Terrestrial > Soil > Wetlands | place: USA... | reverse complement strand
AAGTAACGCGGAAGCATTCTCCGCCAACGCGAGCAACATCACCGCAGGCAAGCTGCCCCACGCGCAATTGCCTGCGCTGGTTTCGGCGGATATCCCGAACAACACGGCAAGCACGACGGGCAACGCGAGCACTGCAACCGCTCTGGCGGCGACGCCCACGCAGTGCGCCACCGGCTATTACTCCAGCGGCATCGCCGCGAGCGGTGCGGCAAACTGCCTCCAGTCGTGGCGCTTCACCTGGCACGGCTACTTCGGCGGGACCTTCGGCACCGCGACCAATACTTCGCTGGGAGCCATCTGGTCACCGAGCGCCGCCATCGGTATGACGCGCCTCGACATTGCCGTGGGCACCGCTCCCGCAGGGTGCACGACCTATCCGGTGATCGGCATTTACGACGGCACCTCGTCGACGTGGCTCAAGACCATCGCCCTGGCCGCCGCGACCTACAGTTATCGCAACGCCGTCACCGGAGTTTCCATCACTGCCGGCCACAACCTGTCGATGGGCGTGCAAACCGCGGGCGTGGGATGCAGCACCAGCCCGGGCAATGCACAGCTCACGATGGAATACACGATGAATCAGTGAGCGGGTCCGGGCATGCCATTCAACCTGGGCAATGGAACCGAGTTAAGCCTGGGCGACGGATCGAAAGACAATCTCGAACGATGGGGCAGAGAATTCGATAGTCCCGGAGAAAAGAACCTGGCCATCGGGAAGAATCTGGCCATCACCGCCGCCCTCCTCAAAATCAGAAACCGGATGGGAAAGCTGGACGACCTCATCGCCAACGAGGCACAGAGGCAGTACACGGAGAACGCGTGGCGAAATCAGCGCAACATTGTCCTCAAGGCCCGGCAGATGGGCATCACCACGTGGATTGCCGGGCAATTTTTTCTGAAGACGATCCTGCAACCGGGCACGGTGACGGTGCAGGTAGCGCACACCCAGGAAGCCGCGGAGCAGATCTTCCGCATCGTGCACCGCTTCTTCCACCACCTGCCTGCAGCGCTCCGCGAGGGCGCTTTGAAGTCGGCGAAGGTGAGCGCGCGCCGCCTGCTGCTGCCGGAGCTCGACAGCGAGTACCTGGTGGAGACGGCGGGCGATCGCAATGCGGGGCGCGGCCTGACCATCACCAACCTGCACTGCACCGAACTGGCACGCTGGCCGGGCGACGCCGCGGAGACGCTGTATGGCCTGATGGCCACGCTCTCGCCCGCCGGCGCGCTGGTGATGGAGTCGACGCCGATGGGTGCTACCGGCTGCTTCTGGAACGAGTGGCGGGAGGCGGAGAAGACGAAAACGATCCGGCATTTCTTTCCGTGGTGGCTCGAGCCTGCGTACAAGAGCGAGGCGATCCTGAAAGACTCGCTCACCGAGGAGGAGGCGAAACTGATGGAGCAGCATGCTGAACTGACGCTGGAGAAGATCGCCTATCGCCGCCAGATCCGGGAGAAGTTTCGCGGCATGGCGAAGCAGGAGTACGCCGAGGACCCGGATTCCTGCTTCCTTGCAAGCGGCTCGTGTTACTTCGAGGTGGCGACGATCGACGAGCGCCTGAAGGAATTAACGGCGCCGGTGGTACAGCGGCGGCGCGGGAGCGTGCAGATCTGGTTGGCTCCCCAGAAAGGGAAACACTACCTGGTCTCGGTGGATCCCGCCGGCGGCGGAACGGCCGGGGATTATACGGCGATGCAGGTCATCAACCTGGAAAACGGAATCCAGTGCGCGGAGTTGCAGGATTACCTGACGCCGAGCGAAGCCGCCGTGGAAGCAGCCAGGCTGGGACGCGAATATAACAATGCGCTGCTGGCGGTGGAGCGCAACAGCCTGGGCCAGACCGTGCTCAGCTGCCTGGCCCGCTGCGATCAACCCTATCCCCATCTGTTCGTGGATAAGGACGCAAGCGAGGGGTTCCTGACGACAGCGCCGAGCCGGGATGCCATGCTCAGCGAGCTGTACGCGACTCTGGAACAGGCGCCGCGCGCCTTCCTGAGCGAGCGCCTGCTGCGCGAATGCCGGTGCTTCATCCGCACGGAAAAGGGCCGGCTGGAGGCGAAGGCCGGCGAGCACGACGATCTGGTGATGTCTATGGCGATCGCGCTGGCGGCACGGCATGAGTATCTGACCGGAGACCGTTACCGTCGCGAGCGGGCCGCAGGGAGTCTCGCGAACGGATCGGCAGCTTAGCGCGCGTTGCGGAGCCACCGGCTGCGAGCGACCGGCTACAGGCTGCAAAATCAGTTGGCCTCAAAACCGGACACACACTAGCATGAGAGCGTCGGAGATCAGCGTGGCGATTCAGGCAGTACAGCAGATCAGAAAGATGCGGGGCGGCGCGCAGAGCCATCTGATGCTCGGCGCCGACGGCAACGCCTGGATCGTGAAGTTCCAGAACAACCCCCAGCACCTGCGGGTGCTGCCGAACGAGCTGCTGGCCACGCGCCTGGCTGCCGCGATCGGGCTGACCGTCCCAGCCTGCGACGTCGTGGAAGTTTCAGAATGGCTCATCGACCATACTGCGGAACTGGAAATGGATTTGGGCCCGCTGCGCGAGCGCTGCCGCCCTGGACTGCAGTTCGGCTCGCAGCTGGTCGGGGGCCTTATGCCCGGCCATGTCGCCGACTATCTGCCCGAAGAGCAGCTCATTCAGGTGCGCAACCTGCACGAATTTGCCGGGGCCCTTGCGCTCGACAAGTGGACCTGCAACGCCAACGGCCGCCAGGCGCTCTTCCATCGCAAAGCGCGGGACAAGCGCTACCGCGCCACGTTCATCGACCAGGGATTCTGCTTCAACGCCGGCGAGTGGCGCTTCATCGATGCGCCGCTGCGCGGCGTGTACATGCGCAACGCGGTGTATCTCGGCGTCACGGGATGGGAGAGTTTCGAGCCGTGGCTGACGCGCATTGAAGAGCTCGACGCCGGGAAAATATGGGCGATTGCTGAGGCCGTTCCGCCGGAGTGGTACGAAGGCAACGCAGAAGCCCTGGAGAAGCTGGTGGAGAAGCTGATGGAAAGAAGATCGCAAATCCGCGACCTGATCACCTCGTTCCGGGAATCCTCCCGGCAGCCGTTTCCAAACTGGGACCGGCCGCCCCGGGAGGAAACGGAGAGGCTTTTCGATTTGCCGAACTGGAACGATCCTTTACCTGGGAGGGTGATGTGAAGCGAGTTGTCAGTCGTCCGTTATCAGCGATCCGTGGCCAGTTGCTGGCTCCTGGTTGCTGGCTGTCAGCGAAGGGAGCTGAGCTGACAACTGAAAACCAGCAACCAGGAATTCAGAACCCATGACCGGCCGCTTCCCATGTGACTTCTCCCTGATCCGCTATGTGCCGGACCCGGTGAAGAACGAATTCGTGAACATCGGCGTGCTGCTGCGTCCGCACGCCGGTGACCCGGCGGCCGCGGCCCTCCGCTTCACCCGCGACTGGTCGCGAGTGCGCTGCGCCGATCCCGACGCCGACATCGAGATGCTCGAAGCCATGGAAGCGGAGATGCGCCGGCGGCTGCCGGAGACGGCTGCAGACACGAAGCCGCTGCTCGCGGTCATCGACGACTCGTTCTCGCACTTGCTGCAGCTCACAGAGCCGAAGGCCTGTCTGGCCGAGAACTTTGCCGCGCAGATGAATGATCTGATGCTCCTCTACGTCGAGCCGCGGCACGAGAAAGCCCGCCCGGCGCAGCGCGGCCGTCAGGCCATCGTGCGCCGCATGCGCGCGGCCTTCGAGCACGCGCAGGTGTGGGATCTGATGACCAGGCGTATCGCCGCCGCGCGCTACACGCGCCCCGGCGACTCGCTGAAGATCGACTGCGGCTACCGGCCGAATGGAGTGGTGAAAATGTTTCACGGCGTTTCGCTCGAGGGCGACGCGGAACTGGCCAAGGTGCTGGCCTTCTCGGCGCCGGCGCTCCGTGAAGGAGTGGCGCGCACGGAGAAGGCCGAACTGGAGCTGACGGCGATCGTCGAGCCGCTGCGCGAAAACGGCGAGGTCCGCCGCAGCGACGAAGACACCGACCAGTACCGTTTCGCCGTCGAGACCATGGAGGCCCAGCAGATTCGCGTCCTCACCGTCAGCGACCTCGACCGCGTCGCCGAAACCGCGCGGAGAGAAATGCGGGTTTAGGAACAGTTGTCAGCGGTCCGTTGCCGGCGCTTCGTTGCTGGTTGTTCGTGATCCGTAACTGATCTTTATTACCTCGTTGCTAAGAGGCATGGCCTGGCGCCATGCCTTTTCCTTTGCGACGCAACACTTCGCTGAACGCCGGGAACTGACAACAGACAACTGCTTTTTTCGCAAGGAGACATTGTGAACATCGCCAAACCATTCCGGAACGCCCTGGCCCTGCTCGGGGGGCGCGCGCGCTCCGGCGACGAACCTCTGGCCGCGCCGCGGAAAACTGTGGCCCTGCCGTCGGTCCTCTCGCCCTATGCGTTTCCCGCGCGGCCGCTGCCCAAGCCCACGCCGCAGAACCTGCGCCGCTTTGCCGAGACGCCCGTCGTCCGCCGCGCCATCAACCTCATCAAGGACCGCGTCTCCGCAATGGACTGGCAGATCCGTCTGAAGCGCGACCACGATCCGGACAAAGTCGCCTTCGCCGCGAAGCGCCAGAAGATCCTGCGCCGCTCGCTCGAGTTTCCCAACGCCTCCGACTCCTTCCGCACGCTCATTGAGCAGGCTATCGAAGACGCGCTCGTCGGCGGCTTTGGCGCCATCGAGATGGAGCTTACCGGCGACCCGGCGCACCCCTTCGAGCTGTGGCCCGTCGACGGCGCCACCATCCGCATCGATCCGAACTGGGACGGCAGCCCGGACGCAGTTCGCTACGGGCAGGATGCCGGCCTCGCCGGATCCAGCCGGACGATTCCGCTCTGCGATAACCAGCTGATCTACGTGCGGATGAATCCGCGCAGCCACACACCCTTCGGCCTCGGCCCTCTGGAAGTGGCCTTCGATACGGTGAACGCGCTGCTCAGCGCGCATGGCTTTGCCGGCAAGCTGGCCTCGAACGCCGTCGTGCAGTACGCTTTGTGGCTCAACGAGACCACGCCTACGCAGCATGAGCGGCTCATCCGCTGGTGGCAGGACGAAATCGAAGGCACCGGCCGCGTGCCCCTTCTCTCGACCGAGCAGAAGCCCGAAGTGCTGCGCTTCGCCCAGGGCACCGACGCGGATCTTCGCCTGAGCTGGCAGGAGTTCCTCATTCGCATGGTGGCGAATGCGTTTTCGCTGCCGCCGGTCCTGCTGGGCCTCGAGCAGGATGTAAACCGCTCGACCGCGGTCGAGCTGCTCGACGAGGCCTTCCACTCCGCCATCGTGCCGCTGGCGCGGCTCATCGCCGAGCACCTGACGCGTGACCTGTTTGCCAAGCGGCTGGGCTGGCCCGAGTTTGAGTTCGTTTTCAACGATCTCGATGCCACGGACGCGATGCAGGAAGTGCAGATGCAGACCGCCCTCCTCGCCGCCGGCGTGCTCACGGTCAACGAAGTGCGCGCCATGCGGGGATTGGCGCCCCGGCCCGCCGAGGACGCCGCCAACAACCAGAAGGAGGACAACGACACCATCACCCTGACCCATCAGGAAACCGAAGCATGACGGGAGACAGAATGATTCGACACAACCTGAGCCCCGAGCTTCCGGCTCCTGGCTCCTTGCAAGCCATGGCCGTCCATCTGCCCGACGTAGCCGGCCATCCGAACCGCGCGCCGTTTCGCGGCGTTCTCACCCTGGTGGATGTGCCCAGCACGAAACCGCCCTCGGGGGCGCGCGGGCATCGCGTGGTGCTCACGCGGGCCGCCGCGCTCGCCGCACTGCCGTCGCTGCTGGGCATGGCCGTCGACTACGTCCCCTCGTGGGATGGGCACGACGCCCGGCGCAAGTGCGGCATCATCACCCACGCCGACGTCGACGGGGCGCGCCTTCGCGTCGCCGGCTACCTCTACGCGAAGGATTTCCCCGAAGTGGAGCGCCAGCTGCGTCACTCGAGCGCCGGCGCCATGGGGATGAGCTGGGAGCTGGCCGACGCCCACGTCGCCGACATGAACGCCGCCGTGTGGTCGCTCACCCGCGCCACCTTCACCGGCGCGGCCATCCTGCTGCGCGAGAAGGCGGCATATCGCGACACGTCGTTCGAGCTTACGCCGGACGCACCGCGCTGCCGGACCTTTACCGCCGGCGCACACAATCCTCTCCGCGCGCGCGCCGCGTCGCGGGCGAGAACACTGAGAAAGGAAGCAACATGGAATTGCAGACAGGAGAAAGCATGGGCGCGCTGAACGAGATCGCCGCCCGCATGGAAGCCGCTGCGTCGCTTTTCGAGCGCACCGTGGCCCTGCTGGATGAGCGCGAAAGCGCGCGCACCGGCGACGTGCAGAAGCTCGTCGCCGCTGTGGAGAACAGCCGCGAAAGCGACCTCGCCCGCAAGCTCGAAGCGGCGGAGCAGCAGATCGCCGAGTTGCAGGCGCAACTGGAAGCGAAGCGGGAAGCGCCCGCTGAGCCGGCCAGGGAGACCGTCCGGAAGACCGTTCCCGCTTCGACCGCACAGTTTCTTGCCAAGCAGGGCATCAGCATGCTCGACCACGTGGAAGCGGGTGCGCTCGACGCCGCCCTCACCGGCCTCAGCCTCGAGCAGCGCATCGCCGTCAAGGCACAGCTGCTGCGCGCCGGCATCGCCGGCTAGCAAAAGGCTCTCAGCGAACCGCGCGCAGCAGGAAACGTTCAGCAAAAGACGTTCAGCGAGAACCAACTCGCTGACAGCTCTTTGCTGACCGCTTCTCGCTGACAGTTTCTCGCTGACAGTTTTTGGCTGACAGCGTCACCGCTAATGGTTTTACCGCTCATAGGAAAGGAATCCATGACTGCCAATTTCCAGGACATTCACGCCGCGGCCGACTACATCGGGCCCGGCGCGATTGAAGTGCCTCTCTACCAGACCGAGATCCTCGACATCGTGCGCCGCCGCAACATGTTCGGCCAGCGCATCAAGCAGGTCCCGGCCACCGGCCATCCGTCGCGCTACTTCGAGCAGACGGCGATCCCCAATCCTTCCACCGCGGGCTTCGTCGATCCGCGCAACATCGTCGCGCCGGTCGTGACGCCCACGCGCATCGAGCGCAGCGTGCCGCTCAAGGCCATCGTCGCCCAGCTCAACTACAACCTGTTCGACATGGAGCTGGGCTCGCAGCAGAAGCAGTTCGCTTACCTGCAGGCCAAGGACCTGGTCGACACGATCGAAGGCGTGATGCTGGCCCACGACGTCGCGCTGTGGAACGGCAACGACACGTCGCTCTCGACCCCGACGACGATGCAGTACTTCGGTGTCTCCGGACAGATCGCCGCGGGCGGCAACACCACCACGATCCCGACGACCGGCTGCATCACCGACGGCCTCAAGTCGACGATCGCGCAGATGGTAGCCAACACCAGCTACGCGGTGCGGCCGACGGCCATCTACGCCAACCCGGTGCTGCTCGACCTGATCGACCGCGAAATGAAATCGGAGTTCAACGTGGTGCTCAACACGCGCGAGATCGCCGCGGGCTTCACGGTGAAGATGCTGACCACCCAGGCCGGCGAGTTGCCGCTCATTCCCGAGTGGTCGCTCGCCTACACGGGCACGCCGGGCAGCGGCAACGCCGTGTTGCCGGCCTACATCGTGACGGAAGACCTGATCGAGTACCACTGGCTCAGCGATCCGAACCCGCGCGTCTTCCAGCTCGGCGTTCCCGGCTCTCTGGCCGCGCAGCACGTGGTCGTGAAGTTCGGCGCGCCGGTCGTGAAGGGCGCCAACTACGCGCACTACCAGGTGCTCGTGGACCGGTAGAAGGACCGCCGGGATAAGACGGCCAGGCTTGCAACGGTCGGCAGTCAGGAGGTGCGGTCGAAACTGGCCGCATCGCCCCTGGCCGTCCTTCTCCTGGCCGCTTCTTTCACTGACCGCTTTTAGCTGACTGGCTCTTAACGGACCGGTTTTCAACTGGCCGCTTCTTAGCTGCCTTCAGGAGAGTTATGGCCTGCTACCTCCAGCCAACCGACTACGCGACCTATGGCCTCGCGCCCGATGTCACCGGCGACTGGATCACGGCTGCGTCCTCGCTCATCGACACGCATTGCCGCCGCATCAGTCTCAATCCCACGCTCTACACTGAACGCCTGCGCATCGTCGACGGATCGCAAACCGCTCGGCTCAGTTATCTGCCGCTCGTGGCCGTCGCGCCGGCCACGCTGCCGCTCGTCTCCATCCAGGCGCGCTACACCAAATCGCGCCGCGGGCAGTTCCAGTACCCCATGCAGGAAGAAGTCGCGTGGGCCTTTTCGCTGCCCGGCTCCTGGACCGCAATCGATCCCACCACGGTCGACTTTGTCACCGAAACCGGAGAGCTGATCTTCCCGCGCAGCGTGCTCGGCCTGCCGTACAACGAGGTCGAAGTCACCTACACCGCGGGCCTCAACCCGTTGCCCGAGGCGATTTTGTGCGCCTGCGCGCAGATCGTGAAGAACGCGCAGTCCACGCCGGGCCTCAACGTCAAATCGTCGAAGATTGACACGCTGCAGCTCCAGTATTTTTCCGGATCTCTCGTCGACGCCACGGTCCAGGCCATGCTGAAACCGTGGGTCGCGGTGAGGATGGGCTAGCACCATGGCCGATCTCAGCACGCAAAATTGCTGCGGTATCGCGCAGCGCACCGCCACGGCTCTGCTCCGCGCCGGCGGAGGCACCATCGCCTGCCTGCAAATGCCGCCCCTCCAGGGCGACGCCACCAACGCCGGCCAGATCGGGCTCAACCCGCCAGGCTTCCTCTCGCTGCCGCTCGCACCCGTTGTCTTCCGCAAAGCGCGTGTCGCCATGCAGGACGGCCAGCTGCCGAAGTATGAGCTGCTCGTCTCCGCCGAAGCCGTCAGCGCCCAGGTCTCTGCCCTGCAACTGAGCTGCGCGCAGGCCCTGTTTCTGCAGGCCTGCGGCGTCGTGGTCGCGGGCAAGCTTTACCTGATCGAGGCCCTCTCCGCGTCGGAGTCGCAGGGCCAGCCTTACCTCTATCGCCTGTTGCTGCAGGAAACCTGCGGCCAGTGGCCGGTGTAACGACCCGCAGGGAGTTAGCCTTCGGCCTGCTCGCTGATCACTGGCCACTGCCAGCTGCTTTTTGAGGTCCTATGCAAAACGCTAAAGATACCTTCTACATCACGCTGCGCACGCGGCTCGCGGCGCTGAATCCCGCCCGCACCATGCTGCTGCGCGCCGTCCTGCGTCCCGGCATCCTCGTCGCCGACGCTGAGTCGCCCATGCCGCAACCCCTCCTCGACGCCTTCACGGTTTCGTGGACCAGCCTCGCCGCCGACATACGGATGCCCGCGATCCTGGCGCAGATGACCTGCGAGATCCAGTACGCCACCGCCGGCACCGAGAACAATGCCGGCCTCGACCGCGGCCGCGCGCTCGAGGAAATGGATTACGAGGTGCTGAAGCTGTTGTATCCGTATTCGGCACAAAAGATGAACTACACCCAAAACCCGGCCGTCCCCATGGAGACGATGGTCTTCTGGTCCGAGCCGGAGTTCGGCCCCGCCCTCCCGCTGCGCGACCGCCTGAGCCGCACCGTGAAGGTCACGGTATTCGCCTTCCAGGAGGCGGCTGAATCATGAGCACACCCATCACCCCGATCGCCCCGCTGCCGCCCATGAGCCGCAGCGTGCGAGCTTACTTTGCGCCTGTGAATCGCGCCGCCGCACAACCCACGATATTCGATCCTTCGTCCAGCGGAACGTTCTCACCGAACGCGCCCCCGGCTCCGTGGATCGATCTCGGCTGGATCGAAAACTTCGCTCGCAAATCCACCAGCAAGCTCGGCGAGCTGATCACCGGCAGCCCCGGCACCACGCAGTGCCAGGTGCGCGAATCCGTCGACGCCACGGTGTCGTTCCGCTTCAAGACGTGGAGCAAGCTCTCCATGGCGCTCGCCTCCGGATCGGAGCACCTGAACCTCCTCGTGCCGGCATCCGGAACGACTCCGAACGGATCCGGCAGCAAAGGCGTCCCGCCGGTCAACCTCGCTGCGGGATCCACTGCGACCTTTCTCGCCCTCGCCGCGAGCGATTGCGCGAACTTCGCTGCTGGCTCCATCGTCGCCGTCGACGTCGACTACGCCGGACAGACTGGCTACGTGGGCAGCGGCGTCTCGGCGGCGTACGTTCAGAGCGCGGCCGCGGTGAACAACGATCCGGACTACATTCGCCGCGTCTCCTTCAACGTCGCGCGTGTGGCTTCTGTCGCTGCTGGCGCAACCTCGGGCCTCAATCTCGCGCAGCCGCTGATTGCCGGCGTCCCCGTCACCGGCATGCGCGTGCAGCCCCTCAGCGGATTCGTCGATCGAGAAGGCGGCAGCTTCTTTCAGGAGTGGTCTGCGCTCTTCCTCGTCGAGGGCGAACAAGGCGAGCGCATTTTCTTCCACTATCCGCGGCTGCAGTCGATGGCCGGATCTGCCGAGACCGCGACGGCGATGGCCGCGCCGCTCGAGCGCATCGCTCTTAGTGCGAGCTTCCGCGCGTTGCCCGTGACCGACGCCAACGACGGCGCGCAGGTCGTCTGCTTCCGCAGCTACCTGCCCAGCGCTGCGTCGCTGGTATGACGGTGAGTTGTCGGATTTCAGTTCTCGGTTGTCAGTTTCCCGCGAGTGCGATTGAGGAACCGAAGCTGGCTCGTGGGGACCAAGCACCAGCAACCAGAAACGAATCACCAGGAACTGACCACTGATAACTGACCACTGAGGACTGTTATGAAATTCACCATCGATAATCACGACGGCAAGGGTCCGGCCGATTACTCCGCGTCCGTCGTGGCCGGGCGGCCCTGCCGCATCGTGCGCCGGCTCAACGAGCCGGTCACCTTCGCCGCCACGCTCGTGCCCGCGCAGGGCGTTGCCGTACCCGCACGCAACGGGCGCGTGATCGTCGCCGACGACAGCGGCAACCTGCTCTTCACCGGCTACGTCGCCACTGAGCCCGCGCTTGAGTTCGCCGGCCAGGGCGTCGCGGGCGCAGTCTATCAGGCCGTTGTCTCCGCCATCAGCGACGACATCCTCCTGAGCCGCCAGCCGCTGCCCCAGGCAACGGCCACCGTCGGCGCTACCGCCGGCGAAGCGCTCGAGGCCATGCTCGCGCAGCTGCAGGCCGCGAATATCGACCCGTCTCTCAGCGCCGCCACAGCCAATGTTTCCCTGTTCCAGGTCCGGAGCGGCCGTACCTGGGCGGAGAACACCTCCGCGCTGGCCGATGCCACGCGCAATGCGTGGCGCCTGATGAACGGCACCCTCACGCTGGTGCCCGTCGGCGAAGTCACACATGCCCTGAGCGAGGCGCAGGGCACGCTCTCGCTCTCGAATCTCAGCCTCTCCATGGTGAAGGATCTGGCCAACGACGTCACCGTCTGCGGCGAAGCCGAACCCTCCGCCTATGTGACGGAGTATTTCCAGGGCGACGGCACCACGCTGCTCTTCGACCTCACCGCATTGCCGTTCCTGCCCTCGGCCGCAAAGCAGAAGCCGCTCACCGACTCTTTCTCCGGCCCCACGATCAATACCCAGTTCTGGATCATCGGCGGCTCCGCGGAGCCGCTGAGCCTCACCTCCGCCGGTCTGAGCTGCCAGGGCGGCAACGGCAATTACGGCTCCGTCACGCTGACCGCGCTCTCCAATCTCGAGCTGGGCGGATCGCTCCTGCTGGAGCTCACCGGCGTGCAGTTCGGCTCCCAGACGACGGGCATTCTCAACGGACTCTACGGCGATGGCGACGTCACACTCCCCACCTGCCTCGCCGGCTTCCAGATCACTCAGCCGAGCGGCGTCACCACCATCAATCCGCTGATCGGCGGCGTCGCGGCCGGCAGCACCTTCACGCCGCAGGCGGGTCACACGTACTCGCTGCGCGTGCGCTATTACTCCAACGAATCGCAGCGCGTTCTGCAGGCCTATTACGCGGTGGGCACCGATAACGAGACGGATTGTTTCGGCGGAACCTTTGTGAGCGCGCATGCCTCCGTGCAGCTGGAGGTGCAGGACACGACCAATGGCGTCGCGGGCGTACCAGTCGTTCTCTACTCCGGCAGCCTGGCGTCTCCGCCGCCGTGGTGCCTCTACGCGCCGCTGAACGCCGCTCTGCTCGCATGCACCATCGGCGGCGTCAGCATTGAGGAACTCGGCCCCGTGTGGGTGACGAGCACGCCGCCCAATGGAACCGCGATCGTCCGCCGCCTCGGCACCGCCGCCCAAGGCGCGGACTGCACCCTCGAGCGCACCGGCAAGCTGCGCTTCTACTCGGCCAGCACGCCACAGGCAGGCGAAGTGATTGCGGTCTGGTACCGCAACGCGCGCCGATCGGTGGCACGCCTGGCCAGCGCTTCCAGCATCGCCACGGAAAGCGCGGGTGGAACGCTCGAAGGGACCGCCTGCTGGATGGGATCCGTCACCAGCCCGCCGCCGCGCAGTTCGGCAGACTGCGAAAACGCCGCCAGCGCGATCCTCGCGCTCGCCACCAGCCGCGCCGCTGCCTGGAAAGGCCAGTACACCGCGTGGAACTGCCAGCAGGGTGGATTCGGATCGCCGACGTCATCGGATGTCTGGCCAGGCGATCTGCTCTCCGTCGATGCAGCCTCAGCCGGCATCACCGCAAACCTGGTGGTCCGCGCCGTCACCATCGATCTCGCCTGCTCCTCACCCGCGCAGGCGAAGTACACCATCGCCTTCGCCAACGACTGGGCCGACGAACTGGCAATCAAAACATCGTCGTCGGTGCCTGACGATGCGTGGCTGCCGCAGCAGCCGGAGAGCGCTCCGCCGCTCGCGAATCTGAATGCGCTCGCCGTTACGTCGATCAACGGCAGCACGATTCAGATCGCGGCCAACGCCACGGCTCCCTCCGGCGGCGGATTCGAGGTGCGCCGGCGCGACTGGGCCTTCACTGCGGCTCAGGGACCCGACCTCGTCCTGCGTTCGCCGGTGCCGAACTTCTCCATCGCGCGTCAGTCGGCAACCGAGCAGTACTACGTGAGGATGTACGACGGCGCAAATCCGCCCAACTACTCGCGCTTCTCGAGCGCAGTGTTCGTGAATTTACCGCTGTAAGGAATGAAGCGGCCAGGAATCCAACGGCCAGGGGTGAGGCTGCCCGTGATGAGCCGGTCAGTGAAGTGCTGTCCGCCTCGTGCCTGACCGCAGGCTCCCTGGCCGTTCCAGGCCTGGCGGTTGTACTTCTGTCCGTTCATCCCTAAAGGACTCTATGACCGATTTCGAAGCTCGAGTACTTGCCGATCTTTCGGTGCTCAAAAATCAAATGTCCGTGCTCGTCGGCGACGGCAACACCGGCCGTATCGGCGAAATCGAAAAGCGCGTCACGCAGCACGAAGAGCGGTTCCAGAACGTGCGCGGCATCGCCATCGCCTTCGGCGCGCTGCTCACCCTCGTCCAGTTTCTCATCGACTACTGGAGGCGGAAGTGAGCCCCCGTGCGCAAGCCCTATAATCAACCCGTGAAGACCCGTCCCCTCGTCGCCGTGGTCATGGGATCGAAGAGCGACTACGAAACCCTGGCCCCCGCGGTGGAAATTCTGCACGAATTCGGCGTGCCCTGCGAAGCGAAGGTCGTCTCCGCGCACCGCACTCCCGATCTGCTCTTCGACTTTGCGGAAAAAGCCGAGAGCCGCGGCCTGCGCGTCATTATCGCGGGAGCCGGCGGCGCCGCGCATCTCCCCGGCATGATGGCCGCCAAGACGCTGGTTCCCGTGCTCGGCGTGCCCATCCCCGCCACCATGCTCCAGGGCGTGGATTCGCTGCTCTCCATCGTGCAGATGCCCAAAGGCGTGCCCGTCGGCACCCTGGCCATCGGCAAGCCGGGTGCGGCCAACGCTGCGCTGCTGGCCATCGAGATTCTTGCCACGACCGACGCCGCGCTGCGCGATAAGCTGCGCGCCTGGCGCTCGGCGCGTACCAAAGAGGTGCTCTCGCAGGAACTCCCGGCATGACCGCGATCCTTCCCGGCGCCACCCTCGGCATCCTGGGCGGCGGACAACTGGGGCGCATGGTCGCCATGGCCGCGCGCTCCTACGGCTACCGCGTCCAGGTCATGGATCCCGACCCCTCCTGCCCCGCGCGCTTTGTTGTCGACGCCTGCTTTGAGGGCGGATGGGACGACGCTCGAGCGGCCGCCGATCTGGCGCGCGGCTCTGATGTGGTCACCCTCGAGATCGAGCAGGTCTCGCTCGCCTGCCTCGAAGCTGCGGCCGCCCATGCGCCCGTGCGTCCTTCTGCCAGCTTGCTGCGCGTCATCCAGAACCGCATCCGCCAGAAGGACTGGCTGCGCTCGCGCGGATTCCCGCTGGGACCGTGGCACGCGGCCCACTCCGAGCAGGAGCTGGCGGAAGCCGCATCTGCGCTCGGTCCGAAGTGCTTCGTCAAATCCGCCCATGGCGGCTACGACGGACGCAGCCAGGTAAAGCTCGGCTTCGGCGAAAGCACCACACCCGCGGAAGCATGGCGGTTGCTCGGCCATCAGCCCTGCGTCGTGGAACAGGCGCTCGATCTCGACCGCGAAATCTCCGTCATGGTGGCGCGCTCGCCGAGCGGCGAAACGAAGAGCTTTCCCTCGGCGACGAATCACCATGAGCAGCAGATTCTGGCATGGAGCGTCATCCCGTCGCTGGTGTCTGACGAACTCGAAGCGCGCGCGCAGAAGCTCGCCTGCCGCATCGCCGACTCCTTCACGCTCGAAGGGCTGCTGGCCGTCGAGATGTTCGTGACCGGGGAGGGCGAGCTGCTGGTGAACGAGCTGGCGCCGCGCCCGCACAACAGCTACCACGCCAGCGAACGCGCCTGCGTCACCAGCCAGTTTGAGCAGTGCGTCCGCGCGGTCTGCGATCTGCCGCTCGGCGATGTAACGGTGCTGCAGCCGGCCGCCATCGCCAACCTGCTGGGCGATCTCTGGCTTGACCATCCGCCGCACTTCGATCGCGCCCTTGCCGTCCCGGGCGTGCGCGTGCATTTGTACGAAAAGCATCTGCCGCGCAAGGGCCGCAAGATGGGCCATCTTTCTGCGGTCGGCGCCACGCCGCAGCAGGCCGTCGAGCGCGTGCTCGAAGCGCAGGGGCTGCTATAGCATCGTTTAGCTCTGCCAGGGGTCGATGACCGGAACACCGGCAGCAAGAAACGGCACCGTGTCCCGCGTGCAGACCTGGAATTTGCGAACAGCGGCAATCGCAGCGATTTGCCCATCAGCAAAGGAAATCGTGGTTCCGCGCTTGCGCGCCGCGGTTACGATTCTGGGAAACTGGGCGGCGGCGGCCTCGTCGAACGAGAGAATGCGCCCCGCAAAAAGCTTCTCCAGCAGCGAGGAGAGGCCCGTCGCCAGCGTCGATCTGCGCCGGCCTGCAGGCAGCGTTGCGACACCGCTCAGCAGTTCCGCCAGGCTCACCGCGGATAAGTACAGCGACTCCGCGGCCTGATTATCGAGCCAGGCCAGCACCCGCTCATTGGGGCTCGGCTTGAGCGGCTCGGATACCACGCACGTATCGAGCAGGATCACTCGAAATCAGCCTCGGCCACCGGTGTTCGATCGCGGCGAATCTTCAGGTGGGCGCCGCCGGCTTTGCGTCCCAGCGCTGCCAGCTCCGATCCGATCCTGATCCTGCGCGCCGGCCGAACCGCCTGCTCGAGAATCTCGCGAACCTCGGCCTCGGCGCTGCGGCGGTGCGCTGCAGCCTGCGTCTTCAGGGCTCGGTGCGTCTCTT